>ENA-UOUL01001267-UOUL01001267.1-bioreactor-metagenome-genome-assembly--contig:-NODE-1267-length-37165-cov-18.024725_pt1 | contig 37165 bp, 34 predicted proteins | sample MGYA00249838_ERZ747220 | MGnify/ENA primary metagenome ERZ747220 (study PRJEB28778, sample SAMN05720191) | bioreactor metagenome | isolation source: Anaerobic biogas reactor | place: USA:Washington... | reverse complement strand
TCCACGGCAAAGTCGATAAAGGCGTCGTCCGAGGCGTAGAGCACCACCCGGTGCTGGCGGTGGATGCGCAGGCAGAGCGGCTTGTTGCCCTTGAGCACGGTGATGGTGCCGGGGTCGAGCCGCGAGGCCAGCACGGCGCTCATCTGGCCGCGACAGAGGGCAAGCGCCTTCTTCAGGCCCTCCTGGTCGATGGGGCCTTCGGGCGCGAAGCGGTCGGCCAGGCGGAAGATCAGCTCGCTGTCCACCTCGGCGTAGCGCGGCAGCCCGAGACGGCGGAACAGATAATCGGCGTTGTAGATGGTGCCGTTGTGGGTGCCGATGACGATCCCGGCCCGGATGGGATGGTTGTTGCGGTTGTTGAACTCGTTGCCCCGGGTGCGCCAGCGGGTGTGGCCCATGAGGATGGTGGTCTCGTTGTCGACCTGTCCGAGCAGCTCCTGGAACGGCTTCTCGTAGACCAGCTCGTGCGCCCGCATCGGCCGCTTGAAGATGCGGTGGCTGCCGTCTGTCTTGAGCCAGGCGAGACCGGAGGCGTGCGGGCCGCGCTCCTCGCTGTGCAGCAGCATGCGGATGAAGAGCTCGCACAGGTAATCCCGCTCGTCGGGCCTCCTGCGCTTGCGGCCGAAGATGATGCCTACTTGTCCGCACATGGAGCCGGGTCCTCCTTGCCGCCGAAGTTCTTGCCGAGCGGTCTCGTCCCCTCGAGGACGAAGGCCGCGTATTCGCGCCGGTGGTCCGCCAGCCACTCGGCCACCTCCGGGTAGCCCATCTCGGCGGTCAGCCGGGTCACCTCCGGGTGGTCGAGCATGTTGGTGCGCCCGGAGAGCCGCACCGTCTCCAGGGCTTCGAGGAAGCGTTCCGGCCAGGGATCGCTGGCCTTGTCGTCAGGCAGGAACTCGATCAGGCCGTGCCGCGCCAGACGGGTCAGAAACTCGGCGGCCGCAGCGACGGCATCCTCCGGCAATGGCTGGGTCGGCCCGCCTTCGATGCCTGAGAGCACCTCGGTCATGTAGTCCCGGGGTGCTCGGCTGGCGGTAAATGGCGTCTGGCCGCGCATCAGCTCGACAACTTCGGGGCAGTCGTCGGCTTGCAGGGTTTCCCCGCTGCCTGGGATCGGTTCGCCGTCCAGCGTGGTGGAGCGGATCAGAATCTTCATGGGGCACCTCCTTAAACAGTGAGGCCGGGAACTTGCCCGGCCTCGTTGGTGAGAGTGGTGGTTTCGGTTTCGTCCGGAAGGACGTCCTCCGGTTTGGGCCGTCCGTTCTTGAAGGCGGCGTCGCCGGGCATGTTGGCCATCAGATGCTTGCGGGCGGTCTTGAACTCGTCGCCGATCAGGCCGAGGTGGAGCAGGAAGACCCGGAAGTCGTACTTGGCGCTTTGGGGATCGAAATCCCGTTTGCGGCTGGAGGCTGCCCGACCGTTGAGCGCCTTGGCGGCGACGGCGAGGCAGAATTGCAGGTAAGCCTTGATCCGCCCCGCGTGAAGGGTCGCCTCGAACCAGCGGAACTCCACCGTGCCCCGGTACCAGACGTTGTGCAGGTTGACCCCGTGATAGCGGCTGTTGTCGTAGTGCTGGGGCTGGCGGTTGTGGTAGCCGTACCAGATGCGGTTGAGCTGGTCCTTGGTGCGGGGGCGATGCTGTTCGATGCGCTGGATCAGCTCGTCGCTGACCGGCCGGGTGTAGCGGTTGAGCCGGTCGCGGCTGATGCCGAGGGCGTGGAGGATCAGCGGCTCCTGCTTGTAGATGATCTTGGCCAGGTTACCCAGGTGCCTGCCGTCGAAGGGCGCGGCGTCGATATGGATGTGGATGCCGCACTGGCTGTTGATCTTGCCTCCGGCGCGGCGGATGGCCCGGACCACCTCCTGCAGTTGCGGGATGTCGTCGTAGCCGAGCACCGGGCTGACCACCTCGGCCCGCAGATGGGCCGGGACGCTGGTCAGGGAGGCGTCCCCCACCACCTTCCAGACGCGGCCGCGCAGGTCCTCGACCTCCCAGGGGTCATAGCTGCTGGGGATGCCGACATGGCGGACCGTGCCGCCCACCACCGAGTGGATGGCCCAGGCGATCTGCTCCCGGGTGCGTTTTACGGTCTCGATCTCGATCCCGTAGTGGATCTCTTTCAGGTTCATGCGTGCCTCCGTCGTTCATGGCGCTTCTAAGTCGTTGTCTGGCAAGGCTTTTTAGCCTCCGCTTACACCATGAATGAATGCTTCTTTCCGGACACAAATCAAGTAGAAGAACAGCCGAAGCCGACATTTAACACGTTCATTTTCAATAACTTGCGAGCTTGGCCGGATTGGGCGGCGCACAGGCGGCAGAAACCCCGGAACGGGCTGGCCGTATCCGGGGTTTCTGGGTTGGCGGTGGCAGTGAGCCGGTCAGCCGGAGGCGGTATCAGAGGTGATCAGGCTGGCGTGCAGCTCGAGGTTGCGCGACTCGTCGGCCCGCATCCGCGCCAGCAGCGCCGTGAAGGCCTCCGCTTCGGCGGCCGGGAGCTTTGACGCCCGTTCCAGCCGCGCCAGGCGCTGGTGCAGATTTTCCAGCAGGCCCAGGGCGTGGTCGCGGATCAGGCCGTCGCGCTTCTCCTGCGGCGTGGGGATGAACTCGGTCAGGCCGCCTTTGCGTCGAACGATCATGGCCGTGCCTCCTTAGCTCAGGGTCGCGCCCAGCGAATGGATGCGCGGGTAGATCAGCGGCGTGCCGGTCATCTCGGCCTTGTAGCGGACCTTGTTGCCGGTGTTGTCGGTGAAGGTGCGCACCAGGGTGTACTCGGTCCAGTTCTCGTCGATGGGCCGGGTGTCCTGGATGGTCATCGCCTCCCAGGTCAGGCCGCCGTCGTTGCTGGCGAACCATTGCAGGGTGGTGCCGCTGGGGATCTGCATCTGCACATAGGCCTTGGTCGATTCCACCCCCTGGGTCAGCTCGTTCTCGCGGGTCAGGTAGGCCCCGGTGGTCTTGTTGAGGTAGCCCACCAGGTTGACGTCGCGGAAGTTGATGGCCGGGGTGTCGTTGGCAAGCGAGCTGCTCAGGCGCACGCGGATCTGGACCCGGGTGGCGAGGTTGGGCAGCCGTTCCTCCTCGGCGGGAACCATGGCGTCCCAGGTCACGCCGCCGTCGGTGGAGTATTCCCAGTCGAGGCCGGTGCCCTGGGGGATGGCCGAGTATTCGTCGAGGTTGATGTCGGAGAACTGCACGCCGGTGATCGGCTGGAAGCGGATCATCCCCTCGGATTGAAAGTTGTAGCCGTAGATCTTCATCGCCAGGTCGGAGCCGTTGAGCGGCGTCCAGGTTTCGGCGTTGGAGCTCTCCAGCAGCACGCCTTCCATGTAGGTCTGCCGGGTGATGATGCCCCAGCGGCCCATCTTGCCGAGGGTGGCGGTGCGGACCTTGTAATTGGTGCTGTTGGTCAGCAGCACCACGGAATAGCTGGTGTTGGCCTCGGCGTAGAACGGGTCGTCGAAGCGAATGCGGGTCTCGCCGCTCAGGCTGATCTCGTTCGGGGCCAGCACCTTCTCGGCGAACACCACGCCGTTGGGCAGACCGGTGGTGACGCCGCGAATCTGCACCGTGACCGGGATGCTCGGGTCCCTGGCGGTGAACTGCAGTCCGATGCTGGAGATCACCTGGTTTTGGGTGAAGCTGAAGGTCTGGGCCAGCGGGTCACGGGGCACGAAGATGGTCTGGGTGCGCCAGACCACCTGCACCACGGGCACGCGGATGATGCGGTTCTCGATGATGCGCTCGATGCGGGTGATGACCAGCGGATCGTTGATCTGCAGGCTGGCCCGGGCCGAGTAGACGCCGTCGGCCATCTCCACGATGCGGTTGCCGTTGCGGGCGTTGGTCGGAATGGTGAAGGAGGCGCTGACCCGACCGGCCTCGTCGCTGATCAGGTTGCTGGCCATCACCTGGCCGTCGCAGCGCAGCACGATGCCGGACTTGCTCGGGGTGAAGTTGATGCCGGTGACGGCGATGCCGGTCTGGCCGCGCCGCCCGAGGTTGGGCGTGATCTGCAGCATGGCCGGGGGCTTGTCGAACACCGCGTAGGGGTTGATGTTGCGCTCCTCGGACCAGTCGTTCTGCTCCACCAGCACGGTCTCGTTGCCCGGCAGCAGCACCAGGCTGCCGAAGAAGCTGGCGTTGCTGCCCGCCTGATCGACCGAGAGCACGGTGGAGTGCGGAATGCGGTCCGGCGCGACGAAGCGGGCGATCTCGTTCACCCGGGCGTCCCATTCGGCGTGGTAGATGTCCGACTGGGCGGTGTTCGAGAAGTCGTCCGAGTAGATGCCTTTCTTGGTCTGGGCGTCCCGGTTCTGCAGCTCGTTGTTCATCTGGTACTGGGCATCGTTGTACTTCAGGTCCTCGACGTCCTGAATGATGTCGTGGATCTGGTCCATGGTGATGCGGGTCAGGCCGAAGTTGCGGATCTCCATGTCGGTGGAGTTGGGCGGGCAATCGATACTGCACAGCCCCAGGGCGTTTTCCGGCACGATGGGCAGCTTTGGAAAATCCGCCGGAGCCCCTTCAAGGCGCTTGATCTCGGTGGTGGTAGCGTAAACGATGTCGCGGCGGCCGAGGTAATAGTCGTAATCCAAGCTGCAGTTGGAGCCGTTCACCGGCTGATCGCCGAGGCTGCCGCGCCCGAAATTGATCACATTGAGATTGCCCAGCTCAAGCTGCACTGGCGACATGGTGAGTCCGGCCGTGTTGGTGGCGGGAGGCGAAGCGGTGCCGATCTCTTCGACACCGTCGTCGACGTAGGAGAGCGCCTCGCTGCCCAGTTCCATCAGGCGCTTGTAGTCGGTGCGTGCGCCGTTGGTGGCGGCCCGGTAGACGCGATAGCCGGTCGCGCCGCTGACCGGCAGCCAGGAGAGCTTGTTCATCTCCCCGGCGGCGGTGGCCCGGGCAATGACCGCAGCGGCGTTGAAGGCCGTCTCGCCGGTGGCGTTGTAGGCGGTCACCAGATAGAAGTAGTTTCCGGCCGCCGGATGGTTGGCCTGTCCGAACCAGCCGCTGTCCACGTAGTCGGTGCCCTTGACCATCTGCTTGGTGTAGGTCCAGCGCACCGTGTAGGTGGTGCCGATGGCCGGTTCGTTGCCGGAGCCGAGCCAGTCGACATGGTTGCCCGACTGCTGCCAGTCCACGCCCTCCTGGAAGATGGTCGCCCCCTGGCTGACCTCGAGGATGTCCACCACGGGATTGGGGTCGAGCAGGTCTTCGCCGCCGCCCACCGAGCCGCGAGTGACGTTGCGGGTGATCTCGACGATGGCCTCCACCTGGGTCGTCTCCTTGAGCGGCGTGGAGTTGACCGGATAGCGGCGCTTGTTGATGTCGAAGGTCTTCTGCTCGCCGCGCACCGACTTGGTGGCGATGGATTTGGGCACCAGGGTCGAGGTGGGCAGATCGCGCTGATGCCGGAAGCCCTGGATGTAGGCGCGTCCGGCGTTGGTGATCGCCTCCACGCTGTCGTCGTCGACGCCGCCGATGAAGGTGTCGAAGCCCCGCACCAGATAGCTTCCGGCCTGGTCGAAGGTGCGCTCGGCCAGGTTCTGAATCAGGGAATTGAGCCCCTCGGCGGCGGCGAAGGAGAGCTGGTCCTCGGTGATCGAGGAGACGGTGATCCGGCTGCCCGGCAGCGTGCCCAGCAGATCCCGCAGGTAGAGGTTGGATTTCTCCTGCACCGTGGGCGTGACGTCGCCGCTCTCGCGGTCGAACTTGTAGATCGGTATCACCCGGCGCTCGGCCACGTTGTTGGGCAGCGTCTGGCCGCTGGTGTCCGTCGCCTTGAGGGAGAGCGCCCATTTTTCCCGTTCGGCGGTGGGCTCGCCGGTGGCCGGATTGATCAGGGCCGGGTCCTGGGTGTAGCCGTAGTTGTACTTCAGCAGCTCCACGTAGACGTAATCGGCCCCGCTGGTGGTGGCCGGATCATAGGTCAGGGTCGCGCCGCTCACCTGTTCCAGATGGCCGTCGATGTAGACCACGCCCGGGGCCAGGGTCAGGACGTTGGCGGCCGCGCTGACCTCGAGGCCCATGATGATGGAGCCTTCCTTGAACAGGATGTCGGCGATCTTGCGCCGCTCCAGGTTGATGATGTCCTGCTGCTCGTTGAGTTCGGAATCCAGCAGGTCGCGATCCTGATGGTAGCGGATGCGCTTGTAGTTCTTGGTCGGGTCGAATGTCTCGCGTGAGATGCTCATGTTTGAATCCTCCAGTTAGATCTTGATGATCCCGACCAGCTCCACGCGGGTGTCGGAAATCTTGTTGAAGTCGGGAATGTTCTTCACCTCGTACAGGTAGCCCGGGCGCAGCACCTCGCCGGTCGGGTTGGTGTCCTGATGGAACACGCCGCCCATGGCGAGATCCCCGGTGACGCTTTGCACGTACTGCACGTCGCCGCCGAAGAAGCCGTATTCGCGGATGGTGATGCCGTTGGCCTCTGCCTCGTCGAAGCGGAAGAAAATGCCGATGGTGTTGGTCTCCTCGCCGGTTTCCAGGTAGCGCACGCCGTTGACCAGCAGCGCCCCTTCGGCGTCCTCCTTGAGGAAGGTCCGCTTGTAGTAGCGCTTGCGGGCGCGTTCGTTTCTGAGCCCGGTCTGGCCGATGTCCGGCGCGGGCGGATTCTGCGGGTCGGTGAAGCTGGCATCCCCGTCGCCGATGGCGCAGTGGGTGATGCCGTCCACGGCCTGGCCGAGGAGGAGTTTGGCCGTCAGTATCCGGCCGGTTTTGACGATGAGTCCCAGTGCCATTGCTGTTCTCCTTTAGGTCTGAATTTCGTGGTCTTGATCGATGAGCACCGCGAACAGGATCTGGCGCGTGTCGGCCAGCAGCCCGGCCGGGATCGCGATGCGCTGAACGGTGTCGGATCGGCTGGTGTGTGCGCCGGATGTCCGGATGCTGGTATCGATGCTCCGCAGCCAGGGGCGCGTCACCCGCACCGCTGCGTCGGCATCGACGCCCAGGCGGCCATGGACGACGAGCCAAAGGTCGGAGCTCCGGTTCAGGCGGTTGTTCACGCGAAGCGCGAGGTCGGATCGACGTTCGAGCCGATGGGCGACCCGCACTGCGATGTCGGCCCGGACCATCACCGTGCGCCTGGCCGGTGCCCCGGAAAACAGCTCGAAGAACGCTCCGGGTTGCGCCGCGCCGATGGCGAGCAGATCCGGCCGCCGGATGCCTCTGCGGGTGGTGATGGATACCAGTTGTCCCTTATGCACGGCCACGGCGAATCCTCCCGCTGAGCTTGAGCGCCTGGCCACGGTTCATGGACACAAGCGTTTCCGGACGACGCTGGCCGGTGATCGTGGTGATGGGTTTGAGCTTTCCGCTATGCGTTGCCATGGCGTTACTCCTTCACCGCGCACCAGCCGCCGGTGGTCAGGTTGAACACGCGGTAGCTGTCCGTTCCGATTTGAATGGTGTCTTCCGAGGCGACATTGCCGCCGCCCACGGCGAAGATCTCGATGAGTTCGCCGCGCAGTTCCTGGTAGGCGGCGGAGCCGGACATCGAGGCGAGCCAGGGAAAGAGGATGGTGGTCCCGTAGCGCATCTCCGGATCGGTTTCGCCCTGGAGCCCGCCATTTGCCGCACCGCAGCGACCCTGCTGGCCGGACGCGGAAGTCCAGCCGTCGAACTTGTTCACGGCGTAGAAGGTGCCCGGCGCGTTGTAGTAGCTGTTGACGACCGGCTGCGGGTCCTCGCCGATCTTGGCTCCCGAGGCGTAATCCCGAACGAGGGTCTCGACGGTGATGGTGTTCGGCGTGGCGACGGTGTCTGTGGCGCTCACCCGCACACGTTCGATGCCCGCGTCGTCCTTGACCACATAGTCCTGTCCGGGCGTGACCACGGTGGCGTCATTGACCTGAAGCACCACGCCGCTTCCGGCGGTGACCGCCGCCTGCGTGAGCGCGATGGCCCCGGACCAGAACCGTTTCAGCAATCCGCTGTAATGGCCGTAGTAAGTGGAGACGAGCTTGGTCACCACGAAGACGTGATCCAGGTCGGCGAACAGCCAGAAGATGAAGTCGGCGCTGTCCTCCACCCGCAGGTAGGTGTAACTGGTGTGCGAAGCCTCGTTGACGCCGGTGTGGGTGGCCGCGTCCCAATACTGGAATGCGGCGACGTGAATCCGCCCGGAGGTGGTGCTGATACGGAACTGCAGATAGACGTCCTCGGCCCCCGATTCCCCGTGAGACTTGAAGACGAAATACGGCTGCGGGTCGGCCGACTGGTCGTCATGCAGGGTCCAGCCGGTGGTGGTCACCAGGAAGGTCCGCAGTTGATTGAGCAGGTCGAGCCGACCGTGGGCGAGTCCTTGAATGCTGTGGTATGCCATGGCGGCCTCCTTAGAGAATCGGGTTTTCCGTGCCGGTCAGGCGCAGTTTGATGTCGAGTTTGTTTTGCACCGGGGTGCCCGGGAGCACGGTGCAGCGCCGCCAGAAGGACAGCGTCTGCTGGAATGCCTTGTCGCCGAGATTGAGCGGTGCGCCCTGGGTGGCGGTGTCGAGTTCGGCCTGGGTCAGGGCCAGGCGGTACCAGACCGATTCGTCGGTGCCGGTTTCGTCGATGGGATCGAGCACCAGCCCGGTGTAGTCGTAGCCGGAATAGACGGTCGTCCCGGCGTCGTGCGCGGCCGGAGCGGTGTTGGCCACGCCCCGCTGCACGGTGAGATTGGCGGTGCCGCCGCCGCTTTCGATGAGCATCTGCTCGCCGTCGATGATGATGAGTTCGCCGTCGGCAAAGCGCGGTTCGGCCAGGGCGATGGAGGTCTGCGTCGCGTCGATGGCCGAGGCGAGGCTCGTCTGCTCGTTGGCGACGTAGAGTTGCCGATCCTTGATGTCGCCGTCGGTGCCGTTGTAGCTCTCGGCCTCGGGGCGGCTGAAATCCCCCTCGGAAATCTGCTGGGTCAGCGCTTCGTCAAGATAGAGGTGAATCGCCATGGGTTCTCCTTCAGGTGGGCCACTGGGTGGCGCGATAGTTATTGGTGGCGGCCTCGAACCCGGCCTGCGTGGGCGCGTGCAGGTCCTGCTGACGGAACAGCCAACGGTAGGACGGCCGCGACCAGCGGAATCCGGCCTGGTTGAGGCGCATGCGGCTGACGCGCATCGGGCGGGTCCGATCCACGGAGAGGCGCAGACCGGTGGTGTTGAGCGGGCTCGCGCCCAGCTTCATGGTCTCGACCCGATGGCGCTGGAGAGAGCCCGTGTCCACGTAGACTTCAAGCGAGGCCCGTTCGCCGGTCAGATTCGCATTGCTCAGATACCGGGTGTTCAGGGTGTTCGCGTTGAGCCGGAACACAGGCCCTCTCCGCCGCCATCGGTCGATCCGGTCGACGGCCAGGGTGACGTCCGCGTCGCAGCCAGCGGTGGAGGCGAGCAGCAGATTGCTGATGCCGCCCTGGTTGGCGGTGAGGTCGAGACCAGCGTTGAGCCTGGCGCGGCCAAGTTGGAAACAGAGGCGGTGCCGGGATTCCAGGGGCAGGCGCAGGTCGTACTTGGCTTCCGCCCGTTCGACCGGTTCCGCCTGCGTGTCGAAGAAGAAATCCTTCTGCCGAAAGCAGTAGCGCAGCTCGATCTCGCCATGGGTCAGCGATTTACGGTTGAGATGGCTTTCGCCGAGCCCGAAGCCGCTTTCCAGCACATCCCCTTCGAAGTCGCGGCCGGTGTAGATGGGCGTGCAGAAGGAAACCCGATCCTCGCCGACACGGGTGTAGGGCAGCCGCCAGTCGTTGAGGGCCTTGTGGTTCAGGCGCATCCGGTTCTGGCGGCCGTGAAAACGGGAGACCTTCACGGCGGCCCGGTCGATCTCCGGGATCATCTCCGTGGTACTGGTGAGCTGCAGCAGCTCCCAGGCCCTCTGCTTGTTGGTCAGGTGACGGCAGGAACCGAGCGAGGAGCGGCCAAGGACGAAGGTCTCGTCGAGAAACGCCAATACGATCCGGCGCACGGCATTGGCGTGCCCGAAGTCGAGCATCGCGCCGCCTTCGATCCATTCCAGGAGAAACTGGAGCCAGAAACAGCGCGTGCCCGCCGGATGGTGAAACACCAGGGCGTCCCGCAGCCCTTCGGTCTGGTTGAGACACAGCACGCGAAACACGCCGAGGCTGAACACCAGCCCGGGCAGTTTGGCGTTGCTGAGTCGGGTGCGAGCATTGAGACGCAGAGCCGAGCGGAAGGTCTCCTGCAGTTCCCCCTGCCAACCGAGCGAGTCGAAGTCGCGTTCGATGGCCGGAATGGTGCCCTTGCGGCGATAGATCTCGACCGCCTCCCGCACACGGCGGCGCTGGCAGTCTGGCGAACAGGTGCCGTCCACTTCGAGGCCGACGAGTCTCGCCAGCAGCGGCAGGAAGCGTTCGTCGCAGTGGTCGACGTCAAAAATGGTCGGGAAGTCGTCGATGGCCTGCTTGAGTTCGTCGAACGTTCCGGCGGGAAGGCTCAGAAAGGTGCGCAGGTCACCGGCCTCGTCGTTGTGCTCGTAAAGCGGCGGCAGCAGGCCGAGCAGATTGTCCTTGAACCAATCCGACATCAACCGGCCCTCCGCAGATCGAGGTTGACGCTGCCGAGAACCGGGATTTCGCCGTGGCGCAGCTCGATGTCCTGCTGGGGCGCGTAGAGATGCATGTGGCTGACGCCGCGCACGCCGTCGATCAGGGCCACCAGGTCGGAGAAGTGAATGGTCTGGCCGAAGGAGACTTGGTCGAAGGAAAAGAAATCGGAGAGCGCGGCTTCGATGCGGCTGCGCACATTTTCCAGCGGTTCACCTGGCCAGATGTAGACCTCGGCGTCGATGGAAACGGGCCGGTAGATCGGGTCGAACAGGTTGATCTCGACCGTGATGACCTTGCGGCGTTCGAGAAACTCGGCGAGGTCCCGCTTGAGCAGCGCCGAGGGCATTCCGCCGCCGTTGGGGGCGATGGCCAGTTGGACGTTGTAATAGCGGATGTTCTGGCAGGCATTGGTGTCGAGCACCTTGGCCTTGGCGACGCCGGGGTAACCTTCGGCGAGCGCCTGGTAATCCTCCAGGGTGACGGCCTTCCAGAGACTGCGCAGCTCCGCCGGTGCCTGTCGGCGGGCGTGTTCGAGGGCTTCCCGCGACGCGCCGCCGGTGGCGGGCACCGGGTTGGTGACGGAATTCCAACGTCTTTCCCGAGACTTCGATTGACAAACGCCAGTCAACCATATAACCTATCATCTGCTTTGTTGGTTGCCATGTCATTTTAAAAGCCGGTGATCGAGGATACTGGACTGATGGTTGAAAAAAAAACGGAAGAAACGGTGAAAAGCCTGCGGGCCGCCCTGAACCTCACCCAGGAGCAGTTCGCGGCCAAGCTCGGCGTGACGGTCTCCACCGTCAACCGCTGGGAAAACGGCAAGGGCAATCCCTCGCCCCTGGCCCGAATCCGCATTCATGAGCTTTGGCAAACGGTTGATGCGGGCAAGACGGACGGGGGGCAGGGATGAACGAAGCCGATACCTGCCGTGTGCTTGTCACCCCGGCCCTGCGCAAGGCGGGCTGGGATGATCCCCTCTGGCGGATGACCGAACAGCATTATTTCACCGACGGGCAAATTGTCCTGGTTGGCGACGGGCACAAGCGCCAGAAGGGGAAAAAGGCCGATTACCTGCTCCGCTACGAGGAATCCTTCCCCATCGCCGTGGTCGAGGCCAAGGCCGAGGATTTGGAACCCGGCGCGGGTCTCCAGCAGGCCAAGGATTACGCCCGGATACTCGGACTGTTCTTCGCCTATTCGACCAACGGCCACGGCATCGAGGAATGGGATTTCACCTCCAACACCCAGCGAAGCATCGAATCCTATCCAACGCCCGATGAACTCTGGCAGCGGCTTTGCGATTTCAAGGCCATCGACGCCGCCCGTCCGGCGAACCCGCTGCTCGCTCCCTATTGCGCCAAGGGCGGCAAGACGCCCCGCTACTATCAGGAAGTCGCCATCAACCGCGCCATCGAGGCTATCCTGAGCGGCCGGAAGCATGTGCTGATCAACCTCGCCACCGGCACCGGCAAGACGGTCATCGCCTTTCAAACCGTCTGGAAACTCTTTCAAGCCAGGTGGACCGCAACCGGCCAGGACCGCCACCCGCGCGTGCTCTTTCTCGCCGACCGTAACGTCCTGCGCGATCAGGCCTATAACACCTTCGAGCCCTTCGAGAACGAGCGCGACATCATCGCCGAGGGCAAGGCCCCGAAAAACCGCTCCATCTATTTCAGCATCTACCAGGCCATGTATTCCGTCGCGGACGGCAAGCGCCTGTTCCACCAGTACCCACGGGATTTCTTCGATCTCATCGTCATCGACGAGTGCCACCGCTCCGGCTTCGGCACCTGGAACGCCATCCTCAAACATTTCGACAGCGCCGTGCAGCTCGGCATGACCGCCACGCCCAAGCGCACCGAGAATATCGACACCTATAAATATTTCGGCGATCCGGTCTTTACCTATTCCCTCGGCCAGGGCATCGACGACGGTTTTCTCGCCACCTACAAGGTGCACCGGTCCGTCACCAACTTCACCCAGGACGGGCTGGTGATCGAGGAAGTCACGGCCCAGGGCGCGAAGCTGGAAGTCCCGGCGGAAGCCGACCCGCAGGACCGCTACGACATGCCGGACTTCGAGCGCAAGATCACCATGCCCGACCACGTGAAAAAGCTCTGCGCCCACATGGACAAGCTCATGCGCCGTTTTGGCCGCATGGAAAAGACCATGGTCTTCTGCGTCAACATGGATCACGCCTTGCAAGTCACGGAAGAGTTGAACCGGCTCAACGCCGACCTGAACGTACCGGAATACGCCGTGCGTATCGTCTCCGAGGAAGGCGCGACCGGCAAGGCCGTGCTGGAGCGGTTTCAGGACACCGAAAAACAGGTGCCCGTCATCGCCACCACCGTCGATCTGCTATCCACCGGGGTTGACGCGCCCAGCGTCCGCAATGTCGTCTTCATGAAGCCCCTTTCCTCGGTGGTCTCCTTCAAACAGATCGTCGGGCGCGGCTCGCGCCTCTGCGCCGACACCGACAAGTTCTGGTTCCGGGTGATCGACTACACCAACGCCTCCCGCCTCTTCGACGATTGGGACAAGCCGGGCGAACCGCCGGAGGGCGGCGCGGGCACGGAAGCGCCTTTCACCTGCGTGGTCGGCGGCCGGGTGACGAGCGAAAAGGACGGCAAGCCCATTCCCGCCGCCCACGTCTGCCTTCAGACCGGGCCGAACGAGGTGCTCGACCAGCTCACCGGCCCGGACGGCCAGTTTTTCTTTTCAGGCATCGGCAAGGGCAAGGTGGTGTTGGTCGTCACCGCCACGGACCACAACCGCGCCCAGATGACGCTGACCACCGATCCAGCGACGGCGGTTACGCTGGACATCGGTCTCAAGCCGAAAAAGGAAACACCCAAGGCCAAGGTCAAGATCACCGGTTTGAACGTGCAAATGGTGGATGAAGCCTACGAGGAGCGCGACGCCGACGGCAACCTCGTCACCCCGGAGGATTACCTGAAAAAGGTGCGGGAGGAGATTCTTGCCGCCTGCCATTCCATGGTCGAGCTGCAAACCGCCTGGATGAGCAAACAGCGTCGCTCCGGTCTTCTGGAAACCCTGGAAGAAAGGATGGTCCACCTCGACATTCTCCGCGAAATCCTCCAGCGGCCCGACGCCGACTCCTACGACCTGCTGGCCCATGTCGCCTTCGGCGCGGACCTGCACAGTTGCGAGGAGCGGGCCAACGCCCTGTTCAACCTGCACAAGGAATTTTTCGAATCCTTCGACGAGGAGGCCCGTGCCGTGCTTCTCGGTCTGATGGAGAAATACCGCTATGGCGGGATCGAGGAGGCCGACAACCCGGCCATTTTCGGCCTCAGCCCGTTCAACAGCGACGTGCGCCGGGTGGCGCTTGCCTTCGGCGGCATGCCCGAGCTTCGCGCCGCCATCGACAAACTGATAACCCTCATCTACATGGAAGAAGCCGCATAAATGTCACGCGAAACCCTTAACACTCAGTTCTGGAAGGCCTGCAAGATTCTCCGGCAGGACGACAACACCAACAGCCTGCTCGATTACGTCGAACAAATCTCCTGGCTCCTGTTCCTCAAATGCTTCGAGGAGCTGGAGGAAAAGCAGCGGGCCGAGGCCGAGTTCGAGGGCCGGGAATACCAGCCGGTGCTCGCCGCCAAATACCAGTGGTCGGCCTGGACCGATCCCAAGCGGCGGCTCACCGGCCGCGATATCATCGCTTTCCTGAGCGACGACCTTTTTCCCTACCTGCGCGATCTCAAAGGCAACAGCGCCCGCTCGGTCATCCGGGGCGTGTTCGCCGACGCGCCATCCAAAATGCTGAAGGACGGGGCCATCCTGCGCGACGCCATCGACGCCATTCAGGAAGTGCAATTCGACACCGCCGAGGACGTGCACACCCTCTCGCACCTCTACGAATCCCTGCTCGCCAAGCTTGGCCGGGAGGGCGGATTCGGCGGTGAGTTTTACACCCCCCGGCCGGTCATCGAGTTCATTGTCCAGCTGGTGAATCCGAAACTGGGCGAGACGGTCTACGATCCGGCCATGGGTTCGGCAGGCTTCCTGGTCGAGGCCCACCGCCACATGCGGGCCGCCCTGGGCGACCGCATATTGCCCAAGCACGACAAACAGCTTCAGGAGGCCACCTTTCACGGCCAGGAGAAAAAGGCCCTGCCGTACCTGATGGGCTGCATGAACATGATTCTGCATGGCGTCTTTTCCTCGACCCTCACCCGGCGCAACACCCTGGGCGACGACGTGCGCAAGTTCACCGAAAAGGACCGCTTCGACGTGATCCTCACCAACCCGCCCTTCGGCGGCACCGAACACGGGAGCGTCACCGCCAATTTCCCGTACCCGTCCAAGGCCACTTCCATCACCTTCTTGCAGCACATCATGAAAAAGGTGCGGCGCGGCGGCCGGGTGGGCATGGTCATCGACGAGGGCGTGCTGTTCAAGACCAACGAGAACGCCTACGTGCAGACCAAGAAGGAGCTGCTTGAACAGTTCAACCTCTGGGCCATCGTCAGCCTGCCCGCCGGGGTCTTCGCCAACGCCGTGGCCAGCGGCACCGGCCCGAAAACCAACCTGCTGTTCTTCAACCGCGAGCTGGATCAGGCGGGCAACCCGGTGGGCACAAAGGAAATCTGGTATTACGACGCCCAGGCCGTGGGCTTTTCCCTCACCAAGACCCAGCGGCCCATCCCGGAAAACGACCTGCCCGACTGCCTGGAGAAGGCCAGGACCCGCGCTGTCTCGGAACGCTCCTGGCTCGTGCCGGTGGAGGAGATCGTCGAGCGCAACTACGACCTTTCCGCCGTCAATCCCAACGCCCGCGCCGCCGTGGAACACCGCAGCCCGGCGGCCATCGCCGCCGACATCGCCGCCAAGGAACAGCGGATACTCGAAATCATGGAGGAGATTCAGGAGCTTCTCGCGCCCGAGGGAAACGGGCAGGAGGATGAGGAATGAAGGCGGATTGGAGAGAGGTAAAGCTTGCTAATATCTTGCGGGAAGTGAGCCGACCGGAAAGTCCATTAGAAGACAAGGAGTACCGGCTTCTTGGCATGCGCTGGTATGCTGGCGGTCTTTTTGAGAAACAGAGGGCCAAAGGTTGCGACATAAAAGCGAACAAGATATACCGGGTCGAAACCGGAGATGTTGCCTACAATCGGCTGTTTGCATGGAAAGGGTCATTTGGCGTCGCCAGACAGGAAGATGACGGGGCCTATGTCAGCAATGAATTTCCCTGCTTCATCGCCGATGAAACGCAAGTGGAAAGGGACTTTCTCAAATGGTATATGGCCCGATCCTCCTTCTGGCAAGAAGTTGAATCACTCAGCACTGGCATGTCGAGGCAAAGCCGTTTGCGCTTGAAACAGGAACGTTTTCTGTCACTTTCCGTACATCTCCCCCCTTTGCCCGAACAACGCCGGATCGTGGCGACGCTGGACAAGGCCTCCTCCCGTATGGAGGAGGCGAAAAGGCTGGCCGGGCAGATCGAGGAAGAGCAAACCGCGCTGCTGCTCCGCCGGGTCGAGGAACTCGCCAAGGACGCGCCCCGCGCCCCCATGGCCGAGGTCGCGCCGGTGGTCCGCCGCCCGGTGGCAATCGATCCGGACGCCTGGTATCCGGAACTCGGCATCCGCTCCTTCGGCAAGGGCACCTTTCACAAGGACCCCATCAAGGGTTCCGAACTGGGCAGCAAACGCCTATTCCAAATCATGCCCGGCGACCTGCTCTTTTCCAATGTTTTTTCGTGGGAAGGGGCCATTGCGGTTGTCAAGCCGGAGGACAAAGGCCGTTTCGGCTCGCACCGTTTCATTTCCTGCGTGCCAGATCCAGAACGCGCCACCACGCAATTTCTGTGCTGGTGGTTCCTCGCCGAGGAAGGCCTGGCCGACATTCGCGCCGCCTCGCCTGGCGCGGCGGGCCGTAACAAGACCCTTGGCATCAAAAAACTTGAAGCCATCGAAGTGCCGCTCCCGCCCATCGACCGCCAGCGGGAGTTCGGCGAGCTGATCCGGCGCATTCAATGCGCCAGAACCATCCACCAGCAAACGGCGGCGTCCCTCGAAGCCCTCATGCCCGCCCTGCTGGACCAGGCATTCCGGGGAGAACTGTAAAAACAGGAGACATCCATCATGGCAACGAAGCAACGCAAAATTGAAGTTCACCGTCTGACCATTTCCGGCCTGCCCGAGGGCACGGCTTACGGGCAGTTCCTCCGCAACCTGCGCGGACGGACACGGCCGGTGGCGGATATGGTCATGAAGGCAGGCGAGAAATCCCATGCCCTGAACGAGGCGTCGCTTCGCAACCACCGCCTGAAACTCCGGTTTCTCAGCTACACCAAGGGCCACCGGCCGGACGTGCTCGACACCAGCGAGTTTTCGGTTCAGCCCAATCCGCTGACTCCCGCACAGACCAACGTCGAATGGACTCACGCGCTGGGCGGCCTTAAAAACGGCCGCTACATTCTGTTGATCGAGCGCAACTTCAACGGCCTCTGGCCGACCACGCTGGAGCGCTACCTTCAGACCATGGTGGACCGATTTTACCAGCCGGATGATTCGGAAGAAGGAGAAGGCGACCAAGAGCCGGTGACCGTCAATCTCGAAGCCGAACCGGGGCCGGAATTTCTCGCCCGGATCGAAGCCCTTGACCGGATCACCGAGGCCACGGTGCGCGTGGTGCGCCCCAATCCCGGCTGGCGCGATCTTGAAACGGAACTGGGTGAAAAGGCCGGTGAATCGGACGCCAAAAAAGTGGATCTCACCATGACCGCCCGCCGGAAATCCTCCCTCAGCAAGCAAGGCGGCGTCATTGGCTGGATTCGGGATGCTTTCAGCCAGCGGGAGCTTGGCTTCGCCGCCATCAAGGGACGCAAGGGCAGACAGGCGGAAACCTTCACCACCGAAAAACTTGGCAAACATTCCATGCTGAATATCGAAACGGACGACCGGGGGCAGATTGTCGCCGAGGACGCATGGGAGCAGCTTTCCGCGATGATGGATAACTTGGACTGACCATGTATCACGAACTTGGCTCATTCATGCGGCGCGTGCTGTTCCGCAAATCCATCTGGACCGATGGCGAGCTGTGGACGGCGGCCGCGGGAGGGATAGCAGCCTGGTTCTGGTTCCGCCATGACCCGGCCGTGATCGGGAAGATTCGTGAACACTTCGGCGACCTGCTGAGCGCCACCAGCATTGTTTTCGGCTTCGCCCTGGCGGCCCTGCTTTTTTATATCCAGGCCGCCGCAGCCTGGGCCAAGGACACGAAAGTGACCAGAATGGCGGACATGATCGTTGATTGGCATGTCTGGACAATCGTCTGCATGCTGTTCCTGCTCGGGTACATGCTCGGCCTCTGGTCCCTCGGTATTTACCTCGACAACAAATCAAACCTTGCTTTTGGGCTTTATGCTTTCCTTGTTTTACAGCTCCTCTACTGCGGTCTCCAAATCCTCAATCACACACTGACCGTCTGGTGGTCGTTCCGCAACCGCGCCAAATTCAATTCCTTGGACGCAAATAAAAAAAATGGACAGAAAGGGGAAGGCACATCCGATTGCACTTTATCTGAAAACAGCTTCCCCCCCAAGGACCCAAGTTTATGAAACTGACCGACATCAAAATAGAAAACTTTCGCGGCGTCCGTTCCCTGCACCTGCCCCTTGACGGTTTGACAGTGCTGATCGGCGAGAACAACACCGGCAAGTCAACGGTACTGGAGGCCATCCGGCTGGTGCTGACGCGCGGTTTTGGCGTCAGGCGAGGCGGCCAGTTCACTGAATACGACTTCCATCTGAAGGACGCTACCGCCACGCCGCAGACAGCGGAGCCGATTTCAATCACCCTGCATTTCGCCGAGGAACAGGAAGGCGAATGGCCGGATGCTGTCGTTCAGCAGATGAGCGAAGTGATTCAGTTGGATATGACAGCCGGATTGAATCATATCTGGTTGCAGGCCAAGGGCGCTTTCCAGGCGGAATCGGCATCGTTTGAAACCAAGTGGGCCTTTCTCAATTCCGGCGGCGCGGAGCTGGTTCTCAAGAACGCGACGCCGCTCAATCTGATTTCCCGGTTTGTGCCGCTCTTCTTCCTTTCGGCGCTGCGCGACGCCTCCCAGGAATTCGGGCAGCGCGGCCAGTTCTGGAGCGGATTTCTGAAATCCATCCAGCTTCCCGACGAGCAGCGGGAAAAGATCGAGGAAATGCTCCGGGAGGTCAACACGTCGGTCATCGGCGCGAACGCCGGGCTGACCGAGGTCATGAAAAAAATCGCTGACGCCGGGCGGCTCGTCCCACTGGATGCCGCCGATCCTGTGGCGCTGGAGGCGATCCCGACCCGTGTCTTCGACATGGTCGGGAAAATCCAGGTGCATCTGAAGTCGAGCCAAGGCGCGAAACTTCCCCTTCACCGCCACGGCGAAGGAACCCAGAGCCTTGCCGTGCTCATGCTCTTTCAGGCCTTCGCCGCCGCCAACCTGGCCGAAGCCTATGCCCCGGAATCGATACCGATTCTGGCGCTGGAAGAACCCGAGGCGCATCTTCATCCATCGGCGATCCGTTCTCTTGGATCGTTTCTGGAAACGATGACCGGACAGATTCTTGTTTCGAGCCATTCCGGGGATCTGGTTTCGCGGGTCCCGGTCATGGCGCTGCGCAGGCTGTACAAACACAATGGAGAGACGAAAATCGGCCGGGTGGAGAGCGGCGTCTTCACGGATCGGGAACTACAGGCCATTGACTACAGCTTACGCCTCGCCAGGGGGCATTATCTGTTTTCCCGATGTTGGCTTCTGGTGGAAGGCGAATCGGATTTCCACCTCATGCTGTTGCTTTTTGAATTGATGGGGCACTTGCAAGATCAAGTCAGCTTCTCTGTTTTGGAAATAAGCCAGATCATCGACAAGGGCGAACCACTTATAAAATTAGCCAAGGCACTTGGCATTCAGTGGTTTTTGATGGCGGACGGAGATCATGCCGGAAACGATTATGTGAACCGCGCAAACAACCACCTCGTGACAGGCGAAAACCTCGCGGACCGTGCTCGGATATTAACTCATGCCGACATTGAGCATGAGTTCTGGCGTAATGGTTATGACGGCTTTATCGAAAACATGGTGACCAATACACGCAAGGGCCAAATCGCGACCGAGGCTGCGGGCGACGACGTTAAAAAAACAAAACTGCTGATCAAGGCGGCCATCAAACAATCGGGGGGAAAACCGGCTTTCGCCCAAGCCTTGGTGAATGAGGTTCGGCAACGTGGAGTCGGCTCTATCCCGCAGACAATTCAGGACATCATCGCCCGTGTTGTCCAACTGGCCGGAGGTTGAAAAACATGATCGATTTATCGTCACTGAACGAAAACCAGCGTGAGGCGGTGCTGTGGGACAATGGGCCTCTTCTCGTTCTGGCCGGTCCCGGCTCAGGCAAGACAAGGGTGCTGACCTGCCGGATCGCCCGGATTCTGGAACAATCCGCCGGGCAGCATTTCCGGATTCTGGCGCTGACTTTCACCAACAAGGCCGCCGCCGAGATGCGCGGCAGGGTCGAGGAACTGGTTCCCGGCGAACTTGGCCGAGTCCGGCTCACCACCTTTCATTCCTACGCCGCCGAGCTTCTCCAGCAGCATGGCAACCATCTCAGTTTCCGCCCCGATTTCCAGATTCTCTCGAACGACGCAGACCGTGAAGCCCTGCTGGACGAAGTTCTCGGCCGGATTCGCAAGGATCTGGCGTATTCCCTGCCCAGCCATTTCAAGGCCGCCCAGCTCCTGCCGGCGGTCACCCGGCTTCTCGAACAATACGTTCCGGCGGATCGGGCGGAAGTTCTTCTCCAGCAAGCGAACGTGGAGAACGCCATTCCGCTGGCCCGTGTCTACGCCGCCTACCGGGAAGCGTTGCGCAAGACAAACGCACTAGATTTTCCAAGCCTGATCGCGGAGTCGCTCGACCTTCTGACCCAATATCCCTTCCTGGTGAAGCATATTCGCAAGGTTTACAAGCACATCCTTCTCGATGAATTCCAGGACACAAACCACACCCAGTACCGGATTCTTTCGCTTATCGCCCAGCCTGACCCAACCACGCTTTTTGTCGTGGCCGATGACGATCAGATTATCTACCAATGGAACGGCGCGAGTCCCAAAAGGATTCAGGCCTTGCGGGACGATTTCGGCGTCTTCGAGTTACAGCTTCCGGAAAACTACCGCTGCCCGCCGCTGGTCATCAAACTGGCCAACGCCCTCATTGAAAAGAATCTCAACCGGTCCGCAGGTAAAAAACCGTTGAAGGCGGTCAAGCAGGGTGAAAGCGGCGATGTCGTGCGGGTGTTCCATTTCAACACTGTGGATGAGGAAGCCGGGTGGATCGCGCAAGACATATCGCAAAGAAATCCTGATGAGCGGAAAAACTGCGCTGTTCTCGCCCGGACCAAAAAGCTTCTGGATCTGGCCGGACGAAAACTTGAGGAGGCCGGGGTTCCAGTCTATTACGCCGCCCGCAAGGATGAATTTAAAAGCGCTCCCCTGAGGATGCTGCACGCTATCCTTCGCTTAGTGAACACAACGGAAGACAAGCAGTCCCTCGCACGGCTTTCCAAGGCGTTTTACGAACTCGAAGGCATCAGTATCGAACTGGCCCCAGTGCTTTCCCGCGCATCCGCCGACGGCAAGGATTTGCTGCGTTCCTGGCTTGATGAGGTTAAGCGCCGTGATGCCCTTGAAGTGCGGACACGGCAGTTACTTGACACAGGCATCAAGCCCCTTTTGAACTCGTTGAATTACCGCGACTTCGCGGAAAAGCTCCTGAAATGGGCGGAAGCCTGCCAACAAACATCGCGGCCGGATGAAAACGCCTTCAACGAATTCGAGGAGGAACGCGAGGTCTGGAAAATACTGCTTGCAGAAATAACCAAGAAATTCGAAGGCGAGGATGTGAGCCTGCATCAGTTGCTTCATGAACTCGACCTCACATCCAAAACACCGCCCAAACCGACAGAAGCGGTTCCCTGCTTCACCATCCACGCCTCGAAGGGAATGGAATTCGGGCATGTCTATCTCATGGGTCTAGTGGAGGATCAGCTTCCCAGTTGGGCCGCCGTCAAGAAGGGCGACCATTCCCTTGAAATGCAGGAGGAGCGCCGGAACTGCTTTGTCGCCATCACCCGCGCCCAGGAAAGCCTGACTCTGACTTTCTCGACCCAGGTTTTTGGATGGACCAAACAGCCTTCCCGATTCCTTGGCGAAATGGGAATCGAAGCGTAAACTTTTTCACGCCGCCGGTGACGGCGTTCACGTCCACCTGTTTCTTGATCCATTCGCGGGCCGCCTCGTCGGAGCCGTCCTGAAGTGCGCCTTTCTCGAGGGTGATGTCCTCGAACTTGACCCGTCCCGCCACCTTTTGGTCGAACATCGAACCGGCCGGGGCGAAGGCCACTTCCTCGAATTCGGTTTTGGGCTCCTGTCCCTTGTGGAACAGGGCCACGTCGAAGCCGTTTACCTCGATGGCGAACTGCCAGTTCTGGTAAAGGCTCTTGGGCATGTTTCCGCTTCTCATAGCCGTGTTCTCCCGTTAGATGATTTCTTTGAAGTCCGCGCCGGTGCTGGTCAGGATGAAGTTCAGCTCGATGAACTCCGCCGTCTTGGTCGGCTTGACGAACACGCGGGCCACCATTTCGTTGCGGTCGATGACCGCCGGGGTGTTGGTCTCCTCGTCGCACTGGAAGGCGAAGTCGTAGAGGCCGCCCTTGTCCTTGATGTCCTGCAGGAAGGGGTTGATCAGGCGGCCGAGGGCACGCCAGGTCTGGGGATGGTTCGGCTCGAACACCACGAAGCGGGAGGATTCCGAGATGGCTTCCTCCATGAACATCATCAGGCGGCGGACGTTGATGCGGTCCACGGCCGAGGGCTGGCTCTGCAGCGTCTTCTGGCCCCAGATGTTGATGCCGGTGTCGGGGAACACGGCGATGACGTTGACCCCTTCCGGATAGAGCACATCGCGCTCGCCACGGCTGGTCTTGTAGGCCAGGGAGAGCGTGTTGAAGATGCGGCCACGGTCGATACCGGCGGGCGCGTTCCAGACGTTGGTCTTCTGGTCGCTGCGGGCGATGCAGCCCGCCACCGCGCCGCAGGGCGGCACCAGCTTCTTGCGCGAGTTGACCGGATCGCTGATCTCCAGCCAGGGGTAGTAGAGCGCCGCGTAGGAGGAGTTGAAGGCCGCGTGGCTGTACATCCCTTGTCCCTTGCGGAAGTCGACCGCTTCGAGCGGCTCCAGATGCATGGGCGTGTCGGCGATGAACAGCAGATCCTTGCGTCCTTCGGCATAGGTGATTCCGGCGTTGATCACCGGCACCGTGGTGACGCCGGGGACCATCAGCAGATTCAGGGCGTCGATCTCGTCAAAGCCATAGAGGCCGGTATGCTGCGAGGGATCGCCGATGAAATCGGCATCGGCCAGATCGGTCAGCCCGTTGTCGCCGCCGGTGAGCGTGAACACGCCCAATGCCGGACGGTCGCCGGGCGTTCCCGACGCGGCTGCCAGATCCTGGACCAGGATGAAATCCGAACGGTCGTTGATCGCCAGCTCCACATGGTTGGGCAGCGTCTCGTCCATGCTCAGATCCTTGAACACCTCGACCACATCGCCTTTATGCCGGACCACCAGGTTGAAATGGTTGGCCGGGTCGAGGGAGCCGTCCTCGATGGAGACGGAGAGCCGGTCGCCCCAGACGCCTTCGTTCACGGCCTCGATCCGCAGGGCGTCGGCGGGCGTCGCCTCCCGGTTCTGCAGCACGATGGAAGATTTGAGCGCCGTCAGTGTGTCCCGGTCGGTGGAGTCGGTGAGATGGGCGATGCGGGTGATGTAGAGGACCGAGCCGCCGTTGTCGAAAAACGCCCGTGCGGCGTAGGCCAGATAGCTCTCGTTGATATAGGAGCCGAAACGGTTGATGAACTGCTCCCAGCTCGTCACCAGCACGGGCTTGTTGATCGGGCCTTTCTCGGCCACTCCGACCATGGCGGCCGACGAGGTCGAGATCTGCTTCACATAGAAACTGAAGTCCGTTTCCCGGGTGTAAATCCCGGGCGATAGATAGGTCGGCATGGTTATTTCCTCCGCTTGCTGGTGGTCTTGGCCTCATCGGCTGCGGCGTCATCGGTTGCCGTGGGCTTTTCCGGCTCCGGTTCCGCGCCGCCGGTCAGGTCGGTGATGCGCACCAGGCCGCGTTTTCCGGCGGTCTTGATCTCGGCGGAGAGGTCCTTGCGGGCGATGCTCTTGCGTTCTCGCGGCCCGAGGTGGAGGGTTCCCTGGCCGGAGAGGTTGAACGTCAGGGGTTGGAACTGCAGGTTTCTGATCTCGATCACGGTTGTTCTCCTTTACGGTTGAATGGTTCGTTGCTCTGTCACGTCGCCGTGAAACTGGAAGGTCCGGTCCCGGATCAGCCGACCGTCGCGCAGGTCGCCGTCGTACACCGGGCAGGATTCGATGCGGATGCGTCCGGAGCTTTGCCGGAGGTTGGAGAGGTTCACCCGGGCCAGGCCGCCCAGAGGAACCAGTTCGGTAAGGTTCAGGCTGCCCTGGTCGGCGATGGCGATCTCCGGGTAAAGCTGGAGGAACCGCGACACCGATTCGTGAAAACCGAGCAGTTCGGCCTCCCGGTCCACGGTCACCACCAGGTCGAAATCGAGGTGATAGAGCCGGGGAAACCGGCACTCCTCGAAACTCAGCTCCGCGACATTCTTCTCGAACAGGCGGCTCTGGCTGCGGCGGAAACGGTCTTCCGTCAGCTTCGGCCCCTGGAGGATGACGCTGGGGGTGCGCTGGACCTCGAACAGGTCATCCGGGAACACCAGCACGGTGTCCGGGTGGATGGCCTGCTTGGCCAGGCGGATCAGGGTTTCTGTGACGGTCTGTATCGTGCTCAAGGGACGCCTCCGTTTTCTGCCTGGTTACTTACCGGAAGCGCTGGCGATGTGTCGGAGGCTCAAAGCGCGGAGCGGATCGCCTCGCGATAGTTCTGGAGGATCTGCTCGCGGTACTTCTCCATCACCGGATGCAGAAAGGGTCTGGCGGGGATGATGATGGTCGCGCCGTTCGGATGTTTGATGGTGGCCCCGTACTCCATGACGGCACCGATGTTCACCATGTCTTCCCCGTCCTTGTTGACGGTGCCGCGCAGCAGGCCGACGAACGCCTTGTCGGCCATGATCTTCTGGGTGATGGCGTTGACGAGAAAGCCGGTGTCGATGAGCGCCTTGCTTGAGCCTTTGCGCTCGATGGTGCTCTCGGCGAGTTTCACGAAGGCCTGTCCGCCCGGGGCCTGGGAGCGAATCCCCCGCTGGATCTCGCGCACCAGAAAAAGGGCGTTGCGGATCGTGGCCTGACGCAGGGCCGTGGCCAGGCGCGGCCCCATGCCGGTGGTCAGCTTGGCGCGGGCCTTGTCCCAGTCACCGGTCCGCCTAACGCCCATTGAGCTTCACCAGTTGCAGGTTCTTGTGAGTGACGGTGCCGAAGAAGTGTTCTTCTTCCACACTCTGTATGCGATAGGTTTCCCTGTCTGAGGCCAGGCGGTCTTCACCCCGGACATCGGCATCCGGAAGGACACAGGCGAGCGCGTCGATCTTGCCGCTCAGCTCCTCCGGCGGGGTTTCGTTCAGTTCGAGGGGGATGACGGAGATTTCCGTGTATTCGGCATCGTCGGTGCCGTAGAGCCGCTCGCCGGGAACCACGCGCAGGACGCGTGCAGTCTGGCCCGAGGAGAGGATCAGCCGGGCAACGTCGGCCACGGCTTCGGCGCGCTCCCGGTCATTCAACAACATCGAGATCGATCCCTTGTTCGTAGATGACCGGCGTAAGGCCGCTCGGGGTCAGGATGTAGGCTTCCTGGTCGAGCTGGGTGGCCGGACGCAGCTCGGTGAGCCGCTGCCGGTAGTCGGCGAGCAGATCGGCCTCAAGCTTGGCCCAGTGGCCGGGCTGGCCGGTTTTGTCCACCCGCTTGTCGCCGCTGGAAAAGGAGAAGGCGTTGGCGGTGGCCGAACGCATGACCTGGCAGGCGTGGATCTGCGCCATGATCACCAGGAGCTCGCGGACCTCGCCGGTGGGATCGGGGGTGATCTCTCCGGCCGTGACCGTCAGCGATTGGTCGAGGTCGCGGCTCACCCGGAAAACGGCCTTCCGGACGCATCTCTCCAGAGTCTGGTCCTCGAAGAGAGATGCGCCCGGATCGGACAGGTCGAGCCGCAGGTCGGCGATCAGGTCACTCAGCAGCACCTTGCAGGCCCTCCAGACGGCTCTTGAGCGCGTCGATCACCGTGCGGCGTTTTTCGGTTTCCATGTAGCCCTTGAGGGTCTCCGGATTGGCCTCCTCGTTGACCTTGGAAATCGCGTCGGTGGCGGAGAGCTTGCTCAGGTCCACCGGTTCCGCGTCCTGGTCTGGCTCTGGAGGGGCGAGCGGTTCCTGCTTCGGTTTGTCGGCCATGGCCAGGCGGCCGTTCTTGAGCGCCGCCTGGATCTGCTTGGTGAGGCGTTCCACCTCGACCACCTGGCCGGGCTTGAGTTTCAGCCCGGCGTCGGGGATCACCAGAACGCCGGGACGGATGTTCTTGATTCGATTCATCTCACGTCACCTCCCGGATTACGGAACCAGTTTGACCTTGGCCATGATGTCGGGGCGGGTAATGCCCTGGCCGATCTCGGACCACACCAGCCAGCCGGTCTTGAAGCGGGTCTTCTGATCGATGGACTCCGTCTTCAGGTTTTCGCGCACCGGCATCTTTCCGACCTCTTCATCCGGGACGATGATGATCTCGTCCAGCGGCATGGAGGCGGTCAGCAGAATGCCGCCGGTGCCGTAGTTCTTGATGACACCCTTCTGGCGCAGCTCGAGCTTGGTCTGGGGATCGAGGTTCCAGCCGCGCATGTCGTTGAACCGGCGGCCGCGCATGACGATGTACTTCACCGACAGCTCCAGGTCCTCGATGATCGAGATGGCCTCGTTCAGCGCCTCCTCGGTGAGCAGGTCGCCGGTGACCTCGATGGTGTTCGTCGCCGGGATGGCCGAGGAGAGCACCGAGATGGTGCGGCGGTCCATCTCCTTGCGGATGGCGTCGGCGGCGCTGGTCTGGATGTCCATCAGCGTGCCGATGTTGCCGTTCTTGAGAACGGAAACGTCCACCATCGGATTGGAGTGGATGCGGTTGGTGGGGAACTCGACCTCGTCCTTGCCCACCTCCTGCTCCTGGGCGTCGCCGTCCTTGCTGATCCAGTGGGCCTTGACGGTCGGTTTCTTCTGGTAGACCGGACGTTCGCCCTTGGGCAGCGTGTGCTTGGTGAGCAGCAGCGAGGAGATCTCCTTGCGCTTGATCTCCTGTTCGATGGGCGCGGCGATGGCGGCGGCAAGCGCCCGCATGCCTTCGGGCGACTCGAGAGCCTCGCTCATGAGCCGCGCCATGGTTTCCATGTATTCCTGGGAATGGATCTTCAACTGATTGGTTTTCATGTGCGTTGGCTCCTTGGGTTAGACGAGCAGGCGGAATTTGAGGACGCCGCTCTGTACGGAAATGGCGTGGGCGACGACGTGCTCTCCGGCCGCGACGCCGTTGGTCAGGCGACCGCCCGCCGAAACTTTCAGGTCGTCTCCGGCGACGACGGTCCCTTCGAAGGCGTCGGTCTCGTAGACGCCGCCATCGCAGTAGATACCGGGCATTTCGCCACCGGCGTAGTCCTTGATCAGGATGCCGAAGGAGCGCTTGGTGGGATCGGTGTTGACGGCGAACAGGTCGTCGCCGACCACGCGGACCACCTGGCCGAGCTGGCCGTCGCCCTGGATGTGGCCGTCGCCATAGGCGAGGCTGCGGTGACACGGATTGATGAATGACATGGTGTTTCCTCCTTATGCGTTGATTTGCGAGTGTTCGGGAGAGTCCTCGCCGACACGGTTGCGGTAAGCGGCCATGAACCCGTCGCGCAGACGGTCCTCGAGCGACACCTTGCGGTCGTCCACATCGTGGGGCCGGACACCGGCGTCGCTGCGCAGCGGGGTTTCCGTCGATGCCTTGGCGGCGGGCTTGCCGCCCTGGTCGCTGTCGGCGGGTTTCTCTTCCTTGTCCTTGTCCGCTTTGGCCGACTTGGGCAGGCGCTCGTAAGCGGCCTCGGTGGCGGCGAAGGCTTCGTCGGACAGTTCGGCCAGGCGTTTCAGCTCGGCTTCCCGGTCCTCATCGGAAGCGAAGGAGAGTCCCTGCTTCTCCAGACGGGTGAGCAGCTTCTTGGCCCGGGAGCGGCAGGCGGCCGCCTTTTGTTCGGCTTCCAGTTCCTGGACGCGTTTCTGCAGCTCGGCGACCTGGGCCTTGAGCTGCCGGTTTTCCTTTTCCAGGTCGGTAACGCGAGCGGGATCGCCTTCCTGCTGGGCCGGTTTCTTCTTGGCCGCTTCGACGGCCGGTTCATCGGTAGGTTTGGTTTTGTCTTCCATCGTGGAATCTCCTTCGGGTTGGGATTGGTCGGGCTGGCTCTGAAGGGACGCCACCTGCAGAATCCTGGCGTTCTCGTCCGCGCCTTTGCGGTCGAGCAGTCCCAGTCCGGTGAAAGTGACGCCGTGCAGAATCTCGAAAACGGGTTGGCCGTTGAAATCACGGCCCTTGAATTTGCGCAGGTGGGTGCAGTAGTCGGCCTTGTTCTGGAAGCGCTTGTGGCAGACCGAGCATTCGCCTTCCTGGTAGTCGCACTCCATGGAGACCTGGGAGATGATCCCGCGCTTCATCAGCTTGTAGGCCAGCCGGGCGGCCGGGGTGTCGTGGACGTACAGCTCGCCGACGCATTCCACGCGGCCGCCGTTGTCGTCCTCCAGGTAGTCGGCGGCGACGATGCCACCGACGATGTCGTTGAACTCCTGCGAATGCTGCAGATCGACCTTCTTGTTCACGGCCGTCATGTGCCGACCGGACAACTCCTCGGCGGTGAAGTGGTCGCCGTTCTTGTTGGTCCCGGTGCGGCAGAGCACGAAGCTGAACTGGGGGTCGCCCGCCGAGCCGACATCCATGGCCTCGGTCGCGAGGCGTTCACCATCGCCCAGCCGGATGTCCACGGGGATGCTGGTGTGGAAGTTCGCGGCGGCGGCCATCGGAACGGGTTTCTCCTCCCGCTCGGCGCTGGCCTTGGCCCCGGGAGCGCAGACGAACAGACGCTCCTTGGCGTTGGAAGCCTCGCCGTGCTTGGAGGTGATGGCGTAGTGGTGATCCTTGGACTTCATCCGGCTCTGTTTGCCGAATGAGCCGATGATCCGCTTCATCTCCTGCTCGTTGGGATAGGCGTGATCGCGGTAGGAGATCAGCCAGTGCGGAATGTGCTTAGCGTTGCCGAGAAAGGTCTGGAAGAACTCGCTGGCGTTGGCCTTGGTGACGGTCTTGTGGTCGGTCTCGTAATACTTGACCTTGGTGTCGGCCTTGATTTCGAGCCCTTCCCAATAGGTCATGAGCCCCTCCACGAAGTGGTAGGCCCGCTCGTAGTTGGTGGTCGAAAACTCGGTGGCGTAGGGCGGATCGAAGTAGGCCAGATCCGCCTTGGCTTTCGGCAGCAGGTCGTTGATGTCCTGCCGGTATGCCTTGTTCTCCTTGTCGTTGTCGAAGACCAGGGCGTTGATGCGCTGCAGGTTCTTGCGCAGGCGATCCTTGAACTCGTCGGGAGTGTCCTGGCGGCGGCCATAATCGGTGGACGACGAGAAGTGGCCGAAGCCACCCTTGCCGCTCATGCAGGTTTTGCCGAGGCCGAACAGGGCGATGTCTTTCTTGAAGCCGGAGAGCTTGTCGCAGTTGGCGCGGATGGTGTCGATCAGCGCATGGACGCCCTTGGCGAAGAAGATGCCCTTGAAGTTGTCCTGAACGAAGCTGCCCGCCTTGGCGTTGTCGGCCAGGAGCGCCTCGATCTCGTCCTCGCTCAGGCGAACCGAGTTGTTCTCGATGATCGCCTTGGCGGCGTGGTGGCAGTAGCGGAGCCGGTCGTTGGCGATGACCTGGAGGCCCTTGGTCTTGTACATGTAGGCCACGACCGCAGACCCCGAAAAGGCGTCGAGCACGGTGCCAACGCCTTCCGGGGTATGCTTCCAGATCCAGTCGACGAGCTTCTGCTTACTGCCGATGTAGTTGGTGATGTACTTGGGGCGCTTCTCGGGAGGGAGCTCTTCAGGAGCGGACTGTTCGGCGGCCTCGGTCCCGAGCGCATCGGGATCGAGAGTCAGCGCCGCATCGGCCTCCAGTAGAAACGCCAGCCTTTCCAGGTCTGTGGCGAACAGTTCCATCAACGTCTCCGGTCAGTTTGCTGTGCTCTCCGCGACCTGCGGGGAGCGTTCAGCGGTTACTTACCGGAAGCGTCGGCGATGTGTCGGAGGGTGACGGAGAATTTCAGCGGGCGGGGTTCAGCCGGGCCAGAACGGCCTTGCCGCAGGCGTCGAGGGAGGGGTATTCGTCGCTCTCGGTGATCTCGGAAAAGACCCCGTCATAGGGGGAGCGGGACAGCCGGTGGTATTCGAGAAAATCCGCCGGAAGCGAGGTGGCCCCGGCCTCGACCAGACGGTTGACCACCCAGGCGGCTTCGTCCTTGCGGTCGGCAAGCCCGCTCGGCCCCCGGTCGAGGTAGTACATCTCCACATCCAGACCGGGACCCGGCCCCTGAACCCAGACGCCCACGGGCACGTATTCCGGGACGGTGGCTTGCCGGTCGGCCATTATCGAGTCGATCATATAGCGCAGTTTCATGACCAGTCCTCCGCGATCCGGAGATGCTCTGCCAGAAGCTGGGCGTCGATCCGGTGGAATCTTTCGGCGTTTTTCTGGCGGTAGGCGATCCAGCGTTGCCAGTCCGCCGCGAGTTCGGGCTCCGAGACCGGCTCAATCATTTCGACATGGTGAATCCGGCCCAGATCGTCGGTCAGCTCGACAATCAGCCAGCCTTCGGCCTCCTTGCCGTCATGTTCGGCCATCAGGGTGTCTTCGACCCGGACATCGACCACTTTGATGGTGTGGGCGTGCTGAAAGCCCTCGTCGTAACCGAGCGCCTTCCACAACAGCCAGAAATCGGTGCGCAGATGGTTGCCAGCAGCGTCGAAATGGGGTGCGATCCGGGTGACGGTGAAGCTGTCCACCAGGGTATCCAGAAAGAGATCCCCGGATTCTCTGACCGTCATGCGGCTGCCCCGGCTGTTGAACCAGTGCAGCGATTCCTGCAGCCGCCGTTTCTCCTGTTCGATAAAGTCCTTCATGGTCATTGTTTGCGTTTGCTCCAGCTTTGCGGGGTATGGACGATGTCCTCCACCTTGCGCCCGTCGGGCAGTTTCTTGATGCCGCGCCGGGTGAAACTCTGGATGATCTCCCGGCGTTCGTTGTCGCTTCTGGCCACGATGAACTCGATGTTGTCCAGCAGCGTCACCGAGTATTTGAAGATGGTTTCGTTGCCATGGCGCTGCGAGAACCGCTTCCAGTCGTCGATGCTGGCTCCCCGGTTGCGCTGCACGTAGTCGTCAATCACCTTGCCGTAGGCGTCATGGTCATAGCTGATGGCGTCCATGCGCCGCAGCATCTGTTTCTTGAAGTAGAGGGCCGGTGAGGCGTCGCTGGCCGGTTGCTTCTTGATTCGGGTGAAGAAATAGCTCGCGCCGCCGGTCTGCATGTCGGCCACCGGGGACATTCCGCCCGGAGCCACGCCCATGCGCATCTTCTCGACCGTGCTGACCATGGCTCCGTTGTTCTCCATGATCAAGTCGATGAAGCCGGACATGCTCTCGCCGTTGGTCAGATCGTGGACCAGCGAATAGCCCTTCATCTGTTTTTCCAGCTCCTCATCGGTGATGTCGAACCGGAACTGGTGCCGGTATCCGCCCTTGGCGTCGCGGTCCAGAAAACCCGCCTGGTATTCGCCCAGCGGGTTGTATCCGGAAAGCTGGGTGATGTCCTGAACTCCCAGTTCCTTTTGCCAATAGCCGCGCAGAGCCTGGACCCGCTCGGTGGTGGTGGCATTGCGGTCGTCGAGGGATTTCTGCAGTCGTTTGTAGTCGGCGCTCTTGTCGGTCTTGCGGATGTAGGCGAGCTTTTCGAGATACATCTGCTCGGCGTTTTCCGCCGTGGCCACCCGGGTATCGATCCCAAGCTGTTCGAGCTTTTCCAGCATCGCCTCGACCCGTCCAGGGGTGGCGTCGCCGTCCAGGATCATTTCCAGCTCGCCGCGCTGGGCATAGAGGTTGGTGTCGGACCAGGGGCGATAGCGGACCCGGGTGCCGTCCTCGAAGGTGACGGTGTACTGGTGCCCGTCCTGCATGCGGGAGTTGTGATTGAACAGCGTCCGGTTGTCGATGTCGTCGGCCTCGACGGTGATGGTGCCGGACCCGATCCTGCGCTTGGTGTGGGTCACCTTGCCGCGTTCCACCTTGAACGGCGGTTTCTCCTTGGGTTTCTGCGCGTCGAGCTTGGGCAGGTACTGCTCGAATACGCCGTTGGTGGCCCGGTCCCAGTCGACGGACTCTTCGATCTCCTTGACCCATTTCAGATAGTGGTCCGCCATCTCCTTGACCTTGGGGTCGGCGCTCTTTTGCAGGGTCTCCAGTTTCTTGCGCAGGCGCAGGGCCTTGTCGATCTTGGTCCGGTTGTACTTGCCGTCGCCCACGTGGAAATTGACGTTTTTGACGGCGTCCAGAATCGTCGGAAAGAAGCTGTCTTCGACCAGCGGTTGTCCCTTTTCCCCGGCCGCCGTCTGCACATACCTGCGCAGCACCTCGTCGATGCGGCGGTCCGTGTCCGGCCGGATCTTCATCTTGACCACGGTGCGCTTCTTCCCCTTGAAGCTCTCGGTGAAGATCAGCGCGTTCTGGTCCTCCACGTCGCCGCTGTCGAAGGGCAGCGTCTTGCCCTGCCAGCCGAGTTTGCGGGCCTCTTCGACCAGGGTCTCTTCGGCGGAGGAGAGCAACTTTTTCTTCCCGGTGGCGGCGCTCAGCTTGTCGAAACGGAAGCCCCGATCCCCCAGCACATCGGCGTAATAGCCTTCGAAGTCCCGCCTGAGATTGTGTTTCCGCTCCAAGGCCAGATCATAGAAATGCCGCAGCCCGGCCGGGTCCTTGGAAAACCGTCCCTCGGCGTAGGGCCGCAGCAGATCGAGGTAATCCTCGTCGGCGATCTTTTCGACTTCCTGGATGTAGCGAAAGGTCGCGTTCGGATCGACCCGTACCTTCCCTTCCTTGGCCGCCCGGAAGACCTTGTTGTAAAACGGCTCTTCCTCGCCGCAGACGCCGTTGGGGTGATAGTCGAGCGAGAGCTTGTCCTGGCCCAGAAACTTGAAGGCCTGGCCTTTGTCGATGCCGTAGACGCGACCGTCCCGGGCGCGGATGAACTGCTTGGAGTGTCCGTCGTGGTTGGCGATCAGCCAGTCGACCACATGCTCGCGCTGGATCTGCTCCAGTTCGATGGTGGTCAGATCCTGGGGCAGGATGTTGCGAAAATCGAAGTCGTCCCGCAGATCGGTGCGCCATTTCTGGATGGAGCCGGTGCGGCCGTTCAATTGGATGGTGCGCACCTCGATGGAATGGGGGTCGATCAGGCGGCCAATCTTGTAGGCGGCTTCCTCTCCGAAGGCGATGAACTCATCATCCTTGCGGCCAATGGGCTTGAACAGCCATTTGTCGCCGTTTTCGTCGGTCCAGAACTCCTTTTCGTGTGCGCCGCCGACTGCGGCCTTGCCGGTTTTCTTGAATTTTGACGGCAGACCTTTCTGCTGCCACGCTGAATCGACTGTGGCGAACTCCGCGCCTTTCTTGCCGATCTTGGCCTCGGGCGGCTTGACCGGGCTCGGCTGTGGAGCCGGTTTCGGCGGCTCTTTCTTCGGCGTGGCGGGCTTGGCAGGAGCGGTTTTTTTCTTGCCTCCATGCTTTTCGGCCCAGGCCGCGTGCTTGGTGTCGATGCTGGCCTGAACCGCCTTGATTTTCGCCGGGTCGGTCTCGGTGAAGAGCGTGGTCAGCTCGTCTTTGTTGGCCCACTGCCAATACTGGACCTTGGTCTCCTTGGCGAGCGTCTTGAGCTCTGCCGATTTCAGTTTGCCGACCTGATCCTGGAAGAGCTGTTTTTTGAGGGCGATTTCCTTGCTGTGGGCCGCAAGCAGTTCCTGGGGCAGATCGGTGCCGCCGGAAACCGCCTGTTCCGCCTTGGCAATCGCGTCGAGGAAATCCTTGTAGCCGGTCGGCGTGTCGGGAACGACCACGGCCTTGGCGGCGTCTTCGAGGGCCGTTTTCTGTTTCAGGATCAACTTCTGCTTGGCCTCGTCGACCGCCTTTTTCTTGACCGACTCGGCCATGTCGGCACCGGCCTTCTTCTGCAGCGCCTCGACGAGCTGCTGCTTGTTCTTGAGGATGCCGATGCCGTGCTTCTGTTTGGCCGCCGCGAGTTCCTTGCCCATCAGGCCGCTGTGATCCACGCCGGGCTCCAGCTTGTCGAGCAGCTCGATGGTCTCCTGTTTGGTCATATTGAGGGAGATGCCGTTCTCCTTCGCCATCTCCTTGAGCTGCTGGGCGGTCATGCCCTCCAGCCCCTCGGCGGGAGGGATCTTCGCCATCTGGGCGGCGAGCAGCTTGGCCTGTTTGAGTTCCGCCTGCTTCAGTCCGAGCAGCTCGACCAGTTCTTCCTTGGTCCGCAGCAGACCGATCTTGTGTTCCTTGAGCTTGGCGCTGAGCGCCGCTCCGGCCAGGTCGCCGTGATCGATCCCGGGTTCGGCCAGATCGAGCAGCTTGATGAAATCGGCCTTGGTCCGGGCGATGGCCACGCCGTTCTGTTTCGCCAGGGTCTGGAGCTGTTTGACCGTCAGCGAGCCGAGGTCGGCGATGTCGCCGTTTTCAAAGGCGCTCTTGAGCTTGGCGTTCTCCTTGGCCTGGGCGTCGGCCATGCCTTCCAGCACGTGGGGCGGGAGAATGCAGGCGTCCCCCTGCGATGCCTGGGCGGCGGCCTTGGCGGCCATCTCGCTGCCGCAGACGGTCATCGGCCAGGCCACGATGTTGGTGCAGCGGCAGTGCGGATGCGCGGGTTGCTGGGGGAACTTGTCGATGGGAAAGGTCTTGCCGTCCAGGCCGCCGCAGACCGGGCACATGCGCTCGTCCTCCATGGCCAGCCATTCCAGTTTCTGGATGCCGACCCGCTCGTGGAACTTGAGCCTGCCCATGTTGTGGGCGCGGAGGACCTCGGTGCGGGCGATCATCTCCATGCGGTACTGGGCCTTGCTGAACACCCGGCTTCCGGCCTGGCGAAAGGAATCCTTGTCGACGATCACCTTGCCCATGTCCCGGACGATGTCGTCGGCTCCCTTGCCCGTGGCGACGCCGTTCAGGATGGTGCGCTTGATGCCGTCTGCGAGTTCGCGGTGGACGTCACCGGCGAGTGTGAGGTTGTACTGCGCCATGAAGTCGAGGGCATTGGTGTCGACGATGGTGAACACCTTGGTGGCCAGCTTATCGATGCCTTCGGGCTTGAGGTCGGCGTAGAACGGCAGCGCGGCGTCGGCGAGTTCTCCGATTCCCTGCTGGATGCCGAGCTTGAAGGAGTCCTTGGTCGTCTTGCGAAAGACCAGGGTCTGCTCCCGCTTGAGCCGCTTCATGGTGTCGTCGAGTTCGAGCTGGAGCTTTTCCAGCCCCTTGAGGGCGGCGAGCTTGTTGTCCGGCAGGGAGCCGAGGGAGCGGTACTGGAGGATGGCGCGGGCGACCTCGTCTTCGGCCTGTTTCAGCGCCTGGGTGAGCTGGGCCGTGACCTGGTCGTTGTAGCGGTTGCGGGCCGTCAGGCTTTTCAGGGTGGCCGCCTGGATGCGCTGCTTGAGGTCCGACGGCATCAGCGGGGCTCCCGGCGGTCGATGAAACGACAGGCCGGGGCGTCGAAGGTGCGCTCGCTGTTGTGGACCCGGCAGTGGTTGGTGTCAGCAATGAAGTGGCTGCACTCGTCGCACACGGCCGCATCGCCGGTGGACTCCAGGTCGCCCGACCAGACCAATGCCGCCTCCGCCGTGGGTTCATCGTCCTCGGCCGGAATCCCGAGCATCTTCCGGGCGCGAGGCACGCTGAGGATGCCGGAGACGACCATATCCACCACCGGCTTCACCTGCTTCTCGTCCATCAGGTCGATCTGCTTACGTTCGGTCTCGCGGTTGGCGGCCTCGATGTCCGGGTCCAGGTCCATCTTGAGCTGAAGGCTGGAGCGGCTGATGAGCTTGCGGTCGTAGAGTTCGATGAGGAGCTTCTTGAAATCGACCGCGTCGCTGGGGTCGAGGTCGTTGAAGATGAACTGGATGCTTTTGTCGCCGTGGCCGTTCAGCTCCATCCAGTCGTCGAACACCCAGTCGAGGAGCTTGCGTGCGGCCTGTTTGATCTCGCGGATCATGACCATCATCTTCTGCATGCTCACCGAGGCGGTGGCGAAATTCGGGCCGTCGCCGGTCACCAGCGAGCGTGACAGCCCCAGGGCCACCACGATGTCTTCCTTCACCTCCTTGACCTTGTCCTCGACGTTGAGGACCTGGCCGTCGGTGCCGTGGGTTTCGACGTTGACGTAGAACGGGACCACCAGGCCGCTTTTCATGTCCATCTTGTTGACCATGTCGCGAACCTGTTCGAGCATCCGCTGGTCCGGCATCACCATCTTCTGGCCGAACGCGCCGCCCACCTTGAGCAGGCGAAAGGGCGTGGCCCAGCGCTTGGCGATGGCCTGTTCGGCCCGGCGGTAGTCGCGCAGCAGTTCGATGGCTTGAAAGGCGGGAAGCACGAGGGAGTTACCCCTGGGTGAGAAGGCCGGAGCATCCCATTTGAGGTGGACCACCTGTTCGACGGGCAGCGGGATGGATTCCCCGCCGCCGGGGGTGTCCTCGGGAAATTGCCGGGCCTCGATCAGCTCGCCCTGGGCGTATTTGACTTTGACCGAAACCGGGTTGACGCAGACCAGTTCCTCGATGTCCTGGCCGGACTTGGTGAAGCGCTTGAAGCCGATGGCGTCGCCTTTCACCAGGAGCTGAAGAACCATGTCCTTGATGAATTGCGTGATGTTCAACCGCCAGGCGGCCTCCAGTGCCTGCTCCTTGAGGGTCTCGTCATCGCTGGTGATTTTGATCTCGTCGCCCACGGCGAAGGTGCGCCAGGAGTTGACGCAGTTCTTCACCAGCGGCTCCTCGACGTAGTATTCCCAGGCCTTACGGGCGCGTTCTTCCCAGGTGGCCGGAATAGCCTCGGCGGCGTTGACCTTGCTGAAGGCCGCCGAGTCGAGCGCGGCCGCTGCGGCCAGCGGCGCGATGACAAAGCCGGTGGTGTCCAGGCTTTCGGGTTGTTCGTCCTGATGGGCGGTGCTTTCCACGTGATCCTCTCGGTAGTTTCGGCCATGACAGCCGCACATCCGGCCCGTGTGGGCCGAACCCGGCTCGATGCCGGTTACTTACCGGAGCGGGGTGGAAAGCGTCGGAGGATGCGATCAGATGAAGACCGGATTGGTGAGCACGGGTTTGAGCGAAACCACCTCTTCGCCGACCGGGTCGAGGTTACCTTCTTCCCGGATCAGCATGGCGCAGCGCACCGCGTCGATGATGTGGTCGTTGCCCTTGGAATAGATGATCTTGCCGTCCCGCAGGGTGTAGGTGTGGGTGGT
>ENA-UOUL01001266-UOUL01001266.1-bioreactor-metagenome-genome-assembly--contig:-NODE-1266-length-37189-cov-5.192687_pt1 | contig 37189 bp, 36 predicted proteins | sample MGYA00249838_ERZ747220 | MGnify/ENA primary metagenome ERZ747220 (study PRJEB28778, sample SAMN05720191) | bioreactor metagenome | isolation source: Anaerobic biogas reactor | place: USA:Washington... | reverse complement strand
TGATCTCGGCGTCGTCCCGGGATTTCCAGTCCCGCAACGATCCCCGGGTCTTCACCGGTTCCGATCCGGCGGTGGCCAAGCGCGCATTCGACGCGATGATGACGATGCGCAAGATCGACGTGGCCGCGATCGAGGCGGCAGTCCGCGGCTGATGCGAACCTTCGTCCTGCGCGCCCGCGGGGCGGAGGTGACCGTCGTGGAGGTCTTTCCCCGCCTCCTGCCGCGTCAGCAGTTCCAGCAGCAGCGGCGTACCTTCCACCAGGCCCTTATAGGTCGTGTAGAAGCTCCCCACGTCGGTTTCGACGTCGAGGCCGAGAAGGCGCGCCTGGCCGAGCTCTGAGGCTCAGGTCTGCAGCAGACCCGGCTGCGGGGTGGCCTGGAGCACGATGACCGTGCGCCCGGGCACCTCGTGGCTCGAGCCGGTCTCCCACGGCACGCCCGGCTCGGCGACCGACCCGCTGGTGTCGATGACCATGGTCCAGGCGGTCGCGTCGATGCCGTCGGGGATGGTGAACAGCACCGGCTCGTGGTGGCCGTTGAAGAGCAGCAGGAAGTGGTCGTCCGGGTATGCCACGATTGCGGCGGTCTTGTCATGATCGATTCCCGTTCCGACCTGGGCCATCGCATCTTTGCCGTCCTGATTCCCTGGAAAGCCTGCCCGCAATGCCGCCGGGAGGGCGAGGACGCTTACGACAAAGCCGCCAGGAAGGACGGGTTCCAGTATATTTATCTCCAGGACAAGGACAAAGATCTCTTCCTTGTCAAATAGGAGAAGGGGCCGAACCGAATCAGAAAAGAAACCGCAGGAAAGGAGATAAGAACGACATTGGACGAGGACGCAATCAGGAACAGAACACAGGAAACGGCAAAAAAGCTCTTTGGCAAGGGGGCCAAGATGGATCCGCCCTACCTCACCTGGAAGGCTTTTGACCGCGACCTGGCCAACGATTTTTCCATGTTTATCACGGGAAATCTCTATTCACGGACCGTACTGACCCTCCCGGAGCGCCAGATGGCGGCCTGCGCCATTCTGGGAGCCATCCGGGCGACGGACGAGCTGAAGCTTCATGTCAACGCCGCCCTGAATGTAGGCTGCGACCCGCGAAAGCTGACGGAGATCTTCTTTCAGATGGCCCCCTACGCGGGAATGCCCGCTGTCAACGAAGCCCTCAACGTCTTCCGGGAAGTTCTGAAGGAACGCGGGGAATGGCCGATTTCAGACAAAACCGCCCCCGCCCCCTAGGATGACCTCCGCCGGGGGGCGCTGCCCTGAGATGTTCCGCCCCCGGCGAATCCTCATCCTCCGGCCAGAACACCGGCGTCAGCGGGATTGGTCGGAAGGCTCTTCAATGCCCAGGCGCTTCGCCGTGTGGTCCTTCCCCAGAAAGAAATTCAGCCAGCCGGAAGAGGAATTGAGGTCCCAGTTGCAGGGCGGCACCGGAATTTCCTCAAGCCGGCTTTCCTGCTGGCTGCCTCTCAACCGGTCATAGGCCCGCACATAAACACAGCGACGCCGGCCTGGATAGACTTCGCACCAGCCCTGGAAGCTTCCCCCGCAGGGGCCGTTGCGCTGCTGTTTCGGGCACTGGGACATGGGGCAGAGAAAAGCCACATCCACCAGGGCGCAGTCTCCGCAGTCACGGCAATCGTACAGAAGGGTTTTCAGCAGATGCTCCAGCTTGTGCAGAAGGCCTTCCAGCCGGGAGCCTTTCAGCTTCGCGGCCAGGCTGCGCATCAGGGCAAAGCCTTTTGTTCCCGGTTCGAAGATCAGGTTGTGAAAGAATCGTGAGATGCCGTACAACCTTCTTTCCGAAAGGCTGGAGCGGCTGCCCTGCCGGCTCTCCGGGATGAGCTCATTGAGCCGGCCGTAGGGGTCTTTCCTGAAATAGTAAAAGGCGCCGGGTGTTGAGTACTGAAATTCAGGAATCAGACTTTCCCACGAGGCGCTGAGCTCTTCCCCTTTTTCAATGACCGCCTCCACCTGCTCACAGGTGACCAGATGGCCCCCGACATGGACTCCGCTGAACCCCAGCCCCTTGAGCAGGGCATACATTTTTGCGCCCCTGGACAGCCGCGCCTCCAGACCCTTGTCAGGCAGGGACCGTTCCCGATCCAGCTGTGCCAGCAGATCGTCCGGAACGACGCACCCGGGCAGCCGGTTTTCCATCATCAGCCGGGCAACGGGATAGGACAGCAGGAAGATGTTTCCCAGAACGGGAACATCAATCTCCCGCCTTTTCATATAGAGCAGAAGCTCATGATACTTGCGGACATCATAGCCCAGTTGAGTCACGATAAAGGAGGCGCCGCTGTCGATCTTTTTTTTCAGCTTGTAATACTGGCAGAGAAGCTCCGCTTCGGTGTGCTTGAAGGGGGACACGGCAGCCCCGGCAAAGAAATGGCCGGGTTGAAGCTCTCCCGTTCCCTTCGGCAGGGGAAATTTCAGCCCGCCGTTGAGTTCCCGGATCAGCTCCAGGACATGGGTGGGGTCAAGATCGAAGACCGGTTGAGGGCGTCCCTGAAATCCGGATACAGGGTAATCGCCGGACATCACGATGAGATTGCGGATCCCCCACCGTTCCAGCGCGTACAGCTGGCTTTCGATCTGGCTGCGGTTTTTGTCCTTGCATGTAAAATGAACAAGGGGTTCGATACCCAGCGCCTTGATTTCAACGGCAAGGGCATCCGCCATCAGGGCCGGCTGCCCGCCCGGGTTGTCCGTTAAGGAAACGGCGTGGATCTTTCCTCCCCGAGCCGCCTTCTCTGCTTCCAGAAGGACGGAGTCCTGGGCCTTTTCCCTGGCTCCCCGGCCCGGCACGAGTTCCCAGGTGACCGTCATGACCGCCGGATCCTTCAGGGATGCCTCAAAAAGAGTCTCCAAATCACGCCTCCCGCCGCCCTTTTTTTAAAGACCGGCCGCCATCCTGGCCGCTTTGACCGTATTGGCCATCAGCATCGTGATCGTCATCGGGCCGACCCCGCCGGGAACAGGAGTGATCGCTCCCGCCTTCTGCCGCACCGCTTCATAATCCACATCACCGCAAAGCTTCGCTTTACCTTCCGGCGTAAAGCCCTGCCGGTTCACACCCACGTCGATGACGACGGCACCCTGCTTGACCATGTCGACGGTAATGGCCATCGGCCTTCCCACGGCCGCGATGAGAATATCCGCCCGGCGGGTGTGGAAACCGATGTCGCGTGTTCCGGTGTGGCAGACCGTCACCGTGGCATTTGCCCCGTCCCCCTTCTGAAGAAGCATATTGGCAATGGGTTTGCCGACAATATTCGACCGACCCACAACAACGACCTCCGCTCCGTCGATCGGGACGCCCGAACGAAGAAGGAGCTGCTGAATCCCCGCCGGCGTGCAGGGGAGAAAATCCGCCTGTCCGATCATGAGCTTGCCGACGTTGAAGGGATGGAACCCGTCAACATCCTTGCCCGGATCGATGGCGTAAAGGATGTTCTGTTCGCTGATGTGGGGAGGCAGCGGCAGCTGCACCAGGATCCCATGAATCCGGGGATCCCTGTTGTACTGAAGGATCCTCTCAAGCAGCAGGGCTTCCGATATGGTTTCAGGCTGATTGTCCTGGACGGAATGAAAGCCGAGTTCATGGGCCGTTCTCTGTTTTCCCGCCACATAACTCATGGAGGCGGGGTTCTGGCCCACAAGGATAGTGACCAGCCCGGGCACGACCCCCCTTTCCTTTAAGAGGGCGGTCTCCCTCTTCAAATCCACCCGGATCTGCTGGGCGATCTCACTGCCGCGAATGATTTTTGCCGCCATTTCAGCTCCTTCAAATGGATATCGCCGTGACGTCGGCGGGATTCCCTGATGATGGATCCCTCGGTCAAAATTCTCCAGAAGCTCAAAAACATTTCATTATTTCACGCGTCCTCCGGAGTGAAACCTGTACCAGTTCACCTTTTCAGAGTCAAGACCTAACTGGTGGAGCGCCTGATTCCACGGGGGGAAACCCCTGTTTCCCAGAATTGAGATTTCTCAGGATCTGATGTAAAGTTCCCGGCAATCCAGAAATTCTATCCTGTTTCGATTTCAGGGGAATTCAAGACGGAAAACAAGGGAGGGTTAAGGCTTTTTTTCATGACCGCGGAACGGGAAGTATTCCCTTCAGGCCCCATGGTCCTAGGACTCGGGCAGTGCTCCCTGGACTATCTCGGTCGCATCCATGAGTATCCAGTTCCCGATGCCAAATGCGAATTTTCCGGGCTGGTCATCCAGGGTGGCGGACCGGTGGCCACGGCCCTGGCAGCCCTTTCCCGCTGGGGGCTGCGTTGCGTCTTTTCCGGGATGATCGGCGACGACGCCTTCGGGCAGACCATCGAGGCCTCCCTCCGGGAAGAGGGCATCGATACGTCCGAAATGGTGGTTCGGCGGAACGGCGCATCCCAATTCGCCTTCATCGCCGTGGAACCCGATGCCGGACGGCGGACCATCTTCTGGCAGCGCCCCACGGGCCAGCCCCTTCAGCCGGAGGAGGTCCCCCTGGACAAGATCCGCCAGGCCGCCGTGCTCCATACCGACGGCCTCTTCATCGACGCCTCCCTCCTGGCCTGCCGCACCGCACGCCAGGCAGGAGTTCCCGTGGTCGTCGATGCCGGCACCCTCCGGGACGGGATGCTGGAACTCGCCCGGTCGAGCGATTACTTCATCGCCTCGGAAACCTTCGCCCGCCAGCTGGTGGGAAATCGGGACCCCCTGGACGCCTGCGCCCTTCTTCTGGACCAGGGACCCCGCCTGGCCGCCGTCACCCTGGGGGCCGCCGGGTATGCCGCCCTCTGCGACGGGGAGGTGATCCGCAAGCCCGCCTATCCCGTCAACGCCCTGGACACCACAGGCTGCGGCGACGTCTTTCACGCCGGATTCATCTTTGGGCTGGTTCAGTCGTGGGACTATGGTCTGTGCCTCGATTTCGCCGCCTGGGCGGCGGCGCAGGTGAGCCTCGAAATGGGAGGCAGAAGGGGAATCCCCTCATTGTCCGGAATCAGGCGCCAGGGCTATCCCGTGAGCATTTAGGGCCCCGGCAACCCGAATCTCCGGGCACAGAGCGTGCATCGGCTTTCCAGGACAAAGTTCCCATGAATGTCATCTGGAACGAAGGCCTCGAAAGCCCAGAATGCCCTGAACGGCCTTGCTTTTTTTCTTTTAATGATTATTATAGGCAAATTATCTGCTGCAGATAATAGATCCAATCGAAATGGTCATGGAAGGTAGACAAACACCATGGAGAAATTTAAATTCGCCGCCGATTTCATCCAGCAGACCCGACAGCCCGTAACGCGGTTTTTCGGCTTGTCCCCGAAGCCTGCCGCTTCCGGCCCTGATCGGCAGGACTCTTCCATTGAAGTCCCGGCGCCGGGCGCCGGTCTGGGCCTCAACGTCATGAGCTTCAACATCCGCCGCGGAACCAGGAGAGACGGAAGAAACTCCTGGATTCACCGCCGCAGGCTCGTCCATGAAATCCTGCAGGGCTATCGTCCCGATGTTCTCGGCCTCCAGGAGGCATTGGATTTTCAGATGGCGGAAGTCCGTGCCATGCTTCCCGGATACAAATCGATCGGCATCGGCAACCTGGGAGGCAGCCGGGGTCTCCATAATGCCGTTTTCTATGATTCCGAACGGTTTTCCCTCTCCGAGGAGGGGACCTTCTGGTTATCCGGCACCCCTGATCTTCCGGGCTCCCGGGGGTGGGGAAACATTATTCCCCGCATCTGCACCTGGGTCAGGCTGATTGAAAAAACCTCTCAGCAGGCTTTCTATTTCTATAACACGCACCTGGATCATCTTTCCCTGCGCTCGCGGAAGAAAAGCGTTCTTCTGCTCACCCAGCGCATCTCCATGCGGAGCTTGCCGGACCCGATTGTGCTGACAGGGGATTTCAATGCCGGAGAGATGAGCATGCCCATCCAGTATTTAAAGGGCAACAAGCCGTTACGAATTAACCTGAGCGTCAAGAAGACCAATCCGGTCCCCTTGATGGATACCTTCCGGCAGCGGCATCCGAAAATCCGCAATGTCGGAACATACCACGGATATAACCGGTATTTCATCCGCCTCAAACTGGATTACATCTTCGTCCCGGCTTCCGCGCGGGTCATAGACGCGGAAATCATCTCCCGGCGCTGGGAGAATTGCTATCCTTCCGATCACTTTCCCCTTCTTGCCCGGGTGGATCTGCCCGTGTCCATGGCTTTCGCGGCTCCTCGCCCCGGCTATCAGGATGCGGTGAGCGCCTGCCCGCCCCACTGACAGGGAGATCAGAATTTGTGAAGCCCTCTTGGATTCTTGACGCCAGATTATCGATGTGTGCGGCGGGATGGTTTCAGGGGGGCTTGAGACTCCCCCCTGAAGTACGTTTCAAAGGCGGGGGTTAAGGCGCGGTCATGACCTCTCCTGCTTCAGGTACCCCTTGGCCAGCGCTTTGTTCACGTGCAGAACCCCCGCATTCATATCCTTCATGGGATAGTCGTCCGTAATGACGGGAAGGGCGTCGGCCTCTTCCTGCGTCTTGACGACGGACCCCGCAGGCACATATCGCCCATCAGCCACGCGGACCCCCATGAGCAGGACTCCCGGTTCAATGACGCAACGGCTGCCGACGTAAGATTTGAAGACAAGCGACTTCATTCCAACGAACGTGTCATCCATAATCACCGCCGGTCCGTGAACATGAACCTGGTGAGCCAGGGATACGCGATGCCCTACATAGACGGCATACTTTTTCCCGTTCACTTCAACGAGATTCTTTTCGACGGGCTTGCCGTCCAGCTCTGTTTCCAGGGCATGGATGATGACCCCGTCCTGGACGTTTGAATCGTTGCCCACGTGAAGAGGCTGGCCTTCATCGCCGCGGACGGACGCCCCGGGGGATACCATGACATTGTCTCCGATGATGACATTCCCGATCACAGCCGCAAGGGGATGAACAAAGGCGGAGGAACCGATCACCGGTTCGACGGCCCTGGCGGAAAAGTCCGTAACCACGTTTTTCCCTATCATTACTCTACCTCCAGATTTTTTATGAAATTCTTTCCCCCGCACCAGGAATGTCAAGCCGGTTTCCTCTTCCGCCGCTCCTTCTCCAGAAGCCGGGGCCAGATGTCATCAATGAATGTCCTGGTCTGTTCCATCGTTCCCGAATTGTCCACGAGGATGTCGGCAAAGGGGATCTTATCCTCAATGGGCATCTGTGAACGGACCCGCTGAAGCGCCTCCTCGCGGGAATACCCGTTTCTCAGGATGAGACGGCGAATCTGCTCATCCCGCGGGATATAGACCAGCATCACCAGATCCACCCGACCCTGCATCCCCAATTCGACGAGCAGGGGGATGTCGGCAATGACGATGGCATCGGGACGGTTCGCCCTGATGGCCGCCATCCTGCTCTGCCACGCATCGAATACGGCCGGATGCACGAGTTCGTTGAGTTTGTCCAGTTTACGACGGTCCGCAAAAACGATGGCTCCCAGTCGAGCCCGGTCCAGGGTTCGATCGGCCCTCAGGACCTCCGGTCCGAAACAGTCGACAATGTTACGCCACGCCGGCTGATCCGGCTCTTCAACCTCGTGGGCAAGGCGGTCGAAGTCAATGAGGAAGGCCCCCTTTTCCTCGAGCATGCGGCCCACCGTGGATTTTCCGCAGGCGATTCCGCCCGTCAACCCGACATTCAGCATGGCCCCCTTTACCACAGGGGAGCGTTTCCGGGCAACAAAAAACCTGCTCCCTGCCAGGGAGCGGCCCTTACGTTTTCAGGTTTGCGACCAGGGACTCAAAACGGTCCCACTGCGTGGCGATCCACGTCTCTGTTGTCGCATGGCCGAAGGAGCGGACAATCAGGGCCACCTTGGTTGCCGCATCGGCATCGGGCGCTTCGAAGATGTCCAGGTAGTCGCATGAGCCGAGAACGGCGTAATTGGCAACCCACTTCACGTCCGGGCATTCGGCTTTGATGCGGGCTGCCACCCGGTCATTGAGCTCCGTCAAGGACTGCGGCCTGGCGACGGCCTCAGGCGACAGCCTGGTCATCATGATGTACGTACCCATCGTTTTTCTCCTTTCTTCAACGCGATCCTGTTAAGATGCTGACCAGAAAAATCCGCGTTCTCCGGGGCCACCTCTCAGGCCGTTTCCAGCCTTCCCCTGATTTCCCGGAAGATTCTGCCGATTTCCTCCGTATCGGCCACCAGCTCCAGAAATCCCGCCTGCTCTTCGTAGATTTCCGCAGGGATGGCCGATTTTACTTCCGGTTCGAGGATGTGATACACGGGGAGCCTCAACGAGACTCCGGCCAGCGGACCTGCGAAGCTCGGATCTCCGAAGGTTACGGTTTCCGCCGTAACGGAAGCCACTTCCGGATCGGCGGCCCCGATGACCACCACCAGATCCTGCGCTCCCAGATCGTCCACGAGTTTCTTGATCGTAGACTGCTTCTCCATGTCCACTGCGCCTGCCGATGTTCAGACGAAGCACTCCGTCGCGGTCAGAACGATCTCCGCCCCGGCCGCCTTCATGCATGCCGCGATGGCAGGGCCCGGCACTCCGTCCCTGTCCCCGAAAATAATGGCCTTTTTTCCTTTAAACATGCCTTGATCCTTTCCTGCCCGAGGCAACATCACTTCCTTCTCCCAGGGTTCCTCTCCAGAAGAAAGGAAAGTCCGTCAGAAAGCTGGGTCATCCTTCCCAGGAAGAGGCTCCCCCGGGCGATAAACATGGCGTTGTTCAGTTCCCCCCTCCGGATGCCGTCCATGGCATGCCCCAGAAAGGGGACCGCCGCCGGAATGTGCCCCTGCGTGGGGGCGAATCCCGGCATGCCATGCTCACGAACGAACCGGTCGATCTCCTGCCGGGCGATTTCCTTCCTCAGGACCGCCAGGGCGCCGATCATCCGGTAATTGGCCAGAGGGACGTTACCGCTTCCCCCGGAAACGGTGACTTCGGGGTTCTGCAGCTCTACGGCGTACTTGTCGATATCGGTGACCTTCAATCCCACCCGGTCCAGGGGCTTCAGAACCAGGGATTCCAGGATATTCTGCTGGGACGAACCGGAGCCGATATCATGTTTGCCGACGGCATCCAGGCGGACCACCGGACTCTGCCCGTCATCTCCGGTCACCAGAAAGGCTATCCCCCCGAGCACATCCTCCAGGATGGGCATTCCCCTCGCGACATGCCCCTGAAATTTCATGCCCAGCTTGGCTAAGGAACCGCCTCCCACAACCGCCACCCTCTCATAGAGGCCGGCCTTCACCAGGCCGGAGGCGAACAGCAGGGCATAGAGAGGACCGGTACAGAAGGCCTTGACATCGCAGCCGGTAGACGCCACGCAGCCGCACATCTCGCCGATGGCCTTGGCCAGCCCACCGCCTCCCCGGTTGTACCGGTCCCCTACGGCTTCTTCGGAACAGTTGAGGAGAAGATCGATCCCGTCCCCCCCGATGTCCGCACTTCGCAGGAGATTCTTCAGAGCGAGAGCACCGGAAGCCTTGGCCAGAAGGTTTTCCATCAAAACGTGGGCCTTGAGGTTGTCGTCCCGGTCGTGATGCCGGTTGACGCATCCGACCCTCCGTCCGCCATGGAAGAGGGGAAGCGACCCGGAATGCTCGATCAGCCCATCCACCCTCCCCGGATCAACCCCCTGGCCGATTCTGCCCGGATCCGCGCCCCTCCAGAAAGGATGGGATTCGAGGAGCCCTTGCAGCAGAGGTGCAGAATCCTTCTCGATCTCCACCAGGCCGAAGTCGTCAGCGAGCTTTATCATTCCCAGAAGCAGCTCTTCCTGGTAAATCTCGCCATAGGGGCCCCGTCGCGGGGCTGGGAACACGGGATGGTCGTACCAGGGCTGCCCGATGCCGTGCAGGTCATCGGGCTTGAGATTTCCGATGAAGACCTGGTTGGGGGGATAGGCCACGACCTCCTCAAAACCGCGCAGATGCCCTTCGATGGCGGACAACACAAGCGCCGGACGGTCGGCGATTTCGCGGCTGGGTTTCGATCCGTAGCGGACGAAGCCCGGCGCGTGTGCCAGAATGCAGGAAAAGGCGGCAATGACGGGATCGGGCATCGTGGCCCTCCTGTTCAGAACACGGTCTGGCCTTCGATTTTCGTTTCCAGCGCCTGCAGGGCCTTCTCCACAAGCGCCCTTCGGAGGCTCTTTTCCTCGGTTTTCGATTTGCAGGGGTCGCCGAGGGGGTGGGGAATGGCGACGGCGGGAACGATCCGGTTTGCCCCCACCGTCCGGGAAATGGGAACGATGGTGCAGATATGGACGGCCGGTATCCCCTCTCTCTCCATCTCCTTTGCCATCGTTGCCCCGCAACGCGTGCAGGTTCCTCAGGTGGAGGTAATCAGAACGGCCCCAACGCCACTCCGGATCAGATCCCGGGCGATCTCCCGGGCAAACTGTCCGCACCTGGCTACGGACGTGCCGTTCCCCACGGTGGCGTAGTAAAAGGGATGGAGTTTCCCGATCCGCCCTTCCCTCTCAAGGTCTCTTGCCGCATCGAGGGGCAGCACCCGGTTCGGATCAGCGTTGGCATAGGTGGGATCGTATCCGCCGTGGGCGGTTTCATGGGATTCCGGCGTCATTTCGGAAAGCGCGCCGATGTCGTATTTTCCGTACCGGGTCGCACTGGAGGCTTCAATGCAGTCCGGATTCCCCCTGGGAACGATCCCGCCGCTGGTGACCAAAGCCAGGGTGACCCGGCTCATCCTGTCGACCGGCGGCAGAAGCGGCACCCGGTCGAATGCGGGAAGGGGGTATTCTGTTGCGAAAGGCTCCCCTTTCATTTTCTGCAGGAGCATCTTCACGGCCCGGACGGCTCCGGTTTCTGCTGAAAAGGTGTTCCGGCGGATGCCCCGGGGAAGGTACCCCTCCTCTTCCGGAAACCCGACGGGCTCGCCCCGGAGGAGTTTTCCCGCCAGGCGGCTCATTTTCTCGGCCGCCTCTCTCATACCGGCCGTGGTACCCCGGGTCTCCACGATAAAAACCGACCTGCGGGACAATTCCGCCCCGGGGTTTTCGGGATACATCCCGGTCACGGCGGGAATTCCCAGCCTGTCGACGACGGCGTTGCAGACCGAGCCGCAGGCGATCCCATAGCGTCCCGCATTGAATGCCGGGCCAGCCAGGACCAGATCCGGCCGAAAGCCCTCCATCAGGGCCAGAACCCTTTCCGTCGCCTCCTCGAGGTGCTCGCTGAAGTAATTATCCCCGCAGATGACCGTCGCCACCATCTCGACCTCCGGCCCGAAAAGCTCGGCAAAGAGATTCCCGGGCCCCACGGGGCCGCTTCTGACGACGGGTTCCATGCCGGCCTTTTCTTCCCCGCCGATGCCGCCGAAAAATTGATTGAGATAGACAACCGCTTTCCATGGTCCCATGGCGCCCCTATCCTCCACGTGCGTACAGAACTTCGAAACCCAGTTCATTCGTGGCGCCCAAGAGCGCCTGCAGTTCGACCCCGAGCCCCCCCGCCCGGGCAAGGCTGCCGGACTGCCCTCCCGCCAGTTTTTCCGCCACCCGGATATCGCCGAGCACCCGCTCCATGGGCGGAAGAGTAATCCGCTCATTGGCATTGCCCACACTCACAATGGCATCCGCGTGGGGCGTCACATCCGCCAGGGACTGAGAGGCTCCGTCGCTGCCAGCAAATTCGTCGGATATCAGGACGGTCCGGATTCCCCTCTCCTCCAGGCCGGCGCAGATCATCATGGCATCGGCATCGGGATTTCCGAAGCCCTCCTTGGAGACGACGGCCCCCCGGGCGCCCAGCATCTCCACGAGCTTGACGGCATATTCAGCCGATCGGACCTTATCGCGAAGCGTCACGTTGGCATTGGTCACAACCGTTCCCAGGAAGCGCAGATCGGTTCCATCCCGCCGCAGCAGTTCCGAGATGACCGGGTTGTTCTGATGGTGATAGGTGGTGTTCTTATCACAGGCGGAAACGCAGTTTCCGCTCACGATGGCCCCGTCCATGGACTCGGTGGGCAGCAGGAGCGTGGGCAGAAGGCTCTTTACATCGCGCCCGTACAGGTAGGTGTCGTGGAGCAGTCCCTGGCTCAGAAGCATGCAGACATAGGCGACATCGGGAAGACCGGCGTCGCGCCGGACGGGAGTCGGAAACCGGGGCCATTCGAACCGCTCAACCGACTCGGGAACGGCGCTTCGGCAGGCCTCCCCCAGATAAGCGGCGGCGCGCAATCCGGCCAGCCTCAGGGCTTCCTCGTGCTGATGCGGGGAAATTCCAGGCAGAACGTCAATGCCCAGAACGATGTTGAGGAGGCGGGAAAAAGAACTGTACCGCGCCCCCGGGCCGCTCATGTCGATCAGCCCCTCCTGAAATCCCACGACCTGCCCCGCGGTTACGACGGCGCACCCCTTCAGCACATGGGTCCGCCCCGTTCCAACGGTCTCCACGCCCGAAATCAGGCCGGGAAAGATTCCTCCCCTTCCTTCGATCTTGACGCGGGGTTCGATGACATCCTTGACGGGAAGAATGCGCACACTTTCTCCGGGCCTTGCCAGATCGGCCCTGACGGAAGCGATGCGGAAGTCGTTCCCCCTTGTTTCTTCGATGAGCTCTTCGCGGTGGATGTGCAGGGCCTTGCCGTCGATTGCGGTCTTTCGTCCCCAGTCGATTTCCTCTACAGGTATGATGCCCAGTTCGAGAAGCATGACGGGTTCTCCTTCTCTGTGTCCGGGTGCGGATGGGGAAATTTTCGGATCCGCCCTGTGCAGGCACGTTTTCCCCGCCGTCCATCGAAGGGATGCTTCCTGCAGGGACGTCGCACAAGGCCGGTTTCAGAATAAATTACAGAGCCCTCCCTGTCAAGCATGAAAGAATTCCCCCTTTCCCCGCAGATTTCGGCCCGTTGTCGGAGGGCCGGCAGGCCCCGGAAATCGTCGCCGGCTGGACCCTCTGCACCAGGCTTCCGGAAAGGGCGGTTTTGTGCCGGGAGCGAAGGCGTTTCTCTCTCTCGACCGGGAAGCTTCTTTTTCGGGAGTGCGAGGCTTTCTCGTGCTGCTGGAAACCTCGGAAACAGCCAGCGAAAAAGGATGTGGTATGACGATTGCTTCTTCAGGAATGGCAGTTCTCGGGCAAGCTCCTTTTCGCCTGCCCTGTGTGCCTGGGCCCCAGGGGCTCTTTGGACTTCAGCCGCCGCGACCCGATGGCAGAATCCTTTCAAGAACGACCGGATTACCCTTTGACAGCCCATCGCCTGCCATGCCATGATAAGGCATCAGCCGCCGCACGGCAGAGCCGGTTTCTTGAATTTTTATGATCTTCCGGCCGGTTACAGGAGATTTTCCATGAATAGAACCTTATCGGTGATCGAAACATTCCGCCTCATCACGATTTCCCTGATCTTCTTTTTTGCCGCTTTCGGCCAGGCCTGCGCCGATGTAGCGCCCAAAGCCTTCTTCGATGAGCTGCAGAGGCGCCTTATCGCCGACGGCTTCGACGGCAAGCGCATCCGGGAACTCTATCGGAGCGAGGAGATCTCCTTTGAAACCCGGGGCGTCGCAGCCTACTTTCAGCACAACGAAGCCAGGCTGGACTACGGGAAGTTTACAGCACGGCCCGCCCTGATTGACGATGCCCGCAGCTACATGAACGAACACGCCGTAACCCTGTCCGCGGCAAGAGAAAAGTTCGGCGTCGATCCCGGGATCATCACGGCCATCATCCTGGTGGAAACCAACCTGGGCCGCAGCCTGGGCAGCCGCCCGATCATCAGCACCCTGTCGACCATGGCCTCTCTGTCGGAGCCGGCGCCCCGGGAATACCTCTACGGGCGGCTCAGTGAAGGCAGACGCTTCGACCCGGGCAAATACAATTCCCGGGCTGACAGAAAATCCCGCTGGGCCTATAAAGAGCTTAAAGCCTTTCTGATCTATACCGAACGCCACGAGGTCGATCCCCTCACCGTGGTCGGGTCCTATGCCGGTGCGCTGGGCATCGCCCAGTTTATGCCAAGCAACATTCTGCACTATGGCCGGGACGGCAACGGCGACGGCCGCATCGATCTATTCCACGACGCCGATGCCATCTTCAGCATTGCAAATTACCTGAAACAATTCGGCTGGAAGCCGAATCTCAGCCATGACCAGGCCTTCAGGATCATCTACCAGTACAATCACAGCCGCCAGTACGTAAACGCCATCCTGAAAATCAGCGATCTGCTGGCCCTTCAGGAGTCCGCCCCTTCGTGACCTTCGTGCACAATGCTGACGCCGGGGCGTTCTTTATGATAAACTGGCTGCATGAAGTCTCGAGGGAGGATGGCCATGCCGGATTTGCTTTTTCTTCTGATGATTTGTTTCGGGCTGTCGAGCCTGGTTTTCCTGATTCTGGCTTTTGCGGCCATAGGGAAAAGGAAGTTCATCGGCTCGGCAGGCGTCTTGATGGTCGCACTCCTCTGCCTTGCCCTTACCGCCTTGCTCGGAACGATCACCGTGGCCACAAAAGGTTACCTGGCTCTCACTCATGAAGAAACGGCGGCCGTGGTCAGAGTCGAACCCCTCGGAGGAAAGGTGTTTCTGGCGCATTTTGAATTTCCCGACGGGAAGAAGGCTTCTTTCCGGCTGGCAGGCGACGCGATCTATGTCGATGCGCATGTCCTCAAATGGAAGCCCTGGGCCAACGTGCTTGGTCTTCACGCCAGTTATGAACTGGACCGCGTTGCCGGCCGCTACCGGGACATTGACGAAGAGGTCAACGCGTTGCGCACGGTGTTTCTACTTTCCGAAAAAAAGCCGCTTAACATGTTTCACCTGAGAAAGACCTATCGGTTTCTTGAGCCGCTCCTTGATGCCGAGTACGGCTCCGCCGTGTTTGTCGACGTGACAGGGCCCTCGCAATTCGAAATCAAAGTTTCCACAACAGGGCTTTTAGCCAGACCATCCGGATCTTGAGCGTGCTGAACAGGGAAAAGGCATCCATCCGCAGGCGGCAATCCGGTCTGCGGGGAACGGGTTGTGCAGGCACCTCTCCAGATCCCGGGAAAAAGCCGATGTCATCCGGTCTTTGACATCAGGGCGGTCCGTGGTGCATAATGCGCCCTGTTGTTTCCGGAATTCCACATTATTCTTTCAGGAGGTGTTCAAGTGAAAAAAGCATTGATCGCAGTCGTGATGGCCCTGTGTGTATCCTTCTTTGCCGTGGGCTGCAGCAAGGAGAAGGAGCAGGGGAAAGCGGAGCCGGCAGTTGAAAAGGAGATGAAAGCCGCCGCCGCTCAGGAATTGTCGGCAACGGTGGTGAGCACCGCCGCCGGCCGGACCATGTCGATGAAAGTCTACATGAAGCCGGACAAATACCGTTCCGATGATGAATCGACGGGCACATCCACCATCGTGAGAAAGGACCTCAACAAGGTCTGGACGATCATCAAACCGCAAAGCGTATTCATGGAGATGCAGGGCGTAACGGAGGAACAGAGTAAAGCGGCCGATCTTGAGGTCAAGGGGGAAGTCAGCCGCAAGGCGGTCGGCAGTGAAACGATCGGCGGCCATCCCTCAACAAAATACGAAGTGACCGCCAAGGTCGGCAACGAAACCGTGACAACCCACATGTGGTGGGCGACGGACATCAACTTCCCCGTGAAGACCGCCGCAGTGGACGGCAGCTGGTCCATGGAATACCGGGACATCAACATCGGCAAGCAGCCGGACAGCCTTTTCGAAGTGCCCGAAGGGTATACAAAGATGTCAATTCCTGGAATGCCCGGCAGACATGCGGAAGGCAAAATTCCGAAGATGTAGGGGAATCGCCCTCTGATCTCGATGCCGGCATCCCGCATTCCTCGTTCTCCACACGGAAATGATGGTGGTGCATCTCAGCCGCAGGGACATCAGGGGAAGGTGAACGGATCCCGTGATCCGTTCACCTTCCCCTGCTTTTTTCCTGAACGGAGAACGAGAAAAAGCGCATCGTCAAAGCCCCTTGAGACCCGCCACGGGTTGCCCACAAAAGCAGGTAGAGCCTTCATTATTCTTTCTTTTTGGAAATATCGGCCAGCCCGATCATCGGAATCGCTCCGCTGCCCGTTACCTGGGGAAGTATTCCGTTCCACTTTTCGATCGCCTTCATGTTGGCTTCGATTCTCCGCAGCTCTATCAGGTCCGGGGAGATGTTCGCCTTCTGCAATTTCAGTGACTCCGCTTCCGCCGTGGCCGCGGTGATCTTCTGCTCCGCCTCGATTTTTATCCTGTCAAGATCCCTTCTCGCTTTCAACGCGAGCTGCTCCGCCGTCTGCTTGGCTTCAATGGCCTCGGTGAACACCGGCGAAAAGCTGAACACCACGATCGAAAAGGCGTCAACGGCAATGTTGTTGGCCATCAGCCTTTCCGTTAAAGCCAGCCTCATCGCCTCGCTGACGGACGGCCTCTTGGTGATAAGCTCTTCCGCCGTATAATTTGCCGTCACGGCCTTGACCACCTCCTGGATGGCGGGGTCGATGATGCGCTCCTTGAACTGTACCCCCAGCTTCTGATAGACAATATTGGCCTTCTCTGGAACGATATGGTAATTCAAGGCCACCCGGGAAGTGACATCCTGAAGGTCTTTCGAGGCGGCCGCAGCCTCCGTCTCAGCCTTTTGAACCTTGACATCCACCAGCACGATCTCCTGCATCACCGGTATCCTGGGATGGAGCCCTTCGTTCAGGACACTCTTCTGCACGGCGCCGAAGTTCAGAACAACCCCTCTCTGCCCGGGACCGACCTGGGTCCAGGGCCGGAAAAATACGAGGATGAACAGGATAATCAACACAATCGCCAACCAGGCCGGCGGCACATTTTTCTTTATGGTGCGGATCGCCTCCCTTGTCTTGTCGGCTTGACTTTCGTACATGCTTTTTACCTCCTTAATTGTTGAAGACCGGCGTTAACGGGCCGTTGCCAGGCTTTCCGGCGCAGAAACGGCGTTTGCCCCGGGAATGGCGTCCCGGCAGTCTCTATGTGAATTTCGGCATGGCCCGATTCTTTATAGAGCTAACCGATCCGGACACACATGTCAAGTGTTGGGGGCAGAATTCCGCTTCCGAACTACGGTCCCGGCCTGCAGGTTGATGCCATCGCCCTTCAGGCCGTCTGCAGGCGTTGGCCAAGGAGGGAAAAGCGCCTCTGGGTTTTGTTGTTGCGAACGGCGATGGCCAGCGCTTTTTTCGTTCCCACGATGACAACGAGTTTTTTCCCCCGCGTCACCGCCGTATAGAGAAGGTTCCGCTGGAGGAGCATGTAATGCTGCATGAGCAGAGGCAGCACCACGGCGGGATACTCCGCTCCCTGGGACTTGTGCACCGATACGGCATAGGACAGGACGATCTCCTCCAGATCCCCGTAATCGTAGATGACCTCACGCCCGTCAAAAGTCAGGGTAGCCTCCTGCAGCTCATTGTCCAGGCGGCTGATCCGGCCGATATCGCCGTTGAAAACCTCCCGGTCGTAGTTGTTGCGTATCTGCATCACCTTGTCCCCTTCACGGTACAGCCTCCCGCCCCGCTGGAGCTCTTCCCCTCCGGGGTTGAGCGCCTTCTGCAGGACGCTGTTGAGATTTGCGGCGCCTGCCAGCCCTTTGCGCATCGGGGTGAGCACCTGGATGTCCTCCAGGGGATCCAGGCCGAAGCGCTGGGGAATGCGTTCCGACACGAGGCGGACAATGAGATCGACCACTCTTTCCGGATCCTCCTGCTCGACGAAATAGAAATCGCCCAGCAGCTCCCGGGAAGGTTGAAGGCGGGGGGACTCCCCCCGGTTGATCCGGTGCGCATTGAGGACAATCGAGCTTTCCCGGGCCTGTCGGAAGATCTCCTGAAGTTCGGCCACCGGCACGCGGCCCGATCTCATGACGTCCGTCAGGACGCTCCCCGCCCCCACGGAAGGCAGCTGGTCTCCATCCCCCACCAGGATAAAGACCGCCGACGGAGGAAGGGCCTTCAGGAGATGGTGCATCAGGATCAGGTCGACCATGGAGGCTTCATCCACGATGAGCACCTGGCAGTCCAGGGGTGACGTCTCGTCCCTTGAAAAGCCCCTCTTCTGCGGGCTGTATTCCAGCAGGCGATGGATCGTTTTCGCCTCCCGGCCCGTCGCCTCGCTCATCCTCTTGGCGGCACGGCCCGTGGGAGCCGCCAGCAGGATCTTCGCCCCGCAGGCGGCGAAAATGCGGAGGATGGCGTTGATGATCGTCGTCTTCCCCGTTCCCGGTCCGCCGGTGATGACCGTCGCCTTGTGCGACACGGCGGCGCTGACCGCTTCGAGCTGATGTTCCGTCAGCCGGGGAGAGCCTCTTTTTGGCACGGAGGTCAGCGCCGGCCCGGCATCGATGGCCCGGAGCGTCGAGGGGGTCTGCAGCAGCGTTTTCAGCCGCGAAGCGGCCTGTGTTTCCGCCAGGTGATACCCGGCCAGATAAACGATCCGATCCCTGCAAATCTCCGGCGGGGCCCCGGGAAAAGCCGCTCCGTCCTCGATGACGATCTGCCGCTGCTCTGCCGCCGCATCCAGGGCCGCGGCGATGATCTCCGGATCGATCTCCAGGATTTCCCTGCACTTTCGTATCAGCGGTTCAGCGGGATAGAGGACGTGACCTTCATCGGCCAGTTCATGAAGGACAAAGAGAATCCCCGCTTCCGCCCGAAGCCGCGAATCGCGCGCAAAGCCCATCTTCTCTGCGATCCGGTCGGCGGTGAGAAAGCCGATCCCGAAGATGTCCGTGGCCAGGCGATAGGGGTTCTTCTGAAGGATTGAAACGGCGGCATGGCCGTACTGACGGAAAATCCGTGACGCATAGGCGCCGCTGACTCCATGGGACTGGAGGAAGAGCAGAACGGCCCGGATCTCCCGCTGCTCCTCCCAGGCCTTGCGGATCATCGCCAGCCGCTTTTCGCCGATGCCCTCCACCTCCAGGAGACGGGAGCTTTCGGATTCAACAACCTCCAGGGTGCCTTCGCCGAAGGCCTCCACCATCCGCCTGGCCATCACGGGTCCGATCCCCTTGATCAGTCCCGAGCCCAGGTATTTCTCGATACCGTAGGCCGTTGCCGGAATGGAAGATTCGCAGGACAAGACACGGAACTGTTCACCAAACCGGGGATGATTTGTCCACTCCCCTTTCATCCTGACCTTTTCGCCTGGTGCGGGGCTGATCATGCCTCCAACCACCGTCACCGGCTCCCGGCGGCCCGGCACCTTGACGCGGGCCACGGTATATCCGCTGTCTTCATTAACGAAGGTCACACGCTCTATGTGCCCCTCCAGGTCAACCAGCGAGCCCGCCCCCCGATATTTCCCGCCTGCCCTGTCCGTCATGTGCTCATTGCCGTTGCGGGTCCCTTGCGACGCTCACCGGAAGGGCATCCGTCCGGAGGCGCTCCGGAAACTGAGGGCCCCGGATCCCGCAGCCGGCGGAATTCCGGACCCGGCAGAAAAAGGGGAATATTTCCGGCAGAGAATACCACCGCTTCTAACGATCCTCCCTTGACGGAACCTCTTCCCGATCCGATGCCGCTTCCGTATCGCCCGTCCACAAATCGAGCAGCCTGAAGGTCACCGAAAGCACCACCGGACCGATAAACAGCCCGACAATGCCGAAGGAGGCCAGACCTCCGATGACGCCGGCAAAGATCAGGACCAGGGGCAGATTGGCGCCCTTCCGGATGAGAATCGGCCGGATGAAATTGTCCAGGGTGCTTGCCAGCACCGTCACGACGAGCAAAACGGTCCCCCAGACGTTCGAGCCGCCCCAGTAAAGCCAGATGACCGAGGGAACAAGGACGAGACTGGGGCCAAGCTGGGCGATGCAGAGCATGAACATCACCGCGATCAAAATCGGGGCAGCCGGCACCCCGGTGACGACCAGGCCGATTCCTCCGAACAGCGTTTGCACCAGGGCCGTGCCGACGACGCCCAGGGCAACACCCCGGATGGTTTTGGCGGCCAGTTCGGCCACCTCCCTGCCGCGCGCGCCACCCAGCCGTCGCGCAAAGCGAAGGACGCGCGCTGCGGCCTCCTCTCCGCCGGCGTAGAGGATTGCGGAAATGATCACGGTCAGGAGAAACTGCAGCGCGATGATCCCGATACTTCCCGCCTGGGACAGGAACCACGTCAACACCTTGCCGGCGTATGGCACCAGGCGCGCTGTCAGCCCCTCCTGGCCGGTCCTGACGCTTTCCCAGGCGGCGGCGAGCTTCGGGCCCGCGACGGGAATCCCGCTCAGCCAGCCTGGCAGGGACGGCAGCGCCTGCGTCGAGACGGATTCCACAAGCTCGGCGATTCTGTCCGCGTTGTCGATGATGGCGACGATGGCGAGGGTGAAGGGGAGGATGAACAGGATCAGCATGGCGATGGTCATGGCCGTTACGGCGAGGCCCCTCCTGTTCCAGAGCCAGCCTTCCACTTTCAGCATGAACGGCCAGGTGGCCACAACGATCATCAACGCCCAGATGATCGACAGCAGAAAAGGCCTCAGGATCCAGAAGCACGCGGCAATCAGGATTCCAATCCACAGAATCTGCAGGGTGATCCGGGTCAGGTCCGGCGCTTCCGGTCTAGGCATGGTCATGATACTCCTCTTTTCTGCCCGGCATAAGAATGTCCCGGACGGGATCTCTCAACGCTTCGCGTCGATCATTCTGCCATGGTTCAATCCGAAATTCTACCGCTTTTGCTCTTCCCTTTTCGAGCCCTTTTCATCGGCGTTTTGCCGGCCAAATAACCGGAACTCATGAGGAATCAGTTTTAGACCTTTAGCTGAAGATTGATCCTTATGCCTCGTATTTTTTCCGTATAACCCGGTCCCGGATCAATGGCTTTCTCAACAGGCGGGTCTACAGGAAAGCGCATTGGTCAAGGCAGGACAGATCCTCTTCGAAATGGACCCCAAGCCCTTTCAGGTCAAGCTCGACCAGGCAAAGGCCGCCCTCGCCAGGCAGGAGGCGGCGCTGAACGTCGCCCAATCCAATCTTGCCCGCGTCAAGCCCCTTACCGCGCTCAACGCCCTTTCGCAGCGGGATCTCCATGACGCGTGGGGGAATGGCATGGAAACGACTGGTTCATCACGGAGGGTTTGAAGGCCGGGGAACGCGTCGTCGTCGAAGGGGGATTGTCGCTGCAGAAAAAATCGTCGGATATCCTGATGATCCTCGCCCTCTGCAACCAGGACGGACGCTACAGCCCCGAATACGTGGACAATTACGCCAACGTCTATGTACTCGACGCCGTCAGGCGGATCAACGGAGCCGGTCAGGCGACGTTCTTCGGAGTCGCGGACCAAACCATGTGCATCGTGCTTCTCAGGCACGAGGAAAAGCCGCAGCGCGGATTCTTCGCCTGGTTCAACCGCCGGTTCGACCGGATCACCCTGGCCTTCGGCCATGCCGTAACCCTGATCATCAAGCGGATGGTCCCGGCTTTTGTGCTGCTTGCCTTTTTTCTCTGGAGCCTGGTCCAGCTGTTCCTGACCATCCCCGCCGGCTTCGTTACCAACGAGGATCAGGGATGCGTCATGGCGGCCATGGAATATACCCGTCTGGCCCAGTTGCAGTACGATGGGGGCTACGTCCCTTATTCCACCGTTCTCCAGGCGCAGGAACAGTTATTCCCCGCAGAGCTCAATTATGCGCTGTATCGCACGGCGCTGCTCACCTCGCTGGTCGATATCTACAAGGCCATGGGCGGTGGCTGGGTGACGCTGGCAGCCCGGATGACCGCCGGCGGAAGCTGAATGTTTTCGAGGATTCGGTAGGAGAGAAAGGTCCGCCCCGGATTGGGACACGGACCGCCCTGCGCTACTGCATTTCTTTGTATATCCGCGTTATGGCGTCCATCAGATTTTCGGCCGTCGTGATGGGACGGCCGATGACGATATAATCGGCATCGAGGCGCAGCGCTTCCCGGATCGAGGATATCCGGACCTGGTCATGCCGCTCCCTGTACCAGGCCGGCCGGACCCCCGTGCAGATCTTCTTCAATGGATTATCCTGGATCAATGTCATGTCCTTCACGGACCCCACGATGTACTCGTAGTTGTTCATCAGGGCGATGTCCGAGAAGGCCCGGACAATTTCCTCATGGGCCTTGTCATAAATCCATTTGATTTCCAGGTTGGTGAAGGAGGTAAGGGCCGTAACTCCGGCAATGTACTTCAAAAGCCCCGTATTTTTCGGACGGTAGTTTGATGAGCAGTGAATGGTGACGATGTTCGCCCCCGAGTTGACGAGTTTTGAGATGCTGTTCTCCATGGTCGATGGAATGTCATGAAGCTTGACATCCACCATGACCCCCAGCTTGAATTCATCCCTCAGGGACGTCATGATTTTAGCCACGTCGCCGCTGTAAAGCATATCATTGATCTTGATGCCCCAGATCATCCACTTTTCGCGCGCCTGAGAAAGCGTGGAAAGGGCTCCCCCCTCTCTTGCCGCGTTGAAGGTCATGCCATCCAATGCCACAATGATCCCCGTCATGAACCCTCCCTCCCTGCAATCGTTTACCGCGGTTTATTTCGAAAAATGACAGGCTCCCGCATCCGGAACAAACCGGTTACGAGCCGCCTGCTCCATAGGCCAGCATCTCTTCGATGTTGGGAATCTCCGCTTTCTGAAAGTCAAAAAGGGAATAGAACTTGATTTCCGGCAGGGCGACCTCAAGGTAAAAGCGGTTGCCGTTGACCGTCTTGAAGGAAATCTGCCGCAGTTGCTGTTTTTCGATTCCCATTTCAATGGCGATCTGCACCGACTCGTTGACCACCAGCATTTTCGGCTGATTCTGATTCACAAAAATGCCTGTTCTGCCCTCCAGGTCGAATCGGAATTTTCCGACGCATTGATTCAGCAACTCTCCAAGACTGCTGGCCACTTCGTCGGTGGTATGGTTCCGCGCCAGGTCATCCTCCGGCATGCCCATTCCGATCATGTAATTCCGGTAGATCTCCAAGGCGGCCTCCCTGGTGAAATTGATGATGATCAACCCGGAAAAGTCGCCCTGGAACAGGACAAAACAGCCGATGTCAGGCTTCAGGCAGGTGTTTTCAAGCTCCTTGACCATGGGCGAGATGGAAACGGCGCTTCTTGTCGTACTGGAAAGAACCGACTGCACGGAGCTGCAGAGAATCTTGACCACGTCGTCCGTAGAAATCACGTTTGCCTCGAGAGGCTGTGTCTCCATGATGATGTATCCTCCATAAAGAGTGGCTTATCAACCGATATCGGTTTTCTGTCGAATCCGATGAAATGAGAGGCGCACACAGGCCCATGGCGATGCCTTCCCCCGTGGTCTTCCTCTTGATCGGGGTGGGCGGGACGATGCCGGCCTTTTGCCGTTGCGGGAGCCCTTGTTCCCGCTGCCGGGGAGCCGTATGATTTCATAGCCTTCGATAACGGCTATGCATGTTTCATGCAATGGGTCAACTCAGGATGAAACGGGAAGAAAAAAGTCTTCCAAGAGCCTTTCAAAAATGATAGCTCACCCCTGCGCCCATGGCATTGGAAGCGCCATGGACCCCGTGAAAAAGGCCGAATACCCCGGAACGGTGATGAATGCGCCACACCAGGCTCCACCTGGGCAGATCGGGCAGGCCAATGGAAACCTCAATCAGGAGATAATTCAGGAACGCCGAGGTCTTCTCATGGCGCAATGCCTCAATTTCCGGCGTCTCTGTCGCCAGCGAAAGCCCCTCCCCCACGGCCAGGCTCGTGTCGAGATGGCGATCCCAGGGGAACCTGTTCCATCGGGCGATGAGAAGACCGTTGAATTCAAGATGGTGCTGCCCTCCGAAGTGTTTGACGACCTGAGCCTCCCCTTCAAAATCCAGATTCTCCCCCATGGAGCCGATTTTCCTGTTGAGGGCAACGGCCACGAATTTGTAGCTGCTGTCGAAGTCCGGATCGAAGAACATTTCGTGAAGCTCGCTGTGCGCCTGTACCGCCCCGTATGCCGTGACGGTCCAGTCTCTTGCCTCCGCCGCCGGCCAGTAAGCGGGGAAAAAAATGACGGCGGCACTGCTGATGACACCGATCCGTTTCCACATCTTACGGAAGAACGGCGGATTCAGAACACGGTCCGGCCGATGCGGGAAGGCGGACGGTTTCCACATCCGGATGCCTGCCGAAGCTTCTGTTAATAGCAACGTTAAGAAGATGACTGCCGTCCTCATCGGTTCCACCTCTCTTTTTTCCGGTCCCTCATCATGCGGATGTCTTTGCGCCCCTGAAATTCATTCCCAAGGGGGTTCGCCCCCTGCTGAACGCCCGCCGGGAAGGGAGTCGGGAATCCGGTAGATATAAATCGGATCGTTGTGGAGTTTGGAGTCGGCGTGGAGAACGGACAGGGGTTTCCATCCCGGGATGGGAAAATTGAAGGAAATCACCCTTGAACCGTGGGCCAGTTCCCCGGCAAGCTTTTTCTCCAGGCGCGGCATCACATCGGGAAAGAGGTAACAGGACACGACATCCGCCTTCCCGAGATCGACTTTCCAGAAGTTGCGGTAGAAGATTTTGATTCCTTTTCTCCCCGCCGTTAAGGCCGTCGCCTTGAGAAAGGCCAGGGGATTGATTTCGTATCCGTGGCAGATCACCCCGTAGCGTCTCCTGGCCTCCCGCAGGGTTCTGCCGTCTCCGCAGCCAAGATCGACAAAAAGCCCGCCGGGCTTCATGGACACGGCATCAAGGGCCCTGCGGATCTTCACCCGCGCCGTTGACACATACATGGCCCCCTGGGTGACCGGATGGACCGCGACGATGGCAAGGGCGTGCACCAGCTTCAGGACGGCCGCCGTCCCCAAAATCGTAAAGGTCATGATCAGCCATGTCGGCATAGCCTGTCTCCTGGTTCCGTTTGCCGCATCAGGGGCGGATCATTTCCACGGGGCTTCCCGTCACCCGTCTCTTTTCCCGAAATGCGGGGGTCTCTGCTCCCGTGATCTTCTCAGGGGGCTGATGCGTGCCTGCCTCACCTTCAAAAGCCCGAACTGCAGCGAAAGCAGTCTTTCAATTCCGCCAGTTTACCCTTGTTCCACCCGGAGATGTGGCTGTAATACCGAGTAATCCGGGCCAGGCTCCGGACGGCTGTCCCTTCGCAGAAGGGGCACGCATCCCGGATTCCCCGCACCGTCCGCCGGCAGTCGGGGCACGTTGTGAATTCCGACGAGAGCACAACTCCGGCACTCCGGGTTTCAAAAAACACCTGCCCGATAAAGGAGGCCAGGTCCTCTTTCGAAGGCCTTCTCTCCTCCAGCCTCAGGTTGGTCAGCGCCGAGCCTTCGAGAAAGGAATGAAAGAGTCCCTCCTGCCGGACGCGCTCCAGGGGCCGCACCTTCGCTGAAACATCGAGATGGGTGGAATTGGTATAGTACAGCCCCCCCCGGACCACATCGCCGCGAATGTGGCGGCCCGCCGGGGGAGAGAAATAGCGGAGATCCAGGCGGGCAAATCGATAGGCGGTCGTCTCCGCGGGGGACTGCTCCAGGATCAGCCTCAGGCCGTGTTTCCGGCTCAACCGGTCGACCTCCTTCTTCATGTGCCCGACGATTTTCAGCCCCAGCTTCAAGGCGGCAGAGGACTCGTGAAGGTGCTTTCCGCACGAGATCCGGACCAGTTCATTGAGACCCACCATGCCCACGAGATAAGCCATCCGATCGGGACGCAGATAGGGATGGCCGTCCCGGTTCATGGTCATCAGGGACAATGGGCCGGAGTCCCCGTGGCTCAGCAGCTCCTCGATAAAGGCTTTCTTCTGGAGGTGAGCCTTGACGGCCAGCTCCAGCTGGGCCGACAGCATTTTCAAAAGACGGCGGGCATCCCCGTCGGCCCGGTATCCCAGCCGGGGCAGATTCAGAGAGATGTTCTGCATGGAGGCGTTCCGCATCCGTTCCGGATTCTCCACATCGTCCGAATACGAGGGGGATCGCCCCAGCGGAAGAGAGCCGCATTCCGAAAGCCTCAGGAGGCCGCCCCGGTCAAAAACGAGAAAGGGACTTCCCTTGTCGGCGGACGTTTCACAGAGATGTTCGAGAAAGTCGCGGCATCCGGGAGTCTGGAAAAAGGCCTCCGAAAGATGAACGATCGGCCGCGGAAAAACGAAAGGCTGTCCGGCGGCATCCCCCTCCCGGAAGACATCGCACAGGGACCACAGGAAGCGTTGCGCTTCGGGAAGATAGTCTCCGTAGCATTTCCCGGTCCTTTTCCCCCCCGGCCCCAGGGCCGGCGCATCGGCAAGATACTCCGGCACGTCCCAGGAGAGATGGATGTCGGTGAAGATGGATTGCCCCCCTGTCGCCGAAGCCAACTGGGCGAATTCATAAACGAACATCTGGGCGAGCTGCCGGATCGCTTCCTCCGTCATCCCCACCAGATAAGGGGCGAAGAAGAAATTCACTCCATGCCAGGCCACGACGCCGGAAAAATGGCCCTGCAGAATCGCCGCGTAGCGCACCATGTGGGCCAGCAGCACATCACCGTGGCGCGCGGGGCCGGCGACATTGACGGAGTGCGGCAGATCCATTCCGAATTTCTTGACGTACTCCAGGGATGAACAGATGCTGTAGGGGCGGTCGATATAGCCCAGGGAATGGATGTGGAGATCCCCCGCCGCATGGGCGTCACCCACGTCCCGTGAAAACACCTCATGAAGACCGTAGGCCCGCTTGATCCCTTCCGCCAGGATCAGATTGGTCGCCTCCGGATTGTGGGGAAGGTTGGCGTTTCCCCGGTGGGGATGGAGAATCAGCTGGCCGACGTCATAAAGGGGAAACCCCAGGCGGGCATGCTTTCCCCGGGCGTGCTCCAGCCCCCGCTCGATCAGTTTTGCGTCCACCAATTCGCGGATGAGCGTTGAGGTGAGCAGGCTGATTCCGGAATTCATGAGCTGCTTCTCCACTTCGCGGCTCACCGCATCCGCCGTGCCGTCATCGATGTCCGTTTCCCGGATCAGGGCATCGACGATCCGCTGCCGGTTCCATCGGACGATCTCCTCATCCGATGTGCGTACGAAAAGGGTCAGATCCGTCGTATCGCGGCCACCCTTCGTCTCCGATTTTTCCACACCCAACCACCCCCTCTCAGGGAAATATTCTCCGGCCCTTTACCCTATCCCCGCCCAAAGATCAAACGACAATATAGAGGCACATTTAATGCAAAACAGGATTCCGGCAATTCTCAAAACACCTCTTTTTAAAGGACTCCTTGCATGGGAACAGACAATCTTATATTTCTGGAAGTGCTTGAATGGTTTGATGAATCCGGCAGAGAACTCGTCCACAGGATCCCCGAGGCGGGCTCGGGGGAAATCAAGTGGGGCGCGCAGTTGACCGTCAGGGAAAGCCAGGCGGCCGTCTTCTTTTACAACGGCAGGGCCTGCGACGTCCTCGGTCCGGGGCGGCATACCCTGAAGACGGCGAACCTGCCCATCCTGACGAAAATCCTGAGCATCCCCTGGGGAATGAGGAGCCCTCTGCGGGCGGAGGTTTTCTTTGTCAGCAAGAAGGTCTTCCCCAATTTGAAATGGGGAACACGCGATCCGGCGGCCTTCCGGGATGCGGAGCTCGGCCTTATCCGTCTGCGCGCCTTCGGCATGTTCAACATCCGCGTTCTGAACCCCCTGCTTTTCATCAACGAGCTGGTCGGCACCCAGGGCGTATTCACGACGGAGGCGATCGCGGAATACCTGAACTCCGTCATCGTATCCTTTTTCAACGACTACATGGGCGAGAACATCGACACGATCTTCAATCTTCCCGCCCGCTACTCGGAGATGTCCGGGGCTTTGCGGAGCCTGCTCGAGGGCGAGTTCTCCCGCTTCGGCCTGGAGCTCGAAGAGCTTTACATCAACGCCATTACCCCCCCTCCCGACGTGCAGAAGGCCATTGACGACAAAAGCCGCCTTGGCGTTTTCGGTGATCTCAATTCCCTCGTGAAGATGAAAGCGGCCATGGCCATGGAAAATGCCTCCTCGTCACAGGGTGAAGCCGGAGCCGGACTGGGCATGGGTATCGGGCTGATGATGCCCGGCCTGTTCGCAGAGTCTTTTCGGACGGCTCAATCGGGCTCCCCGCCCCCCCCGGATTCCGCTACGGCGACAAGCTGTCCGGTCTGCAGAAGGCCCTTCCCTCCGGAAGCTAAGTTCTGTCCGCACTGCGGAAGCTCTCTTGCGGCAAGGCGCGTCTGTTCGGCCTGCGGCGCCGCCCTGCCTGAAGGGGCGAAATTCTGCTCCGCCTGCGGCGCCGCGGCAGCGATTCCGGCATCCCGGACCTGCGGCAGATGCGGGACGGCCAACGACTCTTCTTCGGTTTTCTGCCACCGGTGCGGTGAACGCCTCTAATTGGTCCGTTGAATATTCCTGCCCTCAGTGCGGCGGGCCGATCTCCCTGGAGGAAACGGACCGGCTGGTTACCTGCCCCTTCTGCCGGACCCGGGTGTATCTCGTGGCGGAGGATTCCTTCCGGTACCTCCTGCCGCCTGCCGAAGGAATTTCACAACCGCTGCACTTTATACCCTACTGGCGCCTGAAAGGGCTCACATTCCTCTTCCAGCCCACCGGCATCGCCGCGCGCTTTACCGACGCCAGCTTCCTCTCCCTTCGGCACAGGGGGCTTCCGCCATCGCTCGGCCTCCGGCCGCAGGCGATGAAACTTCAGTTTGTCACCTCCCGGGTTTCGGGCCGATTTCTTTCCTCCGACCGGACGATCCGGGATTTCCTGCCTCTGCTGGCGGCTCAGGATGGAAATGCCGCGGCCCTGCGGGCCTTTGTCGGGGAGACGGTGAGCCGGATCTACGCCCCTTTTTACTTCCGGGACGGCCGCCTTTATGACGCCCTGTTGAAGCGGGCCGTCCCCACCGCGACAGACCTGGATCCGTCGGCCATCGAGGGCGCCCCGGAAATTTCCCCCTGGAATGTCTCCTTTGTCTCGACCCTCTGCCCCTCCTGCGGCTGGGACCTGCAGGGTGAAAAGGACGCCCTGGTACTTGTCTGCCGGAACTGCGGCTCCCTCTGGCAATGCCGGAGAGCCGGCCTGGAGAGGATCCCTTTTGCCAGCCTCGCCGACGGCCCGGCGCCTCTTCATTACCTTCCCTTCTGGCGGATGAAGGTGCGCATGGAAGGCCTGGAACTGTCCAGCCTGGCGGATCTGGTCCGCATCGCCAACCTGCCCCGGGCGATCTCCCCGGAGCTGCGGAACACACCGATCTATTTCTGGTCGCCTGCCTTCAAGATCAACCCGGCCCAGTTTCTCCGCTGGGGCCGGCAGATGACGATCGCCCAGCCGTCGGGGGAATCGCCGGATCATCTCCCGGAAGGCACCCTTTACCCGGTGACCCTGCCCGTCACCGAAGCCCTGGAGGGCATCCGCGTGACGCTGTTCGGCATGGCCACCAACAAGCGCCAGGCCTTGTCCGTTCTTCCCGGCATCCGCATCTTCCCCGAAGAGTCCCTGCTGGTCTATCATCCTTTTCATCCCGGTTCCCGGGAGCTCGTCCATTCCCGCATGGGGCTGACCGTCGACCGGACGGCCATGTCCTACAGCACCCAGCTCTAGCGCCCCGCCGTCCGGCTTGGGGCAGGCCCTGCAAAGAACCCTCCGCTTGTCCTCGAAGACCTCCTTGTACATCCTTTTGACTTGTATTATAAGGCATCTTAATTCGCGTTAAGGAGGAAGAATTTCAGCATGGCCCGGGATCCCCGCAAAGTCATCTACTCCATGATCGGAGTGACCAAGGTTTACGACAAGAAACCGGTTCTCAAGGACATTTCCCTGTCCTATTTTTACGGAGCCAAGATCGGCGTCCTCGGACTGAACGGGTCGGGCAAGAGTTCCCTGCTGCGGATCCTGGCCGGGGTCGATACGGAGTTCAACGGCAAGACGATCCCCTCGCCGGGATATTCCATCGGGTTTCTGGAGCAGGAGCCGCAGCTGGATGAGGCCCTGACCGTCCGGGACATCGTGGAGCAGGGCGCTGCCGCTACGGTGGAACTCCTGGCGGAATACAACCGGATCAGCGAGCAGTTCTCCGACCCCATGTCCGATGAAGAGATGACCCGCCTGTGCGACCGGCAGGCGGAGGTCCAGGACAAGCTGGACGCCATGGACGCCTGGGACCTCGACGCCCGCCTGGAAATGGCCATGGACGCCCTGCGCTGCCCGGCGGGAGACACCCCCGTGAAGGTTCTCTCCGGCGGCGAGCGGCGGCGGGTGGCCCTCTGCCGCCTCCTCCTGCAGAGGCCCGACATCCTGCTCCTCGACGAACCCACCAACCACCTGGACGCAGAAACGGTGGCCTGGCTGGAGCATCACCTGAAGACGTACGAGGGAACGATCATCGCCGTCACCCACGACCGGTACTTCCTGGACAATGTGGCCGAGTGGATTCTCGAACTTGACCGCGGGGAGGGAATTCCCTGGAAGGGCAACTATTCCTCGTGGCTGGAGCAGAAGCAGACGCGGCTGCGCAACGAAGAGAAGAAGGAGACGGAGCGGCAGAAGACCCTGGAGCGGGAGCTGGAGTGGATCCGGATGAGCCCCAGGGGCCGCCACGCCAAATCGAAGGCCCGCATTTCGGCCTATGAAAACCTTCTCGGCCAGGACGGGGAAAAGCGGGGCGCCGAACTGGAAATCTACATCCCTCCGGGACCGCGTCTGGGCAGGCTCGTCATCGAGGCGGAGCATCTCAGCAAGGCCTTCGGGGAGCGGATCCTCATCGACGATCTTTCCTTCGCCCTCCCCCCGGGCGGAATCGTCGGCGTCATCGGCCCCAACGGCGCAGGCAAAACCACCCTCTTCAGGATGATCACCGGCCAGGAAAAGCCGGACAGCGGTTCCCTCCGCATCGGAGAGACGGTTTCACTGGCCTATGTGGACCAGAGCCGGGATGTCCTCGATCCGAACAGGACGATCTGGGAGACGATTTCCGAGGGACTGGACACCCTTTCCCTGGGAAGCCGCCAGGTGAACTCCCGGGCCTACGTGGCCCGCTTCAACTTCTCGGGAACGGACCAGCAGAAAAAGGTGGGGGACCTCTCCGGCGGGGAGCGGAACCGCGTTCACCTGGCGCGGATGCTGAAGCAGGGGGCCAATGTCCTCCTGCTCGACGAGCCCACCAATGACCTGGACGTCAATACCATGCGCGCCCTGGAGGAAGCCCTGGAAAATTTCGCCGGCTGCGCCGTTGTCATCAGCCATGACCGCTGGTTTCTGGACCGCATCGCCACCCACATCCTGGCTTTTGAGGGCGAAAGCCGCGTCGTCTGGTTTGACGGAAACTATTCCGAGTATGAAGCGGACCGGCGGGCCCGCCTCGGAAGCGCCGCCGATCAGCCCCACCGGATCAAATACCGCCAGCTGACCCGCATTTAAAAAACCTGTGCGTTCAAAAAAGCGGGGTATTGCCTTCCGGCCCTTTTAGGAATAGGATGAGCCGAAAAAACGGGAGACGGGAACCCGCCGGCCTCTTCGCTGCGGCCGTTCAAGGGAAAAGGAATGGATCTGTTGACAGAAGGTGGAGAGTTTCTCGCGGCTATCCGCGACATATTCGAAGAAAAGGCCCCCTTTCATAAAATCCTGGGCATTAAAATCCGGTCGATCAGTTTCGACCGCGTTCAGCTTCTCCTTGAAATGCGGGAGGAGTTTGTCGGCAACTATGTCCAAGGAAGCCTCCATGGCGGGGTTATTTCATCCCTCATTGACGTCACCGGCGGCCTGGCGGCTTTCATGGGCATTCAGGGCAAGCTGCCCGGCGAATCCCTGGACAGGAGACTGGCGCGGATCGGCAAGCTGGGCACCATCGATCTGCGCGTCGACTACCTGCGTCCGGGCCGGGGGAGGGAGTTCATCTCCACGGGTTACAATTTAAGAACGGGCAATAAAGTCGCGGTTATCCGGGTCGAACTCCACGATGAATCGAACCAGCTCATCGCGGTGGGCACCGGCTCCTATAACATTGCATGACGCCAAAAGTTCATCGCCCTCATTTCTGAGCGTTTACGGCCGGAGCCTGCCTTCGAGACGGACCGCCGGCTTAAAAACCATTTCTATGGAAAGGAAATAATCCGTGAGCGTCCTGTACTTACTGATCGGCAGCTTATGCGCCTTCGCCCTGGCTTACCGCTATTACGCCGCTTTCATCGCCGCCAGGGTTCTTCTCCTCGATGACCGGAACATCGCGCCATCCGTTCTATGCAACGACGGCCAGAATTACGTTCCCACCAACAAATGGGTTGTCTTCGGCCATCATTTTGCCGCCATTGCCGGGGCAGGGCCCCTGATCGGACCCGTCCTGGCCGCGCAGTACGGATGGGGGCCCGGCTTTTTCTGGATTCTCCTCGGCTCCATTTTCGCCGGCTGCGTCCACGACATGATCATCCTTTTCGCCTCCTACCGCCATGAAGGCCAATCCCTGTCGGTCATCGCCGAAAAGGACGTGAGCAGAATCACGGGGGCCGTCACGGCGGTCGTCATCCTGTTCATCATCCTGGTGGCCCTTGCCGGGCTGGGCGTTGCCGTCGTCAATGCCCTCTTCAACAACCCCTGGGGCGTTTTCTCCATCGCCATGACGATCCCCATTGCCATGGTGATCGGGCTCTACATGTTTCGAATCCGGCCCGGCGCCATTCTGAGCGGCTCGATTGCAGGCGTCACCCTGGTCTGCGCCGCCGTCTTTTTCGGGCCCCATATCGCCGATTCAAGCCTCGCCGGCTGGTTTACCTTTGACAAGAAGCAGATGTCCATCCTCCTGCCGATCTACGGCTTCTGCGCCGCCGCCATCCCGGTGTGGCTCCTTCTGGCGCCCCGGGATTACCTGAGCACCTTCATGAAAATAGGCGTCGTCGCCGCCCTGGCCGTCGGGCTGCTGTTCGTCAACCCAACGATCAAGATGCCCCTCGTGACAGACTTCGTCCACGGCGGGGGCCCCATCATCCCGGGTCCCTGGTGGCCCTATGTGTTCATCACCATCGCCTGCGGAGCTATTTCCGGATTTCATGCCCTGATCGGCTCGGGAACGACCCCTAAAATGATCGAACGGGAGACGGAAATTCCCGTCATCGGATACGGCGCCATGCTGACGGAAGCCTTCGTGGCCATGATGGCCCTTTTTGCCGCCGTGACCCTTGTTCCGGCCGATTACTTCGCCATCAACACCTCTTCGGCCGTCTTCTCGAAATTGAACATGCAGGTCGTCGACCTGCCCTACCTGAATCAGCTCGTCGGGCTGGATGTCGCCCACCGCCCCGGCGGCGCCATTTCCCTGGCCGTCGGCATGGCCCATATCTTCTCCAGCATCAGCGAGGGGCTCCGCCACACGATGAAGTACTGGTTCCAGTTCATCATCATGTTCGAGGCCCTCTTCATCCTGACGACCATCGATGCCGGCACCCGCGTGGCCCGCTACATCCTCCAGGACGTCCTCGGCTACGCCTACAAGCCTCTGAGCCGGAAGGACTGGATGCCCGGCGTGATCGCCACAAGCGCCATCGTCTCCCTGGCCTGGGGCTACCTCCTCTACACCGGGGATGTCTCCTCCATATGGCCCATGTTTGGTGCCACGAACCAGACGCTTTCCGCTGTGGCCCTGGCCATCGGCACCACCATCATTTTGAGGATCGGACGGAAAAAAGCCTACGCCCTGATCACCTTCGTCCCCTGCATCCTGATCACGATCACCACCCTGGCCGCCGGATACATGAACATCCAGACCTACCTGGCCAAATCCCAGATGCTCAACGTCTGGCTCAGCATGGCCGTTATTGCGCTGGTGGTGATCATTATCGCCGACAACATCCGCGTCTGGCTGAAACTTCTGCGGACGGACAAGCCGATCGGGATGAACGACGACCGCGACCAGATTTACTGCCCCATCGTTCCGGCGGATGCTCCGCCTGACGCAAGGCCGTAAGGCCCTTAGACCGTCAGCGGCACCGGGTATCGGCGATGCCGGGGAGCGAACCAACTTGAGATCCGCGAACCGGGCAATGAAATGGCGCATTCTCCCAGGGAAAGCGGGGGTGTGCGCCCCCATCCGTCCGGACGGGACGGCAAATCTGGTTGCATTGAGGGGCATTTCCTGCGATAGTACACGGCAGAGCTGAACAGTGGCCTACCGACAGGCAGAGATTGATCCCCGAACCTCCAATCCGCAAGGAGAATGCGCTATGGATGTGCTGTCGCTCAGTCGATTGCAGTTCGCCATGACGGCGGGTTTTCATTTCCTCTTTGTTCCCCTGACCCTGGGGCTCACCGTCCTGGTCGCGTTTATGGAGAGCCGGTATGTTTCCACCGGCAATCCCCTTTACCTTCGCATGACGCGCTTCTGGGGAAAACTCTTCCTTATTAATTTCGCCATTGGACTCGTCACCGGCCTGACCCTGGAATTTCAGTTCGGGATGAACTGGGCCGCCTATTCCAGGTTCGTCGGAGATATCTTCGGCTCGCCCCTTGCCATCGAGGCCACGGCCGCCTTCTTCCTGGAATCCGTATTTATCGGGCTGTGGATCTTCGGGTGGAAGCGCCTCTCTCCCCGGATGCACGCCTTCTCCATGTGGATGGTCGCCCTGGGCACGAACCTGTCCGCCCTCTGGATCCTCCTGGCGAACGGCTGGATGCAGCACCCCGTCGGCTATGTCCTCCGCAACTCGCGGGCGGAAATGGTCGATTTTACGGCCCTTGTCACCAGCAGTTACGGCTGGCTCAAGTTCCTGCACACGATTTCAGCCGGTTATGTCACCGCTGCGTTCTTCGTTCTCGGCATTTCCGCATGGCATATCCTCAAGGGGCGCGAACTGCCTCTGTTCAAAGCCTCTTTCCGCATGGCGGCCGTTTTCGGTCTGGTAAGCTCCCTTGGCGTCGTGGGCATCGGCGACTTCCACGGGGCTGAAGTGGGCCATGTGCAGCCGGCCAAACTCGCCGCCATGGAAGCCCTCTGGGACACGCAAAGCTCCGTTCCCCTTTACCTCTTCATCATTCCGGACGATAAAAACGAACGGAACAGGGTCGAGGCCATCGGCATCCCCTACCTGGTCAGCCTGCTCGCCTACCGCGATATCCATGCTGAAGTCAAGGGTCTCAAGGAGTTTCCCAAGGAGGATCGGCCGCCGGTCAGCGAGGTTTTTTACGGCTTCCGCTTCATGGTCTACCTCGGGGGGCTGTTTATTCTCCTGTCCGCCGCCGCCCTTTACCTCAGTGTCCGGAACCGCCTGGAAACCTTTCCCGGCTTTCTGCGCCTGCTGGTGTTCTGCATTCCTCTGCCCTACCTGGCGTCCCAGGCAGGATGGATCGTGGCGGAAGTGGGACGGCAGCCCTGGATCGTTTACGGCCTGATGCGGACCAGGGACGCCGTGTCCCCCAACATAGCCGGCAGCCAGGTGATGTTTTCCCTCATCGGTTTCGGGCTCCTCTACTCCCTGCTGCTCATCGTCGGGCTCTACCTGATGATCTACCACATCCGGAAAGGGCCGGACCCCGCCGGGACGCCGGCGCCGAACACCACATCTTCAACATAAGAACCGGAGGTACGACGTCATGGATTATCCGCTTGTGTGGTTTGCTCTTCTGGGAGTGCTCTGGGCCGCCTATTTCGCAACGGATGGATTCGATCTCGGCGCGGGAATGCTTCTCTCCACTCTCGGCAAGACGGAAAAGGAAAAACAGGCCATCCTGGAAAGCTTCGGCCCCCTGTGGAACGGCAACGAAGTGTGGCTGGTCACGGCGGGCGGGGCTACCTTTGCGGCCTTCCCGGCGGCCTACGCCGTCATCTTCAGCTCCTTCTACATTCCCCTCCTGCTGGTTCTGTTCGCCCTCATCGTCCGGGGCGTGGCCCTCGAATTCCGTGAAAAGCTCGAATCTCCGGCATGGCAGGCCGCATGCGACGCCGGCATTTTATTCGGAAGCGCCTTGCCGGCGTTTCTCTTCGGCGTGTTTTTCGGCAACATCTTCCGGGGTCTTCCCATGGATGAACGCGGCTTCAGCGGGCCGTTCATGGAGCTGCTCAATCCCTATGCACTGCTGGTCGGAGTGCTTTTCTGCGTCCTTTTTCTTGTCCACGGGGCTTTGTGGATCGCCCTCAAAACAGAGGGTGCTCTTTCCGCGCGGGCCGGCGACTTCGCTCGGCGGTTCTGGATACCCCTGATGGCCGCCGTCATCCTTTTTGTGGTCGGCTCCGGTTACAATTCGCGCCTTCCCGTCGCCTTTTTCCAGAATGGCGTGTTGCTGATTTTCCCGGTCCTCACCCTGGCGGCCCTTTTCGCGATCAAGGTTCATCTTCAGAGGTCCTCTTATCTCAAGGCCTTTGCGGCCTCAGGGCTCTCCATACTTCTACTGATGGCCTCCTGCTTTGCCGGCCTTTATCCCGACCTGCTCCCTTCACGCACCGATCCGGCCTTCAGCGTCACTGTTTCCAACGCGGCGTCGGGAGTTTACACCCTGAAGGTCATGACCATTGTGGCCGCCATTTTTGTCCCGCTCATTATCTTTTATCAATCCTGGGCTTACCGGGTGTTCCGCGGGAGAATTTCGCCCGAAGAGATCGGCGAAAGTTCTTATCTGTAGCGGCAGGGGTTGATGTTTCCGTTCGACAGGCGCGTCTTTTTGGCAGTTGGTAAAGAGAAACCGATTCTTAAAGAGTACATTTGTGAGGAGGAGAAGCTATGTTAAAGGAATTCAAGGAGTTTGCATTAAAGGGAAACGTCGTGGACATGGCTGTGGGTATCGTTCTCGGCGTCGCTTTCGGCGCAATCATCAAATCCCTGGTGGATGATCTCCTCATGCCCCCGCTGGGCCTCGTCTTGGGATCTGCGGATTTCACCAACCTCTTTATGATCATCAAGGAAGGCGCAAGCCCCGGCCCCTTTGCCACCCTGGCCGAGGCCCAGAAGGCGGGAGCCGACAGGACACTGGCAGCGCTGGAGGCATTGCGCGACAATCCCCTGGCCCTCCTCAGCCAGGTGCACCAGGCGGAGGGCCAGGCGGAGCTGGCCGCGGCGGCCGTGGCCGTGGCCGAAGCCAGCCTCCGTGAGCTGCGGGCCGGGCCGCGGCCCGAGGAGGTGGCCATGGCCCAGGCGCAGGTGGCCCAGGCACAGGCGGCCCTGCGGACCGTGGAGACCCAGATCGCCAAGATGGCCCTCACCTCGCCCCACAGCGGCGTGGTGACCAGCCGCTCGGCCAACGAGGGCGAGGCAGCCCTGGCAGGCAC
>ENA-UOUL01001265-UOUL01001265.1-bioreactor-metagenome-genome-assembly--contig:-NODE-1265-length-37330-cov-7.121816_pt1 | contig 37330 bp, 37 predicted proteins | sample MGYA00249838_ERZ747220 | MGnify/ENA primary metagenome ERZ747220 (study PRJEB28778, sample SAMN05720191) | bioreactor metagenome | isolation source: Anaerobic biogas reactor | place: USA:Washington... | reverse complement strand
CCAAGGAGGAGGTGGAGGAGATCGCCCGCGACCTTCTGGCGAAGGTCGGCCTGGCAGATAAGATGGAGGCCTTCCCCGACGAGCTATCAGGTGGACAGCAGCAGCGGGTGGCCATCGCCCGGGCGCTCGCCATGAAGCCCGATATGATGCTCTTCGACGAGGTCACATCGGCTCTGGACCCCGAGTTGGTGGCTGAGGTGCTGGGCGTCATGCAGGACTTGGCCAGGTCGGGCATGACCATGGTGGTAGTCACTCACGAGATGGGCTTCGCCCGCGAGGTCGGGTCGAGGCTCATCTTCATGGATGGCGGCGTGGTGGTGGAAGAAGGGGACCCACGCGAGATGATCGTCAACCCCAAGGAGCCGAGAACTCAGAAGTTCCTCAGCATGGTGCTCTAGGGCTCGCTGACCGCCCGTTTGCGGCGCCGGCGCCACACCCACCAGGCGGCAATGGCCGCCACCGCGACGCCCAGAGCCACGAAGAAGATCACGTTGTATTGATGGAACTGGTCCTGTAGCCGTCCCCAAGGGTCCTCACCGGCGGCCTTACCGGCCGCGAACCCCAGCGAAGTGAGGGCGGCCACCCAGGGGACGATGCCCATGAACGAATAGAGAACGAACTTACCGAAGGGCATTTTCACGATTCCCGCGGGCAGAGAGATGAAGGTGCGGATGCCGGGCATCATGCGCGTGAAGAGCACGGCCAGTTCTCCTCGTCGCTCGAACCAGCGCTCAGCCTTCTCCAGGTGGTGCACCCGGACCCCCACGTAACGTCCGTACTTGAGAAAGAGCGCTCGCCCGCCCCATCGTCCCACCCCGTAGGCGATGATCGACCCCACCACGTTGGCCGCTATGGCGACCAGCATCACTTCCCAGAGCTGCGCATGCCCCTGCCCCGCCAGGAAGCCCCCGTATGGCATGACGATCTCGCTGGGGATCAGGATGCAGGCGCTCTCGGCCACCATCGTCAAGAAAACGATGAGTAGCACGTGGTCCTCTAGCAGAGGAATAAGCCAGTCTTCGAAAAAGCCCATGGCCGCCTATTCTACCGGGAACGCCTGGGAACGAGGTGGATCCGTCCCACTCCGAACTCCAGGCACTCCCGCAGACGGTCTTCCAGATCGTCCATCTCTATCTGATCCTGACGGTCGCGCAGACGGCGGCGAAGATCCTGCTCGACCTCGCCGGCCAGATGCGTCGTCTCGTCGTCCAGCCGGCGCATGAACTCTTCGCTTCCCAATTGTGCATGGAGCGCGCCCAGATAGTCCGCCGCCGCCGCGAACGACTCGGTCGGATCGGCGATGACCGGCGAGCAGAGGTCGAAGTAGTACGTAGCGAAGGCCCGCTTGAAGACCAAGCGCAGGGACCTCAGGGACGTGGAGTTCACAGGATCGTTCAGCGGCTGTACGCCACCTCACGCCATGACGGGTGGGGAGGCGGACCGATCCGGCGGGACCGGTGCCCCGCAGGTGAGTACATGAAGGTACCCGTCTCATCATCAAAGGCCACTTCCAACTGCCCTTCGATGAGCCGCAGGTCGAGCCAGGCACCGCGGAACACAAGCTCCCGCAGCCAATAGACCAAGCTCTCGCCGCCCAGGTTCAGCACCTCGTCCCCTTGCTGCACCAGGTATTCACCAAGGGAACTGACCGGGTACTCGATGCTGCCACCGGCGACGAGTTGTACCAAGTCGGCACACTCGTCATGGCGGATCATCCCCGGCTCGATGAACTCCAACTCCACCGCCGCCATCTCGACCCTCTGGGCGAAGTCGACACTGTTGAACCCATAGCGGAAGCTGCGAAACTCAAGGATGAAGTCTTCGCCTGAAGCGTAGTTCGGATGCGTGTGCCGGTTCTCAGCCGTCATGGACATCCCCTATGGCGCGGGGGGATACTGCTGCGACACATTGTAGCAGTTTGCTTGTACCCTCTATGGCAACGATTCATAATGACGGCATGAATACCCGCCGTTACGCCCTCCGTCCTGCCGTCGCCTTTGTGGTCGCCGTGCTCGTTCTGGTCCCGATCCTCGGGTGCGTTGTTGGTTGCGGCGACGAGCCCGTGGACATAGACCCGCAGGCAGTCCTGCAGGCTTCGTCCACCAGGATGAAAGAGATCGCGGGGTTCCACTTCGTCTACGAGGTGCACAAGCCCGCGGGCACCCAGCCGAGCAAGGGCCTCGACATCAACCGCATCACAGGCGACATCAATGCGCCGGGAGACATGGCCGCCACCATCGACGCCATTTGGGGCGGCACGCCCGTCGCCGTGGGGTTCGTCTCGGTTGACGGAGTCCACTACATCCAAGACCCGCTCTCGCTCAAGTGGCAGTCCATGCCGGCTTCGGACAGCCCGGTGGGCAGACTCAGCCTGAGCGCAGGCACTATCCGTATCCTCGGGAACATCATCGACGCGACATGTGAGGGTACCGAGAAGAAGGGCGGCACCAAGACCTACCACATCAGCGGCTTGGTGGAAGCCGTGGAGGTGGAGGCTATCGCAGGAGCAGTCAACACCACCGAGCCCTTCCCCACCGACATCTGGGTGGGAGTCGAGGACAGTCTGGTGTACGAGGTCGACATCATCGGGCCGGCGACTCCCAACGAGACCGAAGGATTCTGGCGCAGCATCATCCTCTCCGATCTCGACAAGCACGTCGACATCAAGGCGCCACAGTAGCTGTGTCCGAACAGAAGGCCGGAATGGGGGCCGCGGAGACGATCCAACCGGCCGGGGTCAAGGGCGCCGGTCCCAGAGTCTCCCGGCAGGCGATCCTCGCGATGGTGGCTCTGTGCACGGCCGTGTTCGTCGCCGCCCTCGACCAGACCATGGTCCTCACCGTCATGCCGTCGATCATGCGGTCCTTTTACATCAGCGTCCGCGATCTCAACGACGCCGGATGGATCATCACTGGTTACCTGCTCGGCTACACGGTCGCGATGCCCCTCTTCGGGCGGCTCGCCGATGTCTGGGGGCGGCGGCCCATGGCGATGGTCGCGCTGGTCATCTTCCTTGTGGGGAGCGCCCTTTGTGTCGTCTTGACCCGGCTGGACTTGTTCGTGGCGGCGCGAGTCGTGCAGGCGGCCGGTGGCGGAGCCCTCGTGCCCATCGCCATGGCGGCCGCAGCGGACATGTTCCCGCCGCGCCGCAGAGCGCTTGTGCTCGGCATCATCGGCGGTGCGGCCGAGGCGGGCGGGGTGCTCGGCCCTATCTACGGTGCAGGGTTGACGGCACTCTGGGACTGGCGGCTCATCTTCCTTGTCAACGTGCCGCTGTGCATCATCCTCATGACCGCCTGCTGGTTCCTTCTGCGGCCCGGGCTCAACTACGTCCCGCCGGAAGGTGATGCGCCGCCCGACCAGGCGGAGGATGAGACCGGCCACCAGGACGAGAAAAAGCGTTGGTGGCAACGGGGGCGGGTCGACTATCTGGGCGCCCTCCTCATGGCCCTGGCGCTAGCCGGAGTCACCATCGGCCTGGGCACCGGTACACAGACCATAGACGCCTCGGCCGTGAACGCGGCGACACCGGTGAAGTGGCCATGGCTGGTCGTAAGCGGCGTCGCGTTCGTGCTCTTCGTCCTGTATGAGCGCCACCATGCACGGCCGCTGGTCAGGCTCGACTTCTTCAAGCGCCCCGCATTCGCCGCCGCCAACATCGCGCACCTGCTCGTGGGGGCAGCTCTGATCATCGGAATGGTAGAGATCCCTCTCTACGCCTACACGCTCTTTGGCATGACTGAGATAGAGGGAGGCCTCCTCCTGATCCGTCTCACCCTGATGATCCCCGTGGGAGCAGTGGTCGGAGGATGGCTGGCCGACCTGGTGGGCTACCGTATCACCGCCGTTGTGGGCTTCTTGGTAGCCGCAGGTGGCTACCTTCTGGTCAGCCGCTGGCCTCTCGACCCGAGTCAGTTCGCAATGACACGCGACCTGATGATCAGCGGCCTGGGCTTCGGTCTTGTGATCGGACCCATCGGCGCCAGCGTCATATCTTCGGCGGGCCAGAAATGGATGGCCACGGGGTCCGCCCTCGTCACGGTCTCCCGCATGGTGGGCATGGTCGTCGGCCTCTCAGCCCTCAGTTCTTGGGGCGTCCGACGGTTCAACTCGCTGGCCGCCGGCATCACGACCCCGATAGTGAGGCCGGAGGGGTTGACCGACGCCGAGTGGCAGGCTATGAAGGACACGGCGGCGGCGGCCACCAAGGGTGCGGCGCACACCGTGTTCAGCGAGTTCTTCCTGATTGCCGGGATCGTGATCGCGCTTGCCGTGATCCCCGCGCTCTTCTTCTACAGACAAAGGGCTCGAGGAGCCAGTCACATCCCCTTCTTACCACACTGATGAGGGAGCCGCTGTGAACGACGATCAACTCGACCTGGGAGCATCCTTCGACACCAGTTCCTCCGCGGCATCTACCGGCGGCGAGAAGCCTCCGAGAGTGCAGGTCTGCGATCTCAGACCCGGCACTACCGTAGACGGCGTCTACCTTTTGTCGGCGAAAGAGACTCGAACCACCAAGGCCGGCAAGCCCTTCTACAAGCTCAGATTGGGCGATCGTACGGGAACGGTGGACTGCACGGTGTGGGAGGTGGCCGCCATGGACCCGGGTCTAAAAACCGGGGATCTCGTTTGCGTGACCGCCCGAGTCACCGAGTATCAGGGCAGGCCGCAATTGGAGGCATCCCAAGTCTCTCCGGCGCCCGAGGGGACGGCCGACAATCGCGACTTTCTACCCTCGACCTACCGTGACGTAGAGGAACTGAAGGGTTTCTTGCAGTTCCATATCGATTCGGTGCGCGACCCGGACTACAGCGCCCTTCTAGCCGCATTCTTCACCGATCCCGGATTCTATGAGGCATTCACCACGGCTCCGGCGGCCAAGGTCTATCACCATGCCTACTTGGGAGGGCTCATGGAGCACACAGTCGCAGTGGTGGACCTGTGTGACTTCGTCGGCCAGCAGTACGGCAGGATCGATCGCGATCTTCTCGTGACCGCGGCTTTGCTGCACGACTGCGGAAAGACGAGGGAGTTGGCCTTCGACACGACCATCGACTTCACCGACGCGGGGCGGCTGCTGGGTCACGTGATCCAGGGAGTCAACCTCGTATTTGAGAAGGCGAAAGAGCTGCCCTCCTTCCCCGAGGCCAAGCTACAGGAGCTACTGCATTGCGTGGTGAGCCACCACGGAGAGTTGGAGTGGGGGTCGCCCAAGCGGCCAAAGACCATCGAGGCCTTGGTCCTGCACCATGTCGACAATCTGGATGCGAAGCTCAAGGGGTTTCTCGAGATTGTCGAGGGGTCGCGCGACGCTCCCTGGACCGACCTGCGCAACCTGTTCCGCAGGCCCCTGCATGTCCCAAGGGCCATCCACCAAGAGGAGGACTTCCTACCTCCCGGAGAAGACGGACCGGCGAGATAGAACCGGTTAGTCTTCTTCCTCGCGCAGACTGCTCTCGATAGTCTCGTCGACCTCGCTGTCCACGTCGGGCAGGACGCTCCGCCGGTGTCCGGCATCTTCGCTGTCACGTCCGAGTAGGGCCGACTCGCCGGACATCATGGCATCGAAGGCCTTGGCCTTGAGCCTACTCCGCACGGACTCGATGCGGCTCTTCATCGACTCATAATCCACCGGCTCTTCAAACATCTCTGCAGCCGTATCCAGCCCTTCCATGGAAAGCTCTGGTTCGGAGACTTCCGCGAGCTCCGGTTCGGGGCCTGCAGCCACTTCTTCCACCGGGACGGCGGGTGCGACCGTCCAATCATCGGCAAGAGCGGCTGGGGTCTCGGCGCCTGCGATGAACGGCTGTTCGAGCTCCTGTCTGATACGCCGACGAGTCTCCTCGATGCGTGCTTTCAGGTCATCAACAGCGGGCCTGGGTGCGGTCTCAACCGAAGACGCCTCAACGACCGGAGCCTCCATCGCGGGCGCTTCGGCAACTTCAGCCTCCATGACCTCGGCTTCGGGAGCCTCCACCACCGGTAGTTCTACAATGGGCATTTCGACAGCGGGCGTCTCGATGTCGAGCGATTCGTCCGTCCACTCGGGCACCGCCTCCGCTACCGGCCGCTCTATTTCGGCGGCCTCCATGGCGGGGAACTCATCCGGGACCACGGGGAGGATGCTCTCTATGTCTTCCTCCTCGACCATGGGTGCCGTAGATGTCCAACCGGGCGCCTCCACCGGTTCGTCGAGGAACTCGGGTGCGAGGGTGATGTCGGGCTCAGCGGCCTCCGTCGGCGCTTCTGCCGCGGGAGGCTCGACCTCTACCGGTGAGGCCTCTTCCTCGGCCACCGGTGTCTCGGCGACCGGGGCCTCCTCACCGGGAGCGGGGGTCTCCCACCAGGGGGTGGGCGGGGGAGGAACGGCGATCCCGCTCGGCAGAGGTTCCGCGGCATCAACAGCCGGTGCTTCAACCGGCGGGGCCTGCGGCGCCACACTCTCGGCCTCTACAGCTTCGACAACCTCGGCTTCGAGCATCTCGACATCCGCCACTTCTGCCGCCGGGATTTCAGTCGGGGCCTCAACGACGGGCCATTCAGGCACGGCCTCTTCAGCCGGGGGAGCCTCGAGCGGAGGTTCCTCGAGCATGGGTTGCTCGGCCTCGGGGGCTTCCACCACCGCGGCTTCTTCAACGGCCGCTTCTTCGACGGGGGCTTCTGCCGTGGCCGCCTCTGCCACGGGCGCGGGTTCGGTCTCCCACCAAGCCGTGCCGACCGGAGCTTCGACGGCTTCCACCGCGGGGGCCTCAAGATCGGCGGCCTCAGGTGTCTCGGCCTCGGGGGCCTCGGCCTCCGGCGTCTCGGCCTCAGGTGTCTCGACCGCGCGGGACTCGATTGGAGCTTTGACCTCAGGAGCTTCAGTCGGGGCCTCGGGGGTCAGCACAGCCGTGGGCGATGCTCCTGCTTCTTGTTCCGCAACACCCGATTCCCCCTGGAGAGCAACCCTCTGCTGGCTCCTTTGTGAGAGAAGGTACCCCAGAGCCGCGCCGATCGCGCCTCCGAGAAGGAATCTTGCCGCACCATCCATTCCGATTCCCCTCCTTAACACCTTTCTGGCCCCGCTGGCCCGATCCAAACACCCTCATTCTACGCTTATCGGCTTTCGGAGCCGAACCTTGACCTTGCTCAGGCCTCCTCGGCCGACGACCCCTCACGGCGCATTGTTCTCATCCGACCGAGGAACTCCTGTATGCGGACTTCATATCCCTGCGAGATAGGCCGGTAGAACACGCGGTCGAGAAGATCTTCCGGCAGGTGGCGTTGTCCGATGTAGCCTCCCGTGTCATGCGGATACTCATATCCTACACCGTGCCCCAGTTTCTCCGCACCCGCATAGCCCGTGCTTTGCAGGAACACCGGCGGAGCCTTCGCCCCGTGTTGCTCGACTTCCCCCAAGGCGGCCTCCAGCCCAAGATAGGAGGCATTCGACTTCGGCGCACAACTCAGATAGGTGACACCCTGCGCAAGGTTGATGCGGCACTCGGGCAGGCCCACGAACTCGACCGCCCGCGATACGGCTACCGCGATCTCAAGCGCACGAGGGTCTGCATTGCCAACGTCTTCGGACGCAAAGATGACCATGCGACGCGCGATGAACTTGGGGTCTTCGCCGCCGGTCAGCATTACCGCCAGGTAGTACAGCGCAGCGTCGGGATCCGAGCCGCGCAGGCTCTTGATGAAAGCCGAGATCACATTGTAGTGGGCGTCAGAGTCCTTGTCGTAGAGAACCAGCTTTCTCTGCGCAGCCTCTTGCACTGTGGCGGCATCGGGACCGGCCAGACCCTTCGACCGTGCAAGCACGAGCGACCGCTCGAAGATCGAGAGCGCACGGCGAGCGTCGCCCAGGGCGCCTCGAGCGATCATCTCGAGGACGGAATCGTCAGCAGCAGCCCCTTCCCAGAGAGCGAGAGCACGCACAAGGAGCACATGGATATCGTCTTCTGAGAGGGATCTGAACTCATAAAGCTCGCAACGAGAGATGAGAGCCGGGATGACCTCGAAATACGGATTCTCGGTTGACGCGCCGATCAGCGTGATGATGCCGTCTTCTACGGCGTGGAGAAGCGCATCCTGCTGGGCTTTGGAGAAGCGGTGGATCTCGTCGATGAAGAGCACCGTGCGGCGTGCGGTCTGAGCGCGCCGGTCCCGCGAGCGATCGATGACCTTGCGCACCTCGGCTACACCCGAACTGACCGCGGACAACTCCTCGAACACCGAATCGGTCTCCGCGGCTATCAACCGGGCGACCGTGGTCTTGCCGGTGCCGGGGGGGCCGAAGAAGATCATGGAGCCTACGGTCTTCGTTTCGATCGCCACCCTGAGAGCGGCACCCTCGGCCAACAGATGAGTCTGACCGACCACCTCGTCGAGCCGCTGCGGCCGCATGCGCGCCGCCAAGGGAGCGTGTGCTGAGAGATCGGCCCTCAGGCCGGCGCCGAAGAGGTCTTCGTGCTGCATATCTGGATTCTACCAGCGCGCGACGGGTGACGACGCCTGCCTACCGGCAGACGGCCTGACGGTTTAGAATGACGTGGACCATGACTGGGGGTTGAGCGTGCTGCGCAAGGTTCTGGTGCTGAACTCCACGTACGAGCCGGCGAATGTCTGCTCGACACGGCGGGCCGTCGTGCTTCTGCTCAAGGGCAAGGCAGAGACGGTGGAGTCGAGTGGTGCGGTTCTTCACTCTGAAAAGGCAGCCTTCACCGTCCCGTCGGTCATTCGGCTCGTGCAGTACGTCCGGTTGCCTCGCGCTGAGGTCCGGGGGCTCTCAAGACGGGCCATCCTCGCCCGCGACGGGTTTCGTTGCCAATACTGCGGGAGCACTCACCACTTGACGATCGACCACGTCGTCCCCCGTAGCCGCGGCGGTGCCGACTCCTGGGAAAACGTCGTCACCTCATGCGCGGCGTGCAATGTGAGAAAAGGGGCTTGTCTGCCCTCTGAGGTGGGAATGGCGCCCACGCGCAGACCGCGGCCGCCTATGCCGGGCGACTTTGTATTGGCCTCGCAGCGAACGGTGCCGGACGCCTGGCTGCCCTACCTGGAGCTGTCGGTGGCGTAGCGCCCCATCTTGGTGTACTTCTGCTGACGAAGCCGTAGCCGCTCGTCGGGGTCGAGGGGCATCAGATCGCGTAGCGCCAGTTGCACCTCGTGCATCACCCGCCTGGCCATCAACGGATGATCGAGATGCGCTCCTCCTTTAGGCTCCGGAATGAGCACGTCTATCAGGCCGAGATCGAAGAGCCCCTTGGCTCCTACCCGTAGGGCTGCCGCCGCGCGGGCCGCCTCGGCGGAATCACGCCAAACAAGGGCTGCGCATCCCTCGGGAGAGATCACCGAGTAGATGGAGTTCTCCAACATCATCACCCGATCGGCGACCGCGAGCGCGAGCGCGCCGCCCGAGCCCCCTTCACCTATGACGACGGTGACTGTAGGCACCCCCAGTCCGGCAAAGGTCTCGATGCTCCGAGCGATCGCTCCAGCCTGCCCACCTTCTTCAGCGTCCTTGCCGGGATAGGCGCCCGGAGTGTCGACAAGCGTCACCACCGGAAGCCCGAACTTCTCGCCGATACGCGCCAGCCGCATGGCCTTGCGATAGCCTTCCGGCCTGGCCATGCCGAAGCTACGTTCTTGGCGATCCTTGAGCGTGCGGCCCTTCTGGTGACCGATCAGGATGATGGGCGTGTTTTCCAGAGTAGCGAACCCGCCGATCACCGCCTTGTCGTCACCGTGAAGCCGGTCGCCTGACAGCTCGAGAAAATCGGGTAACGCATGTGCGATGTAGTCGAGGGTCTGGGGCCGATCCTGATGACGGGCAAGTAGGACCGTCTCCCAGGCCGCTTCGGGAGTGATGCGCTCAGGCATCGCTCTCGCCCCCTCTCAAGAAGGAGAGTATCTGCACCAGTCGCCCCTTCAGCTCCCGGCGATCTACCACCATGTCGACCTGGCCGTGCTCCAGTTGGGATTCTGACGAACCAAAACCCGGGGGCAGCTTCTCACGTATGGTCTGTTCGATGATGCGGGCTCCCGAGAAACTCATCACCGCTCCAGGCTCGGCCAAGATCACGTCGGCGACCGTGGCGAAGCTTGCAAAGACGCCGCCGGTAGTGGGATGCGTGAGTATGGTGACGTATGGCAAGCCGGCTTTTCCAAGCATCTGAACGGCTACCACGGTCTTGGCCATCTGCATGAGCGAGAACAGCCCCTCCTGCATCCGAGCGCCCCCGGATCCGGCCACGATGACTAAGGGCCTCCGCTGCTCGATGGCCACCTGCGTCAGCCGGCAAAACCGTTCGCCCACCACCGAGCCCATCGATCCGCCCAAGAACTTGAAATCGAGGACCCCAAGCGCGGTCGGGATGCCCGCCACCTCGCATAGGACAGCCAAGAACGCCTCGGTCAGACCCGTCTTCAGCTGCGCTTCGGATACGCGTTCCGGATAGGGGCGTAGATCCGTGAACTGCAGTGGGTCGATCGCGCGCACTTCTTCTGCCAAGAAATCCGCGGTTCCCAAGTCGGCGAGCATGGCTACACGCTCGTGGGCCGGCAGCACGTAGTGATAACCACAGTGGGGGCAGACCCGCAGATTGCGCTCGAGGTCGCCTTCCGCGAGGAGAGCGTTGCACTGCTTGCAGTGCTCACCCACCGCGTCTGGGCCGGGTGGCGGTTCCCTGCGTTTGACCTGGATGGTTACGTACTTAGCCATGCCACCTGCGAAGCACGATGGCAGCGTTGTGACCGCCGAAACCGAAACTGTTGGACATGGCGACGTTCACTTCTGCCTCTCGTACGGTGTTGGGAACGTAGTCGAGATCGCATTGAGGGTCGGGATCGTCGAGGTTGATGGTCGGGATCACTTTGCCCACTTCCATGGAGAGCACGGTGGCTGCTGCCTCCAGAGCCCCCGCTGCCCCCAGGCAGTGCCCGAACATGCTCTTGTTGGAGCTTACCATGACCCGTGCAGCGTGGGACCCCAGGCAGAGCTTGATGGCCTTGGTCTCCATGATGTCCCCAAGGGGCGTGGAGGTCCCGTGCGCGTTGACATAGTCGACCTCCGAAGGATCGACACCTGCGTCGCGCGTAGCCTTGGTCATGGCTAGACCCGCGGGTTCACCCGTCTCGTCGGGTTCGGTGAGATGGAAGGCATCGGCGGTCATGCCGTATCCCGCGATCTCCGCATAGATGTGGGCTCCGCGTCTGATCGCGTGCTCCGACTCCTCCAAGACCAACACCCCACTGCCCTCACCCATGACGAAACCGTCGCGCCCGGCGTCAAAGGGGCGGCTGGCTCTCTCGGGCTCGTCGTTTCGGAATGATATGGCACGCATCGCCGCGAACGCCGACATTCCCACTTGGTTGACCGCCGCCTCGGCGCCGCCGGCGAACATGGCGGTCGCGTCGCCGCGCCGGATGAGCGAGAACGCATCCCCCAGCGACATCGTACCCGCCGCACAGGCCGTGCACACGGCATTGACAGGGCCTTTGAGCCCCAACTGGATGGAGGTGCATGCCGAGGCCATGTTGGGGATCATCATGGGGATGAAGAATGGACTCACCCGGGTGGGACCCCTCCCCAGCAGAGCGCCGATCTGATCGTAGTGCGTGTCGAGCCCCCCGACACCGGAACCGATGAACGCTCCCACTGCGTACGGGTCTTCGCTTACCGGGTAGGCGGAGTCTTCCAAGGCCATCGTCGCCGCAGCCACGCCGTACTGGGTGTAGCGGTCCATCCTCTTGGCGACCTTCTTATCCATGTAGGCCGAAGGATCGAAGTCCCGCACCTCAGCGGCGAACTTCACCGGGAACTCAGTTGTGTCGAAACGCTCTATGCTCCGGACGGCACCCCGGCCCGACAGAAGCGCCTCTAAGAACGTCTCTTTGCCGATGCCGAGAGGCGACACGACACCGATGCCGGTGATGACGACCCGTTTCAGTTCGATCGTCTTTGCAGCACCGCTCATATACGCCACCTCCTCTTGATGCTAGATTCCTAGACCGCCGTCGACGGCCAGTACTGTTCCCGTCACGAACGAGGCCGACTCCCCGGCTAGGAACGCAACGGCGTCGGCCACCGCCTTCGGCGTTCCGATGCGTCCAAGCGGGATCTGGTCGACGAGGGCGCTCCGGGTCTTTTCGTCCAGCGCGGCCGTCATCTCGGTCTCTATGTATCCAGGTGCGACCGCGTTCACCCGCACATTGCGAGACGCAACCTCCCTGGCCAGCGACTTGGTGAGCCCGATGAGCCCCGCCTTCGCCGACGAGTAGTTCACTTGCCCCGCGTTTCCGCGCCGGGCGACCACACTCGAGATGTTCACGATGGAGCCCTGCCTGCGTTTGATCATGCCGCGCAGCACGGCCTTGCTCATGAGAAACGCGCCTTTGAGATTCACGGTAAGCACGGCGTCCCAATCGTCCTCGCTCATCAGCACCGCCAGCCCGTCACGGGTGATGCCGGCGTTGTTGACCAATACGTCCACGGGACCGAGCACCGCTTCGATCTCACTCACGGCCGCAGAAGCCTCGGCCTCCTTCGAGATGTCGGCTTTCACGAAAGCAGTGGCTCGACCGGTGGTCTCTTGGATCTCGCGCGCCACCGCGGACCCCGTCTCTGCAAGATCGATGATGGCTACCTTCGCCCCATCTTCGGCGAGTCGCAGGGCGATGGCCCGGCCTATTCCCCGCGCTCCCCCTGTCACCACTGCCACCTGGCCCTCGAATGCGCCGCTCTTCTCGCTCATGCTTGATCCTCCGCTGGTCCAAGCGCTTTGCACAGGGCATCGCCGTCCCCGGTCGATGCCATCCGCAGATCTCGTGAGATCCTCTTCATGAGCCCGGTCAACACGTTGCCCGGGCCCACTTCCAAGCCTATCGCAGGAGAGTCAGCCTCCAGCAGGAGCGCCTGCATGCTCTGTGCAAACCTCACCGGCGCCATCAACTGCCGGGTCAGCACGCCGGCCAGCTCTTCCGCCGCTGGATACCGCATCTCGGTGGTGGAGAAGAACTTACCCCTGCCGTCCGCGAAGACCACCCCGGCCAACGCTTTCTCGAGCGCCGCCGCCGCCCCCGCCATAAAAGGGGTATGAAACGCTCCGGAGACGGGCAACTGGAGCACTCGGGCGGCGCCACACTCCTTCGCGAGCTCGCCGGCCTCGGTGACCGACTCCACCGAGCCGGAGATGACCAGCTGCCCGGGAGAGTTGTAGTTGGCAAGCCAGACGTCGGATAACGAGGAGCATATCTCTTCGACGGCTTCATTCTCGAGACCGATCACGGCCGCCATGGCGCCGCCCCGCTCCTCGGCGCAGGCCTGCATGCCCCGGCCTCGCACATCGACGACCTTGAGCGCATCGGCGAAGGTCATGCGCCCACTCGCCACCAGTGCCGAATACTCGCCGAGCGAATGCCCTGCTGCCACGCTGAAAGAGACGCCGTTCTCTTCCAGGATTCTCCACGTGGCCACGCTGCAGGCCAGGATGGTCAGCTGGGTCCGATCGGTGCGCGTCAGCTCCTCCAAAGACCCGTGGTGGCACAGTTCGCCGATATCCCAGCCAAGGACGTCCCCGGCCTCGGCGAAGGTCTCGCTGGCTGTCGGGAAGTCCCAGAGATGCTCCGCCATGCCGGGCTTCTGACTTCCCTGGCCGGGGAACAGTATGAGTAGTCCGCTCATGTCAACCTTTCTCCACTCCGGGGTCTCTCAGCCGGCCCCACTCCATCAGACATGCGCCCCACGTGAGCCCCGCGCCGAAGCCCATGAGTAACACCAGGTCGCCGTCGGCGAGCCTCCCTTCGGCCCGGGCTTCGCTCAAGCAGAGGGGGATGGAAGCGCAGGAGGTGTTCCCATATTTTTGCAGGTTCGTGTATACCTTGTCATCGGCGATACCCAGCTTCTTCACAGCTGCGTCGATGATGCGCAGGTTCGCCTGATGAGGCACGAAGAGATCCACTTCGCCGACTTCGCGACCGCAGCGTTTGAGCACTCTCCGCGCCGAGGCGGCAACCACCCGGGTGGCGAACTTGTAGACTTCGTTGCCGTTCATCTTCATGTAGTGCTGCCGCGTGTCCACCGTCTCGTGCGAGGCGGGCAGGCGTGAACCCCCAGCGGGGATCAACAGTATCTCGTCACCGCTCCCATCGGCGCCCAGATCGAAGCCAAGGATCGCCGGGGCACCCGGCTCCGTGGACGAGACCACCACCGCACCGGCGGCGTCACCGAACAGAACAGCCGTAGAACGGTCTTCCCAGTCGAGCAGGCGGGAGATGGCCTCGGCGCCGACAACCAGAACGTGGTCGTGCAGACCACTCGCTACAGCGCCGACGGCCGACGCCAGAGCGTATACGAACCCGGTGCACCCAGCCGAGACATCCATGGTCCCCGCACTGTCACAGCCGCATTCGTGGGCGACGCGCGAAGCCGTCGCCGGCATGATGCGGTCGGGGGAGATGGTGGCCGTCACGACTAGGTCGATCTGACCGGGCGAGACCCCGGCATCGACCAGCGCCTCTCGGGCGGCGATGATACCAAGGTCAGAAGAACTCAGGCCCGGTTCAGCTACCCTGCGCTCCCTGATGCCGGTGCGCTGTCTGATCCACTCATCGGAGGTGTCCAGGGTGGACGTCAGGTCGTCGTTGGTGACCACTTTGCCCGGAACATGCGCCCCAAGCCCGATTATTGCGACAGGTCTCCCCATCAAGGGAGCGGATCCGCTCTTGGGCATGAGTTACGGCTCGGCGATCGCGAAAGTCAGGGTGCCGCTGCAGACAAGATCACTGCCGACGAACGTCTTGCCTTCGCCCTTGCCGATACGGCCCCGGCGCTCGGTCAGACGAGTCTCGAACCGGAGCGTGTCACCCGGCACGACCGGGCGGCGGAATCGGACGTCATCTGCCCGCGCGAAGAGAGCGATCTTGCCCTTCATCTCGGGTAACGAGAGGAGTGCCACAGCTCCGGTCTGCGCCATCGCCTCGAGCTGCAGGACTCCGGGAAAGACGGGGTAATCGGGGAAATGGCCCCGGAAGACATCTTCGGTCGCGAGTACGTCTTTCTCGGCCACGGCAGATTCACCCGGCACCAACTCGATGACTCTGTCAAGCCACAAGAACGGGTCGCGATGAGGCAAGATCGCTTCGATCTGAGCTCTGTCTAGCATGTTCCCCCCGAATCGGCTTCACAGACCTGTTCCTGCCCTAGGGTGCTAGTATTTTCCAGGATGAGTCTGCCCTTTTCAAGGAAACCCGCTCTCAGCCGAGTGTAGCAGGCAACCGATGCAGCTCCAGCTCTCCCTGAGAGTGGCCGATCGACTCCACGAGACCCTGTTGGTTCGCGGAGAACCTTTGGATGCCGTCGAGGCAGCCCGACTGCTCATCGCATCACCCAGCGCTCCTCCATCTATCTGCCTCGAGATCTTGACCGCTCTCGTCCGGCAAGACCGCCGTTTCAGTTGGGAGGGTGGAGAGTCCGGCCATCTGTCGCTTACGCATTGGGAGATTCCAGACCTCGACTTGGCCGACGTGCCGTTCGTCGCTCTCGACCTCGAGACCACCGGCGCCCGCGCCGGCGCCAGCAAGATCACTGAAGTCGGGGCAGTGCGCATAGAGGGTTTTCGGGAGGTCAGACATTTCGGGACCCTCGTAAACCCGCAGCGTCCTATCCCCCCGATGATCACCCAGATCACAGGCATCACTCACGAGATGGTGGCCGATGCACCTCGCATCGAGGAGGTGATGCCCGAACTGCTCGAGTTCCTCGAGGGCGCGGTGGTAGTAGCTCATAACGCGCCGTTCGATGTCGGCTTTCTCAACTATGAACTGCAGCGACTGAGAGGACGGCGACTCGGGGAGGGGGCAATCGACACCCTTCCTTTGGCTCGCGCTCTGGCACCCGGTCTTCCTAATTACCGCCTGCGAACGGTGGCAGACGCCTTGGGGGCTCCCGTGACGGCCTGTCATCGCGCACTTGCCGATGCCCAGGCTGCGGGCCATGTGTTCGTGACCCTGGCCGGCCGTTTGCAGGAGCGAGGGATCACACGCCTGAGCGAACTCCGTGCGTACAACCACCCATCGTCACGCTCGGTCGTCGAGAAGTTGGGCCTCACCCGCGATCTCCCGAAGACCCCCGGCACTTACCGGTTTCTCGACGAACAGGGGCAGATACTCTACGTGGGTAAGGCCGACAGGCTGCGCGAGCGAGTCCGCTCCCATTTTGTGGAGAGCGAGGGCAACAGCCGGAAAGTACGCCAAGCACTCCGGATGGTGCAAAGCATCGACTGGGACGAGACCTGCACTCCGCTGGAGGCAGTAGTGCGGGAGCACGAGCTCATTCTTCAACACCGGCCTGTGTGCAACGTGTATGGCACTCGTCCCGAGGCGTACTCTTATGTCAAGGTGACGGGGGGTGGATGCGGCCTCAATCTCAGCGTGACCAGCCGACCACCCAGATGGCTCGTAGACGCGGCTACCAAAATGCCGCACTCACGTCGGCCGCTCTTGATCGGCCCGTTTCGAGGCCGGACCAGGATGAACGCCGCTCTTGGTCTGATTCAGCGCTGCTATCCGATACGCCGATGTCCACGACACCCAGACGGGCACCCATGCATGCGGGCAGATCACGGCGGGTGCCTTGCCCCCTGCCTGGGAGACCCTCAGGTACGGGTTCAACACGATGCGCTCGTGATGGACATCGTCGAGTGGCTCACCGGCCGCCCCGACCCGGCCATCGTCGAGCCGCTGGAGTGCGCCGACGATCTGATCCGGAAGCTCTCCCGACAGCACCGGTACGAAGATGCGCAGCGCATCCGCGAGGCCTGCGACCACTTACTCCACCTACGTCGCTCTTATGCCGATCTGGCCGAGGCTCGCGCGCTTTGCTTTGCAGCCTTCTGGCCCACATGGGACGGTGGAGAAGAGCCCTCGGTACGGTTGAACGTGGTCTGGAACGGGGCACTGCGCGAAACGGCTACCCTCCATCCTCAAAGGCTTGAGGAAGAACTGGCGGCTGCATTGGCTCCTCTCTGGAACGGGTCGAACTCGCGCGGCGAGGGCGAACCAGCATCGCTGATCGCGGTGCCTCAGACAGAGCTCGACTCGCTTCTCGCGATACGCCGATGGTTCCACGAAGCCGGTCACCCGGCAACCATACCTATACCAGGGCCGAAGGCCGATTCCACCCTTATTGACACCACGCTCACGCGGCTAACGCGTGAAGCGCGGAGAGTCCTGTCAATGGCGATGCCCCCGCCGGGGGCATCGCGGCCGGACGCTTAGACGGTTGCTACTTGCGCCTTGGGTAGCTGGACGTCCTTGGCCTTCATCACCGCCGTGAGGAGACTTCGGTCGATCTTCCCCTTGTATATGGGGATGCCTTCCCTGAGGCAGAACTGGATGACGTTTCGAGTCTCGGTTCCCAGTTCTTCCGCAAGTTCCTCGGGGGTGAAGTGGTTGGCCATGAGATCTCCTTTCCAGGCTCCTCTACCACCGCGACTACCGGCAACAAAAAAGCCTAGCAGCACAAGCCGCCAGGCCTCTTGAAGCCACTATCGGCACCGACGCAGGTATGCCTTTTGCATCACTCCCGCGCCGATATCGAGTTCGATCCCTCATAGGTCATATTGTATCGCCGTCCGCCCCTACGGGCAACCGCCGGTCTCGATTCGTTAGTAATGGTCAGGGCTCTTCGAGATCCTCACGCAGCAGAAGAAAGTCCACCTCTTCACCGGCCTTGACTCCCCGAGGGCCACCCGGCACGAAGGCAAGCCCGTTCGCGCCCACCATGGAACGCAAGATCCCCGATCCCTGGGCGCCGGTAGAGCTGGCATGCCAAACAGACCCCTCGCGCCAAGCGCGGACGCGCACCACATACACTCGGCCATCAGAATTCGCCACGTCCTCTACGATGACGGCCCGATGCAGGGGTCGCGTGGTCTTCTGGTGGCCCATCAACCGCAACAACGCCGGGCGCACGAACAATTCGAACGACACCATGACCGATACCGGGTTCCCAGGAAGCCCGAATACCAGCTTGCCATTTTTGACCCCGAACGAGAGAGGCTTGCCGGGTTTCATCGAGACCCCCCACAGCCGCCGCTCGACACCCAGCTCATCTTGCACGTCTTTGACGAAGTCGAACTGGCCCACTGATACTCCACCCGAAGTGAGCAGCACGTCGTACTCCAACCCCTCTGCCATGATCGCTTTCGTGGCCGCGTAGTCATCGGATACTATCCCGAGCACCACCGGCTCGATCCCAAGTTGCTGGCACTGGGCGCGAAGCGAGAAGCTGTTGGAGTTGCGTATCTGACCGGGTCCCAATGGCCGGTCGACGGGCACCAATTCGCTACCAGTCGCGATGATGGCCACCCGGGGACGCCGATGGACCTGCACCACGGGATGGCCCAAGCTGGCCAGCAGTCCGATCTCCGCCGGACCGAGAACCTGGCCGAGTCCGAACACGCGGTCGCCTGCTCTGACGTCCTCACCCGCACCCCTGATGTTGATGCGCCGTTTGACGGGCTGGTAGAAAAGCACTTGACCATCGCGCTCTTCGACCAGTTCCGATTGGACGACCGCGTCGGCGCCTTCTGGCACAGGCGCCCCCGTCATGATCTTGATCGCCTCGTCGGGCCCCAGCGCGCGCGACGCGACTCGTCCCGCGGGGATGGTCTCGGTGATGGTCAGCTCGACCGGATGATCCGACGTTGCGTCGACTATGTCTTCGGCCCGGACGGCGAATCCATCCATTCCCGCGTTGTCGAAGGGCGGCACGTTGTGCGAAGCCACGATCTCCTCGGCGAGCACTAGGCCGAAGGCCTCTGCAAGCGCGGTGGATTCCACCGGTAGTGCATGCGCTTCCACAAGCACACGGGCTCTCGCTTCTTCAATACTGATGAGCTTCGGCGCCACTGGACCACCTCTTCTGCGAATCAGCCCGCGCAGCATTTTTTGCACTCTGAGTGTAAACCAATCGGGGACATCCGCCGATAGGAAGAATAGCATGAGCGCTAAGAGCCAGAAACCAGTGCAAGAGGCCACCATGGGCACTTCCACAACGCGCAGCGATCGTCTCCCTAATGATCTCGCCACCAGAAATACTCCGTCCGGGCAGGAGCCGGGGGCTCGTCTGCGGGCCATCCACGACCTCATCCGCTCGGGCGACTATAATGTGCCGGCCGCGGCGATAGCCGATCGCATGGTCGAGCGCATGATCGCCGACAGGCGGAGGCGCCGCTACTGATTTGCCTCCGCGTTCGTGGGGGCTTAGAATCTCACAGGCCCCCTGCGAACAGGAGTCCTGCATGCCCCTGACGATCCGCCGGCGCCTTGTCGACCGTGTCCGGCAATGGCGCAAGACCGCCTACGCGATCTGCGTCGGACTCACGGTCCTGGCCGGCGCCGTGGTCTTTCTCTCGGTGTCATCCCCCCAAACGAGCGTGGAGGTCGTGTCGGTCACGACGTTCTTCGACTCCGACCGGGCTCTGCGCTGGGCGGACGCCTTGGACAGGCTGTACCCGGACCGCAAGTTGGGTTCCGAAGACGCGGAGGGTGTCGTCGACTGGTTCGAGGAGAAGCTCCCCGGATCAGACATGGCCGACGTCGATGCCTTTGAAGCCCGCATGGGAGATCAGGAGGTCACCTTACGGAACATCGCCGTAGTCCTACAGGGGACGAGTGAAGAGGTGATCCTCGTTGCCGCTCCCCGCGATATGCCGACGGTCGTGGAGATCGAGCCCTTGGCCTACGCAACCGGCACCGCGATGCTCCTCGAGCTGATCCAGGTCTTCAATGCAAGACCCCACCAGAAGACGCTGGTGTTTCTTTCTATCGAGGACGAGTCCACCGGCGCCGTCAGTATCGAGCGCTTCCTTGACACGAGCCCGGTCACCGGCGATGTCTCCACGATCCTCTCCTTCCAGGAACTGGGCCGAGAGAGGACCAAAGCGTTCAAGGCCGGCGTCACGGCGCCCCAGAACACCACTCCCGGATGGTATGTCCAGTTGGTGAGCCAAGTGCTCGCCAGGGCAGGCCTGCAACTCGATGTCCCCGGCCTTCTGAGCCAAGGAGCCGACCACGCCTTATCACTCTCGAGAGGAGATCAGGTAGCAGGTTTGAGCAGAGGCATCGCTTCGATCCGCCTCTACGACGACAACTCCGGAAACCCGTCCGTGGCAGGTTTGGAGAAGCATGGAGCGGCTTTGGAGCGCTTGATACTTTCGCTCGACACCGGCACCGAAGTCCCGCCCGACCCAGGCACTGCCCTTCTGCTCAGATCGGGCAGGTATCTCACCAACAGCGCGATCACCTTTCTGGGAGTCTTGATGCTCCTTCCGACTCTGGCGGCTCTTTTCATCTGGTTCTTCTCCTCGCGCATCAGCCCCAGGGCCGCCTGGCGGCATCTGCGAAACCTCCTCTCGTTTGCCATCCCCATCGGTCTGCTGTTCATGATCGCCTATGTGCTCGCCCGGAGTGACCTCATCCCGCTATACCGATTCCAGGTGCCGACATCGGACGGACCGGGGACTCAGCCGAGACTTGCCCCGACACTCATCCTGATCCTGGTCGGGGCGGTCGTCTTCGTGCTGTCCCGACGCTTCCTCGGATACTTCCGCCCGCGGGAATCCAAGGCCGTCACTGAGATGGCCCGGCTCTGCGCGGGTTTCTTCAGCCTCTTCATCGGGCTCGTGCTCGTGCTCGCCCGATCGCCGTTCTTGCTGTTGCCGTGCCTCACCGCCGCCTGGGCATGGCCCCTTGCCACGTGCTTCGCCGAGCCCGTCTACGGCGGCGCGCTATGGCGGCACCGCTTGACGACCAACGCTCCGGTGCTGCTGGTAGGCCTGATCGCCCCGGTGGCGCTTTACCTGTACGTCGCCATCGCTCACGATGTGGGCATACTGAACGCGTGGTGGTTCATCATCGTTCAGACTGTGTCCGGCGCCTACGGAGTCCTAGGGCCCTTCGCGGCAGTCTTCGTCATGGCCGCCCTCGCCGTCTTGGCGGGTGTGAAAAGGATGCGGGTCGTGCCCATAGAGACGCTTGAGGTCACGGACGAGCTGAGTCTACTCGAGCCCCCAGTGCCGCGTTCGAGGCGCAAGACGCGCGAGGCCACGAAACCTCCGTTATCGCCGTGGGGCTGATCCCGTGTCGACGCGAGCAATGCCTACAGGTAGTTCTTTCTCCAGAAGACCACGGCAAGGACTGCGGATATCACCACCCAGATACCTATCGTGATCACGAAGGCATACCGAAAGCCCTGGAACGGCAGGTCGACGTTCATGCCATAGATCGATGCCACGATCGTGGGTATCGACAAGAGGATAGTGACCGAGGTCAGGAACTTCATGACCTGGTTGAGGTTGTTTGAGATGACAGAGGTGAACGCGTCCATCATGCCGGTGAGGATGTCCGTGTAGATCTTAGCCATCTCCGACGCCTGCCTGTTCTCGACTATGACGTCCTCGAGCAGGTCTTCGTCTTCTTCGTACATCTTGATCGTCTTAGTGCGGAGGAGTTTCTGCAACACCGCTTCGTTGGCGCGAAGCGACGTCGTGAAATAGACCAGCGCCTTCTGTAGACCCAAAAGGTCGAAGATCTCGGCGTTCTTCATCGAGGCCCGGAGTTCACGTTCGATCTTGTCGGTCTCGCGATCAATGCGCCCCAGATAGCGCAGATAGAAGGCTGAGACCTGCTGCAGGATCTGGAGCAAGAAGCGGGTCTTCCAGTACGTGGTGAAGCCCTTGACGGTACCTCGCTCGAACTCGCCCAGGATGGGGTTGGTACGAAGACAGGTGGTTATGAAGTAGTCGTGGTGGACGAGCATCCCCAGCGGGATGGTCTCATACCCTGTTTGGTCTTCCTCCCGCACGAGAACGGGTATGTCCACGATGACGTGAGTCAGTCCGTCCTCCACGTCTACACGCGATTTTTCCTCTTCGTCCAGCGGACCTCGCAGCAGGTCGAGCGGGATCCCCAATTCCCGGCTTACTCGTTCGAGCTCTTCTTCCGTGGGACTCACCAGATCGATCCAGCAGTCGGGCTCGAACTCTTCCAGTCGCGTGAGACCTGTTGGGGTCGTTTTGAGAATGGCAAGCATGACTCACCCCCTTCACCAGACAGGCGGACACACCGCGTTTCATGCTGCTTTGTTCCTCCGTGGACAAGGGAACCAGGCCGTCCCGGCCGGAGAGGCCCGAGACTCGTGCATTCTCTCACGAACGGCCTGCTCGCGCTATCATTCCCACCCATGGACCACGGCTCAGAATCCATCGCACGCGACCTCCGCTCGCTCATCCGAGGCGATGTGGAGTTCGACCCCATCAGCCGTCGCTTGTACGCCACCGATGCGGGCCTCAGCCAGATCGAGCCCCTTGGGATCGTCTCGCCCCGCGACACCGACGATGTCATAAGCCTTGTCTCTTACGCGTCCGAGCGCGGCCTCTCGCTCGTGCCACGCGGTATGGGCTCTGGGCTGAACGGGGCAGCGGTAGGAGCCGGCATACAGGTGGACTTCACGCGCTACATGAACGCCATCCTCGAGGTGGCTCCAGATGCATCCTGGGTGCGCGTGCAGCCCGGCGTGATCATGACGCCGCTGAACCGCCACCTGCAGCAATACGGGGTGTTCTTCGCCCCCGACCCTTCCAGCGAGAACCACTGCTCCCTGGGCGGCATGATCGGGACCAACGCATCCGGAGCCCGGTCGGTAGCCTACGGGGCCACGAAAGACCATGTCCGCGCGCTGGACGTCGTGATGGCCGACGGCAGCCTCTACGAGGCCAAGGCTCTGGAGCTGGAGAGCCCCGAACTCGCCGCTCTTCTTGCGGACGGCACCAGAGCCGGCCTAGCCTTCGCGGCCATCCTGCCCGAACTGCGCGACAACCAGGAGTCCATCCGGGCCAGGATGCCCAGGGTGGTCAAGAACTCCTGCGGCTACCGGATAGAAGCGCTGCTCGACCAAGGCGACCCAAGAGCCGTACGGCGCACGAGCGCGCTTGACGGACAGCCGCGGCACCTGGCCCACCTTCAACGGCTCTTCGTCGGCTCTGAGGGCACGCTCGGGCTGGTCACCGAGGCGACGCTGAATCTGGTCCCCCTGCCCAAGCGGCGGGGCATCGCGATGGCCTACTTCCCCTCGGTGTTCGCCGTGGGAGAGGCCGTCCCCGGCATTCTTGCCCTCGAACCCACTGCCTGCGAGATCATGGATTCCCGCTTCTTCGAGCTCGTGCGCAAACACGACTCCCGAGTGGACGCGATACTGCCTGAGCGCACCGATACAGCCCTGCTCATAGAGTTCGAGGGCGATGATGACGATGAGGTAGACGAGAGGTTCGAGGTCCTTCGCCGCCACCTGGATTCCACGGACGCGATCGTCATGACTCGGGCGAAGACAGCCGCCGAGACGGAGCACCTGTGGAAGATCCGCAAATCTGCGGTCGCCCTCATCCAACGCAACCCCGGCCCACGCCAGCCGCTCCCCTTCATCGAAGACATAGCCGTGCACCCCACTGAGGTGGCCGCGTCTATCGCCTTCCTGCAAGGAGTCTTCGAACGCGAGGGAGTCACGGCCATCATGGTGGGCCATGTGGGCGACGGCAACATACACACGCGGCCCGTGCTCAGTCCCCGCGACCCTGAAGACTCCCGGATCATGCGCCGCATCTACGACGAAGTCTCTGCCTACGTGCTCGGCATACGCGGCACCATGGCCGGGGAGCACGGGGACGGGCTCATCCACACGCCCCGCCTGCGCGAGATGTACGGTGCCGATATCTACGATCTCTTCGTGCGTATCAAGCACGCGTTCGACCCCCAGAACACGCTGAACCCCGGGAAGAAAGTCGGTCCGCAGGGGACGAGCGACACCCTGTTCCGGGATGTCCGCTATGGCCCCGACTACCGTACTCTCCCGCAGAAACCTCTGCTCCACTTTGCGGACGGAGGTTATGAGAGCGAGATCGAGAGATGCCACGGCTGCGCGGTCTGCAAGAGCGCTCTTGTCACGACCATGTGCCCCGTGTACAAGGCAGTCCACAAAGAGCACGCCTCGCCGCGCGCGAAGGCCAACCTGCTCCGATCCATCATCACCGGTGCGCTCGACCCGGACAGCACCTACGGCCAAGCCGCCATGAAAACGGTCTCCGACTACTGCATCGAGTGCGGCATGTGCGCGGTCGAGTGTCCGTCGAGCGTCAATATCCCCAAGCTGATGCTCGAAGCCAAGAGCCGATACCGCTCCAGGCACCGGAGCGGAGTCGTGGAAGTGCTCCTGGGCAACGCCGAGACGGTGTCGCGCTTGGGCCGGCTCACCGCGCCTTTGGCCAACAGAGTAGTCAACCAACCCGTCTTGCGCCGCCTAGCCGAACCGTTGGTGGGTATCGACCGGCGCAGGCCCATGGCTCCTTTTGCCTCCCACACGTTCAGCCGAAAGGTCTCGGACCAGACAGATAGTGCACCCTCCACCAACCCGGCCGGCGCCGACGGCTCGCCTCTCGTGGCCTACTTCTACGATCTCTTCGCCAACTACAACGACCCCGACTTGGCTTTGACGGTGATGCGGATCCTCAAGGCGCACGGCGTCCGGGTGGTCGTACCCGATCAGCGGGCAAGCGGGATCCCCGAGATGCTCTACGGTTACGCGGACAAAGCCCGCGAGATCGCCACGTCGAACATCGCATCTGTCTTACCCCACGTGAAAGAAGGGGCGGTCCTTGTCGGTTCGGAGCCCACAGCCACGTTCGCGTTCAAAGTCCATTACCCGGACTACGTGAACAGTTCCGACTGCTCGCTCGTTGCCAACGCTGCGCGGGATCTCGGCGAGTTCCTCATCAGGAGGCGCCTCGATCATCCGGAGAACGTCCCCGCAGCCGGTCCTCTATCCATGTCCACGGGCGCGCGAAAGGGCGGCGCTAGGCCACTGCGCATCGCCTACCACCTGCCATGTCACCTGAAGGCCCAGCAGATCGGAAGCCCGTCGCTCGAACTACTGCGGGAGATCCCCGGGGTCGAAGTCACCGACCTCGCCGCCGGCTGCTGTGGCATGGCCGGCACCTTTGGCATGAAGGCCGGCACTTACGACCTCTCTATGCAGGTGGGGCGTCCGTTGTTCGACCGAATCGCCGAGCTGGATCCCGACCTCCTGGCCAGCGAGTGCAGCACGTGCCGCATGCAACTGTCCCACGCGACCGGGATAAACACCGTTCACCCCGCGACGCTATTGGCAGAGGCCTGGGGGGTCTGACCCTGGCCCGGCGGGGGTCGCCTTCGTGCGCGCCTCAGCAGAAAGTATGCCGCGATCGGGGCCAGCACGATCACCACGAGAGCGATGACCTGTGCCTCGCGGAGCCCCCACAACAACGGGTCGTTGACCCTGAAGAACGAGAGAAAGAACCGCCCGATCGAATAGAGCCAGAAGTACAGCAAGATGGCCAGACCGTCGATCTTCAGCCTGCGGCCCGCGTAGAGCAGTATGCCCACGATCACGAGCAACCATATCTGCTCGTAGACCGGCGTGGGATGGGTAGCGACTCCAAGAAGATCTTTGTCTATGAACGAGTCCGGATCGGTGTAGACAAAACCCCACGGCAGACTGGTAGCGTATCCCCACGTGTCACCGTTGATGATGTTGGCGAACTTGCCGACGATCTGCGCGACTGGAAAGGCGAGCGCAGTACAATCCATGACCCGCAGCAGTGGGAGCTTCTTCCAGCGGCAGTAGATGATGAGCCCCACCAGACCGCCCAGGACCACGCCGTAGATAGCCAGACCGACCAGCTGCGTCCCGAAGATCTTGCCGGGGTTGGCCCAGTAGTAGCCAAAGTGGTCGAGTACGTGGACGAGACGCGCCCCGATCACCCCGCACGGCACACCGATGACGGCGATCCCGAAGGCGTGGCTCGGGGAGATACCCCGCCGCGCCATCTCCCGGGACATCACCCACACCCCGACCAGTATGGCGGCGGCCATGATGAGCCCGTACCAACGGAACTCCAGCGGCCCCAACCGGCCGATGACAGGATCGATGCCGATTGTCACTTGTCGTAGAAGAGCGTGCCCGCTTTGGCCCAGTTCTCGCGGGCGTGGTCTTCTAGGATCACGTCTACCTGATCTTCCGTCACGCCCGTGAACTTGACGATCACGTTGGTGAGTTCCTTGACCAGACGCCGTTTCTGTTCAACGCTACGGCCTTCAAGCATCTTGACGATCACGAGAGGCATCGGCTCCTCCTGGGGGCGATGTAGCTAGGGCTGCTCTGTAGGCGGCTAATCTACCTCAGACCGGCGCGCCGGTGCCAGCCGGCGCGCCATAGACCGGGCGGCGCCCCGCCGGGGCGCCGCCCGTGACATGCTCGATATCACCCCGCAGACGCAGGCCGCCGCTATTTCGCCTTCCCGAACAGCTTTCTGCGGACGGCCGCCCTCTTGAGCCACTGGATGCCCTCAGTGGGGTTCAGTTCCTTAGGGCATGCCTCCACGCAGTTCATGATGGTGTGGCAACGGTAGACGCCGCGCTCGCTGTTCCAACGGGCTATGCGCTCCTTGCCTCCCTCGTCACGCGTGTCGACCTCAAAGCGGTGGGCCTTCAGCAATGCTGCCGGTCCCAGGTAGTTCTCCTCACCCCACGCCGATGGGCAGGCGGAGTAGCAGGACCCGCAGAGGATGCAGTCTACCGGCATGTCGATCTTCTTGCGCTCTTTGGGTGACTGGATGATCTCCTTCTCAGGAGCGGGCGACTGACGGATCAGCCACGGCATGACGTACTCGTACTTGGCAAAGAACTCGTCCATGTCGACCACCATGTCCTTCACAAGAGGCAGGTGCGGCATGGGCTCCACCGTTATGAGATCGGTGTCGAGGTGCTTGACGTTGGTCTGGCACGCCAGGCGGTACGCTCCGTTGATGTACATGGCGCAACTCCCACACACCGACGCCCGGCAGCAGTAACGGAACGATAGACTGCCGTCGAACTTCTCTTGGATGTGGAAGAGGCCCTCGAGCACGGTGAGGTTCTCGCCCTCATAATGGACGGTGTACTCCTCCCAGTGGGGCCCGGGGTTCTTCTTGTCACGCGGGTCTTGGCGCTTGAGGCGAAACTTGATGTCAGGCATCAGTACTTCCGCTCCTGTAGCTCGAAGGTGCCGAGGGTCACTGGCTTGTAGTCTAGGCGCGGCTTCGGCGAGTCGGGGTCGTAGTAAGCGAGCGTGTGCCTGAGCCAGTTGGCGTCGTCGCGAGTGTTGAAGTCGGTCCGGAAGTGAGCTCCACGCGATTCCTGACGGACGATAGCTCCTTCGGCTACGCAAAGCGCCATGTCGAGCATGCCCTCGAATTCCATGGTGCGGATCATGTCGATGTTGAACACGCCGCCCGTCCAGCGGAGGCTGATGTTCTTCACCCGTTCCTTTACCGAGTACAGCCCCTCGAGACCGGCCTTCATGGTAGGCTCGTCACGGAAAAGGAAGAAGTGATCCTTCATCAGCGCCGTCATCTCGGCACGAAGCTTGTACACATCTTCGGTGCCCTCTCGGGCTCCGAGCTCCTCGACTGCCTGCTCCATCATCTGCGCCGCCGAGAACGCGGTGCGGGCATCGGGACGCTTGTCGGTGAGAGTCTCCAGGTATCGCACTACCTCGGCCCCCGCGCGCCGGCCGAACACGATGGTCTCAAGCAGGGAGTTGCCGCCCAGGCGGTTGGCTCCGTGCACCGAGACGCAGGCGCATTCACCCGCGGCGTAGAGTCCGGGCATGACCGTCGCGCCGTCGACGTTGGTGTCGATGCCGCCCATCCAGTAGTGCTGGACAGGAGTCACCGGGATGGGTTCTTCTATGGGATCCACGCCTTCGAAGTGGATGGCAAGGTCGCGGATGCCCGGAAGCCTTTCGAGGATCTTCTCTGCGCCAAGATGCCTGAGGTCGAGGTGTACATAGTCCTTGCCGTCGATGCCGCGGCCTTCGTTGATCTCGGTCTGGATCGACCGGGAGGTGATGTCCCGCGGCGCCAGCTCCATGGCCTTGGGCACATATCTCTCCATGAGCCGCTCGCCCAAGCCGTTGATGAGGTAACCACCCTCTCCCCGCGCACCCTCGGTCATGAGGATCTGCGTGGTCAAGAGCCCCGTCGGGTGGAACTGCACGAATTCCATGTCTTTAAGCGGCACGCCCACGTAATAGGCCATGAACATACCGCAACCCGTGCTTATGTGGCTGTTGGTGGTGTTGTTGTACGTGCGGCCCGCGCCGCCGGTGGCGATGATCACCGCGTTGGCCGTGAAGGCCTCGAAGCCGCCGTGGATCATGTCGTACGACACCACGCCCTGACATACGCCGTCATGGACGATGAGGCGCGACACATACTGCTCCACGTACATCTTGATCTGCAGCCCGTAGGCCTGCTCGACCAGCGTGTGCAACAGGTAGTGCCCGGTCTTGTCCGCGCCATAGCAGCAACGTGGAAAACCGGCTCCACCAAAGGGGCGCTGCGCGATCTTGCCGTTGTCGAAGCGGCTGAACGGGCAACCCCAGTGGTCCATCTCATAGATGATCCCGGGAGCATCCTTCGCCATTTGGACGGCACAGTCCTGATCGACTAAGAAGTCGCCGCCCTTGACGGTGTCGAAGGCATGCCTCTCCCAACTGTCATCGAGGCCATCGGGGTGGTTGCCGAGCGCCGCGTTGATGCCACCCTGCGCCTGGCCTGAATGGCTGCGCCCTGGATGCACCTGGGAGAGGATGGCGACGTCCACACCGGCTCGCTTGGCCTCTATCGCCGCACGGAGACCGGAGAGACCGCCGCCTACTACTATCACGTCATGATGGATCATGTCTGCCTCACCCTACCTTGTAACCGATATAGGGCCAGAGGCCCCAGATCCCGTAGACCAAGAACGCGATTCCCACAGCCCACAGGACGATGGTCAGTGCCAAGGCTCGTTTGCGGGAGGTGAACCAGTAGTCCATGAGCACCATGCGCAGACCGTTCAGCGCGTGGTAGATGCCGGCTGTCAACAGGATGATGTCCAGAGCCGTGAACGCGCCGTGAGCCACCCGCTCTCCGACCGTGTCGTAGCTTAGATCGCCGATGCTGAGGATGTGCGTGAATATCAGGTGTATCGCAAGACACACTATGAGAAGAACGGCGGTGATGCGCTGGAAGAGCCAGGCCCACATGCCTCCCCTGTGGGTGTCTACAGTCGCGGCTTTCAACTTGCCACCCCCAGTGCTTGGCTCCAAGGCCCGACATCATTGGCGAGATAGCTGAAAGCGACATACGCGAAGATGACGAAGCAGATGACCACCACGGCCATGGCGCTCCAGAAGATCACCTTGTGACGCTTGATGCCCACCCCCAGATCCATGAGGATGACCCGTACCCCGTTCAGCGCGTGGTACAGGACGGCGACCACCAGAGCGATGTCGAGCACTATCGCAACGGGGTGCTCCAAGAAGTCCATAACGTTGTTGAATGTGCTGCCGCCGGCCCCGAACTGCCCGGTGGAGATGATGATGATGTGGGCACCCAGGTAGAAGACCAGGATGAGGCCGCTTATCCGGAAGAGCAGCCAGGCCCACATGCCTGTCGCTTTCCAGAGACCGGCCCCCACGTTCGCCGTCTCACGAGGTTTTGCGCTCAAGAATCCCCCTTCCTTTCATACTTCTTGCGCCCCTCGAGGTAGAGGTCGCCTCCGTAGATATCGTTGATCACCACAACCGGAAAGTCCTTGACTTCGAGCTCCCGGATGGCTTCCGGTCCCAGATCTTCATACGCAACGACCTTCGCCGAGACGATCCGTTCCGCGAGCAGAGCGCCGGCCCCCCCGGTAGCACCAAGATACACGGCTTTGTCACGCTTCAGGGCTTCTTTCACCGCATCGCTGCGTGACCCTTTGCCTATCATGCCTTTCAGGCCCAGGGCTGTGAGCTTGGGAGAGTAGGCGTCCATGCGGCCGGAGGTGGTGGGACCCGCCGAGCCGATCGCCTCTCCCGGCTTGGGTGGAGTCGGTCCGACAAAGTAGATGATCTGCCCTTCGATCTCGATGGGAAGCGGGTCGCCTTTGTCGATGAGTTCCACCAGGCGCTTGTGCGCCGCGTCGCGACCCGTGTAGATGGTGCCCGTGATGAGCAATCGATCACCCGCATGCAGGCTCGCGACCACCTCTTCGGTGAGCGGAGTGGTGATGGTGCGGTCCATCAGATCACCACCTCCTTGTGCCGGGCTGAGTGACACTGGATGTTGACGGCCACCGGCATGCTGGCGATGTGAGCGGGCAACTCCTCGATGAAGACGTCGATGACCGTCACGGTGCCGCCCAGTCCCGCGGGACCGATGCCCAGATCGTTGCAGCGCCGCTCTATCTCGTCTTCCAATTCTGCCAAACGCGGGTCGGGGTTCGTGGAGCCCACCTCCCGCATCAGTGAGTGCTTGGCCATGTAAGCGGCCTTCTCGAACGTGCCGCCCAGTCCCACGCCCACGAGGATGGGTGGACACGGGTTGGGTCCGGCTTTGCTCACGGTATCGACGATGAACTCAATGGCGCCCTCTCTGCCCTGGGCAGGCTTCAGCATCCCGATGGCGCTCATGTTCTCGGCGCCGCCACCCTTCGGAGCCACGATGATCTTTACCTTGTCCCCGGGGACGATGCGGGTATGGAGCATGGCCGGGGTGTTATCACCGGTGTTTTTCCGCGCCCCGATAGGATCGGCGACAGCCGATTTGCGTAGATACCCATCGGTGTAACCCCTGCGCACCCCCTCGTCGACGGCTTCTTCGAGGCTGCCACCCACTAGGTGCACGTCTTGGCCGACCTCCAGGAAGACCACAGCGAGTCCTGTGTCTTGACAGAGGGGCCGGTTGGTATCTCTGGCCAAGTTGGCATTCTCGAGCAGCTGGACGAGGACGTCCCGCCCGGTCTCGGACCTCTCTCGGTCGATCGCCTTCTCCAGAAAATCAACCACATCCTCACCGAGATATGTGCAGGCCTCGATGGCCAGCCTGGCCACCGCCTCGGTCACCTGGCCGACGTCCACTTCCCTCACTTGCGTCCCTCCTCGGTTTGGTGCGAGCCGGTGGGCTCTTTCCAAACGCACTTTTTGCATCCTGATATATGTATACCAAAAATGCGCCCGACGTGTGCGATCCTGCAGAAGGCGGGTGTGTAGCCACCTGCATTGGCGGCGTCGTTCCGCCTCAGCTACACTAGAAGCCGCTGTGCCGCTGGTCTTGTGCGGCTACGCGGACCGCGGACTATCCGACGACACGGGGATCGACGTGCGAGTACTCTCAGGCATACAGCCCTCAGGCAGACCTCATCTGGGCAACTATTTCGGCGCGCTACGCCAGTACATCACCCTTCAGGAGGGCAACGACCCTTTCTACTTCATCGCAAGCTACCACGCGCTGACGGCGCTTCACGAACCCGAACTGCTGAGGGAGTACACACTGGGGGTGGCTCTGGACTTCCTGGCCCTTGGCCTCGACCCGAACAAGAGCGCCCTCTTCGCCCAGCAAGACGTCCCCGAGGTCACGGAGTTGACTTGGATCCTCTCGTGCGTCACGCCGATGGGTCTGCTTGAGAGAGCAGTCAGCTACAAAGACAAGGTGGCGCAAGGCATCGCCTCGAACCACGGTCTTTTTGCGTACCCCGTGCTGCAGGCGGCGGATATCCTCATCTATCTGTCCGACATAGTCCCGGTCGGCCAAGACCAGAAACAGCACTTGGAGATGACCCGCGACATAGCCGGCAAGTTCAACCAGGAGTTCGGCGAGGTCTTTGTCATACCCGAGCCGTATATCCTCGACTCCACGGCAGTGGTGCCCGGCGTAGACGGCGCCAAGATGTCGAAGAGCTACGGCAACGAGATCGGCCTCTTTGAAGAGGGTAACGTCCTCAAGAAGAAGGTCATGTCCATCGTCACCGATTCGGCCCCGGTCGAAGCGCCCAAGGACCCCTCCGACTCTACGCCCTTCCTCCTGCTGAGCCTCCTCGCTTCACTGGAAGAGACCAAAGAGTGGGAAGCGCGGTACAAGGCCGGTGGGATGGGGTACGGCGAGGTCAAGAAGCGCCTCTTGGAGCTCATCAACGAGTACTTCGCGCCCCTGCGCGAACGCCGCCGTGAACTCGAGAAGGACACCGACTACGTCATGGACGTGCTCAAGGAGGGGGGCATGAAGGCTCGGGCGGTCGCCCAGCAAGTCATGCACAGGGTTCGAGAGGCCACCGGACTCCCCACCACCTACTAGCCGTCGTATCCGAGGTGGAGCTGTACGATCTTTCTCTCCCGCTGAGCCCGCGTACTCCGGTACATCCAGGCGACCCGGAGGTGTGCTTCACCCTGGCCCGTAGCCACGCGAAGGACGGCTACCAAGTGACGCAGATCAGTCTTGGCTCTCATACGGGCACGCACTTGGACGCGCCGCGCCATTTCTTGCCCCATGGGGCCACTCTTGACGAGTACCCGCTCGAGCGACTTGTGGGCCCCGGGGTGCTCGTCGACTGCAGGCCGGGCGGCAATGCCGGCCCGGCGACGATCGGCGTGACGCGCGAACCGCCCTGCGTAGACGCGGCCTTCCTATCCGAGCGCATGGCGCCGTTCCGGTACGCAGCCGGTGGCATCGTGATCCTTTGGACGGAAGGAGCACTGCTCACCGCCGATGCAACCGAGATCCTCTTGAGCGCCGATCCAGGCCTCGTGGGGACCGACTCCTCGAGTCTCGACTGCGATCCCTACCCGGTGCACCAGATCCTCCTGAGCCGGGGGATCCTCATCGCCGAGAACCTTTGCGGCCTAGACCGTCTCGGACCGGGACCGGCAACCTTCGCGTTTCTGCCACTGGCGTTGCTGGACACCGACGGAGCGCCGGTAAGGGCCATCGCCTGGCGTTAGAAGGCTGCTGAAGAACGAAGCCCCGGCCGCCACCTCAAGTCGTGGTGGTGGTCGACTCCTCGACCTCAGGACCGATGCTGATGATGCCCTCGTACCACTGTGGAGTGTAGATCAGCACCGGTTCGTATCCGGCCGCGGCCGTGAATGTGAGCATGAGATCCAGAGAGGTGTTTTGGAGTAGGCTGCGCGGCAGCGGCCCCGAACGAGTCGGCTCGATAGCCACCAAGCGGTCTCCTACCCGGCAGACGAAGTCCCTGGCGTCGACCCGCAAGGGCGCCTCCCCCCGATTCTGCACCCGGACATATGCTTGGTAGAAGGTCTCGCCGGTGTCAGGTGCGCCGGGCGTCGCGTTGCTCAGTCTCTGTGCCGGGGTCGCCGGTTGAAACGTGGCGTGAAGTGCCCGGACCGTGATGCTCGCGTGTCCCACGGCGATCTTCTCGCCCACGATCCCGTCGATGTCACCAGACTCGGGCCCTTCGAGATCGGTTGACGACGTGACGCCACCATCAACACTCCCGCTGCCCTCGTCGCAGGCGGCGAGCCATCCAAGACACGACACCATCAGCAACAGAGTGACGATCAGAGGGAGGACCGCGCGGCGCCGGCTTGTCAGACCTGCTCTTGTCACGTGATCACCGTCCGGGTAAGAGCTTCTGGGTTGACCATGTGGGGCACCGGCTCTCCCCGCACCGCGGCGATGGCATTGCGGACGGCTATCTCCGACATCCTCCCACGAGTCTCGTGTGTCGCACTCCCCAGATGAGGCAGTAACAGCACGTTCTGCAACCCTGCCAGACCCGGAGCCAGTTGTGGCTCTCGCTCGTAGACGTCCAAGGCGGCGCCGCCCAGATGCCCGCTCTTCAGCACCCCGACGAGTTCACCCTCGTCTACCACAGGACCGCGCGCCGTGTTCACCAAGAACGACCCGGGGCGCATCAGCCTCAGCTCCCGGGCGCCGATGAGATGGCGTGTGCTCTCGGTCAGAGGCACGTGGAGGCTGACAATGTCGGCTTCTGCCAAGACCTCGTCCACTGTGGGACGGTATTGCCAGACGGCGCCTGCCGGTACCGACTCCGGGTCTACGGGTCCCGTACGCCTCGTGTAGACGACAGGCATGTCCCAGCCGAGAGCCCTTCGGGCCACCGCCTGCCCGATGCGCCCCATGCCCACGATTCCCAGAGTCCGCCCCGCGACGGCGCGGCCAAGGAGCAAAAAGGGCCCCCATTGCTCAAACCGGCCATCGCGCACCATGCGATCGCCCTCGACCACTCGGCGGGCCAAGCCCAGGATCATTGCCCAGGTGAGATCGGCGGTGGCATCGGTGAGCACGCCGGGAGTGTTCGCTACCAGTATCCCCCGCTCGGTCGCCGCGGCGACGTCTATGTTGTCGTAGCCCACCGCCATCGTGGAGATCACCCTGAGCCGGGGCCCGGCCGCATCCATCACCTCGCCGTCGATCCGCTCGCTCAGCAGGCAAAGCAGGGCGTCGCTCTCGGGCACGCCTCTAAGAAGGAGGTCCCGGTTGAGGGGCCGGTCCTCTTCGCCGCCGGTCACCGCGAAGAGCTCGTGGGCCAACGACTGGCCTGGATCTGGGATCCGGCGCGTCAGGAACAGTCGCGGCTTCTCGGCCGTCGTGCTCTCGTGTTTTCCAGCATTCATGGTCGGACCAGTATATCCTTACCCCATGTCCGGACAAGTTCGAGTAGGCACCTGCTCTTGGACCGACCCGACCATGGTACGGGCCTGGTACCCCCCGGGCATCCGCAGCGCGGAAGACCGTTTGCGCTATTACGCGGCCAATTTTGATACGGTGGAAGTCGATTCCAGCTTCTACGGGCTACCGACCCCGGCCAATGCCCGCCTGTGGGCCGAGCGGACCCCACCCGGGTTCACCTTCCACGTGAAGGCGTTCGGCATGCTCACCCGCCACGGCGTCCGAGCCGACCGTCTCCCGGTCTCTCTGCGCGAGAGCTACGACTACGAGACCGACGCGCGAGGCCGCATCATCCATCCCTCTCTGGAGTTGCGAGAGCAGGCCTTCGAGTTCTTCGGTGAGGCGCTCCAACCTCTACGCGATCAAGACAAACTGGGGCTGATCCTCATGCAATTCCCGCCCTATTTCGTGGCGAACAAGGCCAACCGGGAATACATCACCTACGCTGCCGGCCTATTGGCCCCAGACCAGGTGGCCGTTGAGTTCAGACACGCTTCGTGGGTACAAGAGCACGAGCTCGGCGAGACTCTGGCGCTGCTGGCGTCCCTAGGTGTGGTCTACGTATGCGTCGACGAGCCCCGGCTGGATGCGAGCAATGTGCTACCGCCTCTTGCGTTGGCGACTGCGGATACCACCTATGTGCGTTTTCACGGTCGCAATGCCGCCACCTGGAACGCCCGCACCGGTTCCGCGGCCGAACGCTTCAGATATCTCTATTCCACCGAGGAACTGATGGAGTGGGTCGAGCCCGTCCGAAGATTGCAGACGGAGGCGGCCACCACCTACCTCATGTTCAACAATTGCTTCGCCGACTACGCCCCTCGCAACGCCCAGCAGATGCTTTCCCTGCTCGATTTCTCGCCGGGAGCCGAAGGCCTGCCGGCCGGATCGGTGGCCGGCTATGAAACGGGCGGCGCCCCCGAGGGGGCGCCGCCACCGGAGTCAGTGCCTTAGACCTTGGGCAGAGTCTTCATCGCTTCTTTGATCTTCTCTTCGGGATACGCGAAGTCTTCGAGCTTGCCGTCGAGGTAGTTGTCGTACGATGCCATGTCGAAGTGACCGTGGCCGCTGAGATTGAAGAGGATGGTCTTCTCGTCGCCCGATTGCTTGCAGTCTTCAGCCAACTGCCTGACCACAGCGATGGCGTGGTTGCTCTCGGGGGCCGGGATGATGCCCTCCGACCGGGAGAAGCTGATGCCGGATTCGAAGACCTCGGTCTGCATGACCGAGCGCGCTTCGAGCAACCCCAACTGGTGTAGATGGGACACCATGGGAGCCATGCCGTGATAGCGCAAACCACCGGCGTGGATGCCCGGCGGTACGAAGTCGTGGCCGAGCGTGTGCATCTTCATCAGCGGCGTCATGCCGACCGTATCGCCGAAGTCGTAGGCATACACGCCCTTGGTCAGGCTGGGGCAGGCGGTCGGCTCTGCCGCCAGGAAGCGCGTATTCAGCCCCCGGTTGAGCCGCTCGCGGATGAAGGGGAACGCCAGCCCGGCCATGTTGCTGCCGCCGCCCGCGCAGCCGATCACAACATCGGGATAATCATCGGCCTGGGCCATCTGGAGCAGGGTTTCTTCGCCCACGATGGTCTGATGCAGCAGCACGTGGTTCAGCACGCTGCCGAGCGCATACTTGATCGTGCCGCCGCTGGACGCCGCGACCTCGACCGCCTCGCTGATGGCCGTGCCCAGGCTGCCGAGGCCGTCCGGGTCCTGCGCCAGGATGCTGCGCCCGGCCTGGGTCAGGTTGGTGGGGCTGGCGTGAACCGTCGCGCCATAGGCCTGCATCATGCTGCGGCGGAACGGCTTCTGCTGGTAGCTGATCTTGACCATGAAGACCTCGACCTCGATCCCGAAGAAGGCCCCGGCCATCGCCATCGACGATCCCCACTGGCCCGCGCCGGTTTCGGTCGAGATCTTTTTGACGCCCGCCTGCTGGTTGTAATACGCCTGCGCGACGGCAGTATTCGGCTTGTGGCTGCCCACCGGGCTGACGCCTTCGTACTTGTAGTAGATGCGGGCCGGGGTGTCGAGCGCCTGCTCCAACTGCCGCGCGCGGTAGAGCGGGCTGGGCCGCCACTGGGTATAGATCTGGCGCACCGGCTCCGGAATCTCGATATAGCGCTCGGTGCTGACCTCTTGCAGGATCAATCCCATCGGGAAGAGCGGGGCGAGATCGTCGGGGCCGACCGGCTGGCGCGTGCCGGGATGCAGCACCGGGGCGAGCGGGTGCGGCAGGTCGGGGATGATGTTGTACCAGGCGCGCGGCATCTCGCGCTCGTCGAGAACATATTTGGTGTGCAGTTTATCGGGCATTCCAGGCTCCTTTTTGCGTGACACGCTGAACGACGGACTTCAACAAGTGTGTTCGGGGCATGGAACGCAAAAACGCCCGCCCCCCGAACCTGCCAGGGACGAGCGTGAAAACCCGTGGTGCCACCCTGATTAGGCTGTTCGCCCGCTGTGCCAACGAAAAATCCGCCCGGTGATGGCGGATTGATGTCGGTGCACAGGGCACGCGCCAGCCTCACTCATTGCGCCAGTGTAACGGCGGCGATCCCGGCGCGGCATTTCCTCCGCGCGACTCCCCGGCCCATTCGGCTGGAGCTAGACCCGTCCCGCCCTTTCAGTCGGTGAGGCGGTTTCCTGTCCGGCGCGACCAGCGTACTTCTCCGGTTCAACGTCCATGCACGTATGATACGAACTATGATGCGGATTGTCAAGCTGCCGGTACCCCACATCCGAAGTCCT
>ENA-UOUL01001264-UOUL01001264.1-bioreactor-metagenome-genome-assembly--contig:-NODE-1264-length-37331-cov-4.694315_pt1 | contig 37331 bp, 30 predicted proteins | sample MGYA00249838_ERZ747220 | MGnify/ENA primary metagenome ERZ747220 (study PRJEB28778, sample SAMN05720191) | bioreactor metagenome | isolation source: Anaerobic biogas reactor | place: USA:Washington... | reverse complement strand
GCATCTCGCGATGGATGCTGCGGGCCACCACGTCGCGCGGGGCCAGCTCTTTCCACTCGGGGGCATAGTTGTGCATGAAAGGCTCGCCGTCGGCGTTGAGCAGGCGCGCCCCCTCGCCCCGCAGCGCCTCGCTGATGAGAAAGCGCGCCTGGCCGCGATGGTAAAAGGTGGTGGGGTGGAACTGGACGTACTCGGCGTTCAGGATACGCGCCCCCGCCCGATAGGCCATAGCCAACCCGTCCCCCGTGGCCCCCTCGGGGTTGGTGGTGTGCAGGAATATCTGCCCGAGACCGCCGCTGGCCAGAATCGTCACCCGCGCGAGGATGGTGTGCACCACGCCATTGGCGGAGTCCAGCGCGTAGGCGCCGACGCAGGAAAGCGGCTCATAGATCGCCAGGCGGTCCAGGGAGTGGTGCGCCGGCGTGAGGAGGTCCACGGCATACATGCCGGTGAGCAGCTCGATGGTGGGGCAGGCGCGCAGCGCCGCCACGAGTTTCTCCTGGATGCCGCGGCCGGTGGCGTCGTTCACGTGCAGGATGCGGCTCGTCGAGTGGGCGGCCTCGCGGGTGCGCTCCGGGATCGCCTCGCCGTCCAAGGTGAACGGCACCTGGTAGCGCTCGATGAGGAGTTCGCGCACCAGGCGCGGCCCCTCCTGGGCCAGGATCTCGACCGCGCGGCGATTGTTCATGCCGTCGCCGGCGCGAACCAGGTCCTCGGCCAGCTGCGCCGGCGAGTCGTCCTCCCCCTCGTAGATGATACCGCCCTGGGCATAGTAGGTGTTGGATTCCAGCGGATCCTCGGCCTTGGTGAGGACGACGATGCGCAGGTTCGGGTCAGCAGCGGCCAACCGCAGCGCCGCCGTGGCGCCGGCCACCCCGCACCCGATGATGAGCACGTCGCATTGGATCAACTCGGGGGTATCGGACATTTGGCTCTCAGCTTTCTGCGATCAGCGGTCGGCTATCGGCGTTCAGCGGTCGGGCAGGGGCTGTTAGCTATTGGCTCTTGGCTACCGGCCGCCCGAACTGGCCGAGCGCCGATAGCCGACTGCCGATTTCACGCCTCTAGCATGCGTTCCAGCGCCACGCGGGCCCAATGGGCGGTGTCGTCGTCCACCGTCACGATGTTGTGGGGCGTGCCCGCGATGATGGCATCCAGGGCGCTGAGCAGGTCGCGGGCGGTGGTCATGCCCATGGTCTTGCAGCCCACCCGCCGCAGGGGCAAGACGCGCTTGTCGGGGTGCTCCTGCGCCAGGCGATTCACCAGGTGCCACTCGGTGCCCACCACGATGGTCGAGCCAGCAGGCGCCGCCTCGACGGCTTCGATGATGCCGGTAGTCGAGCCGGCGCGGTCCGCCAGCGCCACCACCTCGTGGGGGCATTCAGGGTGCACCACCACGAGTGCGCCGGGGTACTCTTTGCGGGCGCGCAACACGTCCTCGGCCGTCATGGTGGTGTGGACGTAGCAATACCCGTTCCAGACGACGACGCGGCAGTGCGCCAGGGAGGCGGGGTCGGGGGGATCGGCATAGTCCCACACCCCGATCTCGTCGCGCGGAATCCCCATGGCCAGAGCCGTGTTGGTGCCCAGGTGCTCGTCGGGCAGGAACAGGAGGTGGCCCGTCCGGCCGAACCCCCAGCGGAAGAGGCGCTCGGCGTTGGACGAGGTGCACACGGCGCCGCCGTGCTGGCCGACGAACGCCTTGACGGCCGCCGCCGAGTTCTGGTAGGTGATGGGCGTCACGTCGTCGCCCCACATGGCCGTGAGGGCGCCATAGGCCTCGGCGGTGTCGGCAGCGTTGGCCAGGGCCGCCATGGGGCATAGCGCCTCGATGACGGGCTGCACCACCGTCTGGCCGGGGGCGCACAGGATGGCGGCCGTCTCGGCCATAAAGTGGACGCCGCAAAAGACGATGTAGCGCGCCTCGTGCGACGCCGCGGCGCGCCGCGACAGATCCAGCGAGTCGCCGCAATAGTCGGCGTGGCGGATCACCTCGTCGCGCTGGTAGTGGTGGCCCAGGATGGTCAGGTCCCGGCCCAGGGTCCGCCTGGCAGCCTCGATCGCCTCGGCCACCTGCGCGTCGGTCATCTCACCATAGCGATGTTCAGGCGTCATCGTATCCTTTGAGCGGTTCAGCGAACCAGCGTGATGTCGAGGCTGATGTCGAGCGCCGACACCGAGTGGGTGAGGGCCCCTACGGAGATCAGGTCGACGCCGGTGGCGGCCACGGCGGCCACGGTGTCGAGGTTGATCCCGCCGGACGCCTCCAGCCCGACGCGGCCGGCGGCGCGGCGCACCGCCTCGCGCATGGTATCGAGGCTCATGTTGTCGAGCATGATGCGGTCGACGCCCAGAGCGAGCGCCTCGTCGAGTTGCTCCAGCGACTCGACCTCCACCTCGATGGCCAGGTCGCCCCCCTGCTCGCGCACGCGCTTGACGGCGGCGGTGATGCCGCCGGCGGCCTCGATGTGATTGTCCTTGATGAGGACCATGTCGTACAGCCCGATGCGGTGGTTGGCGCCGCCGCCCAGCTTGACGGCCATCTTGTCGAGCACGCGCAGCCCCGGCGCCGTCTTGCGCGTATCGAGGATGCGGGCGCGCGTTCCGGCCACGGCATCGACGTAGCGCTTGGTGAGGGTAGCGATCCCCGACATGCGCTGCATAAAGTTCAGCGCCGTGCGCTCGGCGATGAGGATCCCGGGTCCACAGCCCGCCACGCGCGCCACCACGTCGCCGGGGTTGGCGAGGGTGCCGTCCTCCACCAGGGGCGCATAGGTGATGGCCGGGTCGACCTGGGCGAATACCTCGCCCACGACCTCGAGGCCCGCCACCACGCCGCGCGCCTTGACGAGGAAATCCCCCTCCAGTCGCGTCGTAGGCGTGATGATGGGCACGCTGGTGACGTCGCCCGCACCGACGTCCTCGGCCAGGGCGTTGCGAACGATGCGCTGGATTTCGGGGCTGATCGCCATGGTGTCGCTCCCATCCGGCTGGGGTGCCGAGGTTTATCGACCATTGTACAACTGACGGGGGAGCGTGACAAACGGCTGTCGACTGCCGGCTGTCAGCTGTCAGCTATCGGCGATCGTGCTGTTGGCTGTTAGCCATTGGCTTCTAGCATGCCCATCGAGGGGCCAACGGCTAACAGCCAATAGCTAACAGCCATCTGCCGACCGCCGACAGCCGACAGCTAGGCCTTCACCGGCGTCAACCAATGATGCCGATCGGGGGCCTTGCCAGAGACGATCTTGAAGAACTCGGACTGGAGCTTGGCTGTGATGGGCCCGCGGCGGCCGGGGCCGACGACGATGTGGTCCACGGAGCGGATCGGCGTCACCTCGGCGGCGGTGCCGGTGAAGAACAGCTCGTCGGCGATGTAGAGTTGCTCGCGCGGGATGAGCGCCTCACGCACCTCATACCCCAGGTCGCGGGCCAGGGCCATCACGCAGTTGCGGGTGATGCCGCCCAACACCGAGGCAGAGAGGGGCGGGGTAAGGAGCACGCCGTCCTGCACGAGAAAGATGTTCTCGCCGCTCCCCTCGCTCACATACCCGTAATAGTCGAGCGCGATCCCCTCGGCGTAGCCATGCTCGGCAGCCTCCATGCGGATGAGCTGCGAGTTGGTATAGTGGCCGCCCACCTTCGCCGAGGCAGGGGTGGTGTCGGGGGCCATGCGGCGCCACGAGGAGACGCCCACGTCGACGCCGCGCTCCAGCGCGTCGGGGCCCAGGTAGGCGCCCCACTCCCACGCCGCGATGATGACCTGCACCGGACAACCGCGCGGCTCGACGCCCAACTGCTCGTAACCCCGAAAGACGAGCGGGCGGATGTAGCAGGAGCGCAGCTTGTTCGTGGCCACCGTGTCGAGGATCGCCTGCGCGAGGCGCTCCGCCGGGTAGGGGATCTCCATGCGATAGATCTTGCACGAGCGCACCATGCGCTTCACGTGCTGCTCCAGGCAGAACACCGCCGGCCCGGACGCCGTCTCGTAGCAGCGAATCCCCTCGAACACGCTGGAGCCATAGTGCAGGGCGTGCGAGAGGACGTGCACCTTGGCCTGATCCCAAGGCACGAACTCGCCATCGAACCAGATGTACTCGGATTTGTTGAACGGCATGATGCGCTCCTTCGATGATACCTTGTCATGCGAACCTGATGGTACGCTGATTCCGCTGATCGAACGCTGATGTCCGCAGACCAAACAGGAACGATGCACCGGCGCCGAGGGATGCTGTCGCCCATCGGGTGCGCAGCCGATCCTGCGAGCCTGCGGACATCAGCGGGATATCTGCGTAGATCAGCGTCCCATCGGTTGTTCGTTCGCTCCCCTATACCTGGGCGACGAGGTTGGTGATGAGGTCGCCCATGGCACGGGTGCCCATCGTCTCGCTACCGGGCTCGGCGATGTCGGGGGTGCGATACCCCTCGGCCAGGGCGCGGTCCACGGCGGCCTCGATGATGGCCGCCTCCTCCTCGAGCCCCAGCGAGTAGCGCAGCAACAGCGCCGCGCTGAGGATGGCGGCCAACGGGTTCGCCAGGTCCTTGCCGGCGATGTCGGGCGCGGTGCCGTGGATCGGCTCATAGAGCCCCAGGCGCCCCTCGGCCAGCGAGGCGGAGGGCAGCATCCCCATCGACCCGGACAGCATCGAGGCCTCGTCGGTGAGGATGTCGCCGAACATGTTCTCCGTCACGATGACGTCAAAGGTGGACGGCCGCCGGATGAGGTGCATGGCGCAGGCATCCACGAGCAGGTTCTCGAAGGCGATGTCGGGGAACTCGGTCGCCACGCGCACCGCCGTCTCGCGCCAGAGGCGGCTGCTCTCCAGGACGTTCGCCTTGTCCACCGAGGTGACGTGCTTGCGCCGCCCCGCCGCCAGCCGAAAGGCGGCGCGCACGACGCGCTCGATCTCGGCGACGGAATAGATCATCGTGTCGTAGGCGGTGTTGCCGTCGTCCTTGCGGCCGCTCTCGCCGAAATAGAGGCCGCCGGTCAGCTCGCGCACCACGATCAGATCGGTGCCCTGCAGCACCTCGGGCTTGATGGTGGAGGCGTTGACGAGCACCGCGTTCACCTTGACGGGGCGCAGGTTGGCATAGAGCCCCAGCTCCTTCCGGAGGGCCAGGAGCCCCTGCTCGGGCCGCACCTTGGCGCGGGGGTCGTCCCACTTGGGGCCGCCGGCGGCGCCAAAGAGGATGGCGTCGGAGGCGCGGCAGAGGGCCAGCGTCTCGTCGGGGAGGGGCACGCCCACGGCATCGATGGCCGCCCCGCCCAACAGGCCCGACTCGAACGTGAAAGAGTGGCCGCGCGCCTCAGCGAGGGCCTCCAGCACCTTTTGCGCCTCAGCCGTCACCTCGACGCCGATGCCATCCCCAGGAATCACCGCAATCTTGGCTTTCATGAATCGTCCTTATAAAGTGAGTGCATCGCACGCGGATAAACGCGGATATCACGGATTCACGCGGATCAGAAAGGCCGTGCCCTCTGCCTCTGCGGCCACTGCGACCTCTGCGGCAAGAGCATCCGGATGATCCGCGTCTATCCGCCCAATCCGCGTTCATCCGCGTTCTATTCCGCCTCCGAATCGACCCAGGCGGGGCGGGCGCGGGGGTAGGAGCCAAAGACGCGCACCAAGGTCGCCATCTCGCGCAGCTGCTCCACGGCGCGGCGGCAGCGGTCGTCGGCCAGGCTACCGGAAAAGTCGAGATAGAAGACGTACTCCCACGGCACGCCGCGAATGGGCCGCGACTCGATTTTCGTCAGGTCGATGTCGCGCAGGGCAAAGGCGCTGAGGCACTTGAACAACAGCCCCGGCTCGTTGCGCCCGGCAAAGGCCAGCGACGTCTTGCTCTCGCCTTCGGGCGATATCGCCTCGCGCGACAGGAGCAGAAAGCGCGTATAGTTGTGCGGCTCGTCCTCCAGCCCGCGCCGCAGCACGGCCATGCCGTACAGCGCGGCGGCGCCCTCGCTGGCGAGGGCAGCCGCGTCGCGCCACCCCTCCTCCTTTACCAGGCGCACGCTGCCGGCCGTATCGGCGGCGGCGATCACCTCGACCCCCTCGAGGGCCGCGAGGGAGTGCTCGCACTGCGCCAGGGCCTGGGGGTGCGAGTAGACGCGGCGAATCTCGCCGAGGGAGACGCCGGGGTGCGCGATGAGGCAGTGGGAGACGCGCAGGTTGCACTCGCCCACGATAGAGAGGTCGTAGCGCAGCAGCAGGTCATAGTTGCGGTGGATGCTGCCGGCCAGCGAGTTCTCGATGGGCACCACGCCGTGCTGAAACGCGCCGCCCTGCACCCCCTCGAACACCTCGTCAAAGGTGGCGCAGGGCACCGGCTCGATACCGCGGAATGCAGTACCTTCCGTGCCTACGAGTTGCAGTGCGGCCTGCTCGCTGTAGGCGCCGCGATCCCCCTGGAACCCGACCCTCGGCCGTGCGGCCATGTCACCCCCCGCCGTGGAGCTTGCGGCGCGTGTATTCCACCAGTCCGCCGGCATCGACGAGTTCCAGCATAAAGGACGGGTAGGGCATGGCGCGGTAGGTAACGCCCGTCTCCCGCACGTGGATGGTCCCCTCAGCGAGGTCGACCTCCAACGTCTGGCCCGCGGCGATGGCTTGGGCCGCCTCGGGGCTCTCGAAGATCGGCAGGCCGATGTTGATGGCGTTGCGGTAAAAGATGCGCGCAAAGCTCTCGGCGATGACGCACCCCACGCCGCACCCCTTGAGCGCCAGCGGCGCGTGCTCGCGCGACGAGCCGCAGCCAAAGTTCTTGCCAGCGACAATGATGTCCCCCGGCTTTATCTCGGCGCGGAAGGCGTCGTCGAGATCCTCCATGGCGTGCGCGGCCAGCTCCTGCGCCGAGGACATGTTCAGGTAGCGCGCCGGAATGATGGCGTCGGTATCCACATTGTCGCCGTACTTCCAAACCTTGCCGGTGATGCTCACTGACCTTGGCTCCTTGTAGATGGGAGATCGATGGAACGCGGATGAAAGCTGATGGGTGGCAGATGTGTTACAGGTGTCAGGTTACAGAGCACAGCGAGATCACCCGCTCGAGTCTGTAACCTGCCACCTAGAACCTGTCACTCATACCGCTCCGTTCGACTGCGTCCTATCCATTCCGCCTATCCAGTTCTCTCGCGATAGCGTCGCCGACGATCGCGGCGTCGGGGGGGAGTTCGAGGGGCGGGTTGCGGCGCAGCGCCTCGACCCCCGGGAGAGTCCCCTCGTGGTAGCCCACCTTGAACCCCGTGAATTTCAGTCCGTGCGCCGTGGAGATGACCACGACGCGATCCTGTGACCCAATGACGCCGCGCTCCACAAGCTTGAAGAGCACCGCCAGGGCCACGCCGGTGTGGGGGCAGGCGTACATGCCGGTGAGGTCGGCGCGGGCGGCGGCGTCCGCCAACTCGTCCTCGGTCGCCTGCTCGACGATGCCGTCGAACTGCCGCACGACCTTGACGGCCTTCTCATAGCTCACCGGGTTGCCGATCTGGATGGCGCTGGCAAGGGTCTTTTTCGCCGTCACCGGCACCATGCTCCTGAACCCGGCCAGGTAACTCAGGTAGAAGGGGTTCGCCTGGGCCGACTGGGCCGCCACCAGCCGCGGCAGCTTGTCGATGAGTCCCAGGTCGCGCATGAGGAGCAGCCCCTTCCCCAGGGCACTGATATTGCCCAGGTTGCCCACCGGGATCACGATCCAGTCGGGCACCTCCCAGTCGAACTGCTGCACGATCTCGATGCCCACCGTCTTTTGCCCCTCGACGCGCAGCGAGTTCATCGAGTTGGCGAGGTAGATGGTGTTGTCGCGCGTCACCTCCTTGACGATGGACATGCAGCCGTCAAAGTCGGTGTCCAGCGACAGCACCAGTGCGCCGTTGGAGATGGGCTGGATGAGTTGCGCCGCCGAGACTTTGTCCCGGGGGAGAAAGACGATGGACTGCACCCCCGCCGCGGCGGCGTAGGCGGCCAGGGCGGCGGAAGTGTCGCCCGTGGAGGCGCAGGCCACGGCGCGAATGGGCGTGCCGTTGGTGATCATCTGGCGGACGGCGCTCACCAGCACCGTCATCCCCAGGTCCTTGAACGACCCGGTATGGCTGTTGCCGCACAGCTTGACCCACAGGTTGGGGACGCTGATCTGCGCACCCAGGCGCTCGGCCCAAAAGAGGTTGGTGTGCCCCTCGTACATGGAGACGATGTTGGTATCGTCCACCTCGGGGCAGACCCACTCCTTCTTGCCCCATACGCCGCTGGCATAGGGCCACTCGGTCGTGTGGGCGCGATCCTCAAAGAGGCGCTTCCACTCCCCGGCGCTGCGTTGGGCCAACGCCTCGCGGTCGTGGACGACCTCGAGCAGCCCCCCGCACGTCGGACAGTTGTAGATGACGTCCAAGAGGGAGTAGCGCCCCTCGCATCCACGCACACATTGGAACCAGGCCCGGTACGGCGTCATGGTGTATCCTTCACAGGCTGTCGGCTGTCGGCAGTCGGCGATCCGTGGTCGGTAGTCAATGATGAATAGCGGGCTATTAGCTCTTGGCCCTTGGCTTACGGCCCATCTACAGCAAAGCTAATCGCCAAGGGCCAAAAGCCGATGACTGGCAGCCGACCGCTACAACTCGGCGGGATCAGCGATCCTGCCCACCACCGCACTCGCGGCGGCTACCGCGGGGCCCGCCAGATAGACCTCGCTCTTGACGTGGCCCATGCGCCCCACAAAGTTGCGGTTGGTGGTCGAGACGCAGCGCTCGCCCTCGGCCAGCACGCCCATGTAGCCGCCCAGGCACGGGCCGCAGGTGGGGGTGCTGAGCACGGCGCCCGCCTCCACGAACACCTCCGCCAGCCCCTCGCGCACCGCCTGCAGATAGATCGCCTGCGTGCCGGGGATGACGATGCAGCGCACGTTGGGGTGCACCTGCCGCCCCCGCAGGATGCCGGCCGCCTCCACGAGATCGGTCCAGCGGCCGTTGGTGCACGAGCCGATGACCACCTGATCGATGATCACGTCGCCCACCTGGCTGATGGGCCGGGCGTTGGAGGGGAGGTGGGGGAACGATACCTGCGGCTCGATGGCTGCGGCGTCGATCTCGATCACCTCGGCATAGGCGGCGCCGGGGTCCGAGGCATAGACGGTGTAGGGGCGCTTGGCCCGCTCCGCGACGTATGCCTCGGTCTTGTCGTCCACGTGGAACAGCCCCGCCTTGGCGCCGGCCTCGATGGCCATGTTCGCCATGGTAAAGCGCCCGTCCATCGACAGGGCGTCGATGGCGGCGCCGACGAACTCGATGGCGCGGTAGCGCGCACCCTCGACGCCGATCCGCCCGATGGTGTGCAGGATGAGGTCCTTGCCCCCCACCCAGGGGCGCAACGCGCCGTGGTAGACGATGCGCGTCGTCTCGGGGACGCGCATCCACGCCTGGCCGGTGGCCATGGCCACGGCGATATCCGTCGAACCCATGCCGGTAGCAAAGGCGCCCACCGCTCCGTAGGTGCAGGTGTGCGAGTCGGCCCCCACCACCACGTCTCCGGGGAGCACCAGGCCCATCTCGGGGAGGAGGGCGTGCTCGATGCCCATGCGCCCGACTTCGAAATAGTTGCGGATGCCGTACTTGTGCGCGAACTCGCGCATCTGCTTGCACTGCTCGGCCGACTTGATGTCCTTGTTGGGAGCAAAGTGGTCGGGAACCAGGGTGATACGCTCGGGGTCAAAGACGCGATCGACGCCCAGCTTGGCGAACTCGAGGATCGCGATGGGCGCCGTGATGTCGTTGGCCAGCACCATGTCGGCGTTCACCTCGATGAGTTCGCCGACCTCCACCCTCTCCCGCCCCGAGTGAGCGGCGAGGATCTTTTGCGCCATGGTCAAGGGGGCGTTGTCGTTCAACGGGATCTCCTTCGCGGTTACAGGTGACAGGTTACAGCGATAGTGGTGCGTTATGGGTTGTGAGTTGCTGCACGGTTGCAGGTTACAGGTTCTCTCGCGCTTGTGCCTGAAACCTGCAACCTGTCACCTGGAACGCGCGGGCCAACCCACAACTCACACCCCATAACCTGGGCTACTTCCCGCGCAAGGCGAGCAGCTTATTGAGTGCGCTCATGTAGGCGCGGCCGCTGGCGACGATGATGTCGGTGCTGGCGCCGTGGCCGCTAAAGGTGCGCGTGCGCTTGCCCGTCTGCGGGTTCATCGGCAGGCCGTTCTCGCCGTTGTTCAGCTCGGCCTCGATGCGCACCGTCACCTCGCCCACGGCGTCGATCCCCTCGGTCACCGACTTGACCGAGAACTCGATCAGCTCGTTGGGCACGCCCACGATGCGGTTGATCGCCTTGTACACCGCGTCCACCGGGCCGGTGCCGTGGGCGGCATCGGTGACGATCTCGCCGTTCGGGGCCTGCAGGCTCACCGTGGCCGTGGGGATGGCGAAATCGCCGCACGACACTTGCAGCTGCTCCAGGCGGTACACCTCCTGGGGCTGGAACACCTCGTCCGAGACCAGCGCCTCGATATCGGGGTCCGAGACCACCTTTTTCTTGTCGGTGAGTTCCTTGAATCGGGCAAAGGCGCGGTTGAGCTGCTCGGCGTCGAGATGATACCCCATCTGTTCGAGTTTGTCAGAAAAGGCGTGCCGGCCCGAGTGCTTGCCCAGCACCAGGGTGCTCTGCGAGAGGCCGACGGTACTGGCCTCCATGATCTCGTACGTGAGGCGGTTCTTCAGGATGCCGTCCTGGTGGATGCCCGCCTCGTGGGCAAAGGCGTTGGCGCCGACGATGGCCTTGTTGGCCTGCACCGCCAGCCCGGTATAGTTGGCCACCATGCGGCTGGTGGGATAGATCTCGGTGGTGTCGATGCCGGTGCTCAGATCAAAGAACTGCCGCCGCGTGTAGAGCGCCATGACGATTTCCTCGAGCGCGGCGTTGCCGGCGCGCTCGCCAAGGCCGTTGATGGTGCACTCGACCTGCCGCGCCCCCTCGAGCACCCCCGCCAGGCTATTGGCGACGGCCATGCCGAGGTCGTTGTGGCAGTGCACCGAGATAATGGCGTTCTCGATGCCCGGCGTGTTCTCGCGGATGCCGCGGATCAGGGCTCCGAACTCGGGCGGCGTGGTATAGCCCACCGTGTCCGGGATGTTCAGCGTCGTGGCGCCCGCCTCGATGGCCACGCCCAGCACCTGGTAGAGAAACTCGGGGTCGGAGCGCCCGGCGTCCTCGGGGGAGAACTCGATATCGTCGCACAGGGAGCGGGCGTGCGACACCATGGCGCGCGTCGCCTCGAGGACCTGCTCGCGCGTCATGCGCAGCTTGTGCTCCATGTGGATGTCAGAGGTGGCGATGAACACGTGGATACGCTTGCGCTCCGCGTCCTTGATCGCCTCCCAGGCGGCATCGATATCACCCTTGACGCAGCGCGCCAGCCCACAGATGGACGGTCCGCGCACCTCGCGGGCGATGCGCTGCACCGCCTGCAGGTCGCCGGGCGACGAGGCGGGAAAGCCGGCCTCGATGACGTCCACTCCGAGGCGCGCCAGCTGCTTGGCGATCTCGAGCTTTTCGTCGGTATGGAGCGTGGCGCCGGGGGACTGTTCGCCGTCGCGCAGCGTGGTATCAAAGATCACTACCCTATCCATGTCCGCATCCTCCTGGGTTCGTCTGGTCGGGAGTCGTCCTAGACGGGCCACCGTCGTCTCCTCGGCGGACCTCCGGGCTCTCGGCGCCGCTGCCCGCGGCGGCGTCTCAGCCCTGGGGGGAGGTCCGCCGAAGTAGCGGCAGCTCGAGGCTATCGAGGAGGGCCTGGAAGCTGGCCTCGATGATGTTCACCGAACTCCCCACCGTCGTCCAAGAGTGCTCGCCGTCGCTGGCGTCGATGAGCACGCGCGTCAGGGCGGCGGTCGCTGCCTTCTCGTCGAGGATGCGCACCTTGTAGTCGGTAAGCTGCACGCGGTCCAGCTCGGGATAGAAGGGGAGCAGCGCCTTGCGCATCGCCCGGTCCAGGGCGTGCACGGGGCCATCCCCCTCGGCGGCGGTGTGCATAATGGTGCCATCCACCCGCGCCTTGACCGTCGCCTCGGCCAGAATGCCGTTCTCGGAACGCTTTTCCACGAGGACGATGAAATCGAGCACCTCAAAGGGGGCGCTGTAGCCCGGCTGAGAGCGCCGCACCAGCAGCTCGAAGGAGCCATCGGCCCCCTCGAACTGGAAGCCGCGGCTCTCCAAGTGCTTGAGCCGGTCGGCGATGCGCCGCACCTCGTCGGCGTCCAGCTCGACCTCCAGCGCCAGCTCGCTCAGCTTGTGGGCGATGTTGCTGCGCCCCGCCAGCTCGGAGACGAGGATGCGCATCTTGTTGCCCACCAGCGCCGGGTCCATGTGCTGGTAGCTGTCGATCGCCTTCATGAGGGCGTTGACGTGCAGGCCTGCCTTGTGGGCAAAGGCGCTGCGCCCTACGTAGGGGTCCTGATCGGCCGGGCGCAGGTTGGCCACCTCACTGATATAGTGGGACACCTCGGTCAGCCGCGCTAGGTCACCGTTGGCCAGCGCCTGGACGCCCATCTTGAGCTGGAGGTTGGGGATCACGGTGCAGAGGTTGGCGTTGCCGCAGCGCTCGCCGTAGCCGTTCATGGTGCCCTGCACGTGGACGGCGCCCGCCTCCACGGCCACCAGCGTGTTCGCCACCGCCACGCCGGTATCGTCGTGGGCATGGATGCCCAACGCGACGCCGGGCAGCGCCTCACGCACCGTCGTCACGACGCGACTCACTTCGCCGGGGAGGACGCCGCCGTTGGTATCGCATAGCACGACGATGTCGGCGCCCGCCTCGGCGGCCGCCCGCGCCGTCGCCAGGGCATACTCCGCGTCCAGGCGGTAGCCATCAAAAAAATGCTCGGCGTCAAAGATCACCTCGAGGCCGGTCGCCTTCAGGTAGGCCACGGTGTCGCGTATCATGGCCAGGTTCTCGTCGGGCGTGGTGGCCAGCACCTCTCTGACGTGCATGGGTGAGGCCTTGCCGACGATGACGGTCACCGGCGTGCGCGCCTCCAGCAGGGCGCGGATGCTCGGGTCGTCCTCCACGGCGATCTTGGCGCGGCGCGTGCTGGCAAAGGCCGCCACGCGGGCGCTCTGCAGGCCGAGGTCGCGGACGCGCTGAAAGAACTCGACGTCCTTGGGGTTCGATCCGGGCCACCCACCCTCGATGTAGGCCACGCCCAGTTCGTCTAGCCTCTGCGCGATGCGCAGCTTGTCGATGGCGGAGAAGGAAATCCCCTCCATCTGCGAGCCATCACGCAACGTGGTATCGAGGATGGTTACGCGCTCTACCATAACGTATGCGCCTCACAGCAACGATTACATTGCGGGTTCCGAGTTACGCGTTCCGGGCGATGCGGTTGTGGGTTATGTGTTGTGCGTTCGCGGCGCGCTGTCAGGTACCAGGTTCCAGGTTACAGGCTTGACGGCGACCGCGCACAAAAAGCCTGTAACCTGGAACCTGGAACCTGGAACCTGTCACCACGGGCCAACACAACTCACAACTCATAACCCGCAACCCATAACAACGAATGCTACTTGGCGTTGAGCCAGCTCATCATGCCGCGCAGCTGACGACCGACCTGCTCGATGAGCGAGTTCTGCTCGCGCTTGCGGATGAGGTTAAAGCTCGGGCGACCGGCCTGATTCTCCAGGATCCAGTTACGGGCGTAGGTACCATCCTGGATCTCGGCCAGCATGCGCTTCATCTCGGCGCGCGTGGCGTCGGTGACGATGCGCGGCCCGCCGACATAGTCGCCGTGCTCGGCGGTGTCGCTGATAGAGTAGCGCATGTACGAGAGGCCGCCCTGGTACACCAGGTCGACGATGAGCTTCATCTCGTTGAGGCACTCAAAGTAGGCGATCTCGGGCTGGTAGCCCGCCTCGACGAGCGTCTCAAAGCCGGCCTTGATCAGCGCCGAGAGGCCGCCGCAGAGCACGGCCTGCTCGCCAAAGAGGTCCGTCTCGGTCTCTTCGTCAAAGGTGGTCTCGATGATGCCGGCGCGGGCGCAGCCAATCCCCTTGGCATACGCCAGGCCCAGCGCCTTGGCATTGCCGGTGGCGTCCTGGTACACGGCCAGCAGGCCGGGTACGCCCTGTCCCTCGGGATAGATCTCGCGCACGCGATGGCCCGGCGCCTTGGGCGCCACCATGGTGACGTCCACATCCTCGGGAGGCACGATCTGGCCATAGTGGATGGCGAACCCGTGGGCGAACATGAGCATCTTGCCCGCCGTCATGTGGGGTGCGATGGCCTCGCTATAGACCTTGGCCATCACCGTGTCGGGCACGAGCATCATCACCATGTCCGCCTCGGCGGCAGCCTCGCCAACCTCCTTCACCGCGAGCCCGGCCTTTTCGGCCTGCGCCCACGACTTGCTGCCCTTGTACAACCCCACGCGCACATTGCAGCCGCTATCCTGCAGGTTCAACGCATGGGCGTGCCCCTGGCTGCCGTACCCGATGACGGCGATTTTCTTGCCCTTGAGCAGCTCCAGGTCCGCATCCTTCTCGTAGTAGATCGTAGCCATGATTTCCTCCCAAAAGTGGTTGTCTACAGCACGGATAGTCCGCTATGGCGCCGAGTTGTGGGTTACAGGTCGCACGTTCCAGGTTACAGACTCTGCCAAGTTGCCTGTCTCATGCCTGTAACCTGGCACCTGTCACCTGAAACACCGCCTTGCGCAACCCACAACGCATAACGCACAACCCAAAACCCACAACGATCACGCACCACTGCCGTTGGTTGTCGCGCCGCGCACCATGGCGACGCGGCCGGTGCGCGCCATCTCCTTGATACCAAAGGGGCGCAGCATGCTGATGAGCGATTCGACCTTGTCCTCGGTGCCGGTGATCTCGACCGTCATCGATTCCTGCGACACGTCGATGATCTGGGCACGAAAGATGTCGATGAGCTGCTTGATTTCGGACCGGTTGGTGGAGGCGGCGTGCACCTTGATGAGCGCCAGCTCGCGCACCACCGCGGCGTCGTCGCTGATATCGCTCACCTTGGTGACGTTGATCAGCTTGTAGAGCTGTTTGATCACCTGCTCGACGACGGCGTCGTCGCCGTACACCACCACCGTCATCCGCGAGATGCCCGGCGTCTCCGTATGTCCGACGGTGAGGCTCTCGATGTTATAGTTGCGCCGCCGGAAAAGGTTCGCCACGTGGCTGAGGACCCCGGGACGGTCCTCCATGAGGGCCACCAGCGTGCGCCGCGAATAGTGTCCGCCCTGAAGCGCTACTGTCATGGTTGCCCCCTCTAGCTCTGCACCGGCCGGCGGATCATCTTGTCGATGGGCTCGCCCACCGGCACGATGGGAAAGACGTTCTCCTCGCGCTCGATGCGGAAATCGATCAGCGCGGGCCCGTCGACCGCCTGGGCGGCGGCGATGGCGTCCACCACCTGCGCCTTGTCGTTCACCGTGGTGCTCCAGATGCCGTACGCCTCGGCTAGTTTGGCGAAATCGGGGCCGAGGATCGGCGTTCCACAATAGTTGCCGCTAAAGAACATCTCTTGCCACTGGCGCACCATCCCCAGAAAGCCGTTGTTCAGGATGGCGATCTTGATGGGCAGCCGCTCCTGGACGATGGTGGCCAGTTCCTGCAGCGTCATCTGAAAGCCGCCGTCGCCCACCACCACCCACACGGGGCAATCGGGACAGCCAATGGCGACGCCCATGGACGCCGGCAGGGCAAAGCCCATGGTGCCCAGCCCGCCCGAGGTGATGAGGCCCTTCGGCCGACGGTGGCGATAGTACTGGGCCTCCCACATCTGGTTCTGGCCCACGTCGCTCACCATCATCGCCTCGCCATGCGTGGCCTCCCAGATCTGGTGCACCACGTACTGGGGCACGAGTTCGTCGGTCTCGCGCCAGAGGATGTCGCGCGAGCGCGTATCGCCGCGCCACTCCTCGATGCGCGCCAGCCACTCCTCGTGGCTGGCCGGCTTGACGAGGGGGACGAGTTCGCGCAGCACGTTGAGCGCGTCCCCCACGATGGGCAGATCGACGCGCACGCGCTTGCCGATCTCGGCGGGGTCGACGTCGATGTGAATCACCTTGGCCAGGGGCGCAAAGGTCTTGGCCGTGCTCGTCAGCCGATCATCAAAGCGCGTGCCGATGCCGACGATCAGGTCGGCAGACTGCATCGCCAGGTTGGTGCACGCCTCACCGTGCATGCCGCCCATCCCCAGGGAGAGGGGGTGCGCCTCGTCCAAAGTCGTCTTGCCCAGCAGGGTCGAGACGACGGGTATCTGTGCCTTGTCGACGAGTTCCCGCAGCTCGCGCTCCGCGCCGGCGATGGTGATGCCGCGCCCGGCGATGAGGAGCGGGCGTTTGGCGGCATTGATCATCTCGGCAGCCTGCTTGATCTGCCGGCCGTTGCCATAGAGGTGGGGCTTGTAGCCGGGCAGGTTCACCTCGGCGGGGTAGTGGAACTCGGTCTCGGTGCGCTGCACGTCCACGGCGATGTCGATGAGCACGGCGCCGGGGCGGCCCGAGCGCGCGATGTAGAACGCCTCCTTCACCGCCCGGGCGAGGTCGCGCACGTCGGTGATGAGATAGCTGTGCTTGACGACGGGCATGGTGATGCCCGTGATGTCCACCTCTTGGAAGCTATCGGTCCCCAGGTCGCTGGCGCTCACCTGGCCGGTGATGGCCACGATGGGCACCGAGTCCATCTGGGCGTTGGCGATGCCGGTCACCAGGTTGGTGGCGCCGGGGCCCGAGGTGGCCAGGCACACTCCCACCTTGCCCGTGGCGCGGGCATAGCCGTCCGCGGCGTGGGCCGCCGCCTGCTCGTGCCGCACCGTCACGTGCCGAATGGGGTAGTGCACCAGTTCGTGGTAGAGCGGGATGACCTTGCCCCCGGTGATGCCAAAGAGGACCTCGACGCCCTCACGGACCAGGCTCTCCCAGAGGATTTGGGCTCCGTTCAACCTTACTGACTTGTGCGCCATGGCGTTATTCCTCCAACACGCCGCCGGTGCTGGCAGAGGTCACCAACCGAGCGTAACGGCGCAGGTAGCCGGTCTTGACACGGGGCTCGAACGCGGGCAGCGCCTCGAGACGCCGGGCGATCTCGGCGTCCGAGAGGTCCACGCTCAAGCGGTGGTCGGGGATATCGATGGTAACCATGTCCCCGTCGCGCAGGGCGGCCATGGGACCCCGAGCTGCCGCCTCGGGCGAGATGTGGCCGATGGCGGCGCCCCGGGTGGCGCCCGAAAAGCGCCCATCGGTGAGCAGCGCCACGCGGTCGTCCATCCCCATCCCCGAGAGGAGTGAGGTGGGCGTGAGCATCTCGCGCATGCCGGGGCCGCCCTTGGGGCCCTCGTAGCGGATGACGATGACGTCCCCCGGCTCAAAGCGGTTGGCCATGATGGCGGCGGTGGCGTCGTCCTCGCAGTCAAAGACGCGGGCGGGGCCCCGGTGCTGCATCATCGCTGGGGCCACGGCGGCCTTTTTCACCACCGCGCCCTCGGGCGCCAGGTTACCAAAGAGGATGGCCAGGCCGCCCGTCTCCGAGTAGGGCTCCTCGGGTGAGCGCACGACGCTGCGGTCGACGAGAGAGTAGTCAGGCGCCCAGCGCGCGCCCGGCCGCAGGTTCTCGCCCACGGTGAGGCCCGTGGCCGTCCTGGCGTCCGCCTTGAGCAGCCCCAACCCCTCCAGCTCGTGCATGATGGCGGGGATACCGCCCGAGTAGTAGAGGTCCTCCAGATGCTGATCGCTTGCCGGCGATAACTTGCAGAGGTGGGGGGTGTGGTCGCTGTAGGCGTTGAGGTCCTGCAGGTCGAAGCGGAGGCCGGCCTCGTGGGCGATGGCCAGCAGGTGGAGCACCGAGTTGGTCGAGCCCCCCATGGCCATGTCGGTGGAAAAAGCGTTGTGGAAGGCGTCGGCGGTGAGGATGTCGCGCGCCGTGATCCCCTTCTCGAGGAGGTCCATCACCTGCATGCCGGCCAGCTTGGCGAGTTGCAGGCGCGCCGAGCTGACAGCGGGCGTGGCGCCATTCCCCGGCAGGGCCATCCCCAACGCCTCGGTGAGGCATCCCATAGTGTTGGCCGTGAACATGCCCGCACACGAGCCGCATCCCGGGCAGCAGGCGCGCTCGATCTTTTCCACCTCTTCGGGGCTCATCTGCCCCCGCGTGGCGGCGCCCACCGCCAGGAAGGCGCTGTTCAGGTCATACACCTGGTCACCGCGACGCCCGGCGAGCATGGGGCCGCCGGTGACGACCACCGCGGGGATGTCGAGCCGCGCCGCCGCCATGAGCATGCCGGGGACGATCTTGTCGCACGAGGGGACCAGGACGAGGGCATCAAAGGCGTGCGCCAGGGCCATGGTCTCCACCGAGTCGGCCACCAGCTCACGCGAGGAGAGGGAGTACTTCATGCCGGTGTGGCCCATGGCGATGCCGTCGCACACGGCGATAGTGTGCGCCTCAAAGGGCGCGCCCCCCGCCATATAGACGCCGGCCTTGACCGCCTCGACGATCTGCCGCAGGTGCATGTGTCCGGGCACTACATCGGTGTAGGAACTGATCACCCCGATGAAGGGGCGGTCCATCTCGGCGTCAATGCGGCCCAGGGCCCACAGCAGCGAACGATGCGGTGTCCGCTCCAGACCCTTCTTGACGACGTCACTTCTCACCTTGGCATCTCCTCTCGGCGCATTGCGGCTGACGACGATGGTGGTACAGAAAAAGGCGCCACGGCCACGAGACGGCTTCTCGTCGGCTGTGGCGCCCTCGTCCACATGGGCTCCGCCCGCGGCGGCGGAGACGACTCGGTTGCGTTCAGGCGGGCAAAATAAGAGAACCTCACCCGGTTGGGTGAGGCTCTACGGGGATTCTGTTTACTACCAGTGCTAGCGCAGCCTCTTCCCAACCGGTATCGGCCCCTCAATTACGAGGAGCTCGACTAGAACCAGAATAATGATACCGGTCACGGGAAGGATACTGGACACGCGATCACACTCGCTGGAAAGATTGCGGCCAGCATAACACACATCGCCGCATCTGTCAAGGCAAACGCAAGGCCCTTCGCGTCACCTTCTTCGCACTTGAGCGACCGCCCCTCCCTCGGCTAGAATGGTCTCAGGCCTCGCTCATGGCGCCGCGCCCGGCCGACGCCGTCGCTGAATGACCAGGAGGTGTCCCATGCCCCTCGCCTTTGCTGAGGATCGCTACGAGAGGATGACCTACCGTCGCTGCGGCGCGTCGGGGCTGCTGCTGCCGGCGATTTCCCTCGGCGCCTGGACGACCTTTGGCGGCTACCGTGACGCCACGGTGGCGCGTCGCTGCATCTATCGCGCCTTTGATCTGGGGATCACGCACATCGACCTGGCCAACAACTATGGCGAGCCGCCCGGCAACGCCGAGCGCGTGGTGGGCGACATCCTCCGGGCTATGCCGCGCGACGAGCTGATCGTCTCCACCAAGGCGGGGTATCGCATGTGGCCGGGGCCCTACGGCATCGGGCTCTCGGCCAAGTACCTGGTGGCCAGCCTCGACCAATCGCTGCGGCGGCTGGGGCTCGACTATGTGGACATCTACTACGCCCATCGTCCCGACCCAGAGACGCCGCTCGAGGAGACGATGGCCGCCCTGGATCGCATCGTGCGCCAGGGAAAGGCGCTCTATGTGGGGGTGAGCAACTTTTCCGGGGAGCAGTTCTGCGCGGCGGTGCGCGTGACGCGCGAGATGGGCCTGGCGCCCATCACCATCCATCAGCCGCGCTACAACCTGCTGGGGCGCGGGCCGGAGACCGACCTGTTTCCCCACACCGAGCGCGAGGGCACGGGCGTCATCGCCTTCAGCCCCCTCGCCTCAGGGATGCTCACCGACAAGTATCTTGGGCCGGAGATCCCTCAGGATTCGCGCGCGGCGCTGGCGTGGAGCGCCGAGGAGCAGGGTCGGCGCCTCACCCCCGAGAACCTGGACCGGGTGCGGCGCCTGAACGCCATCGCCGAGGCGCGCGGCCAGACCCTGGCGCAGATGGCGCTGGCCTGGGTGCTGCGCCTCCCCGCCGTCACCAGCGCCCTCATCGGCGTCTCGCGCGTCGAGCAGGTGGACGAGAACGTGGCCGCCCTGAGCAACCTCACCTTCACGGCGGAGGAGCTGGCGGCCATCGACGCGATCACGCTCGGGTAATCGGCGCGTTCGCTCGCTGCCAGGAGGCGGATGGGACATAGTGCTCAACGCCCCATCCGCGTCCGGCGATCAATCCGCCTGGATACTGATGTCGCCCGTGCTGGTGCGCAGCCGCAGCTCCCACTGGGGATTCTCCCCCACCTCGCCCTGGAGCCTATCGCCGGGGGGACGGCGCTCGGGCGCCGCGCCGCGCACGTCGAACTCGCTGTCGATGTCGCCGACATTGGTCTCGGCATCCACGATGAAGGCGCTATCACCCGGCAGTTCGACCAGGATACGCCCCACGTTGCCCTCGATGCGGGTGTCGTCGCGCATGGTGAACCGCCGCACCACCACGTCGCCCACATCCGACTTGATCATGGCCGAGCCCACGACGTCCGTCACCTCGATGCGGCCCACGTTGTTGGAGACCTGCAGCGTCGTCTCGCGTGGCACGCGGATCATGAACCGCACCGTGGGCGAGCGCCCCTGAAACCGCATGCCCTGGGGAATCCGCGCCTCGGCGCGTATGCGGCCGTCACTCCGCTGATCGATGGTCAGCGCGACGTCGTCGGATGCGCGCTCCGCCTCCTCGGTGGTGGCGCCATAGCCCCGCACCAGCGCCTCCACCACCACCTGACCGTCATCGGTGCCCTCGATGATCACGTCGCCCACCTGGTTGCTCACGTCGAGCACCACAGCGCCCTGGACCTGAAAGGCCCTGTCCAACTCGCGCGTGGCTTCGACGGCGCCACCGGACCCGGGAACGCTCAGGAAACCGCCCGGCCCGGTCTGCGAGCTGACCCGCGGGAGCAGGAAGGCAGCCACCAATGCCAGGGCGCAGCAGAGCAGCAGCAGCCCGGCGATCACGACAATGAGAATGATCAGGCCCGTGTTACGCCTCTTGGGCGCCTCGTTCGTCATCTCTCTCCTCCATGCCGTGCCACTATGTCATTAGCCTCACCATAGCATGGCGCCGCGTCGCGCGCGTCGGTAGAGGAGCCGGTCTTGAGCTTGGACGAGGGACCAGTGGGTGCCCTGGACGAGTGACCAGGGGAGGATGGGATGAGGATGTGGCCCGGCCCTGCGGCGCCACACTCATAATGGCAGCCCAGCGCATCGGCGTCAAGTCCCGTCGAGAACGCATTCACGAGGTCCTTCGCGGTACCCTTTGTGAATGCCGGGCACACCGCTGGCGAATCTCTGGGAGGAGGTCGCTGCGAAGGCGACGCTTGCCAGCCCGAGCCTCCCGCGGTATGCTGGCGCTCCAAGCGATGATAGCCCTCAGCGATGGGAGAGTCGCCGTGAACGCCCCCACCGACCCGCCGCGCCCCGCCGCCCTGGAGGGGATGCGCATCATCGATTTCAGCCATGTGTATCAGGGGCCCGTGGGCACGCAGCTCCTCGCCGATTTCGGCGCCGACGTCATCAAGGTCGAGCGCCCCGGCTCCGGGGACTGGAGCCGCGCCTGGGGGCCCTATGTGGGGGAGGTGAGCCTCCCCTTTGCCACGCTGAACCGCAACAAGCGCAGCGTGACGCTCGACCTGCGCACGCCCCAGGCCAGGGAGATCGCCCTGCGGCTCATCGCCACGGCCGACGTGCTGGTGCACAACTTTCGTCCCGGCGTGATGGAGCGGCTCGGGTTGGGATACGAGCAACTGGCCGAGCGCTACCCGCGGCTGGTGTACGCCTACTCCAGCGGCTGGGGCGACGAGGGCCCCTGCGTCGAGCGCGGCCGCGGCGGCCACGACATGCTGGCGCGCGCCTCCGCCGGATGGTTCGCGCCGCTGGGCCCCGACGGCCTGCCCGTCCCGGCCGGCATCTCGGCCGACTATCCCGCCGGCCTGCTGCTGATGCACGCCATCCTCATCGCGCTTCTGGCGCGGGAGCGCACCGGCCGTGGCCAACTCGTCTCCACCGACCTGCTGAGCGCCGCCTTTCACGCCAACAGCTGGGAGGGGGGCGCCGACCTCAACCGCGAGCGCGCCGTACCGGGGGGCATCGTCCAGACGGAGGCGATCATCGACAAGTCGTTCCGCACGCTCGACGGCTTTATCGAGATCTCGCCCGTGTTCTCGCCGGACGCGCTGAAGGACATCTCGATCGCCATGGGGCTGGGCGACCTCTCCGAGGACGCGCGCTTTGCCACCGTCGAGGACCGGACGGCCAACGCCCGGGAACTCAACGCCATCCTGGCGGCGCGCTTTCGCGAAAAGCCGACGGCGGAGTGGGTGGCCATCCTCGAGCCCCAGGGGGTGCTGTGCGGCGAGATCAAGACCTTTGCCCAAGCCGCCGAGGACCCGCAGGTGCGCGCCAACCGCATGGTAATCGCCATGGAGCACCCCAGCGCCGGCACGCTGCGCCTGTTGGGCACGCCCATCCGCCTGCGCGACACCCCCGCCACGCACCGGCTCCCGCCGCCGGAACTGGGGCAGCACACCGAGGAGGTGCTGGCCGAGATCGGCTACTCGCAAGAAGAGATCGCCGCCCTGCGGGCGCAGGGTGCGCTGGGGTAGGCGGGGGAGAGGAAAGGGAACGCGGATACACGCGGATTCGGCGGATTGCCGCGGATTCGGTTTGAGCTTTGTCCTTCGCAATCGAGCACAGGCCCCTCACCCCTACTCTCGTCCTAGAGCACTGGGGTTCTCCCCGAGTACAGGAAGAGGGAGCAGGCGCGCCGCGCCGTCTACGTCGTCCCGAACAGAGTGAGGGACCTCGATTCACTGCGCAAGGCACCCCGCGGCGCCAGCAGCCCCTCACCCCCAACCCTCGCCTCAGAGTCCTGAGGCCCCGAGTACAGAGAGAGGGAGCAGACCGACTCATCGCTCTCGCCGGGCACAGGGCGGGGGCAGGGAGGCCGCACAGCGCCCGTCGTCCCGAACGGAGTGAGGGACCTTGACTCGCTGGACACGACACCCCACTGTAACGGAGGCCCCATGAACGCACCGCGCATCGCCATCGGCAAGGTCATCGCCGACGTCAGCTCGTCGACGCTGCGCTTCTACCGGCAGATCGGCGTCGAGGCCGTGACCATGCCGTCGCGCTGGAACGTGCGGGTGACGCCCACGCGCCCCCACATCCCCCCGACCCAGCGCGGGCCGGCGCCGGCGCAACCGCCGCCGTGGGATCGCGCCCTCCTAGCGCGCATCAAGGAACGCATCGAGGCGTTCGACCTGGCGGTGGGCGCCATCAACCTACCCGTGTCGGGCAACATCCTCATGGGGCTGCCTGGAAGGGACGCCGACATCGAGGCGATCGGCACGTGCTTGAGGGTGGCGGGAGAGCTGGGCATTCCCGTGGCGGCCTATAACTTTACGGCGCTGCGCCCCTCGGAGGGGTACGGATCGCTGGACGGCCAGGGGCGCGGCGGCGCTGACCTGCGCGACTATGACGCCGCGCGCGTCGCCGACCAATCCCCGGTGGAGGGGGTGGGCCGCCACGACGCCGAGGCGATGTGGGCGCGGCTGGAGTATTTCCTCGAGGCGGTGGTGCCCATGGCCGAGGCGGCGGGGGTACGCATCGCCGTGCACCCCAACGACCCTCCGGTGCCGGTCTTCCGCGGCGTCGCCCAACCCCTCAGCGACTTGGCCGGGCTGCGGCGGCTCCTGGCGGCCGTGGACAGCCCCTACAACTGCCTGTTCATGGACACGGGCGTGATCACCGAGTTGGGCGAGGACGCCGCGGCGGCGATCCGCGAATTCGGCCCGCGCATCGCCACGGTACATTTTCGCAACGTGCGGGTGCTGGAACCGCGCTACCGCTACGTGGAGACGTTCCACGACGAGGGGGACGCCGACCTGCTGGAGTGCATGCGCGCCTTCCACGAGGTGGGCTACGAGGGGATGCTCGACCCCGACCACACGCCGCGCCTCAGCGGCGACGGCCTCGACATGCGCCAGGGGTTCGCCCTGGGGGTGGGGCAGATGATCGCCCTGCGCCGCGCGGTTACCTAAAGTCCAGGCTCACGACGCGCATCCCGTGATAGTACTCGCCCCGCTCGGCGGTGAAGCGCAGCACGGCATAGTCGGGATCGGTGACGCCTTGGGGGTAGTAGCGTTCGAATCCCTCGCGCCACAGGCGCTCCTTCGAGGCGGCATCCTGCAGTACGACGACCCGCCCGACCAGCGACAGCCCCCTGAAAGCCTCGCCGTCGACGAGGTAGACGCACGCCCGAGCGTCGGCCTGGATCTGCGCCACCTTGTGGGAGGAGGTGTTGGTGCTGAGCCAGAACGTCCCCAGGGCGTCGTGGCCCATGGCGAGCATGGCGCGGGTCTCGGGGTAGCCGCTGCCGTCCAGCGTGGTGAGCATGAGGAACTCGGCGCGGTCGGCCAGGTCGAGGGCATCTCGAGGGACTTGGGATGCGGGCATGGTCGTGCCTCCTGCGGTGGTAGCGCTGCCGGAGATGCGGCTGCGGCGGGCGCATCATGGCGCAAGCGTTCTAGCGTGTCAACGAGCATACGTGGTAGGGTCTCGGGCGAGCGCCAGGCATTCGGTGCGCCGGGGGAGCCGCCGGGACGGCGGCACTCCGCGTGCTCGTCCCCTCGAGCGAGGAGATCGCCGTAAGGTAATCAAGGTCCCTCACTCCGTTCGGGACGACGGAGTCTCGCCTGTCGTCCCGAACGGAGTGAGGGACCTTGTCTCACTCGACGCGTCACCCTGCCAGTTGGCATGATGGCGCCTCATCTGTCGTCCCGAACGTAGTGAGGGACCTCGATTCGCTCGACGCGTCACCCCCGTGCTCGGGCGACAGCGCCCGCTACGATTCTGCCAGCACGATGATGCGGTCTCCCTCGGAAAAGGTGACGCCCTCCGCCTTGGGCGGGTTCAGCGCGACGCCATAGTGCTGCGCGGCGTCGCCGGCCAGGGAACCAAGTCGATACCCCATGGCCACCTCCCCGCGCCGCGAGGCGGCGGCCACCACGGTGGCAAAGGTGACGGGCTTGCGCAGCTCCACATAGTCGCCCGCCGGCTTGAGGTATATCTCGGACCCCTCGGGGTCCAGCAGGTCGTAGAAGATGGCGTTGAGCGCCTTGTTCTCCGAGATCTGCGCCAACACCAGGCTCACCAGGCGGTCGCTGACGATATAGTCGTCCGCCCGGGCCACCTCGGCCAGTTCACGGTTGCGCATGTCCTGCATCTCGGTGACGATGGAAAAGGGATGGCCGCAGCGCTCGCCGATGTCGCGCAGGTGCAGCAGCGTCACCAGCGTGCGAGCGTCGGCCTGTTGCGGGTCGAGGGTGTCGCCGTAGCACAGGATGATGATGTGGTGATACGTCTCGACCCCCAGGGTGTTCAGCACGTCCGGATCGGTCGTGTCGCCGCAGCGGAAAACGAGGCGCTGCCGGCATAGGCGCTCCTCGAGTCGGGCAATCTCTTCGGAGGGGCCCTCCAGGTCGGCCACGACGGTGACATCGGAGCCGGGCGCCACGTAGCGATCCATCTCGGTGATGACGGCGGGCGCGCGCCAGTTCCACCCCAGGATGAGGGTGCGCTCGGGGCCGGCCTCGGCCGGCGCGTGGCAGTGGATGGCGGCCTCGTCGACAGCGGGCGGCCCGGAAAAGAGGGTGATGGCATCGTCGTCCTCGGCGAGGACGATGAGGCGATCCGACGGGCCGATGGGGGTCTCCATCGGCGGGTTCAGGTGGGGGGCGCCGCCCTTGGGATGGATGCCCAGGATCGTGGAGCCCTCCAACATGGGCAACGCCTCGGCAAAGGTCTTGCCCGCCAACTCGGGAACGGCCTGCGCATAGATCTCGTTGCCGGTGAAATCGAATAGCTCGTTGTACACGGCAGAGAGCCCCGACTGGCGGCACGTCTGGGCGATGATGCGGGCGATGAGGTCGCCGATGAGCACCAGTTCGACCTCGTCGCCGCCCACCAGGCGCGCCACATCCATGTTGCGCGGGTCGCGGATCTCGGAGACGATGTGGTACGGCGTGGCGCGGCGCCCGGGGTGGTTGGTGATGGCCAGCATCGTCTTGATGACGCTCGAGTCGCCGTCATCGTCGTCCGGGGCCAGCACGATGATGGAGCGCGCCTCGTGGAGGTTGGTGATCTCTAGATCGCCCATGTCCATGGGGCTCCCGCGGCGACAGACGACGCGGGTGCGACCCGTCGAGGCCACCTTGTCGCGCAGCGCGTCCTCCATCTCGATCTTGTCCTTGTCGGCCAGGACGACGACGCAGGCACGGCGCTGGTTGGCGTTGGCCAGCGCCAGCTGGGCCACCACCGAGTAGACCTGCTCCGACCAGCCCAGGATGACGGTGTGCCCGCTCTCTACGACGCAGGAGCGCCCCTTGCGCAAGTCCTGCAGGCGCTCCTCCAGGCCCGTGGTCAGCACGCCGATGAGCATGCTGATGACAAAGATGCCGCCCATGGTGACGCCGAACATGGAGAGGAGGAAGGGCCAGGCGCCCACGTCCCCGCCCATGGTGCCCGGGTCGAGGGTGCGCATGAGACTCATCCAGAGCAGCTCGCCGAGGCCGTACTCGGGCGCCATGCCGCTCGCCCAGACGAGGAGCGACACGCCCACGACCACAGCCGCCGAGGCGGCCCCCAGCCACCCGATAAGGGCCACCGGCCCCCGCGATAGCGAGTTGTCAAAGGCATAGGATAGCCGGGCGCGTAGCGTCGGTTTGGTCATGATGATCGCCCCCTGTGTATGCCGCTGTGGCTACTCGCCCACGCGCTGAACCCGCCAGTCCTCGTCCAACCAGAGGCCCACCACCTCCACCGGCAGCCCCCACGCGCGTACCGCGGCCACGGATTCGGCGATCTCGCGACGGTGTTCCTCCTCGGGGCAGGGATTGCCGGCACAGTCGTGATGGCCGACGACCGCAATTAGCTGTGAGCCGTGCTTCTCCACCGAGATGCGCACGCGCGCCTGCACCGAGGCGACTTGCTCCGGCGTCCCACGGAGGAGGACGCAGTCGGCGCCCGCCTCGGTGATGGTATCCACATAGTCGAGCTGGTACTGCTCCTTGAGCCAGGTAATGACGGGCAGTTGCGCCCGGCCGTCCATGCAGTTGATGGCGGTGCCAAAGGTGCCGTGAGCCATGCGATGTGCCTCTCCTGTTGGTTTGTAGCCCTACCCCGGCGTTGAACCGCCGGGCTGTGCCAGACGTAGCCCCCTACGGGGCCAACCCAGCCCCGAAGGGGCTTGGATCTATGGTAGCCGGAGGGGTTTACCCCCCGGCGGCCCGCCGCGAGGCGCTCCCTCGAGTTGTCCCAGCACCCTTTCCCGCACCACCTCCGACAGACCGACGGCGGCCATGGCGCGCCGCAGAAAGGCGGGGTCGCAACCGCCGGCCCGCATGGCCCCGATGATGGGCTCGTAGCGATCGCGACGGTCGCGGACGAGTTCAGTGACGAGGCGCAACTCGAGCGCCACCGTGGGCACCACGTGCGGCCCACAGGGGACCGTCACGTACCGCTCCCATGGGCCGCGCCCAATCGTCTCGCTGCTGTCCGCGTCGGATTCGACCTCAACGGTGCTGAACTCGACGTTCACGCCAGCGACGTCATAGCTCGCATAGTACTGCCTGGCGTTGGCAAGCCAGGCGGGCGCGGACAGGCAGCGAAACGATGCGAGAGCGGCACCGAACGCGTCGACGTCGCCCCTGCGCTTCACCAAGATATCGACGTCGGCTGCCGGCAGGTCGACCCCGTGCAGCACCGCGGCGGCGGTGCCCACCAGCCGGTACGGTATGTGGGCACATGCCGGCATGGCCGCATCCAGCATCGTGATCAGCGCCCTCTCGAGACGCGCGCGACTCAGCTCGGGCGGTGGGTGTTCCATCGGCGCTTTCCCTCACCATCACCGGCGGTCGGCTGATGGCTCCAACCGACCGCCGATGGCTGACCGTCGATCACAGGGTCACGTACCCCGCCCCCAGTACCTGGCGTGGCGGGGCGTCGAACTCGAGCTTGATCACGCACACACCGGCAATAGTGTCCGGGCTCTTGGCGGGGAGCCCCTTGAGGACCAGACGGTTCTCGGTCTGCTCGAAGGCAATCGGCTCGCCGCTGGCCAGGTACGATGCCCTCTTGACCTCGGTCCGCAGGCCGCCGATGGCCAACTCGCCGCCCGGCCAGCGGTCGCACCAGTAGTAGGCGGCGTTGCCCTTGAGCGTCCAGCGGCCGGTGAGCATCCCGCCCTCGAGACGCCCCCCGATACGGTCGCCCTGGCCGTAGAGGGCCTCACCGTTCCCGTCGATCCAACGGCCCACCGCCTCCAGCCGCTCCACCGCCTCCTCGGGCGCCGAGCCGTCGGGTTTCGGGCCGATATTGAGCAGGAGGTTGCCACCGCCCGCCGTGGCGGTGCGCAGCATGCCTAGCACCTCACGCACCGAGCGCCAATCGATGGCCGACGGCATATAGCCCCAGGAGCCGTTGAACGTCATGCACGCCTCCCAGGCGCGGCCGGGGCCCGCGGCGGTAACGTGCTCCTCGGGGGTGCCGAAATCCTCGTCGAGCAGTGAGCGGTTGTTGATGATGATGTCCGGCTGCAGCTCGCGCACCATGGCGTTCCGTCGGGCGCTCTCCCAGAGCGCCGGCGTACGCATGGGCCAGGCGACGTCGTACCACATGATGTCGATCTTGCCATAGTTGCTGCACAGCTCGCGTACGCAGCCGTCGCTGAAATCGAGGAAGCGACGCCGGGCGGCGTCGTCGGTGGCGCAGCGCGCGCCGTCGGGATGGTGCCAGTCCATGAGGGAGTAGTAGAACCCGATCCGCAGACCAAACTCGCGGCAGGCGTCCACGAACTCGCGCACCAGGTCACGCCCGGGGCCATGCTTCACGGCGTTATAGTCCGTCTGCGCGGTGTCCCACAGGCAGAACCCCTCGTGGTGCTTGGTGGTCATGACCATGTACTTGGCGCCGGCCTGCTTGGCGAGGCGCGCCCACTCGCGCGCCGGCCGCTCCTTGGGGCGCCAGGTATCGGCCAGCTTTTCATACTCGGCCATGGGGATACGCTCGCGGTTCATGGCCCACTCGTGCCGCCCCAACTGAGAGTAGAGCCCCCAGTGGACGAACATGCCAAAGCGCGCCTCGTGCCACCAGCGCATGCGGCGCTCGCGGGTCTCGGCGGTCTGCTGAAAGTAGGTGTGCTCGTTCATCGCCCCTCCTCATGGTCTCGGTCTGTGGGTCGCATGTCGATGTCCGGCTCGCCGCGCAGGCGCGCGAGTTGCCGGTCCTGAAAGGCGTGGGCGCGACGATTCTCTTCCTCGGGATCACAGATGGCGCGCAGCTCGGCCTCCAGCGCGGCCAGCACCTCGGGGCGGCGATCGACCAGGTTCTCCAACTCTTCCGGGTCGTGGGCGAGGTTGAAGAGCTGGTGCGGCCCCTCCATGACATAGATGAGCTTCCAGTCGCCCCGGCGTATCATGTAGGCGCCCGAGCGCGTGCCGTGGCCGTGGTACTCGGCGAACACGACGCGCTGGGGGTCCTGGGGGGCGATCTCCTGCAGGGGCGCGCCACGCCAGTGCGCCGGACGCTCCGCCCCCACCGCCCGCATGATCGCGGCCTGGGCGTCCAGCAGGCTGACGGGCGTCGCCACGCGCGCGCCGGCCGTGAAATCAGGACCCGCAGCGATGAGCGGCACGCGCACGGAATCCTCGTACAGCGAGCACTTCCACCACATGCCGAACTTGCCCAGCATCTCGCCGTGGTCGGCGCCATAGATGACGTTCGTCGTCTCCGCAAGGCCGGCGCGTTCCAGTGCGTCGAGTAACCTGCCGAGTTCGCCATCCACGTAGGTGATGCACCCCAGATAGCCGCGACGGAGCCCACGCACATCCGCCTCGCCGAACGCCTCGGTCTGAAAGTGCCGGCGGAGGTCGCGGGCATAGGGGTGCTGCGCCGAGGCGCAATCCAGGCCGTGCTCCGGCAGGTCGCCCCCCTCGGGGTAGAGGTCCCACAGCTCCTGCGTGGTATAGTGGGGAAAGTGGGGCGCATTGATGTTGACGCTGAGCACCCAGGGGCGGCCGAGGCGCGCGCCGCGCTCCTCGATCCACGCCACCGCGGCATCGACCACGCCCGGGTCCGGACCGAAGGGACGCGGATGGGGGCCGTAGCCGCCGGCACGCTCCAGGGCGTCGGGGCGGATGGCCAGGGGGCGCCGCCGGTGGTTCGTGTCCCCGGGAGGCTCGACGTCCAGGGGCAGGATCATCTCGGAGAATCCCAACGCCTCGGCGCGGCGATAGGCGTGGGTCTTGCCGATGTGAACGGCCTGCACCCCCTGCTCGGCCAGCACCGCGCCGTACGTGGGATAGTCAAAACCCAGGCCTAGGTTGCAGTTGCTGTAGGTCTGAAGCTCGTGCACATAGCGCCCGGCCATGAACGCCGACCTGCTGGGCAGGCAGAGGGGGGAGGCGCAGTAGGCCCTCTCATAGAGGGTGCCGGCCCGCGCGAGGCGATCCATGTTCGGCGTCCGCACCATGGGATGGCCGTATGGCGCCGAGTAGCGCGGGTTGTGCTCGTCGGAGAGCAATAGCATGACGTTGGCCACGTCGGCATCCTCCGGAGTGGCGTCGATGGTCGGGTCTCGGCCTTCTAGAGGCTACAGGTCGATCTCTAGCTCGCGCGCCACGCCCCGAATGTGCGCCGCCGCCAGGCGGTACTCCTCCTCGTCGGGCAGGTGCTCCAACATGAGGGGCGTGTCCGCCGGCAGCCGGTCGAGTTCGGTGAGATAGGCGCCATAGTCCAGCGCCCCCAGGCCGGGGCGCACCTCGTCCAGGTGCACCGTCAGCTTGGTGGAGAGGAGGATATCCTTGGCATGGCAGCTCAGCACCCGCGGGCCCAGGCGACGGAAGCAGTCCCGGATCAGGTCGCCGTTGCGAAAGTAGCGCTGCGGGCTGGAGATGAGGTTCACCGGGTCGAGATGGACGCCGAACGCCGGCCGATCGATGGCGGCGATGAGCCGCTCATAGCTCTCGGCCGAGTCGGGGTAGACCCAGGGCATCGTCTCCAGGGCATAGTGGCTGCGGGTGGGCCGCACGCCGTCGATGATGGCGCGCACCGTCTCGACGATGAGGTCAAAGGTCACCGCCGAGAGGTTGTCGGGGGAGGGGCCGTCCCACTGCTCGCCCCGCGACCCGGCGATGTTGACGCAGCAGCGCGCGCCGATGCGGTCTGCCAGGGCCAACTGCCCCTGGCAATACGCGATGGCCTGCCGGCGCGCCGCCTCGTCGGGGCTGATGGGGTTGCTCCAGGCGCCCACCTCGGCGATGACGATGTCGGCCTCCCGCGCCGCCCGGGCATAGGCGGCCACGGTGGCATCGTCGGCGTCCGCCTTGATCGGACAGCTGGCCGCGCGATAGCCTTGCGCGCGGGCCGCGGCAGCCCAGGCATCGGGATCCAGGTCGCGCGCGAATACCGGTCCACCAAGTCGCATAGGGATCAGCCTCCGTACGTCAGATGATCAACCGCAGAGGTCACAGAGAGCGCAGAGAGAACACAGAGGTGAGAGATGCGATAGGTGCCGAATGCGACGGCCCAGTGAATCACGCGGTCCGCCACGGCAGGGAGCCACGGTTACGCCGGATACCCCTACCAGGGCATCGCGAAGCAGCCGGTGAGGAACACTAACCGCCGGACTCCTCCGTCCCTTTGGTCGGCTCAGGCCAGCGTTTTCTCGCTCGCTCGAATACCTCATCCACGCTCTGTCCCTCGTAGAGGCGTCGGGAGATCTCTACATAGTCGGTAGGATCGCGATGCAAAAGCGCAAGGAATCGAAGCGCCGCTGCGGGCCCGAGCGCCCTGTTGAGAGCCTCAATACCCGTCACCCGAATTTCTGCATCATCTATCGTTCTCTTCTTACTCATCTGTTGTTGCCTGCCATACATAGTCCACTGGATTCATCACCCGGATGCTCAGAGAAAGTCGCTTGGCTTGCGCCACGAGTCGGTCATCGCAACTCAAGAACACATCAGCGTCGCGATGTAGCGCGCAGGCCAGGTGCAGTGCATCCTTAGCCGTGCAGCCCCCCCGACGAGACAGCATCGCTGCCGTATCCCGAATGGATTCCGCCGGCCCGACGTGTACATGACAGAGGGCACCAAGTTCCAGAACCTGCTGCGCTCGTTCGGGGAACGGACGCAACACCGTCTCGTCTAGGTGCATGAATGACCAGACCAGTGCGATACGTCCCTGTTCGGCCCAGTCAGAGCACCTGGCACGCCAGCGCTTCCATTTGGATCCTGATCTGACTGGGATCATCGAAGCCACGTTGAAAACCATTATAGTCCAGGTAGACGATTTCCATCAGATCCTCGAACCTCCTGGATCGTCGAACCAATCTGCCAACCCCACCACGCGGTGGATTTCGTTCCGCGTCAGGGAAACGGCGTGAACCATGGAGCACGACATCATTCTATCGCCGGATCAGTTCCTCCAGCCAGGGGATCTGCTCCCGCTCGCGCCGCCAGAAGAGGTCCTCCCAGAGATAGTGCACCGCCAGCATGCGATAGTCGCCAAAGCGGTCGCGCAGGAGCGCCAGCAGCGTCTCTACAGGGACTAGCCCATCGTGGCAGCACCCACAGAAGAGGCGCGAATAGATGCGCTGCTCCCACGGCGAGATATGGTTCAGCTCGTCGAGGCGGTGAAAGACGTCGAACAGGATGTACCACACCGAGGCGGGCCCCACGCCGTAGAGGCGCAGCAGCGCGGCGCGCTGTTCGTCTGCCGAGCGCCCCCGCAGGTCGAACTCGTCCACCTCGCCCCGCGCCAGGGCGGCGCTCACGCGCTTGATCGCCTTGGCGCGATAGCCCACCTTGAGGGCGCGCAGCTCCTCCTCCGCCACGTCGTCCATCGCCTCGGGCGGCCACATAGCATACAACTCGACGCCGTCAAAGCGCAGCAGCGTGCCAAAGCGCTCGTACAGCGCCTGCATCATGTGGATGGAGCGCCGGATGACGGCGTTCTGCAGCACGATGGCCACGATGAGATAGTCGTACAGCGAGCCGAAATGGGCCGGGCGCATGCCGCGCCAGCGGGCGATCACCGGCCCGAGCTGCGGGTCGCCGGCGAACCGCCGGTCGAACGGCCCCAAGTCGAGGTCCAGGTTCAGGCGGTAGCGCAGCTCCTCTTGGAGGCTGGCGACAAGGGCGTCATCCAGCGCCCGCCGCGACCACACCGCCACCTCGATGGCCGGGTCGTTCACGTCGCCAGCGTTGGCAATGCGCAGCCCGAGGGGCTCGCCCCGCCAGAGGGCGGTCTGCCAGCGGACGCCCGGCTCCCACAGGTTGTCGCCGGAGGGAAAGTGGTCCGGCTTGTGGAGGGTGGCGTCGAAATGGAAGGGGGCACGCGGCACCAGCCGCAGCGTGCACGCGTGCGCGAGTTCCTCGGCCATCGCCTGGCTCTGCTCCCATCACCCCTCGCTAGAGGGGGGTCAGTGCCGTACGGGGGCGCAGTATAGACGATATGGGGGCGGAGGGCTATTGGCTGTTGGCCATTGGCCCTGCGTTGCTGTGTGGATCGCCCCTGTCCCCCGCTGGTTGACATGGAGGGGTGGCGCCAGCCATGAGCTAGTAGCCAAGAGCCGATAGCCCAGCAAACGTCAGCACTCGACGAGCCCGATCAGTTCGCCCAGTGCCGCGATCCGCTCCCCGCCATAGTCGGGGTGGCGGCCCTGCATGTCGATGAGGACGGCGCGACAGCCCACGGCGCGGGCGCCGCCGATGTCGGTGTCCAGGCTGTCGCCCACAAAGAGGGCCTCCTCGGGCGCGCAGCCCACGGCATCCAGCGCCCGGGCAAAGATGCGCGGGTCGGGCTTGTCGATGCGCAGCTCGCCAGAGATGAGGATGGGGTCAAAGTGCTGCGCCAGGTCGAGGCGCGCCAACAGGTGTCGCACATAGGGCGGGTGGTCGAAATTGGATACCAGCGCCACCGCGTGGCGCTCGCGGAGGGCGCGCAGCGTGGGGACCACGTCGTCCGGCAGCGCCAGGTGCCGGTCCCAAGCGCTGATGCAGGCGTTCACACCCTGCAGCGCCATGTCCCGATCCTCGGGAAGGCCGTAGCTGCGAAAGAGGCGCAGCACCTTGCCGAGGAAGGGGGTCTCCTCCGTGTCCTCCTCCGGGCGCAGTGGGGTAATGAACTGCGCCTGCCAATCGACGGCGAACGCCTCGTAGGGTGGGTCGGCGCCCAGCACGCGTAACGCGTCGAGGATGCCGTCCCAGGCCTCCCGCGTGCCTGCCTCGATGTCGCCATAGGCGATCACGGTGCCAAAGAGGTCAAAGAGTACGGCCTTGATCATGATCCCCTCCCTTTGGCGGCATTCTACCACAGCGAAACCCTCGCGTATACACCTCCTGGAGGTGTGTCCGGGTTGGACAGCGCGCCGCGTGGCGCCTATGATGGCGGCAGGTCACGCCGGTTGACACCAGTTACGCCGGTACCGTCGGCTGCCGCCGTTTGCTGCCACGAGAGCCATCATCAGGAGTCGAACGCCATGCCCGGCCAACCGAACCTCGTCTTTATCCTGCCCGACCAGCTGCGCTACGACTTTCTCAGCTGCTATGGCGCCTCGTTCATCGAGACGCCGCACATCGACGCCCTGGCCGCCGAGGGGGTGCGCTATCAGCGCGCCTACTCTGCCCACCCCGTCTGCGTGCCGGCGCGCGTCTCCCTCATCAGTGGGCTGCACGCCTCGCACACCGGCGTGCTCGACAACGGCCAGTTCCTGCGCCCCGACTATGCCGCGTGCGGGCTGCGAACCTGGCCCGAGATCCTCAACGCCGCCGGCTACTATACCGCCGCTATCGGCAAGATGCATTTCTATCCCTGGGACCTGCGCCTCGGCTTTCAGTATCGCGCCATCGCCGAGGACAAGCGCTGGATCCACATCCGCGACGACTACTATCACTTTCTCCACGCCCGGGGGCTGCGCCGATACCACGGCAACGAGCACGAGGGCTATTACGAGAACAGGGGCGCCATCATCAATCGCCTCCCCTGGGAGTGCTCGGTGGACCATTTCGTCGGGCAGGAGGCGTGTCGCTTTATCCGCGACCACGGCAAGGACGGCCCCTTTGCCATGATGGTGGGCTTTCCCGGCCCCCACTGCCCCTACGACCCCACCCCCGAGTACGCCACGTTTGATCCGGCGGACATGCCCAAGGCCGTCCCCGAGGCGCCGGGAGACACGCCCAAGCTGCGGGAGCAGAACGTGGCGGGCAACCGCGGCCCGTGGAACGGCGTGGACTATGCCGAGTTCACCGATGCCCACAAGGCCAAGATTCGCGCCCACTATGCCGGCCTGGTGAAGGCCATCGATGACGAGGTGGGCGACATCCTCGGCGCGCTGCGCGAGCAGGGGCTGCTGGAGAACACCATCATCGTGTTCGCCTCCGACCACGGCGACTATCTCGGGGACCACAACCTCATCGGCAAGGGGCACTTTTTCGAGGCCAGCTGCCACGTGCCGATGATCGTGCGACTTCCGGGACAAGCCGCCACGGTGCAGGACGACCTCGTGGAGCTGACGGACGTCACCGCCACGCTCCTCGGGCTGGCGGGCAGCGAGGTACCGGCGCACATGGACAGCAACCCCCTGCCGGGCCTGGGGCTGGCCACCACGCCGCGGGAGCGGATCGTGGGGCAACTCGCCGGCGGCTGGAGCCTGTACGACGGCGAGTGGCGCCTGTCCAAGTACGCCACGGGTGAGGTGACACTATTCAACCTGGCGGAGGACCCCCAGGAGCAGTGCAACCGCGCCAACGACCCCGGCTGCCGGGAGCGCCTCGCCGCCATGGACGCCGAACTCACCCGCACCATCATGCACGGGATGCAGGAGGCGTTCTTTGACCGGCGCGTCTACGTCCGTGACCTCTCGCAAGACCCCTGGTTCGGTCGCGAGGGGTGGGTGCGGCCGTACCCGCGCAAGGCACAGGACCGCTAGCGACCGCGGTCACCGCCACACGCTAGAACGGGTGCGCCCCCGGCGGGGGCGCACCCGTCGCGTTGAGGTGGTGCCGGTCATTCAGCAGCACCAGCTTGGCGCTCCCATCATAGACGTACAGCTCTGACACGGACGCCGCGCCGAGCTGGAAGCGCCAGAAGGCGCTGGTGGGCACACCCAGCGCCAGGCACAGGAGGGCGCGCAGACAGGCGCCATGGCCCACCAGGGCGATGGTGGCGTCGCGCGGTCGCGCCGCCAGCTCACGCCACAGTTCCCCCACCCGCTCTAGCACGGATGCCATCGCCTCCCCGCCGGGCGGGGCCGTCACCCCCGGGTCCGACTGCCACCCCAGGTAGCGCTCCGGGGCGCTGCGACGTATCTCCTCATGGGTCAACCCCTCCCAGCGGCCAAAGCTGATCTCACGCAGGCGCTCGTCGGTCACGACGGGAGCCTCATGGTGCACCGCGACGGCGGCCGCCGTGTCCAGCGCGCGCTGCAGGGGGGAGGAGCGTAACTCGATGAGGGCTTGTCCGCGCAGCCGCTCGGCCAGCGCGGCCACCTGGGCCTGGCCCACGTCGCTCAGGGGGGTGTCCGTGGCGCCCTGGTAGCGGTGCTCAGCGCTCCAGGGGGTCTCGCCGTGACGAAGGAGCAAGAGTCTCACGATATCAATACCTCATGGCTGGATGGATGCCCCCCATCATGGCCGATGATGCGGATAAGAGCAAATGAGAAGGAGGGCAGCACGCCGCGCGACATTGTGATCGAATGCACGAATTTGACCTTTCCCGCCACTTTGTGCATAATATCACAAACCTGGCGACGTGATGGTCGCTGTGAGGGTCGCTGCCAGACGAGCGCCAACCGTCACCCGCCGGGTTCTCGTGAGAGCCGCGAGCGACGCTGACGATGTGGGGAGGTCACGTGGATACGAGCACCGCAACGACACGCAACACCGCGAACAGGCTCGTGGAGGTCGAGGAGATCCTCGCCCGTCGCGGGCGCACACCCACCGAGTTGATCGGTGTGCTGCAGGACATCCAGGAGCGCTGGCACTACCTGCCGGAGGACGCGCTGAACTATGTGGCCACCACCCTCGGCATGTCGGTCAACACCGTGTTCGGTGTGGCCACCTTCTACGCCCAGTTCTCCCTCGAGCCCAAGGGCAAGTACCTGGTGCGCATCTGCGACGGCACCGCCTGCCACGTCAAGGGCTCGACGCCCATCTATGAGGCCATGAAGAAAAAGCTCGACCTGCGCGACGGCCGTGTGACGACGGCCGACGGCCTCTTTACCCT
>ENA-UOUL01001260-UOUL01001260.1-bioreactor-metagenome-genome-assembly--contig:-NODE-1260-length-37367-cov-7.319657_pt1 | contig 37367 bp, 29 predicted proteins | sample MGYA00249838_ERZ747220 | MGnify/ENA primary metagenome ERZ747220 (study PRJEB28778, sample SAMN05720191) | bioreactor metagenome | isolation source: Anaerobic biogas reactor | place: USA:Washington... | reverse complement strand
CAAGGTCATCCTGGGGTCTTCTTCAGGCCTGAATGAGATCTACTCCGTGCTCAAGGGCATCCATCAAAAGGACTACACGGCTGAAGTTGCCCAGCTGGGCGATTTGTTCACCGTCACCTATGACCCGGGCATGATCAAGATTGCTGTTCAGGACATGGTAGACTATCTGGACGGCAAGGAAGTTGCCAAGGACCACGTTGTGCCGGTCAGCGTTGTTGACGCGACCAATGTCAGCGAGTTCCAGGGCTTTGGCGACGCGTTTGCCAAGTAATCATACGACCCTGCCCTCCGCAGGTGAGCCTGCGGAGGGCTTTTGACAAGCAAGGAGACCGGGCGCGACATGCTGGAAATGAAGGGCATCTCCAAATCTTTTTTTGGTGTCAGGGTGCTCGATAAAGTTGATCTGACCGTAGGCCACGGCGAGGTTCACGCACTGCTTGGTGAGAACGGGGCGGGCAAGTCCACCCTGATGAACATTCTGGGCGGCGTGTACACACGCGACGCCGGCCAGGTTATTTTTTTGGGCAAGCCGCTGGAGAACACCACGGTGCGTCTGGCGGAGAATGCCGGCATCGCTTTTGTTCACCAGGAACTCAACCTTTTCAACGATTTGCGTGTGTATGAAAACATTTTTCTGCGCAAGGAGATTGTGCATTCCTTTGGGGTCCTGGCTAAAAAGGAGATGATCGCCCGCACGCAGGAATTAATGGCGCAGCTGGGCGTGGACATCCCCGCCACCGCCATGGTATCGGAGCTGGAGACCAGCAAAAAGCAAATGCTGGAGATTGCCAAGGCCTTGTACGCCAAGGCTGAGCTGTTTATCCTGGATGAACCCACCACCTCCCTGAACACCGCGGAGATCGAGATGCTCTTTGACCTGATCCGCCGCCTGAGGGAACACGGAAAATCCTTTTTCTTTATTTCCCACAAGCTCCAGGAGGTCTTTGAGATTGCTGACCGCTACACCGTGCTGCGCAACGGGCAGATGGTACAAACCGGGGACATCGCCCAGGTCACCGCCACCGATATCGCGCGCATGATGGTAGGTCAGCAGTATACGGATCAAAGCGTCTATCAGCCACGTGAACTGGGCGAGGTGGTGCTGAAGGCGGAGAAGCTGTCCGGCCAGGGCTTCCGACAGGTCTCTTTTTCCGTGCGCCGCGGCGAGATTGTAGGATTCACAGGGCTCAAGGGCGCGGGCATTTCGGAGATGTTCTCCACCATCTTTGGTACGCTGCCCATCTACGGCGGCAAGCTCACCTTATTTGGCGAGGAGATTACCAGCAACACCGTGCGCGGCGCCATGCGCAGGCGGCTGGCCATGATACCTTCCAACCGCAAGGAAAACTCCGTCATCCCGGATTTTTCGCTGCTGGAAAACTTCTATATTTCTGAACACCGCCTCTCTGAGAATGAGCCGATCATCAACAAAAACACGGAACTGAAGCGTTATGGAACGCACCGGGATGCGCTGTCCATCAAGGCCAACACACCCTATGATATGATTACCTCGTTGTCAGGCGGCAACCAGCAAAAGGTGATCCTGGCGCGCTGGCTGAATACCCGGTCAGACATCCTGCTGCTGGACAATCCCACCCAGGGCATCGATGTGGGCTCCAAGGCGGAGATATACAGCCTGATCCAGCAACTGGCCCTTGAAGGCAAGACCATCCTGGTCAACACCCTGGAAATCCCCGAGATCATGAAAGTCGCTGACCGCTGCGTGGTATTTTTTCACGGGCGCGTCCACACCATTCTCGACCGCGAGCAGATTACCGAGGAACGGGTCATGATCGCGGCGACCAACGCAGCACAGACGGAGGTAAACGCGTAAGATGTCGACGATCACTACCCAGGACAAGCCAAAACAATCCATCACCAAAGTGCTGGGCAACTACAGCTTCATCCTGATTTTTTTCGCCATTTTGCTCGTCTACCTGATCATTAATGCGGGCGCTACCACCTGGTCAGGTGTGATGAACATCCTTCGCCATTCGACAGTGGTCGGTATCATCGCCTTTGGCATGGGCTTGACCATCATCACCGGAGGCATCGACCTGTCGGTTGGCAGCATGCTCTCCCTGATTGGCGGCATCTCCGTGGTAGTCTTCAACGCCACCAACAGCCCGATTTTGACTTTGCTGTTCGCGCTGACTGGCGGTTTTGTGCTGGGCAGCATCAATGGGCTGCTGATTGGCAAGGTGAAGATGCCTCCCTTTATTGTCACCTTGGCCACCATGATGATTTACCGTTCGATCGCCCAGTATTACCTGCGCGCGGTGGAGCGCAAGTCCATCTACAATATGGATGGCACGCTCAGCGCCTACCAGGGCTTTTATGATTTTGGCCAAAGCAAGCTCTTTGACCTGATTCCCACCGTGGGCATCATCCTGATCCTGGTAACTGTGGTCATGGTCTTCCTGTCCACTTCCACCAAGTATGGCCGCACTATCTACGCGGTGGGCAGCAATGAGCGCGCGGCGATGCTGGCGGGCATCTCGGTGGAATGGGTGCGTGTGAGCGTGTATGTGCTCACCGGCGTGCTGTGCGGCCTGGCTGCTTTCATCTGGCTGGCCATGAACGGCTCGGTTGACCCGGCTACTTTGGGGCGCAGCAATGAGATGTATGCCATTGCTGCCGTAGTGATTGGCGGGGTCAGCATGTCCGGGGGAAAGGGCAACCTGCTGGGCATCCTTTTCGGCGCGATGAGCTACAATATAATCGATAAAATCATTGCCGCCATGCGCTTCGACGCGCTCATCAACGACACCATCAAGGGCGCCATCCTGCTGGTGGCTGTGCTGATTCAAATCATGATCCCGGTGCTGCGCGGCAAGTTCCGCAAGAAGGAAGCCTGAGCCTTTCATGACAGACCAACCGGCATCCGCCGGTTTTTTGTTGATACCTATAAAACAGAAAAACAAGCGCTTTGCTTGTCAGTTGCCTGGCTGCTTGCTATACTGCCTTTAGTGCGTCATTCTGAACAGACGGGTGAACGCACAGACAGGCAGAAGGTTTTTGATGGTTCCGCTCAACTGGAGGATTGCGCCTGGCGGAGCGATGAGGTGGCGCAAGCAAACCATTTCAACAAAAAGTGTGATTGAGCATGGTTTCAAAAGGAGGAGGTCTTATGTGGCAGGACAGAAAGCGCTGGCTGCCCCTGGCCATCGGACTGATGCTTCTGGCTTTCGCACTGTACCGTTTTGATGCCATCATCACCCTGTTTAAAACGCTGTTGTCCATTTTGACCCCGTTTATCATGGGGCTGTTCATGGCATTGTTGGTCAACTTGCCGCTGCGCCTGCTGGAGCGGGTCATCATCCTGCCGGTTACCCGCCCTGCGCTTCAGAAGATGCGCCGCGCCATTACGCTTTCTTTGTCTGTCCTGATCGTTGGAGTGGTCATCGCGCTGTTGCTGATTGTGATCATTCCAGAGGTCAGCGGCGCGGTTGAGCGCCTGATCCGCGTGATCCCCGGCCTGCTCAAGGACCTTGAGCTGTGGCTGACAGAGCGCAATGCCAATGTGCGCCAAACCCTGGGGCTGGTAGAGACCAACGAGGGAGAGGTGCGCGACATCTTCCAGCGGGCTTATCAGTTTCTTGTGGGCGGGCTTTCCTATTCCTCAGGCGTGGTCATCTCAGCTGCCGGTTTTCTGGTCAACCTTGTTGTCGGGCTGGTGTTTGCCATTTATCTGCTGTTTAGCAAAGAGGTCATTCAGAACCAGTTCTCCCGCTTGCTGCGCAGCCTGCTGCCGCCCCGGGTCAGCCGACGCGCGCTGGAAGTTTCTCGGATGCTGATTCGCGCCTATACCAACTTTCTGGGCGGTCAGCTGCTGCAGGCTTTTATCTCCTCAGTGCTGACCACGCTGGTGCTGATAGTATTCGGGTTCCCCTATGCGGTGCTCATCGGGCTGATTACCTTTGTTTCAGCGCTGATCCCGGTCTTTGGCCCCTTCATTTCGGGCGTCCTGGGCATGTTGCTGGTGCTGACGGTGAGCCCGTCCCAGACCCTGTGGTTTTTATTGGCTTTCTTCATTGTCCAGCAGCTCAGCGGCTCGGTTATCTACCCGCGCATCATGTCCAATGCCATTGATATCCCCTCCATTTGGGTGCTGGTGGCAGTGACCCTGGGCGGCGGTATCATGGGCATTCCAGGCATGCTGCTGTTTATCCCGCTGACCGCTGTTGCCTTCCATTTAGTCAGCGAGTATGTCAGCAAAAAGGAACAGGCAGCCAGGGGCACGGAGCAGCACATTGATACGTTGTGATAATCTGACCCGCGCCTTTGAAGGGGACGGGGTTTTTGACATCAGCCTTCAGGTGCAGGCAGGGCAGACCCTGGGTTTGCTGGGACCCACTGGCGCCGGTAAGTCGGTATTGCTGCGTGTGCTGGCTGGACACCTGCGCGCGCAGGCCGGAACCGCTTCTGTTTTAGGGCTGGATTGCTGGCGCGACCGCCGTCGGATTTTTCGCCGGGCTGTCTATGCGCCCATGGTGCCCGCGCTTGAAATGCGTATGACCGGGGAAGAGTACCTGAACTTTTCTGCGCGATACCATGGCGGCTTCAATCCGCAAAAAGCACGCCGGTTGACCGAGCAGATGGATATCCCCCTGACCGGGCAGTGCCGCCGGATGGGGCAGGAGGAAAGAAAAAAGCTGGGTTTGCTGGTTGCCCTGGCGCTGGACGCGGAAGTCTTCCTGTTGGATGAACCTTTTGGCAGCCTGTCCGCTTTTGCCCGGGGCGCGCTGGCCGATGCGCTGCAGGCGCTGCGCCAATCCGGCGCCGCTGTGCTGATGACCTCCCATGTGCTGGAAGAGGTGCGCCGCGCCTGCAGCCACATCGCCATCATCCGCCAGGGGCGTCTGGTTGTCACGCAGCCGGTGGAAGCTTTGAGCCTGACCCGGCAGAAGGTGTATCACATCACCTTTAACAGCCCTCAGCAAGCCGCTTCTTTTGCCGCTGAATGGGAAGCCGGGGTTGAGCTCATCGGCACCCGGGCCCTGGTGGCCATTCCGGCGAGCCCGCAGGCCCTGCTGCGCACCCTGGCGCGCTATGAGGTGGTGGATTTGATTGGCGGGCGCGAGGATGCCGAGGAAGGATTCCTTCGTTATTACGGGGATGATATCGTATGATCAGCGCTTTGTTTTTTGCCAGATTCCGCCCCAAGAGCCTGCTGATATGGCTGCTTGCCGCCCTTGTGCTGGGCGCGGGCGCGGTTGCGGCTTACCTGCCTTCCCCGCTGGAACAGCTTCGTTTTCTGCGTGGCGAGATGCCCGAATTATTTACCGTTCTGGGCTTTGTGGGCGACAGCAACCTGCCTGCCTTTGTGCTCAGCGCTCTGTATGGCCTGCTGCTGCCGATCCTGGCCAATATGCAGGCGGTGTCCTTGGGAAGGCACCTGCTTGCCCGGCCGCTGGCGGACGGACGCCTTGCGCAGCTGCTGGCTGCGCCCCATGCCAGGGCGTCTGTCCTGCTGCTTCACTTTCTGACCTTGTCAGTTTGGGTCGTGCTCACGCAGGCTGCCTGCCTGGCTGGTCAGATGCTTTCAGCCGTGTTGCTTTTCCCGGGAGCGGATCTGGCCGCGCTGTCACGACTGAGCATTGGCTTTATCCCGACAGCGCTGCTGCTGTCTGCCTTTTGCTGCCTGCTGGCGCTGGTGTCGCCGTCTGAAGCGCGTTATGCCCGCCGCGCACGCTTGCTGCTTGCCCTGATGCTGATCCTGGCCATGGCCGGACGCTTGTCCGGCTGGACGCGTTTGCGTTTATTCAGCGCCTGGAGCCTGTTTGATGGCCGCAGCCTGGCTTTCGGCGCGGGCGGCTGGGGCCTGGCCAGCCTGGCAGGTGGAGTGACCTTGGTATGTTTGGCAGCCGCGCTGCTTTATTTCCAACAGCGCGAGCTGTAAAGGAGGGTGATGTTGATGTCCGGCTTTGTGGTGCATCCCTGGAAGGTCATTCAGTCCAGCTTTGATCCGGAGGCGCAGCGCTTTGCCGAAAGCCTGATGTCTCTGGGCAACGGCGCGATGGGACTGAGGGGCAACTTTGAAGAGGTGTATTCAGGTGACAGCCTGCAGGGCACCTACATCGGCGGCGTCTGGTTTCCGGACAAGACGCGCGTGGGCTGGTGGAAGAACGGCTACCCGCAATACTTTGGCAAGGTCATCAACGCCATGAACCTCATCGGCCTGAAGGTGGAGGTGGACGGGGTATGCCTGGATGCTGCGCGGCTGGATGTGGTGCGCTTTTACCGTGAGCTGGATATGTATACCGGTATCCTTCGCCGTCAGATGGCGATGCGCACGCCGCAGGGCATGGTCAGCATCACGGCGGAGCGTTTTGTGTCAATGGCGGACGCTACCTGCTTGGCATTGCGCTATGAGGTTACGGCAGATTATCACGCCACGGTGGATATCACCGCCTTCCTGGATGGTGAGGTGCGCAACGAGGACAGCAATTATGATGAGGTATTCTGGGAACAGACAGATGCCGGCGTCGTTGAGCACGCCCAGGGCGCCTACCTTGTCAGCCGTACCCGTGGCAACCCCTTTCATACGCCGCGGTTTACGGTAGCGGGCGCCTTCCGGGTACAAACCGATATGGAATACATCACCGATGAGGCCAGGCTGGGCTATGCCGGTCTGACCTTCCATAAAACCATCGCGCCGGGCGAGAAGGCCGCGCTGGACAAGATCATCTGTGTAGCGACCGACCGGGATTACGCGGCTGATGACCTGGCTGACACTGCGAAGCGCTTTGTGCGCGGCTCCGCCAAATTGGGCTATGAGGGGCTCAAGGCGCTGCACACCGCTGCCTGGGCCGCCAAATGGGAGCGCGCGGACGTCACCATAGAGGGGGACGAGGCAGCCCAGCAGGGCATCCGTTTTAACCTTTTCCACCTGCTGTCCACCTACACGGGGGAGGATGCCCGGCTCAACATCGGACCCAAGGGGTTTACCGGGGAAAAGTATGGCGGCGCCACCTACTGGGATACCGAAGCGTACTGCTTTCCGGTTTACATGGCAGTTGCCGGGCAGGAGGTGGCCAGGCAGCTGTTGCGCTATCGCCATGAGCAACTGCCCGGCGCCTACCACAACGCCGCCCGGCAGGGGCTGCCCGGCGCGCTGTATCCTATGGTCACCTTCAATGGCATAGAATGCCATAACGAGTGGGAGATCACCTTCATGGAGATCCACCGCAACGGCGCCATTGCGCACGCGATTTACGAATACACCACCTACACCGGGGACAGATCCTACCTGCTGGATGAGGGCTTGGACGTGCTGCTGGGCATCGCACGTTTCTGGCTGGGCCGCGTGCACTTCAACGAGCGCACCGGGCGTTACATGATTCATGGCGTCACCGGCCCCAATGAGTACGAGAACAACGTCAACAACAACTGGTACACCAACCGCATCGCTGCCTGGTGCCTGGATTTTTTCCGCTATGCCTATCTGGATGCCCCCGCGCAAAAGCAGGCGCAGCTTGGCGTATCCCGGGATGAGCTTGCGCGCATGGAACAGGTGGCGCAGAAGATGTACTACCCTGTGGATGAGCAATTGGGCATCTTTGTCCAGCACGACACCTTCCTTGACAAGCACATCATGCCGGCGGACCGGTTGCCGCCTGAGGACAGGCCGCTGAATCAGCACTGGAGCTGGGACCGCATCCTGCGCTCCTGCTTTATCAAGCAGGCTGATGTGCTTCAGGGACTGTACTTCCTGGGCCACCTCTATGACCGGGACACCAAGAAGCGCAATTTTGATTTCTATGAGCCTCTGACCGTGCACGAGTCCTCGCTCTCGCCTTGCGTGCACGCCATTCTGGCTGCTGAGATCGGCTATGAGCAAAAGGCGGTGGAACTGTATCACCGCACTGCGCGGCTGGATTTGGACAACATCAACAACGACACCGAGGACGGCCTTCATATCACCAGCATGTCCGGCTCCTGGCTGGTGATCGCCCGCGGCTTTGCCGGCATGCGTACCGACAACGGGCTGTCCCTGTGGCCCTTCCTGCCCAGCGGCTGGACAGCCTACTCCTTCCGATTTGATTACCGTGGTCGCGTGATCAACCTGGCGATGGACGGTGCGGGCGTCAAGCTGACGCTGGTGTCCGGGCCTGCTATTTCGCTGCGTGTGTGGGACGAGACCATCCGCTTGGAACATGAATGGACGAAACAGGGGGACGGACAATGAAAAAGCTATTTATTTCTGCGGACATTGAGGGCACCTGCGGCATCGCTGCCTGGGACGAGACACACAAAGGCCATCCGGATTATGAGCGATATGCCCTGCGCATGAGCCGCGAGGTGGCCGCCGCCTGCGAAGGCGCGCTGGAGGGCGGCATGGACCTGGTCATGGTGCGAGATGCCCATGGTTCGGCGCGCAACCTGGACTGGTCCTGCCTGCCCAGGCAGGTGCAGCTGATCCGCGGCTGGGGCCAGGATCCGCTGTGCATGATGTCCGGTCTGGATGAATCCTTCTACGGCGCGGTGTTCACCGGCTACCACGATCTGGCAGGTTCCGGGGAGAACCCGCTGTCACACACCATGTCCACCAGTCTTGTGTGGTTGACGCTCAATGGCGAGCCTTTGGGCGAAGCGCACATCAATGCTTACACCGCGGCCCTTTATCGGGTGCCGCTGCTGGCGCTTAGCGGGGACAGCGGCATCTGCGCCAAGGCCAAGGCCCTGGTGCCCGCATGCAGGACGGTGGCAGTCAACCGCGGCGCCGGCAACCTGGTGCACAGCATTCACCCGGAGGTGGCCCTTGTCAAAATCCGCGAAGCCGTGCGCCAGGCCTGCCAGGAGAGACGAGAGTCTTTCGCCCTGAATTTGCCGGATACCTTCCGTCTGGACGTGCGCTTTTCACAGCATGCCAAGGCGTACTCCGCCGGCTTTTATCCGGGTGTCAAGCGCCTGGACAGCCACACGCTGCGCTATGAGGCGGATGACTGGTACGAGGTGCTGCGCATGATGCATTTTTGCCTATGAAAATCAAGGCCAGGAGCCTTATCGGCCTGCTGATCGGCCTGCTGCTGATGGCGCTGCCGCTTTTCCTGCCGCTTATGGGAGGCCTGAACCGCGAGGCGATGCGGGTGCTGGGCGTTTTCCTGGGGGCTGTGGTCCTCTGGCTGTTTGTGGATATCACCTGGCCCAGCGTGCTGGCGCTTCTGGCGCTGGCCCTGGTGCCGGGGATCACCACCAACGCGGTGATCGCAGCTTCCTTTGGCAATGCCACCATCTGGTTTTTGGTGTTTTCCTTCCTGCTTACCTACGCGATGAGCCGAACCGGCTTCCTGCGCCGCCTGGCTTTGGCTTTTCTCAACAGCCGCCTGGCCCGCCGGGGAACCTGGGCCTTCGTGTGCATGTTTCTGCTGGCGGTGCTGGCGCTGGGCAGCTTTATCGCGCCCACGGTCACCTTCCTGATGTATTTTGCCCTGCACCGGGAGGTAGCCGAGGCCTTGGGCCTCAAGCCTGGCAGCGCACTGGCCCGGGCGTTGATGATCGGCACAGCTTGTGTAACCTCCATCTCCTGCGCGATGACGCCCATAGCGCACACCTTTCCGCTGATGGCGATGGGTTTTTATGAATCAGCGACAGGGCAGGCCATCACGTATCTGTCCTATCTGAAGATTGGCCTGCCTGCGGGCATTGTATTGTTTTTGCTGACCCTGCTGCTGCTGTACTTAGGCTTCCAAAAAGCGTTTCGAGCAGAAAAGGTGGACATCGCAGCGCTGCGTCTTTCCGCAAGCGGTGATTTTACAGCGCGCGAATTGGCTTCTGCTCTTGTTTTTTTCCTGGTCATCCTGGCCTGGCTGCTCTCCGGCATCCTGCCCGGAGCCTTTCGGCCTCTGGTTGACTTGGGCACGGTCTGGCCGGCGATGCTGGGGGTTGCGCTGCTCAGCGCCGTGCCGGTCGGCGGGTCGCCGGTACTGGACATCAAGCAGGGCATGGCGCAGGGCGTGTCCTGGGCCAGCATCCTCTTGTGCGCGGCAGCGCTCGCGCTGGGGAAATTTGTCAGTGATGAGCAGTACGGTATCACCGCATTGGTGGGGGAGAGCCTCCAGCCGCTGATGACTTCTCTGGGCAGTGTCGGGGCGCTGCTGGTTTTGATCGCCGCCACCGTTGTGATGACCAATTTCATGTCAAACATTGTGACGACCACCCTGATGTACAATGTGTCAGCGGCTGTCCTGCCGCTGATGACGCTGGCGGGCAACGCGCTGGACGCGCAGACTGTGGCCATCCTGGTGGGTATGTGTGCTTCACTGGCCTTTGCTGCGCCGCCTGCCATCGCCCATATTGCGCTGGCTGCCGGTTCCGACTGGGCCGGTCCCGGGGATATGCTGCGCTATGGCGGAGCGCTTGCGGTCATTTCCATCCCGGTTATCCTGATATTCACATTGCTATAAAAAAGGAGGTAACATCATGAAAACTTTTCCTATCGGCGTCATGCTTGAATCCTTTCGCCTGCCCATTGCGGAGGCGCTTGAAAAGGCCGCCGCCCTCGGCGTTCAGGGGATCCAGGTCTATGCTACCAGAGGAGAACTGGCGCCGGAGAACCTCAACCCGGGTCAGCGCAGGGATTTTCTCAAGCGTGTGAAGGACGCCGGGCTGGTGATTTCCGCCGTGTGCGGTGATCTGGGGCATGGCTTCGGCGACGCGGACAAAAACCCTGATCTGGTCGAAAAATCCAAGCGTATCCTTGACCTGTCAAAGGAATGGGAGTGCGGTATCGTCACCACCCACATCGGTGTAGTGCCCGCCGATCCCTCCCACACGCGCTATGGTATCATGCAGCAGGCCTGCGGTACCCTGGCGCGCTATGCGGACAGCGTGGATGCGAAATTCGCCGTGGAGACCGGGCCTGAGACAGCCGCTACACTCAAGGCTTTCCTGGATTCTCTGCACTCGCGCGGCGTATCGGTCAACTTTGATCCGGCCAACCTGGTCATGGTCACCGGGGATGATCCGGTGCGGGCGGTGTACACCCTGAAGGAATATATCGTTCATACCCACGCGAAGGACGGCAGGCGGCTGTACTACCGGGATCCGGAGAAGGTCTACGGCATCGTGTTTGACGAGTCTTTGTCCAGCCCTTCTTTTGAGGAATTGCCGCTTGGCGAAGGCGGTGTGGATTTCCCGCGCTATCTGGATGCCTTGCGTGACATTGGCTACAAAGGGTTTTTGACGATCGAGCGCGAGGTGGGTGAGGATCCGGCCGGCGATATCGGCAAGGCGGTTGCCTTCCTGCGTGAGTTATTTGTCTGAAATTATACTGGTTTTGAGAAGTACAAAGCAGATTCAATAGAACCTGCATAATTTCTTGACGCCCGGGTTTTGGACGGTTAAGATAGCCCAAGAGATAGCCGGGAGGTATTCATGAATTCGACACGCCGGATTCTGGGCCTGCTGAAGCCTTATCGCGGCAAAGTCTTGCTGGGTTTTCTGTTCCAGACCGTTGTGATCGTCACCCGATTGATCCAGCCCCTGATCACCAGGCAAGTGGTCAACGATGTGATTATCGCGGGCAGGCATCAGCTTCTGGTGCAATTGTGCCTGACTTTGCTTGGCCTGTCCCTGACCCGGGCGGTCAGTTCCTATGTGCGCGTCCAAATGATGGAACGCGCTTCCCAGAACGTAGCCTATGACTTGCGCACGGGCTTGTTCCGGCATCTGCAAACGATGTCTTTTTCGTTTTATGATCGAAACCGCGTGGGCGAAATCATGTCGCGCATGACCGGCGACCTGGAGGGTGTGCGCGACTATCTGGCCGGCGGCATCATCACCATGTTCGAGCAGGGCATTACCTTCTTTGGCGCGCTGGTGTTTATGTTCACGCTGTCCTGGCAGGCTACGCTGACTATCCTGGCCATGCTGCCGCTGATCGCATGGATTGCTTTCCGGTTTCGCAGCCGCATCCGGCCGGCCTTCCGTGAAGCGCGCGAACAGACGGCCACGCTCAATACCCGCGTACAGGAGAATCTTGCCGGCATCCATGTTGTCAAGGCTTTTGTGCGTGAGCAATACGAGCGCGAGCTGTTTGAACAGGAGAACCGCAAACTCTTGGGCGTCAACCTCAAGATCACAAACATCTGGCGCACCTATGTGCCCATCATGCACGGCCTGTCGGAGATTTGCACGCCCCTGGTGCTGGCGACCGGCTCGGTGCTCATTGCGGCGGGTCATATGGACATCGGCACCCTTGTGGGTGTGACCGGCTATATCTGGATGCTGACCCAGCCCATGCGCATGCTCTCCCAGATCATCAACAGCATGACCCGGGCGGCTACCAGCGCGGAAAAGATTTTCTATTATCTGGATCTGGGTCCCAGCATCCGCGACGACGACAATCCGCAGACTGTAAGTGAGCGCAAGGGGCGCGTGGAGTTTGACAGGGTCACCTTTTCCTACGACCAGCAGCCGGTGCTCCAGGAGATCAGCTTTGTTGCCGAACCCGGCCAGACCATAGCCATCATGGGCGCGACAGGCGCGGGAAAAACCAGCCTGGTACGCCTGCTTTCACGCAGCTACGATGTGATCTCCGGGCGCGTGTTGGTGGATGGCGTGGATGTGCGCAAGCAAAAGTTGAAAGAACTGCGTTGGGGCATCGGCTACGTGCCGCAGGAAACCTTCCTGTTTTCGGAGTCCTTGTTTGAAAACATCCGTTTCGGCCGGCCGGACGCGCCCCTTGATGCGGTGGTAGCGGCTGCCCGCGCTGCGCAGGCGGAGGAATTTATTGAGGAGATGCCGCTAAAGTATGAAACCGTGGTGGGTGAGCGCGGCGTAGGGCTGTCCGGAGGCCAAAAGCAGCGCACAGCCATTGCGCGGGCTTTGCTGATTGATCCCAGCATCCTTGTTCTGGATGACGCCACTTCAGCGGTGGATATGCAAACGGAATACCTTATCCAGCAGCATCTGGAGCGTTCCATTCGGGGGCGCACCACGTTCATCATCGCTCATCGCATGTCCTCGGTCAAAAACGCGGATTTGATCCTGGTGCTCAACCAGGGCCGGATCGCCGAGCGGGGCAGCCACCAGGAGCTGTTGGCGCTCAAAGGTGAATACTGGCAAATGTGGCAGGATCAATTGACCTCCATCTCCGGTGAGGGAGGTGGCGTCTGATGGCCCGTCCGCTGCGCCAGCTGGATGACGAGGTCCTCCAGCGCCCATTCAACAAATCCCAGTTCATCCGTCTGATGGCATATTTAAAGCCTTACCGCCGTGATGTGCTGCTTGCCTTGCTGGTGATGATTGCCGCCACTGGCGCCTCCCTGGGCTCCCCTTACCTGATGAGCCGTGCCGTGGGCATGCTGACAGACGGCCGGTTTGACGGCATCTGGCTAATTTTGCTGGGCATGGCAGCCCTGTCATTGCTGGGCGCGGCATTTACCCGTGTGCGCGTGCGCCTGATGGACTACGCAGGGCGCAAGGCGCTGGCCACCCTGCGCGAGGATCTGTTTGCCCATGTCCAGTCGTTGTCCTTCAGCTTTTTCGATACACATTCCGCCGGCAAGATCCTGGTGCGCGTGATGAATGACGTGGACGCCCTCAACGATCTGTTTACCAACGGCATTGTGGATGTGCTGATCAACTCCTTAACCGTGGTGTTGCTGCTGGTGATCATGCTGGCGGTCAATTGGCGGCTGACGCTGATCGGGCTTTGCATCCTGCCTGTTTTGCTGTTCCTGATGTTCCGTTTCAAGCGCGTGATGTCACGCAACTGGCAGTTTGTGCGGGCCAAGCGCTCCAACATGAACGGCTACCTTCATGAAGCGCTCTCCGGCATGCGCGTTACGCAGTTGTTCGTGCGTGAGGAGGAGAACGCCCTGACCTTCGAGGGCGCCAATGATGAAATCCGCACCGGCTGGATGCGTGCCATCCGCTACAACGCGGGCTTCTGGTCGGCGCTGGATGTGACCGGCATGCTCGGCACGGTGCTGGTTTACTATTTCGGCGTGCGATCCATGGGCCAGGGGCTGCAGCTGGAGGATTTGCTGCTGGTGATCTGGTACCTCAACCGCATTTGGATGCCGCTGAACATGCTGAGCAATTTTTACAACAGCCTGCTGACCGCTTCAGCCTCAATGGAGCGCATCTTTGACATCATGGATGAGCAGCCCAAGGTGCGCGATACGCAGGGCGCCAGGCGGATGCCGCAAATTTCCGGCCAGGTCACCTTTGAGGATGTCACCTTTGCCTATCACAAGGACAAAGTCGTGCTGCGCAACATCAACCTGGACATCAAGCCCGGGCAGACTGTGGCCCTGGTCGGGGAGACCGGCGCCGGGAAGACCACCATCGTCAACCTGATCAGCCGCTTTTATGATGTAACCGGCGGCGCAGTGCGCATTGACGGGCATGATATCCGGGAAGTCACCCTGGACAGTCTCAGAAGCCAGATGAGCGTGATGCAGCAGGACAGCTTCACCTTCTCGGGCACCATTCTGGACAACATCCGCTATGGCCGTCTGGACGCTACGACGGAAGAAGTCATCGCGGCTGCGCGCGCGGTGGGCGCTGACGAGTTTATTTCACAGATGCCCAAGGGCTATGATACTGTGGTTTCGGAGCGCGGAAGCTCGCTGTCCACCGGACAAAAGCAGCTGGTGTCCCTTGCCCGCGCGCTGTTGAATGACCCCCGGATTTTAATCCTGGATGAGGCTACTTCATCCGTTGACACGCACACAGAGATGCTCATCCAGAAGGCGCTGGCCGTGCTGCTGCGCGGGCGCACCAGCTTTGTCATCGCTCACCGCCTGTCCACCATCCGCAATGCCGATGTGATCCTGGTCATGGAGGACGGCCGCATCGTTGAACAGGGCAATCATGAGCAGCTGATCAATCTGCCCGGCGGACGCTACCGCGCCTTGTGTGAAGCCCAGGTACGCTTCATGCAGTCCTGAGGCATCAGCCTGACCGGGCGGTCATTACCGCTTTTACTTGCCAATCACAGCTGTTTTCTGTATACTTATCTTGTGTAGGGAGAAGCTGATTTGGCTTCCCCGCTCGCGCGCTGACGGCTGCCGGACAGGCAGCCGATGCGTCATTATTTGTATTGTAACAGTCAATACAATGTTGGGAGTAGAGTATGAGCAATCTGCATGAGCACAGCAACCGGACGGTTGTCTCTCTGGAAGGCATGAAGAAACTGGAGGAAAAACTTCAGTATCTGTCCACGATCCGCCGGGCAGAAGTCGCCGAGCAAATCGCCGTTGCGCGCGGTTTTGGCGATTTGAATGAAAACGCGGAATATGATGAGGCCAAAAACGAGCAGTCCCGCCTGGAGGCCGAGATCATCGACCTGGAAAACACCATCCGTACAGCGCTGGTGATTGATGATTCCTCGGTATCCACCGACCGCGTCAATATCGGCACCACGGTGCGCGTCTATGATGAGGAGTACGGTGAAGAGATTGAGTACACCATCGTGGGCGCCCGGGAATCCGATCCGCTCAACAACCGCATTTCCAACGAGAGCCCTGTGGGCGCGGCTTTGCTGGGCAAGAAAAGGGGGCAGACCGTCAAGATCGATGCGCCTGGCGGCACCATTATCCTCAAGATCCGCGATATTCAACACAAGAAGTAAGGAGTTCCCATGTCAGAACCGATTGACCGCAACCAGGAGTTTTCCGAGCAGGAAGCCATCCGCCGGGCCAAACTGCAGCAGCTTGTGAACCGTGGAGAGAGCCCATATCTGCAAACCCGTTTTGACCAGACACATTACAGCCAGGACATCAAGGAAGCGATCGCGCGGCTGGAAGGCCAGACTGTTCACATTGCCGGGCGCATGATGACCAGGCGCATCATGGGCAAGGCATCCTTTGCCCATCTGCTGGATGGTCAGGGCAGGATTCAAGTCTATGTCAAACGTGATGACATAGGGGAAGAAGCCTACGCGGCCTTTAAGGATTATGACCTGGGAGACATCCTGGGCGTCAAGGGCTATGCCTTTGTGACCCGCACGGGCGAGGTCAGCGTGCATGCGCGCAGCATTGTGTTGCTCAGCAAGTGCCTCAAGCCCCTGCCGGACAAATGGCATGGTCTTCAGGACGTAGATTTGCGTTACCGTCAGCGCTACTTGGACATGATCGTCAGCCCCGAGGTGCGAGATACCTTTGTCCGGCGCACAGCGATCATCAACGCGATCCGCCGCTTCGCGGACAGCCGCGGCTTTCTGGAGGTGGATACCCCCATCCTCCACACACTTGAGATCGGCGCCGCGGCAAGGCCGTTTAAAACCCACCACAACACCCTGGATATTGACATGTTTTTGAGGGTGGAAACTGAGCTGTATCTCAAGCGCCTGGTGGTGGGCGGCTTCGAGCGCGTGTACGAAATCGGCCGCATTTTCCGCAACGAAGGCATGAGTCCCAAACATAATCCGGAATTTACCTCGATCGAGATGTACCAGGCTTATGCCGATTATGAGGACATCATGAACCTGTGCGAGGATCTGATCCGTGAGACCGCGCGCGAGGCGGCCGGCGGTGAGCGCATCACCTTCCAGGGACAGCAGGTGGATTTCAGCTCGCCCTGGCCGCGCATCCCGATGGCAGAGGCCGTGAAGCGCGAATCCGGCATTGATTATTTCGCGTGGAACAGCGATGAGGAGGCGAGGCAATGCCTCCAGGACCATGGCGTACACGCCGAGCCTTATTTTACCAGGGGTGATTGTCTGGCTGAGCTGTTTGACGCCTATGTGGAAGCCAAGCTGATTCAACCGACCTTTATTACCGATTATCCTGTGGAAATTTCACCCCTTGCCAAACGCAAGCCCTCCGATCCGCGTTTGACCGAGCGCTTTGAATTGTTCATTGTCGGGGCGGAGTTTGCCAACGGCTTCTCCGAGCTCAATGACCCGATCGACCAGCGCGAGCGCTTTGTCCGCCAGGTGGAGGAGCGCAGGAAGCTGGGGGGTGTCAACGCCTCGGTGGATGAGGACTATCTCAACGCCCTGGAGTACGGCCTGCCGCCCACCGGCGGCATTGGCATCGGTGTGGACAGGCTGGTCATGCTGCTGACGGACAACGCTTCCATCCGCGATGTGCTGCTCTTTCCCACCATGAAACCGCAGGGTTGAGTCATGAAGCTGCGCACCAAATTAAGCTGGCATGAGGTCCGAAACCATCTGCGGTATCAGGGATGGCTGTACCTCTTGTTTTGCGTACTGGCGTTCGGGCTGACCAGCCTGGTGTATACACAAACAGCCTATCGTCCGCCCCAGGACAGGCGGATCGACCTGTATATCCGGTCTTCTTCCGCTGAACAGGAACAGGTCAATGCCTTCCTGGAGCCGGTCTGGCGCCAGGCTGTGCCGGAGATGGAGCTGGTGAATGCGGTCTTGCTGATGTCCGCCGGCGGCGCGAATGATTATTATGCGGACATGCAGCTGGTCACCTACATCGCTGCGGCCGAGGGCGATATCTATATGCTCCCCTCCAGTGAATTCAAGCGTTTTGCTTCCCAAGGCGCTTTCGTGGCGCTGGATGATGCCATCCGGGACGGCCGCGTGGACGCCAGCAACCTCAGCCTGGCTGCCGGCCGGGTCAAGCTGGTGGAGACTGATTCGGACGGCACGACCACCGTGGTCGGGGAGGCCCGCCAATACGGCATCCCGACAAAGGAACTGTACAATTTCGCGACCGAGCTGCTCATTGACAACCGCGACATGGTGCTGGCTGTTGCTGTCAACAGCGGCAACGAGCAGGCGGCCCTGACCTTTCTGGATGCGCTGATCCAGCGCGCCCGCGGCGAGAAGCCCGATTTTTTCAAGTAGCCATGATCAAGTACCAGGCAGTCGTTTTTGATTTGGACGGTACGCTGACCGATTCCGCGCCGGGCATCCTTGCCGGCGCGCGCTTTGCCTTGGAAACCATGGGCCGGCCTGTTCCGGAAGAAGCTGTGCTGCGGCGCTTCCTGGGCCCGCCGCTGATGGACAGTTTCACCCGGCTGTGCGGTATGAGCCACGAGGACGCGGCCCGCGCGCAGGACATCTACCGGGAATACTACAATCATACCGGCGCGCTGCAAAACGCGGTGTATCCCGGCGTTCGCGCGCTGCTGGCCGGGCTCAGGCAGGCCGGTGTTCACCTGGGCGTTGCCACGCATAAACCGCTGGCGCCCACCATGAAAATTTTAAAGGCTTTTGACCTGCTGCGCTATTTTGATCTGGTGGCCGGGCCGGAACTTTGGGAAAACCCCGGTCCCACCAAGGGCGAGTTGATTTTGCGCGCCCTGCCCCAAGGCCTGAGCGCCGTGATGATCGGGGACCGCGCCACCGACTTGGAAGGGGCCCGGCAGGCCGGCGTTGACGGCATCGCGGCGCTGTATGGCTATGGCCATCCGGAGGAGTTCGCGCCTTTCCGGTCGGCCGGCCTGGCTCACAGCGTGCGGGATTTATATGGCTTGCTGGGGCTGTCGGAGCAGGCGCCGCGTCCTTGTTTTATCAGCTTTGAGGGCAATGACGGCGCGGGCAAGTCGACCCAGGCGCGGCTGCTGGCGCAGAGATTAAGGCAAAACGGCCATGATGTGCTGCTTACGCGCGAGCCGGGCGGCACTGCGGTGGGGGAGAAGATCCGCGATATTCTGCTTGACCGCGCCAACAACGATATGGACGATCTGACCGAGGCCCTGCTGTACGCAGCGGCGCGCGCGCAGCATGTGCGGCAGGTCATTCTGCCGGCGCTAAAGGCTGGCAGGATGGTCATCTCCGACCGCTATGTGGATTCCAGCCTGGCCTATCAGGGGGGTGGCCGCGGCCTGGGCATCCCACGCGTGCGCCAGATCAACGCCCCGGCGGTAGAGGGCTGTATGCCGGATCTGACTGTGTTCCTGTCCCTGCCGCCCGGCGAGGGCATCCGCCGGGCGGTGCGCTCCCGCGAGGCCGACCGCCTGGAGGCTGCGGGGGACGCCTTCCATGACAGGGTGGCCGGCGCTTTCCGGGATTTGACAGCGGAGGATTCCCGCTTTATCGTGGTCAGCTCTGAGGGAAGCAAACAGGAGACTGCTGAGCTGGTGTACGCGCGCGTACAGGAGCGTTTGACCGCGCTGGGGCTGCCATGAGCCGTGTGGTGGTGGGCATGTCCGGCGGGGTGGATTCCGCCGTGAGCGCCCTGCTGCTTAAACAGCAGGGCTTTGATGTCATCGGCGTATTCATGAACAATTGGGAAGAAAAGGATGAGCACGGGGTCTGCACTTCACAGGCTGACTGGCAGGATGTGCAGGAAAGCTGTGAGATCATCGGCATCCCTTATTATTCGGTCAATTTTGCCCGTGAGTATGAGGACCGTGTCTTCTCCCACTTCCTGGCCGAATACCGCGCCGGGCGCACGCCCAACCCGGATGTGCTGTGCAACCGCGAAATCAAGTTCAGAGCCTTTCTGGATTATGCGCTGAAGATCGGCGCGCAGCACATGGCGACCGGTCATTTTGTCAGGACGGACGCCCGGGGCCGCTTGCTGCGCGGAAGCGACCCGGACAAGGAGCAAAGCTACTTCCTGTACATGCTCAAGCGGCATCAGCTGAAAAGGAGCATATTCCCTGTGGGCGCGCTGCGCAAGGCGGAGGTGCGCGCCATTGCGGCGCAAGCCGGCCTGCCGGTGTCCGGGAAGAAGGATTCCACCGGCATCTGCTTTATCGGCGAGCGGCGCTTCAAAACCTTTTTAAAGAACTATCTGCCCACCCAAACAGGTGATATTGTCTCGGATGCCGGCGAGGTGCTGGGACGGCACGACGGGCTGATGTACTATACCATCGGCCAGCGCAGGGGCCTGGGCATCGGCGGGCATGGCGACGGGCGCAGTTGGTTTGTTTCCGGCAAAGACCTGGACAACAACCGTCTGCTGGTGGTGCAGGGGGAAGATCATCCGGCGCTTTTCCGCCGCAGCGCGGCGCTGGAGCAGATCACTTGGGTAGGGGAGCCGGCAGGACCGGCCGGCGCATCCATCCCGCTGACGGTAAAGCTGCGCTACCGTCAGGCCGATCAGCCCGCTTGTTTACGTTATGATGGCGAGCAGGGCGAACTGCGGTTCGACAGCCCTCAGCGCGCTGTCACCCCGGGGCAAAGCGCTGTCTTTTATCAGGGTGAAGTCTGCCTGGGCGGCGGGATCATGGTGGAATGATAAATGCATCAATGACTTTGATCCAGTCAGGCCAAGAATTATAAGGCCAGCAGGTCAGCCTGCGCCCTGGTGACATAATCGACAAACCGGCCGTTCACGCGCACCGCGTAGTGCAGCGCGTCATAGGGGAAGAGGGCAAGCTCCCAAGCCAGGCGCTCACCGGTATAGAGCAGGTAGCGGCGCACCGGGGTCTTTTCAGCTGCTTGAAAACCCTCGCGCACCCGCCCGGCGCGGCGCAGGTTCATCAGCTGAAGATAGCCGCGCAAAAAGGTATCCCGGTCGTATTCCTGCGCGTTTTTGGTGATATAGGGCTCAAACAGGATGTTGCCCTGTGCGTCCCGGCCAATCTGATTGTTCGGAAGGACCTGCTCCACCATTTCGATCCGGTACTCCCGCGAGTCCCTGCCTTCCTCAACATGCAGGGCGCTCAAACGGTTGACCGGCAGGGTCACGGGGGCGTCCGACAACAGCTCTGACAGCGCGGCATCCCGCAAAAAGCCCATGGAGGCGTTGCTGGCCTGGTAGATCTTGCCTTCATACAGACAATACAGACCGATCTTATCGATGTCATTACCCAGCGCAATGCGCAGCTGCTGCGCGTCCACCTGCCGGGTCCGGGCAGGCAGGCCTTCCTCGTCATAGGCGGTGATCGTGCTGGGCGAAAGCAGCAGGGTCACCGTTCTTGCGGGTGGATCCAGGCCGGTATCCCTCAGCGCCTGCGGGGTGGCTTCGCTGTGGTAGAGGGCAAAACGCATCCTGGAAATATTGCTCAGCAGGCGGCTGACCTGCTCCGGCTGCGCGGGATAGGCAAAAGGCGCCACGATCTCCCACAGCCCCTCCTCCTGGCGCATGCGCAGGGCGTCCCTGCCTTCAAAACGCACTTCGTCTACCAGCGCGCTGGTGATGTTGATCGCGGGCACCGGGTGCAGGGTGGCAAGCGTCCGGTCAAAATGCTCCCGGGTTTCAGGCGATACGGTATAGACCCGGTCGCTGCCCAGGAGCATCAGGTAATCCGAGGGGATTTCTGTCATCGCGCTGTCGCCCAGGATCAGGGTGATCTGGCTGCCGTCAGCGTACTCGGCCGTCACGCGCGCAGCGCGCGCGCCCAGGCCCAGGGCGTCCAGCGCCTCATCCGTCATTTCCACCCGGCCGGCCTCCTCGTTGGCGTCCAGCACCGTCAAGTCGCGGACCATCAGCTGAAGCTGCGCCGGGTCCAGCGGGTAATCCGGCTGTCCCTCCACGGAGTAATGCCCCTCAGGGCCCTGCATCAGGGCAAACCTGTCCCCCTGCGAGGAGACCACCTCAAAGCGCGCCAGCTCGCTTTCTTTCCTGCGAATCAGGATGACGCGCTCCTCAGGCGCGGTTTCCGGGGGCGGTACGGGGCTGTTGAGCCGCGTCGCATACCAGGCCAATATGGACGCCAGGGCCATCAGCAGCACAATCATAGTTATTTTTTTCCGCCCGGGCTGACGGGTCTTGCGCACGGGCTGCATCAGCGCCGCCGCCTTTTGATGAGCACAGGCAGGGCCAGGGCGATGCTTGCCAATGGCAGTGCGATCAGCACGGCGTTCACCACCCAGGGATGGGAGATGCTCAGCTGCTCGCGGACCAGCGCTTTGGGCGCGATATCCAGCCTGACGGGCTGCTGCGTGCTCAGGTGGTTGACCAGATGCAGCAGGAACTGCGCCCCATAGGTAACCTCATGCAGCCAGCTGTCCACCAAAATGGCCGAGTTCCCGATGATCATCGCGCGCGCCCGCGTGCCATCCGGAAAGGCGTAGTCGCTTAACAGGGACAGGTAAAACTGCCCCTCCTCCTCGCCCTGCTCATGCGCCAGGCTGACTTCGGCGCGCGCGACCGGCTTGAGATAGGCCAGGCCGCTGGTCAGCAGCGGGTCCACGATCGTGCTGTCCGTCTGCGCGGCGATGTCAAAGGCCCGCGCGCCGGGCAGGCGCAGGCGCACCTGGCCGGCGCCTATCAGGGCTGCCGTGGGTTCGGTCATGTTCATATAGGGGGTCAGGAACAGCGGGTTGTCAATGTAAGCGTTGACATCTGCGCTTTCGGCGACCACGATGCCGCTTTTGCGCTCAAAGCCCATCTGCCTGTAGAGCGCGTCAAAATTGGGCAGGCTGTCCGGGTCGTTGTAGTCGCTGGTAATCAGCGCATTTCCTCCCGCCGCGGTGAAGGCGTGGATGCTGGCCAGTTCGCTGTCGAGCAGATCCCGCTGCGGGGAAAGGATCATCAGCAGTTCATCAGGCGAGAGCGTCTCGCCTGCCAACAGGTTGACACGGCTGACCTCGAAATGATGGCTTTTTAAGAAGCTCTCCATATATGCGGTATCGTTCGCGGTCAACTCGCCATGGCCGTCCAGGATGCGGATGCGCGGCACGCTGTCCATCGTCAGGTAGAGCAGCGCTTCCACGATGCTCTTTTCGTAGGACAGCCCGGTCAATGCGAAGCTCTGGCTTTGGATATCAAACTCCTGGGAAAGGTAGTCATACGCGCTGAGAACGCGTGTGCGTCCGGTATGTTCGCATCGCAGCACCAGACAATCCGCACTGACCTGCTCATCCTCAAGTGAACTGGACAGGGTGTTTACCAGCAGCGGATCGCGGACCAGGCTGGTTTGCACATAAGAGAACTTGTCCGTCAGAGAAGCCAGTCGGTCCAGCAGGCCCAGCAGGGCCTGGTCCTCCATGCCGGGGGTAGCCAGCGAATAGGCCTTGACCGGGTAGGGCAGGGAACGCATCACCCGCGTGGCATGCTCGGACTGGGTGGTCACAGCGTTGAATGAAAAGTCCAGCCGCAGGGCATACCGGCGCTCCACCCGGTCGGCCAGTGAAACGGTCACAACGCTGATCATCAGGATGCACAGGCAAATGATCACTGGCAGCAGGCGACGTTTTGACGTGTCAAGCAGCCTGTTCATCGTTCCCGCGCCCTTTCAAGCTTTAACATCGTGATGGAAACGGCAAGCATGCTGATACAGAACATCAGGTAAAACAATATATTTGCCGGGCTGAGCTGTGCGGAGAGGAAAGGAATGAAGCGCTCATACAGGCTGAAAAAAGCGATGCCCCGGGTCAGGGCAGCCGGCATCGCGGCGCTGCTGGTCATCAGGCTCATCAGCCAGACAAACAGGTTGACGCCAAAAGCCAGCGCCGCAGCAGAAAAGGTGTTTCTGACCGTGCTGGTCACCATCAAGTCCAGTGCAATAAAGGCGCAGCCCTGCAGAAGAAAGCCAAGGATACCGCTGAGCACCTCCATGGGATACACCCGCGCGCAGGCGGACATCAGCAGGGGATAGGCCAGGCTGAGCGTTACAGCTATCAGCATGACGGTACAGGCAGCCAGGTATTTGCCTGTCACCAGTGATGCAACGCTCAGGGGGGCGGACTGCAGCAGCTTGTCGGTCATGCCGCGGCGTTCCCCGGCCATCAGCCGCATCACCAGGATGGGGGTCAGCAGCATCCATACATAGCTCATCATGCTCAAAAAAGCGGAAAAATCGCTGCTGCGGGGCAGAATGTTGTTCAGATAGAACAGCAGTCCGGCCAGGCTTAAAAAAACCGTGATAAACAGCCAGCCGGTGGGCGTGTAGAAATAAGAGCGCAGCTCCTTGTGGTAGACAGCCCTCACTCTTTGCCCTCCTCTCCGCCGGTGACCTGCAGGAAGAGGGTTTCCAGCGTATCCCTCAGCGGGGTAAGCTCCAAAACAGGCGCGCCCATCGCGCTGAGCAAGTGGAACAGCTGCCTGGCAAAGGTTTCATCCGGCTTGGTTTCCACCACCAGGCGTGTCCGCCCGGCTGTTGTGTTTTCCTGGCGCACACGGCACACGCTGCTCAGCTGGCGGATGGGAGAGAGCAGCCGTTCCGGCTCGCCCTGAATCACCACGCGGTAGCGATTGCTCTGCGCCGCCTGGCGCAGGTCGTGGTCCACCAGCAGGCGCCCCCGATGGATGACCAGTACGCGGTCGCAGACCTCCTGCACCTCATGAAGCAGGTGAGAAGAAAACACAATGGTCTTACCCTTGGCAAGGGTGCGGATCAGCTTGCGGAAAGCCACGGCCTGGGCCGGATCAAAACCGGCGGTCGGCTCATCCAGCAAAAGGACATCCGGATCGCCGCAAAGGGCCTGGGCCAGACCGGTCCGCTGGCGGAAGCCTTTGGACAGCTGTCCGATCAGGCGGTGCTGCATCGGCATCAGGCCGGTCAAACCGATGATCTCATCCAGATGGCGCTTTTCATCTGCCCGTACTACGCCCTTGATGCGGCAGCAAAACTGCAGGTATTCCCGCACCGTCAGTTCAGGATAGACCGGGGGTACCTCGCTGAGGTAGCCCAGGGCACGCCGTGCCGCAAAGGGTGAACGGACAAGATCATGACCTGCGATGAGCACCCGGCCTTCACTGGGCGCCAGGCAGCCGGCCATTACATTCATCAGCGTGGTCTTTCCGGCGCCATTTTGACCCAGCAGGCCAATGACCTCGCCGCTGCCCGCGGTAAAGCTGACGCCGCTCAGGGCTAAAAAGCGCCCATACTTCCTGCTGACTGCCTCCGCGCGAACCAAGAGAAACCTCCTTATAACCAATGAAACCAGTATAACATGAAGCGCGCGGGCGTCCGTGAACAATCTGTGAAAACACCTGTTCTTGTCCGGTCGGGCAAGGCATGGTAAAATAAACCATCCCACAAAGGAGAGGTGACATGAACAGCTACCGTTTCCGTCCCAGACCCAGTTTCCAGGCTTCCTATGGGACCAGGAGCCAGCAGCGACTGCTGCTGGCAGCGCTCGTCATTTTTCTGGTCGCCAGTCTGGTGTTGGGTTTTTTATACACCCGTACGGTCGTTTATCGCAACAAGGCTGAAGCCACCATGAACGCCCGCCTCAACAGCAACCTGGTGGACGCCATCAGCCAGGTCAGCCGCATGGCGGGGGGAGTGCAGTCCAATTCCGCCATTAAATTGGGTCAGATTCGTCAGCACATCTACGCCATGGATCAGGTCAACACCATCAGCATGTCCATCTCCGGTGAAGGCGGGCGCTTGATCCCCCAGGAGGCGATCAACGCGCTGTACAGCGTGCTGGAACGCTATGAGGTGGCGGTGCAGACAGCGACCGGCAACACGCTGGAGTTGCGCACGCTGCTGCTGACGCACCTGATGTCCCTGCAGGAGCTGCTGGTTAATCAGGATTGACAAATGAAACGGTGTCCGCCGAGTTCAGGATACCGCCAAATGAATAGCATCAAGATCATTAAACCGCTGCGGCTTCCTTGCCTGATGACAAGGGTCTGCCTGACTGATGAGCAGATAGCATTATCCAGCCAGAGTCCGGGTCAGCAGGCACACCGGCCAGCCTTGGCGCAGCGTTTCAGCGGCGTGCTGCGCGCTGCTCCAATCAGAAAACACACCGAACACCGCGCTGCCGCTGCCTGTCATCTGTGAGAAGGCCGCGCCGGCCGCGTACAGGGACGAGACTGCTTTTTCAATGTCAGGGCACAGCGCGGCAGCGCTTTTTTGAAGCTGGTTGTGGCACACGGCTTTCAGCCGGGATGGGTCTCCTGTGCGCAAGGCGTGTTCCGCTCCGGGCAGGTCAGCCGTCCTGCTGTCCGGGGCAGCGTCATAGCGTGCAAAAACCTCCCGGGTAGCCAGGCCTGCCGCCGGCTGCAGCAACACCAGCTGATAGGCTTGCGCGCCTGAAAGGGGATGTATTTTTTCCCCGATACCGCCCACGCGCGCAAGGCCCGTGTGCAGGCACAGCGGTACGTCCGCGCCCAGCGCCATGCCGATGCGTGCCAGTTGTCCTGTGTCCAGTCCGGTGCCCCACATTGTATTGAGGCCCCGCAGGACGGCGGCGGCATCCGCGCTGCCGCCGCCCAGCCCTGCCCGGGAGGGGATATGCTTTGTGAGGACGATGTGCGCGCCATTCGGATAATCGGTGGCGGCTTTCAGTGCTGCCGCAGCCCGGAATGCCAGGTTGCTGCGATCCGCCGGCGCATCATGCGCTCCGTCAAGCGTCAGCGCCAGGTCCGCTTGCGGGATCAGTTCAATATCGTCTGCCAGTTCCAGGCGCTGCACGAGCATATCCAGCAGGTGGTATCCGTCCGCGCGTACGCCGGTGATGTGAAGCGCCCAGTTGATTTTAGCGTGGGCTTTCAACCGCATGCTGCCTCCCGCTGCCCTCCCGGGCGCTGTCCAGCGTAAAGCGGAAGGCGGCGCCTTCCCGTGCGGGCAGCAGCTGGATGCTCTGCCCGTGCCGCTCCAGGATGGCCTTGACGATGGCCAGGCCCAGGCCAACGCCCTCCCCGGGCGTATGGGATTGATCGGCCTTGTAAAAGCGGTCAAAAATCTTGCCCGCGTCCTCAGGCAGAATGCCCAGGCCGTTGTCTTTCACAGTGACAGCCAGGGTTTTTTTGTTTTGTTCCTGTACGCTGATAGAGATCCGTCCGCCTGCGGGCGTGAAGCGGATGGCATTGTCCAGCAGGTTGATCAGCACCTGCTCCACCTGATCGCGCGCTCCCAGAGCGTGCATGTCATCCCTGTCAAAAGCGGTCACTACCTGGATGTTTTTTTCCTCCAGCTGCTGGATGCGCGTGATCAGGACCAGGCGGATGAGCTCGCACAGATTAAAGGGCGCCAGAGCCAGCGGCTTTTCCTGCGCCTCCGCGCGCGAGAGCGTCAGCAGACCCGAGACCAGCTGACCCAAACGCTTGGTCTCATTGAGCACGATGCGAAGGATTTGTTTTTGATCCTCCGGTTTGACGGTATCATCCAGCAACCCCTGTACAAAGCCCTGGATGCTGGTCATGGGGGAGCGCAGCTCATGAGAGAGGTTGGCGATGAAGGCTTTGCGCGTTTCCTCAGTATCCTGGATTTGGCGTGACATCCGGTTAAAGGCGCTTGAAAGCTCATCCAATTCCAGGATGCCGCTGTCCTGCGCCGGCGGAGCGGGCAGGCCCCGGGCCATCAGCCCGGCGGAAGCCGCCATGCCCTTGAGCGGACGCACCAGGCGCCTGGTATAAAAGACAGCGATGGTTGCGCCCACCAAAAGGGTAAACAATGCAGCCAGTATGGCCTGCTGCCAGATCTGCGCGTAGGTGGCCTGGATATTTTGCGCGGCGGTCTGGATATAAACCGCGCCCACCACGCCGCCCAGTTGCTTCCAGGGAACCGCTACGGTAAACATCGGCCCGGTCGGCCCCTGGATTTGGGTGATGACCTCCTCGCCCTGCAGCACGCGCGCGAGCGTGCGCACCACCTCCTGGGAATCCCAGTGGCTGGCCAATTCCTGATGCTGGTTGATGACCTGTGAATAGTATCCGGTCACACGGCCGCTGCGGTCCACCACCAGGCAGTAGGCCGCGTAATCCTCATATATTGCGCGCAGCTTGCGCTCCATCATCTGCCGCGTTGTGCTGCGGCCGGGCGTCAGCAGCTCAGCAATAGACCCCTCATTGAGGGAGCTGGCCAGATAGGCGATGTCATAGGCCTGCACCTTCAGCTCGTTGATGCGGCTGTCGATCTGTGCCTGACGCGAGGAGATGGCAAACACCACCAGCATCAGCAATACGCTCAGCAAAATAACCACGGCGAACATCATCATCAGCCGCGGGAAAATGCCTGATCTGCGTTTATTTGATTTCAAATTTATACCCTACCGACCATACTGTGCGCAGCGCCCAGCCAAAGCGCTCGCTGTCAGGCAGCTTCTCGCGCAGGCGCTTGATGTGCACGTCCACCGTGCGGCTGTCGCCGAAATAATCAAAGCCCCATACCTTTTCCAGCAGCTGCTCGCGGGTAAACACCTGGTTTTGATGCAGCGCCAGGAAGTGCAGCAGCTCCAGCTCCTTGGGAGGCATTTGCACCGACCTGCCGTCATAGATCACTTCATAGCTGGTCAGGCTGACGGAAAGCCCGGGAAAACGCAGGGATTCATCCGCGCTGCCGGGCGCTGACGAGCGGCGCAGCACGGCTTTGATACGGGCGATCATCTCCCTGGGATCAAAGGGCTTGGTGATATAATCATCCGCGCCCAATTCCAGGCTTTTGACCTTGTCAAAGGTCTCCTCCTTGGCGCTGAGCATGATGATGGGCAGACGGCTTTCCTTGCGCACTTCCCGGCAGACCTCCCAGCCGTCTATGCCCGGCAGCATGATATCCAGCAGCATCAAGTCAGGCGCCTGCTGGCGAAAGGCGGCCAGCGCCTCGTCCCCGCGCAGGTATTGGCGCACCTCGTAGCCCTCCTGTTCCAGATACATCCGGATAAGCTTGGAGATGTTGGCGTCATCATCCACTACGTAGATGAGCGTGTTCACCACCGGCACCGCCTTTCTGTTCTTGCTGCTGCCATCATAACAGAAAACAACGGGTTGGGACAATGGCCGGCGGGATTGATCCGGAGGTATATCAACCGCCAGATATCCGGATTTCGGCGAGTCCGGCAACAGCTCCGGAGCGTTTATTCAAAGACCGGACCATGCCCGGATCTCAGGATGATCTTGAAGCTGTATGATCATGCTGCAGGGTTGTTTCCTGCTTGCGGATTTCATCACACAAGGCCTGGGCTTATTTCAGGGTTACAACTGTCACCCCGGTTTCACCCTCGCCATACTTCCCTGCTCGCTGTGAGGCAACCAGGTGGTGACGCTTGAGGTGCGTGCGCAGTCCGGCGCGCAGCGTGCCGGCGCCCTTTCCATGGATGATAAAGACCTCGTGCAGCCCGGCCAGGGTGGCTGAATCAAGGTAGTTGTCCACTGCGGCCATGGCTTCATCCAGCGCCATGCCGCGCACGTCGCACTCCATCTTGACGCTGCGCTCACCCGCGCCTGTGTTGGCGCGGACGACAGTTTGCTTTTGCGCGCGCTGCTGGGAGGCGGGGCGCAGCTGGTTTACAGGCACGCGCATTTTGAGGATGCCCGCCTGCACCTGGACCTCGTCCTTGGCGTCCGGGAGGCTGAGCACGGTAGCCGGCGCGTTGTTGACCGCGAGCAGCACCTGCATGTTGACCTGGATGTCCTGCGCGCTGAGCTCATCCCCGGTGGCGTCGCTGTCCAGCCCGCCTGAAAACTCATCGCCCAGCGCGCGCATGCGCCGCCGCAGCTCGTTCATCGCGTTGGGGTCTGCAGCTTTGAGGTTTTTCAGCTCCTCAAGCACCGCTGCACTCTCCCTGCGGGCCTTTTCGACAATGCGCTTTGCCTCGTCACGGGCCTTGGCGCGCGCGCCTTCGCGCAGCGCGGCCATCTCCCGGTGCAGCTCCTGCACCTCACGCTTGAGGCGCAGGGACTCCTGGTGGGCGGCTTCGGCCTGCTCGCGCTCGCGCTGGGCGGCCTGGCGCTGGTCCTGGGCGCTGGCAATCACATCCTCAAACAGCAGGGTTTCTTTGCTGAGCAGCTCCTGGGCGTCTGCGATCAGGCGGTCGGACAAGCCCAGGCGCCGGGAGATTTCGAAGGCATTGGACTTTCCGGGCACACCGATGGACAGGCGGTAGGTGGGGGAGAGGGTGGCCACGTCAAATTCCACGCTGGCGTTCTCGGCCCCCGGTGTGGCCAGGGCAAAGGCTTTCAGCTCGCTGTAGTGGGTGGTGGCCACGCAGCGGATGCCCAGCTTGAGCATCCTTTGCAAAATGGCCTGGGCCAGGGCGGCGCCTTCGGTCGGGTCGGTGCCCGCGCCCAGCTCGTCAAACAGCACCAGGTCCTCTTTGCCGGCTTCCTCAAGGATGGACACGATGTTGGTCATGTGCGAGGAGAAGGTGGACAGCGACTGCTCAATGCTCTGCTCATCGCCAATGTCCGCGAAAACCCGCTCAAACATGGCCACCTGCGTGCCCAGCTGTCCGGGAACGTGCAAACCGGCCAGCGCCATGAGCGTGATCAGGCCCACGGTCTTTAGCGTTACGGTCTTGCCGCCGGTGTTGGGGCCTGTGATGACCAGCGTGGTAAATTCCTCCCCCAGCCACAGGTCACAGGGGACGACGACCTCATCGGGAATCAGCGGGTGGCGCACCTTGACAAACTTCAAATAGCCCCTTCGGTTGATCTGCGGGCGGATGGCGCGCTGCCGCCGCGCCAGGGCGGCCTTGGCAAAACGGAAGTCTATTTCCACCAGGATCTCCAGGTTTTCCGCCACCTCATCCGCCTGGTCGCCCACATTCGCTGACAGCTCGGCCAGAATGCGCTCGATCTCCACGCGTTCCTTGGCCTGCCATTCCTTCAGCTCGTTGCCGGCTTCAACCACGGCCATGGGCTCAATAAACAGGGTAGCGCCGGTTGCGGACTGGTCATGCACCAGACCGGGCACCTGGCTGCGGAACTCCTGGCGCACAGGCAGCACATAGCGGCCATTGCGCATGGTAATCAGGCTATCCTGCAGATATTTGGAGGAGCTGCCATGGGCGATGGCCTGAAGGCGCTCGCGGATGCGCTCGTTGCATTGCCGCATATGCCGGCGGATGTCCGCCAGCTGTGCGCTGGCGGTGTCGGCTACCTCTTCTTCTGAGATGAGCGCGTCAGAAATAGCGCGCTCCAGCGGCCTGAGCGGAGCCAGGCGGGAGGCCAGGGCGGTCAGCTGCGGGGTGCGCTCCTCATCGTCCCGGACCAGGGCGTTGCGGGATGCAGCCGCCGCGCGCAGCAGCTCCGCTGTGTCAAGCAGCGTGCGCGGCGGCAGGGTGGAGCCCTTGCGCGCCAGGCTCAGCCAGCCGGAGATGTCCTTGAACGGGATCAGGGGGTTGTCGCCGCGGCGCAGCAGCACCAGCAGCGCTTCCTCGGTCTCGTGCTGGGCGCGTTCCACCTGCTCAATGCGGTCATAGGGCACAAGGCCCGCGCAGCGCTGCTGTCCCGGTTCGGTCAGCGCATAGGTTTTCAGCTGCTCGATGATCTTGTTGAATTCCAGGGTGCGCAGGGCTTTCTGGTTCATACGTGCCTCCGGTTCATGCAGTGTACGCGCTTATTCTACGCCCAGCAGGAAACGAACCGGCTGGGGCTGAATGCTGTTTTCAGCAATGCCGCCACGGATGAGCGCGGCATAGTGACGGGTGACGCGCAGGACCTGTTCCTGCCTGTCCAGGCGCAGGTCCATCAGCCAGCTCATCCTTGGCGCCAGGATGGACAGGTGAAGCGGCGTGTGGTGGTACAGCGCGATCAGGCAGCTGTCATCAAAATGCGTGGGGGCGAGCGGGTAGCGCGCGTCCAGGCGGTCCACAAGACTTTGCCCGCGGATGCCCTGGCCGCGCTCACACAGCGTGCAGCCGGCCTTGTTCCTGTCCAGCCCGCGGATCTGGCGCTCCGGACAGTGGTTGAGCTGCATCAGCGCGGCGCGCCCGTAAACCGGCAGGATCAGCTCCATGATGTCCGTGGGCAGGCTGGAAATCTCCTCGCGCGACAGCTCTCTGGACAGCACGCAGGCGGTGACGCCAAAGGCCCTCAGCAAGCGGAGGCTGTGCTCATTCCAGGCCGGGATGCCTTCACCGCTCATGGTCGCGCCGGCGGTCAGCTGCCCGATGTTGTCCGCCATCAGGCGCAGCCCTGCCTCCCGGGCCAGGCTGACCGCCCTGTCCAGATCGGCCCCGGACAGCTGCCGGGGCAGCAGCAGCGTGTCCCCGGGCACGGCGTTCCCCAGCGCCTGCTCAAATGCGCCCCTGCGATAGGTGTCGATATAGATGATGATATGATCCGCTCCTGCGTCCAGAAAGGCGGCGCGGTTCGCGCCCGCCGGCAGGATGGCCATCAGCCGCGGCGCGGATACGCTGTCGTTGAAGCCGGAAAACGGAGCCAGGGTGGCTTTGCCGGGCTCAGGCAGCTGATGGGCGGCAATCAGCTTTTCCTCCAGCTGGGCCAGCGCGTCCCGGCGTAGCGCATTGAGCGCGCCCGTGCTTGAAAAAGAGGGCGCTGCGCTGTGAAGAGACAGCTTGTCCAATACAAAGGGGGTGCCGCCTGTCTTGCCCAGCTGTTTGCGGGCGGAGGATGGGTCCAGCGACCTGTTCTGCGCCGCCTGTGCGGTCTCCCCCAAAACCTGCGCGCTCACTGCGCCGCGACGGACAGTCAGCTGCGAAGCCTGCCCGGGCGTCAAGGTCAGTTCCGCGTCAAAGGCCAGGGACGGCAGCGCCTCCGCCGCCTGCCGGGCGCGCAGCAGCTGCGCTTCATCCTGCAGCTTCCAGACGGTATCCCGCGCAGAAGGCGCCTGGCGCAGCCGCAGGGTCGCCTCCCCGCCGGCGTTCACAGGCGGTCCGGAATAGATGCACTCCTGCTCCGCCCGGCCGCGCAGCTGCAAACCATCGCCATTGCTCAGGGGCCTGTCCAGCTTGACCCTGGCCAGGACAAAGCCTGCCCGCGGCTGCACTGTTGTCACACGCCCCAGGCAGACCCCCAGGTGGGAGACATGCTGTTCCCCGATCAGGGCCGCGTCCTGCTGCCCCAGGGCGTGGCCCGGGGTAAAGCCGCGGCTGAATATCTGCTCAAGCGCCCTCTGATCCGCCCGCAGGTCGCCCATGGGCAGCTTGTTTGCCGCGCGATCCAGCGCCCGGCGGTAAATATCCGTCACGATGTAGACATACTCAGCGCGTTTCAAGCGGCCCTCAATCTTGAAACTGCCGGCGCCTGCGGACAGCAGCTGCGGCAAGGCCTCCAGGGTGTTCAGGTCGCGTATGGACAGCAGCCCGCCGGCATGGTCCTTGTAGCGGTACTGCAGCCGGCAGGGCTGGGCGCATCTGCCGCGGTTGCCGCTGCGCCCGCCGATCTGCGAGGAGAAAAGGCACTGCCCGCTGACGGAAACGCACATGGCGCCGTGGACAAAGACCTCCGTCTGTATGCCGGTTCCGGCGACCTCACGCATGGCGTCCAGGCTGCATTCCCGGGCCAGCACCACGCGGGAGATGCCCAATTGCTGCAACACGCGCGCGCCGGGGGCATTGTGCACGCTCATCTGGGTGCTGGCATGGACGCACATCTGCGGATAGGCTGATTTGATAAGCCCCGCCATGCCCAGGTCCTGCACGATCAGCGCGTCCGCGCGCAAGGCAGCAAGGCGCTCCAGCAAGGATCGCAGGCTGTCCGTCTCCTGCGGCTTGATCAGGGTGTTGACAGTCACATACACGCGCACGCCGTACAGGTGCGCGAAACGGATGGCGTCCTCCAGCGCCCGGTCGTCAAAACCGGCTGTGGCGCGCGCGCCAAAGGACGCGGCGCCCAGATAGACAGCGTCCGCGCCCGCGACAATGGCGGCGCGCAGCCGGTCCCGGTCGTACAGCGGCTCGGTCCAGGACCGCTCGGCGAGCAGGTGCGCGGCCTCGGCCAGCGGCGCGAGGGCGGGATCCGCGGTGACCGTGTGCGGGTGCACCGTCTCGCCGGTCAGCGGCAGCCGCTCGACGCCGTCCGGCCCGGGGACCGGCTCGTCGCCGTACCCGAGCCGCTGCCGTACCCGGCGCGCCGACCACCCGGTGACCACGCCGCCCTCGGCGTAGCAGGCCTCGTGCACCAGGGCGTAGAGCGGGCGGGTCGCGTAGGAGACCGCGTCGGCGACGGTGGCGAGGAAGGTGTCCGAGAGCCGTTGCCCCGGCAGCGACCAGGCGTCCTCGGCGAGCAGGGCCAGCCGGTCCGGCCCGCCTGCCCCGCCGAGGAGGGCGCCGATCTCGGCCAGCCGCCGTGCCGTGAGCCGCTCGCCGGTCGGCAGGTGCTCCTCGGTCCGGTCCAGGTGCCGCGCCACCTCGGCGAGGACCACCCGGGCCTGCGGGTGGACGGCGTCCAGGTGCCGCACCCGGCGCTCGGTGGCAGCGGTGGTCGCGACGTAGACGTCGTCCGGGTGCACGCCGACCGGGGGGACACCGCCGGTGACCAGGGCGGCGTCCAGGCCCTCCGGCGCGAAGGACAGGTAGGTCCAGGTGCAGAACCCGCCGAAGGACTGCCCCAGCGCGGTCCACGGCCGGTCGCCGAGCAGGTGGCGGCGCAGGCACTCCGCGTCGGCGACGATCGCGTCGGCGCGGAACCGGGCGAGGTGCTCCGCCTGCCGGGACGGGCTGCCGAGCCGGGCGAGGGTGTGCCGGTCCATCGGCGTCGACCGGCCGGTCCCGCGCTGGTCGAGGAGCAGCACCCGGTAGCGCGCCAGCGCCCACTCCAGCCAGCCGGGGGCGTCCGCGCCGGGACGGGGTGCCCGTCCCCCGGGACCGCCCTGGAGGAACACCAGGTAGGGCTGCTCCGACCCGGCGTGGGTCGCGGCACGGACCTCGCGCGCGTACACCGTGATCGTGCCCCGGTCGGGGGCACCGTGGTCGAGCGGGACCTCGATCCGGTGATCCCCGGTGACGACGTGCCCGCTGGTACCCGGTTCGCCGAACACCCTGACCTCGGCCGGCTCGACGCCGGTCGGTGATCTCACCGACCGTCACCCCCGCGGGCGACGGCGAGCGCGGCGACGAGGGCGGCGAGCAGCAGGACCGACAGCAGCTCGAACGGCAGCAGCCAGCCCCCGAAGACGGCCTCGCCGAGGGCCCTGGCGGACCCCCGGCCGTCGTCGATCTCGACGGTGGTGCCGCCGACCGCCACGAGCAGGGTCCCGGCGACCAGCCCGGTCACGGCGAGCCCGGCGACGGCCGCTGCGACCCGCTGCCCGCGACCGGCGTCCAGATCGTCCCGGCGCCCGATCGGTGCCCTGGTGAGCATGAGCGCGAACAGGACCAGGACGACGACGGCACCGACGTAGACGAGCAGCTGCACCAGCGCGACGACCTCGGCCCCGAGGACCAGGTAGACCCCGGCGAGGCTGCCGAGCATGACCACCAGCCAGAGCGCGGCATGCACGACCTGCCTGCTGGTCACCGCGGCCGCGCCCGCGGCAACGGCGAGCACGGCCAGCGCCGTGAAGACCATCTCCAGACCGCTCACTCCGGCAGCTCCCGTCGCCCGGGCGTTCCGCCGGCGGCGTCGGCCTTGCCAGCCTCGGCCGCCCTGCCTGCATCAGCCGCCTTACGTGACCCGGCCGCCCTCCCGGTCGTGGCCGCCCTGCCTGCCGTCGCCGTCGCCGTCCTCGCCGCCCGCGCGGCGGCCTTCGCGGCCTGGGCGATCTCCTTGGGCTCCGGGGCCGCCGGGTCGGGCGGCTGGGGAGGCAGGACCGTCGGCATCCACTGGCCGAGGCGCTCCTTCTCGTGGAGCAGGTCGTGGAGGTCGAACTCCGCGTACTCGAACTCCGGCGACCAGTGCAGCGCGTCGAAGGGGCACACCTCGACGCAGATCCCGCAGTACATGCACAGCGAGAAGTCGATGGCGAACCGGTCGAGGACGTTGCGCTGCCTCGCCCGCCCGCCCTCGGTCGTCGGGGGCAGCGTCTCCTTGTGCGCCTCGATGTAGATGCACCAGTCGGGGCACTCCCGCGCGCACAGCATGCACACCGTGCAGTTCTCCTGCACGAGTGCGATGACGCCGCGGCTGCGCGGGGGGAGCACCGGCCGCACGTCGGGGTACTCCGCCGTGTGCGCCGGTCGGAGCATGACCTTCGCCGTGGTCACCAGCCCGCGCAGCATCCCGCCGCCGAGGTTCCGACCTCCTGGGTCGTGCACCGGACCGTGACCGTGCCCGTCGTCGCGGCCTGGTGGGCCACCGGTTGACTGCACCCTCACGACTCGCATCCTCTCCTGCCGGGCCGGGCGCGGGGGCGCGACCCCCCGCCGGAGGCCGAAACGGCCGGTGGTATCGGGCGGCGGACCACCCTATCCGGCGTCTGCCGCGGCACCGATGCTCCCTCGGGTCACCGGTCCTCGCCCGCCGAGACCCCACCTTCGGAGCCCCTGCTCCCGACGCCGGGCCGCTCCCGGTTCGCCAGGGGCGACGGAACCCGACCGAGCGGCGAGGATGGGCGGATGAACGACACCAGCGGCACCACGGACCCGCTCGGTCCGCCCGACCCCGCCGGCCCGGACCGAGTGGTCGCCTGGTGCGTCGTCCCGTTCGACGGGCGGCGCCGCGGCCCGGACGAGCGCGCCGAGATGCTGGCCCGGCTCGGGTTCCGCCGGTTCGCCTACGACTGGCGGGCCGAGCACCTGCCGTCGCTCCCCGCCGAGCTCGCGGCGCTCGCCCGGGCGGGGATCGCGCTGCACGCGGTGTGGTTCCCACCCCGGCTCGACGCCGACGCCCGGTACCTGCTCGACGTCCTCGCCGACGCCGGCCTGGCACCGGAGCTGTGGACGACGACGATGTTCGACGGCCCGGAACGCCACGACCCGGCGACCCACGCCCGGCTGGTCGCCGAGCACGTGCGGACGCTGACCCCGCTGGTGGAGGCGGCGGAGACCCTCGGCGCCCGGGTCGGGCTGTACAACCACCTCGGCTGGTTCGGGGAGCCGGAGCACCAGCTCGAGATCCTCGACGCGCTCGGCAGCCCCCTGATCGGGATCGTCTACAACCAGCACCACGGTCACGCGCACGTCGACCGGTTCGCGGAGCTGCTCGACGCCGTCCTGCCGCACCTGCTCTGCGTGACCCTGAACGGGACGACGCGGGACGGCGACCGCACCGGCCGGAAGATCCTCCCGCTGGGGCACGGCGAGCTGGACCGGTCCCTGTTCGCAGCCCTCGACGCCTCCGGGTACCGCGGACCGCTCGCCCTGCTCGGGCACACCGACGACGACGCGGAGCAGCGGCTCGCCGAGAACCTCGACGGGCTGCGCTGGCTGCTGGACGGCGCGACCGCGGCCGATCCCGGGCGCGCCCCGGAGCCACGGGTCAGCCGGTGGCGGGCGGAGGGGCTGCTCTGACCCCGGCCGCGGGTGGTGCGGGTACGGCGGGCACGGCCTCGACCGCGGCGGTCGGCACGGCGGCGACCTCCTCGGGGTGCCCCGGCCCGGCGCCGGTGAGGTCCTTCGCCAGGTGCACGAGCCGATAGCCCCTGCCGCCCACCGGGGTGCGGTGCGTCTCCAGGTACCCGTGCCCGCGGTACAGGGTGAGGTTGCCCAGCGAGCGCTCTCCGGTGAAGAGCAGGATGCGTCGGGTCCCCGGCGGGACCACGCTCTCGACCGCGAGCAGCAGCCGGGTGCCGAGCCCCCTGCGCTGGAGGTCGGGCACGACGACCAGCCGCCCGAGGTGTCCGACGTCGCCGTCGACGCGCACCCGGACCGAGGCGACGAGCCGCCCGGCCGCCCGGAGCCCGACGGCGAGGACGTCGCCGTCGGCGAGCTCCTCCCGCAGCTCGGCGAGGGTCTGCACGAGCGGGGGCAGGGCGAGGTCGTCGTGCGCGGCCGCCTCGGTGACGTAGGCGGCCCGCTGGAG
>ENA-UOUL01001252-UOUL01001252.1-bioreactor-metagenome-genome-assembly--contig:-NODE-1252-length-37493-cov-5.148466_pt1 | contig 37493 bp, 24 predicted proteins | sample MGYA00249838_ERZ747220 | MGnify/ENA primary metagenome ERZ747220 (study PRJEB28778, sample SAMN05720191) | bioreactor metagenome | isolation source: Anaerobic biogas reactor | place: USA:Washington... | reverse complement strand
AGTCCCAGCGTCGCCTGAGGTCCCAGGGTCGTCTGAGGTTTCAGCGTCGTGCGGCATCGCATCAGAATAGTGGACCGCCGCACAGTAGACCGCCGCAGTCAGATCCGTCCGGCGAAGGCGAGGAGGCGATCGGTGGGGGCCTGCGACGCGGGGGTGCGTTCATCACCGATGTGCCCGAGCGCGCGCATCCTGTCGATGACGTCGGCGCAGTCGCGGAGCACCTGCTCGGCGAGCTCGACGGGCGGCTCCCACGCGGCGCCGAGAGCGTCGGCGAGATCCTTGCTGTGCAGCGTGAGTTCCATGACCCGCAGGTTCATCAGTTCCCAGCCGCTGAGCTCGCCCGCCCGATGGTCGACGGGCTCCGCGAGGTCGGCCCGTTCCGCCGACTCGCGCAGCTGATGCTCGTGCTCCCAGAAGGCGCCGATCGCGTCGCCGCCGATGAAGTCGAGGTCACGGGTGGCGGCGGTGTCGGCGGAGGTGCCGCCGTCGAGCAGAATCCGATAGCGCGACGCCCCGCCCGCCACGTGATTGACCAGGTCGCGGACCGTCCAGTCGCCGCAGCCACTCGGGACGTCGAGGTCGTCGGCCAATTGTGTCAGGCCCGACACCCACAGTGATTCCGCGCTCCCGAGCAGATCGTCGCGCGCCACCGCGCCGATCACCTGGTCCGCGGTTCGCAGCTGCACGCCGATCCGTTCCAGGTCCGAGAGCCGCTCCGGCGTGGTCTGCGACGTCGCGTCACTCACCAGCACCGTGCGGTAGTCCAGCTCCGATGCGTCGAACAGCGTTGCCCGAGGGCAGTTCGGGAGGTTGCAGCCGGCCACCACGACGGTCGAGCCCGTTCGGGTGGTGGCCAAGGCCGACGGGCACTATTTCATCGACTTTGGCAAGGCGGCCTTCGGTACCGTCGAGCTGACCCTGACCAGCCCTGCGAGCGGGCGCCGCGTCGAGGTCCATCTCGGCGAGGTCTACGCCGAACCCGACAGCATCGACCGCGAGCCGGGCGGGTCGCGGCGCTATCGGCAGATCCCTCTGACGCTCCGGGAGGGAACGCACACGTACAGAGTGACGATCCCGCCCGACAAACGCAACACCGGGCCGCAGGCGATCAAGATGCCCCCGTCCGTCGGTGAGGTGTTGCCCTTCCGGTATTGCGAGATCGTCCACAGTCCCTCATCGCTCGACGCGTCCACGATCCGCCAGATCGTGGTGCACTACCCGTTCGATGATGACGCCGCGCACTTCCATTCGTCCAACCCAGTACTCAACGACGTCTGGGAACTGTGCAAATACAGCATCAAGGCGACGAGCTTCTGCGGCGTCTACATCGACGGCGACCGCGAGCGGATTCCCTACGAGGGCGACGCCTACATCAACCAACTCTGCCACTACAGCGTGGATCGCGAGTATACGATGGCCCGCTACACGCACGAGTACCTCATCACGCGTCCGACCTGGCCGACCGAGTGGATACTGCACTCGGTACTGATGGCCTGGGCCGACTACCTGTACACCGGCGACACTGACTCGATCGAGCAGTTCTATGACGATCTGATGGCCAAGACGCTGCGGGCCATGGCCCGCGAAGACGGCCTGATCAGCACGCAGACCGACCTGGTCACCGATGAGGTCCTCCAGTCGATCCATTTCAACGGCAGACTGCGAGACCTCGTGGACTGGCCGCACGGCAACATCCTCGGCCTGACCGGCGGCTACGGCGAGACCGACGACTTCGAGTTCAGACCCATCAACACCGTTGTCAACGCTTTCCACTATCGAGCCCTGGTTGCGATGAGCCACATGGCCCAGGCCGTCGGCAAAGACGAGGACGCTGAACGATTCACTTCGGCAGCCGCACGGGTCAAACGGTCGTTCAACGCCAAGCTCCTCGACAAGGACAAAGGCATCTACGTCGATGGCGAAGGCAGCACGCACAGCGCCCTGCACGCGAACATGTTCCCACTGGCGTTCGGCCTGGTGCCGCCGGAGTACGTTGAATCCGTCGCGGCGTTCCTGAAGAGTCGGGGCATGGTGTGCAGCGTATACGGCGCGCAGCATTTGCTCGACGCCCTCTACACAGCCGGCCTGGACGACTTCGCTCTGCACCTGATGACCGACCGCCAGACGGACCGAAGCTGGCCGCATATGATCTACAACGTGGGCACGACCATCACCCTCGAAGCATGGGACAACAAGTACAAGCCCAACCAGGACTGGAACCATGCCTGGGGCGCGGCACCGGCCAACATCATCCCCCGCTGCCTGATGGGCGTCGAGCCCGTCGAGCCGGGCTTCGCCAGGGTCCGGATCAAGCCGCAGGTCGGCTCGTTGACCCATGCCCGCCTCGATCTGCCCACGATCCGGGGCACGATCCATGTGGATTTCGAGGCGGTCAAGGGTGAATCGTTCAACCTGAACGTGACCACGCCGGCCAACATGCCTGCTGTCGTATACCTGCCAAATCTGGGCAGCGACAGCACGCAGGTGCTCATGGACGGCCGAACCGTCCAGGGCCGGATCGACGGCAAGCATATCGTCCTCGACGATGTCGCCCCCGGCCGCCACCGTTTCGAACGGCGTCTGTAGATTGCGTCCCTATTTCGCCAGTTCGCCGAAGCGGTTGGCGATCGCCAGGGCCGGGTCGAGCGGGACGTCCACGCCAACGGTGTTCTTGGTGACTTGCACCGTCGGGCGAGGCGTGAGCTTGCGGCCCTTGAACTCGGGCAGCCACTTGCGCTGGGCTTCGAGCATCTCGCCGGTCATGTCCCGGATTTCCTTGAGGGTGCAAACCGCCGAGGTCAGCGGGTCCATCGCCACTGCCTGCATGGCGTATTCCGGGTCGCCCGTCAGCGCCGCCTCAACGGCCAACTCCTGCACGGTGACGTTGCTTTGGTTCAACGCCGCACACTGGACCGGCAGCTCGCCAATTGTCACCGGGTGCAGGCCCTGCGAGTCGACGTAAATCGGAACCTCGACGCAACAGCCCTGCGGCAGATTGGTGATGTAGCCGTCGTTGCGGACGTTGCCATTGAGCCGAAACGGCCGGTCGGTTTCGGCTGCTTCGAGGATATACGAGCAGTATTCGACGCTGCGCCCGGTGATCCTGGGCGATTCGCTCGCCAGGTAGTCCACCTTCTTGTACTTCTCGGCCAGCATGTTGCAGTAGTGATAGTAGGCGCCGGAGGCTCCGCCGAAATCGGGCTGATCGCAGTACGTCTCCAACGCCCTCTTGCTGCTGCGGAACCACGGGATGTACTCCGACAGATGCCCCGTGCTCTCGGTCATGAAGTAGCCAAAGTGCCGCATCACCTCGCAGCGCACCTTCTCATTGACGTAGTATTCGGGTTTCTCGATGTTGCGTTTGAGAATCGGGTATAGGTCGCGCCCATCGCGTTTGTCCCGCAGCGAGAGGAACCAGGCCATATGGTTGATGCCGGCACAGACGTAATCGACCTGGTCCTTCGGAACGTTGACGTAGCGGCTGATCAGGTCCAGCGTGGTCTGCACGCCGTGACAGAGCCCGATGAACTGCACGTCGGCCACACTGCCCAAGGCTGAGCAGTTGGCGCCCATCGGATTGGCGTAATTCAGCAGGATCGCGTTGGGGCACAGCTCATTCATATCGGCCGCCATGTCCGCCAGGACGGGAATCGTCCGCAGGGCGCGGAAGATGCCGCCGGGGCCGATGGAATCGGCAATGCACTGATCGACGCCGTATTTCAACGGAATCTCGTAGTCCATGCGGAAGGCCTCGACGCCGCCGATCTGGATCATATTGATGACATAGTCGGCCCCGTCGAGGGCCTCGCGGCGATCCAGCGTCGCCGTGACCGTGGCCGGCAGCTTGTTCTCCTTGATGACCTTCTTGACGAAGGCCTCCATCTTGGCCAGCTTCGGCCGGGTCCGGTTCATCAGACGGATTTCGCTGCCCTGCAGGGCTTCGGTCGCCAGAATGTCCATGACCAGAGTCTTGCAGAAAATGAGGCTTCCGGCCCCGATCATCGCGATCTTCGGTTTCGACATGGCAATCGTCCTTCGTCAATCGTTGGCTACTGGATGAGGTTCTCAAGGAGGTACAGTCCGCTCTTGCCGGGCGCGACGACGTCGATGTCGCCGTCCCCATCGATATCCACCGCATCGGTGTTGATCCCGAGCCCGACGCGGCCGCCCTCGTGCAGGGTGTGTCGCGTCCACTGGCCCGACGACCGATCGAAGCTGTAGTAGTAGACGCAGACCGGGTCGTTGCCGCCGGGGTCGTTGCCGTTGTGGGCGCGATGGCGTTTGCCCGTGACAACTTCCAGCCGGCGGTTGCCGGTCAGGTCGGCCAGGAGCATGAAATGCGGCTGCGACCACGAATCGTCGATCAGGTGTTTGGTCCACGAACGACTGCCGTCGGCGTCTCTGGTCTGCTGGAGCCAGAAGACGCCGTAGTTGTGGCCCAGACCCCAGAGGATGTCCGGATTGCCGTCGCCATCCACGTCATGGACCAGGATCGGAATCCCGGCGTAGCCCAGCTCGAACTCCGGACGCCAGGTCCACGAGCCCTCGGGCTTCTGTTCGAGCCAGCCCTTCGGCGTCACGATGTCGCACAAACCGTCGCCGTTGACATCCCCGGCGCCGATGCCGTGTCCGGCCGCCTCCTGAGGCAGCACGTGCTTGTCCCATCGGACGCCCTGTGGGGCTGATGGATCGCGATGGAACTCGTACCAGGCCGCTGCGCTCATGATGTTGGGCAGGATGTCGAGTTGGCCGTCGCCGTTGATGTCATAGGCCATCGCCGTTTCCATGTTGCCGGGCGTGTCGATCTGGTACACCGGCCACGGACCGCCCGCCTGGCCGGGATTGCGGACCCAATAGACCATCTTGTCGTGCCAGGCGGCGCCGACGGTGTCGGTCCAGCCGTCGCCATCCACGTCCATCGCCAGATTGGCGAAATCGTAGTGGTACTCGCCTTCCTCCTTGATCTCGCGCAGAAAATGCTTCTTCCAGGTCGGGGCCTCGTACCAGAACCCGCCGCAGACGATATCGAGCTTGCCGTCGCGATTGACATCGAGAACACCGGCGGCCTCGAAACGCGACTCGGCGTTGATCGTGTGCAGCTTGAAACCATCGCCCACCTTGCCCTCTGCCCAAGCGGCTGACCCCGTCAACAGAGTACCGATCGTCAATCCCACGAGGAGGCGGGCTATACACTGAGTTCGCATGGTGACTCCTTCTTCAAAACAGAATCGTGCTGTCATTCTATATGGACCAGGGACTTCGCATCGCCCGCTGGAGCATGGAATCTGCCTGCCTGTCGTTGACGAACCGTTCGGCGGCCGGGTCCCACCGCAGGGGCCGTTCGAGCCAGTACGCGATGTTGCCGAGGTGACAGACGCTGATCGAGCGATAGCCCACGTCGGCATCGCAGGCCGGACGGTTCCGCGTGCGCACGCATTCGAGGAAGTTGTCCGGATGGTTCTTGCTCTCGTAGAGGTGCACGTCGTTGGCTCCGAGCGTCTGCCTGCGCAGCGAGTCCGGCTCGGTAATCAACTGCTCGCGCGTGACCTCGATCATCCCGTCCGTCCCCTCGAACCGCACGCCGGGTGTCGGCTGGCTGATGCCCTCCCGCGTCATGACCGTCCCGTTGGCATAGCGATAGGTCAGGGCCTTGAACTCGTTGCCGTCGGCCGGGATAATCTCGACCGGGCCCGACTCATCCATCCCCATCGCCCACTGCGCGATATCGAACATGTGCTGGCCCCAGTTGGTCATCTCGCCGCCGGAGAAGTCCTTCCATCGCATCCAGCCAAGGATGTCGGGGTGGAACGGGTGCCACGGCGCCTGGCCCAGCCACCGGTCGTAGTCGAGCCAGTCCGGCGGCTCGCCCTGTGCGGGAAGGTGACACTCTTCAGGCGGACCACCCACGTTGACCTTGATGTGCTTGACGTGGCCGATGTATCCACTACGGACCAGCTCGCACGCGAAGCGAAACTCGTACCAACTGCGCTGCTGCGTTCCGCTCTGGAAGATTCGCCCATAGCGTTTCATCGTGTGGGCCAGTTCGCGGGCCTCGTAGACCGTCAGCGAGATCGGCTTTTCGCAGTAGATGTCCTTGCCCGCCTTGGCGGCTGCGATCGAGAGGGGCGTATGCCAGCGGTCGCCGGCCGCACACAGGATGATGTCGATGTCGTCGCGCGCCAGCAGGTCCTCGAAGTTGTGGTACGCGACGCAATCGCTGTTGCCATAGTGCTTGTCGATGACGCTCTTGGCGTTGTTGAGATTGTTGCGATTGACGTCGCAGGCCGCGACGACCTGCACGCCGGGCTTGCTGAGGAACCCGCCCCCCTGGACCCAGATGCCGCCGCCGACGTGACGCATGCCCTGCCCGCCGCAGCCGATGGCCCCCATCACCAGCCGCTCGCTGGCCGGCAGCCTGCCGCCCGCCCCCAGGGCCGACGACGTGATGACATAGGGAACCGCCACCGCCGACGCGGTCGACCGTAGAAACGCCCTTCGCGTGATGCTCCTGTGATGTGCCATGCAACCTCCCATCCATTCCATACCTTGGTTCACAGGCATTTGCCGCCATCTTACCGGCAACTATCCCACCACGCAATCCCCAGTCCCGCCCGCCATAGTGCTATCTCCGAAGACATAGCGTCTGAATGCAGAGAATCGCTTGAGTCATGGGCGCCATGGTGTATAATAGCGTCGGTCGCTAGGGGTGACCGGTCCAGCGGGCCGGTCTGAGAGAAAACCCTCCGAACCTGATCAGGACAATCGCCCGACCGAGATGAACCGGGCGAACATGCCTGCGTAGGAAAGCGATAGACAAAGCGCTATCAGAAATGGGCGACGAATCGCTTCCTGCGGGAGCGATTTTTTTTGTTGGCACAAGGAGTACCGAATATGGCAACGCAATTGCAGCAGGCCCGAGCGGGCATCGTCACAGAGGCGATGAAGCATATCGCCGAGATCGAAGGCGTCAGCGCCGAGACGATCCGCAGTGAAACCGCCGCCGGGCGACTGGTCATACCGGCCAATATCCTGCACCTGAAGAGCAATCTCAAGCCGATGGGCATTGGACGCGTCCTGACCACCAAGGTCAACGCCAATATCGGCACCAGCAGCGCACAATCCAGCGTACAGGACGAAATCGAGAAGATGCATGCGGCCCTGGTCGTCGGCACCGACACGATCATGGACCTGAGCACCGGCGGCGACCTGGACGAAGTCCGTCGGGAGTTGCTGGCGCATTGCCCGGTCGCCTTCGGCACTGTGCCGATCTACCAGGTGATCGAGGGCCGGGAGGTCGAGGAGATCGACAATGAGATCCTCCTCAAGACGATTGAAAAGCAGGCTCGCCAGGGCGTGGACTTCTTCACGATCCACGCCGGACTGCTCCGCGAGCACCTGCCCCTGCTTAAGGACCGCGTGGCAGGGATCGTCAGTCGGGGCGGCGCCCTGCTGGCGAAGTGGATGCTCCACCACGACAAGCAGAACCCGCTTTACGAGCTGTTCGACGAGTTGTGCGACATCATGGTCGAGTACGACGTCTGCTTCTCACTTGGCGACGGCCTGCGTCCGGGAGCGATCGCCGATGCGACCGACCAGGCCCAGATCGCCGAACTGAGGACCCTCGGCGAACTGACGCAGCGGGCACAGGAGAAAGGCTGCCAGGTTATGGTCGAGGGCCCGGGGCACGTTCCCTTCGACCAGATCCAGTACAACATGGAGATCCAGCAGAAGATCTGTCACGGGGCGCCGTTCTACGTGCTCGGCCCGCTGGTGACCGATATCGCACCGGGATACGATCACATTACCAGTGCCATCGGCGGCTGCGCCGCGGCGTTCTACGGGGCATCGTACCTGTGCTATGTGACGCCTCGCGAACACCTGGGCCTGCCCAACGCCGACGACGTCCGCGCCGGGGTCGTGGCCACCAAGATCGCCGCTCACGGCGCCGACGTGGCGCGGGGGCTTCCGGGAGCGACCGACCGGGATCGGCGTTTGAGCACGGCCCGGGCGAATCTCGACTGGGAGACGCACTTGGGCGAATCGCTCGATCCGGAGACGGCCGCGCGGATGCATCGCGAGGCATGCGGACAGCTTGAGGGGGGTCGGCCCAATGCAGCGGACTATTGCTCCATGTGTGGGCAGCACTGGTGCAGCGTCCGAATCAATCGCCAGGTGCGCGAGGTGATCCGACGCCGGCCCTCCGATTGCCGGCCGCAAGCCTGACCGCAATCAGGTCCGCATCGAATCCAATTCGATAATCGCGATTGGCAGAAAGATGAACAGAGGCACCCAGGGCCAGAATTCCGGCATGATCCGGGCGAACACGACCTCCGTCGCCAGCATCTTACAGGCGAATGTCGTGATGAAACAGGCGACCGTCAGACCGAAGCTCACCACGATCGCCGACTTCATCGTGCGGGGATCGCGGCAGATCAGCACGGGCAGACTGACCATGAGCATGGTCAGATTGATCAGCGGATCGGTGATCCGGAAGTGTTTCTGGCTGGTCAACTGCGCCACGTCCTTGATCTTGGTCTTTTGCGCCGCCAGCGCCGTCAACTGCCGCGAACTGAGCAGCGTGTCGTAGCCGGCCATCTGCCGGACGGCGATGTCCTTCGGCAGCAAATCCGGGGCCTTGTACGAGGCGATCGGTCGGGCTCGCGTCGTCTCCGGCCCGTCGGTCGCAACATAGCGCCCGTTGACCAGATCCCAACTCTCGTTCCGCTCGTTGTAGATCGCCGCGTCGGCGGAAATCCGTCCGGTCACTCTCCAGACCCCCGGCCAGTTCGGATCGCGCTCTCGCGTAAGAATCGTCGGAACATCCGGGGTCAGCGTCTCGACGTAATAGCGACGCGAGCAGATCAACGATCCCTTCGCATCGCTGAGAAACCAGACGGGGAACGATTCCTGGCCGGGCAGGTCGTCCTCGTCACGCACCAGCTTATCGCTGATGCGGGGGATGAGCAGCTCCTGGTCGGCGCCGGCCAGGCCGGTGAAGAAGATGGACAATACGAGGATCGGCCCGACGATGCGTTTGGCGCTGACACCCGAGGCGATCATGGCCACCAGTTCGTTGGACCGCACCATTCGACCCAACGAAAACGCGGCGGCAACGACCGTAATCACGCCCGCAATGTCGCGGAAGTACAGCGTGGTCTGCATGGCATAATATGAGATGATGTGACGGGTCAGCGCCCATGCGCCCAGCGATGTGTGCTTGGTGAACTCATCAAGATTGACGAACAGCTCGATGATGATCCGCAATCCGATGAGAACGCAGAAGGCGATGATGTAGCCGATCATGAAGTTCTTCGCAACGTAGCGATCCAATATCTTCATCGTTTCGTGCCTCAGCCCTTCTGTCGCGTCGCACCGTCCGGTGCGTCTCAGGTCCGTGCCAGTCGGCGGTAGATGAAGACCGCCAGGATCATCAGAGCGGCCAATCCCGACCACATGACCGCCCTGCCCGAGACCCCTTCGCTCATCGCGTTCTTCATGATGTTCTTGCCGCTGAGGATGGTCACCACCAGTACGGCGGCCGGCACGCAACTGGCGCCGAACGCGCTAAGGACGTGCCCGCCACGATTGATAATGCCCATCCCGATGCCGATCAAGATCATCGGAACACAGCCGATGCCGAACACCAGCCGGGTGTTCATCTCGGCCTCGATATCGACAAGCGTCCGACGAATCTGGCGCGCGAGGTTCTTCTGCAGCGACGCCAGCATCGACGTGGGCGGTCCTTTCAGGACCGCCGCCACACCCTCGGAGGTCACCGTCTCGAGCACACCGACCCGATGGAGGTCCTGTTGGAGCGTCGCAGGCATCTTCAGTCCATCGATGTGATAGCGTACGGAAAGCTGGCCCGTTCCTTCGACGCGTGGATTGAAAAGATCGAGGCTCAGGCCCGGGCCCGCCGTGTCTTCGTCGACGCGGACGGTCGCATTGTCGCATCGCAGGCTCTGAAGGTGCCTGCCCGAGACGGCGTCATACTCCGACACGCGCACCGGCCCCAGCAGTTGGATCGCCCGTTCGTCGTCCAACGCGCATCCGCTGGCGGTCAATCGAACGAACCGAGAAGTGCCGGGAAGCTCGTAGCCCTCGCCATCGAGAGAACGCAGCTTCGCGCTGAGATCCCGCGCCAGCGCCTCCGTCGCCAGTTGCGAATACGCCGCCACGGCCGTCTTGGCAATCGGATCGAAGAAGAGTAGATTCGCGCGAATCTGCTTGATCTCGTTGACCTTTTTGAACTTGATGTCGTCGCCCAACAGGGAGCCGAAGTGGTACTGAAATGACGCCTGCCCAAGGGTGAGCCACAGGTCTTCCGCCTGGTGGCCCATCTGTCGCGCCCCGTAGACGTCCAGCCTCACCTCATTGAACTTCTCGTGCGGATCGAACCGGATTCGGGCGGCGTCGGCCGTGCGAATTCTCGTGATCACGCCCTGATCGTACTGAACGACCACGATCCCCAGAAGCGTGTCCCGCTTGAGATCGACGTGGTCCGCGTAGATCAGGAACCGCCCGTCCGGCGGCATCTTGTAGAAGCCGCGCCGCTGGATGTTGCGGAACAGGATCTGCTTGGCGTCGGCCTTGAGCGACTTCTCGGCCAAGTGAACAAAGTGGGGCATGACGTGGAAACTGAGGATCAGATTGGCAATGGCCACGAGAATCGCCAAGGCCAGACCCGGATAGACCATGGTGTAGAGACTGACGCCGCTGGCCCGGCACGCGTCCAGTTCGTTGTCACTGGCGAAGCGTCCGTACGTCAGCGCCGAGGCGAACAGCGCCGCCATCGGCAATACGAACGTCAACGTGATCGGCATGAGATACAACAAGATGTGAACGACCTGACGGGGCCCCAGACCGTATTCCTGAACCGGCGCCAACACGCCGCCGAGGCTCAGGATCAGCGTCAGCCCGATCGTCGCCAGGAGGAAGACCCGGAAGAGTTCGCGAAACACATATCGTTGCAGCGTAAAGACCATCGTCAAGACCGCCGATCCATCACTCCGTTCATGGTTGTGACTCGGCCATACGATAGCACGAGGGCCTCGTGTTGACAACCCCATCGACAGCGTGACGGCCGCCACACCGAACCGGAACAAGCGCCCAGGCCGCGAACGTTCTCACCTGGCCGAATCGGACTCGATCGCAGTCACCGCCAAAGGATCGATCCCCTTGAGTCTCTCGGCATAGATCTCATGGGGATACTTCGACAGCAGGGACGCGCCGTAACGGTCGATATGATCCTTCGAACGCTGCGCCATCATCGCCGACTGGACCTGGTTCTTGATCGAATCGGAGTATGGCCGCAGCTCGGCCGGCGTCTTTTCGAGCACCTTCACCACACGCCACTGAATTCCGTTCTCGTAGAACCCTTTGATCGGGCCAACGATGGCGTCCGGCTCGCCCTTCCAAAGGTCCTCCCAGAAGACACCTTCGCTCGATGCGTACACATTCCGAGCCGGCTCGTCGGCCTTCAAGGAGTGCGCCGCCTTGACCGTCTCGAACGCCGCTCCGTTATCCAGCGCTTTCCTGACCTCTTTGGCGGCTTCAATGTCTTTGCACCAGATCTGGTCGATCTTGAGCGTGGCTTCCTTGGCGAACATCTCCTGGTTCTGCTCGAAATACGCCTGGATCTCCTCGTCGTCGGGTTGCGGAACCTCCTTGTACTTGTCCGTTCGCATCTTTCCGAGAATGGCCATGTCCTCGCGGGCCCGGATGTCGCGCACCAGGTCCTCTTTCTTGTCGTAGCCTCGTGCGACGGCCTCGGCGGCCAGAATCACCGGCTCGATGCCCCGATCCAGCAGTCTGCCGACGCCGGCCGCCGTGTTCAGGTCCTTGGGGCGCCCCGGCGGCGCGATCTCGTTCAACGCCTTGAACCAGTCGTACAGCGTGAACTGTCCGCCCGTATAGGTCGCCAGAACGATGTCCCGCTCGTCCCGGCTCAGCTCGTTCTGGATCTGGTAATTTGTGATCCAGAATATAGTGCGGCCCCGCGGTTCGGCCGGCTGCGTCAGCAGACGCTGATGGATCTGGGCGGCCCGCGCGAAATTCCGCTCCACTCTCTTGAGTTCGAATTTCGCCTGCAATTCGGCATAGAGCGTTTGCAGGACAGGCTGCGCCTTGCCCTGGAGCACCCGGAGGCGGGCCTGTTCCGGACTCATGTTGGGATCGGCCACGATCTTCTCGTCAATCTCCGCCTGCGTGACAGGGATATTCTCCTGGACGTAGTCGTTCAGGAAGGCCTGGATCAGCCTGCGCTGCCGATAGCGACCGATGGCGGTGGCCACGGACTCGTCTTCGGCATATCCGAGCGCGCGGCCTTCGAGAACCATTGCCTTTTCGACCAGCATCTCGTGCAACACGGATTCGGCCGTCACCGGCTCCGCCGGGCGATTGTAGGTGTCGCGCTGCGGCCGGACGCTCTGCGCCAATCGTTGGACCAACTCGTCCTTGGCAATCACATAGTCATCGATCGCGGCGACGGCCTCGGCGGAAGAAGCGACCGGTTGCACCTCCGACGGACGGCACCCCGCCACAACGATGGCCGCACCGACGACAACCAACACGAACCCCCTCCGGAACAACACGTGCTGCATCTTCATAAGCACATCCCCAACAGCTCGTCTCCACGCCTCGGGCGCCCCGGAGCGGTCTTGCGTTGCCGATGCCGAGTCGCCGCGTCAGCCCCCGTCGCCGGGGTCTGTCAGTGGATGACCTTGTTCAACGGATACGTGATGATGCCCGAGGCGCCCGCCCGCTTCAGCGCGGGGACCAGGGCCCTCTCCACCTTGTCGTCGACGATCACCTCGATCGCCACATAATCCGAGTCGGCCAGGCTGGACACCGTCGGGCTCTTCTCCGCCGGCAATACCTTCAGAACAGCATCCAGGTCCGCCTTGCGGACGTTCATCTTCAGACCCACCTTGCTGCGGGCTTCGATGGCCGCCCGGAGCAGAATGGAAAGATTCTCGATCTTCTCGCGCTTGAAATCGTCCTGCCAGGCCTGCCGATTGGCGATCAGCCGCGTCGTCGAGACGATGATCGTGTCCAGAATGCGCAGGTTGTTGGCCCGCAGCGACGTGCCCGTCTCCGTCAGTTCGACGATGGCATCGACCAGGCGCGCCTTGACCTCGGTGGCGCCCCAACTGAATTCGATCCTGACGTCGATCTTCCGATCGGCGAAATACCGTTGCGTCACGCCGACCAGTTCGGTGGCGACGATGCCGCCCCGGAGGTCTTCGGGACAGGTCACCTTGGACTCGTTGGGCACGGCCAGAACCCACCGCGCCGGATTGCTCGTCGCCTTGCTGTACGGCAGCTCGCAGACCTCGACAACGTCGCAGTCGTTCTCCATGATCCAGTCGAGCCCGGTGATGCCCGCATCGAGCACCCCATCTCCCACGTAGCGGCCCATCTCCTGGGCGCGCAGACAAATGGGCTGGATCTCCTCGTCGTCAATCGCCGGCTGATAGCTTCGCCTCGAATCGGAGATGCTGAATCCGGCCTTGGCGAAAAGATCCACGGTCGCTTTTTGAAGACTCCCGGCGGGAATCCCCAACTTCAAGACTCTCTCTGCACTCATTCGTTCCGTCCGTCACAAACGCGCCATCGGCATGCCCCGACATCGCTGGTCATTTCTTGGCTTTGGCGACCTTCTTGGTCTTCGCTTTCTTGCGGGTCGTGGTCTTCTTTCGGGTCTTGACCACCTTGGGTGATTCGCTCTCGCGACGAAGCAGCGCATAGAACTCATAGGCGTTCTTCGCCGCCACCTGACGCGTCAGGAACCCCTCGATATCCTGTTCGTCCGCCTCGGGATCGACCACCTCATGCTGTTTGAGATAATCGGCCATCTGCCCCGTGAGCGGAATGGCGTGCCCCTGTAACGACGTCAGCATGCAATAGCCGACGACATAGGGGTCCGTGCCTTCGAGGCTCTCCAGGGCCTGCTTGGCCGGACGTTTGCCGACCTTCTTGAGATTCTGGAGGCTGAGCGTATGGTACTCGTCGAAGATCGCCCGCAGCGCCGTCGTCAGCGCGAACGCCGTGGTCCGATTGACGGCGGTGTCCTCGTGCAACACCTCCACGATCTCCTCGACCCGCGAGACCCGCAGATCGTTCCAGTCCACGAACGTCTCCCGAAACCCCTTCATGGCTCGCTGCGTGGCCGTCTCGCTGACGCGCTCGCTGACAATTCCGTAGATCAATGCGTCGATCGGATCGTCGTAGCTGGTCTTCTCCACCTTCGGATGGGCGCGTTTGAGCCCGCGATACAACCTCTGCAACCGTTGTGCGTATTCCTTGCTGTTCTTCATGGCCCTTCCAAATGACACTGCGACCGCTCGGCCGCCCTACAAAACACCGTGTGCCAAAGCACGAATGCGGATCCCATGACAGCGGCCCTCAGAGGTCCGGGGGTTCCGGGGTCGGCGATTGCTCCTCCCGGATTCGGCGCTCGTTGGCCACCTCCTCGATCAGCCTCATCGTCTCCAGGGTCTTGTAAAAGTGTTCGTCCCGATGAAAGTGCAACACCGGACAAAACTTGCTCTCCAAAGCGGCCCCCAACAGCGACTGAATGCGCTTGGCCGCATGGTCGATCGCGGCGAACGTCTTGTTCTTGGCCGCATCACTGGCCGCCCACACGCTCAGATACACCTCCCCGTTGCGCAGATCGGGCGTCATCTCCACCCGCGTGACCGTAACGAGCCCCGCAATGCGCGGGTCGCTCAGGTGATTGGCGATGGCATCGCTGACCACCTCTTTCACCACGCGAGCTACCTTTTCCTGCCTTCGGGTGGGCATAAATTCGTTTCTTTCCGTCCCGGTCGCCGCGCCCGGCCCTTAGGAATCCAGGGTTCGCGCCACCTTGACAATTTCATAGAACTCCAGCGTGTCGTCGACTTTCAGGTCGTCGAATCCCGCCAGCTTGATGCCGCATTCGAAACCGGTCTTGACCTCGCGCACATCGTCCTTGAAGTGTTTGAGCGACTCGAGCGACAGGTTGTCCCGAACCACGATGTTGTTTCGGATCAACCGAGCCTTGGCGCTCTTCTGGGCCACACCGCTGTTGACGAAACAGCCGATGACGGTCCCGATCCGCGAGACCTTGAACGTGGCCCTGACCACAGCGCGACCGAGCACCTTCTCCTGCTCTTCCGGCTCGAGCATGCCGACCATGGACTTGCGCAAGTCCTCCGTAATGCGGTAGATCACGTTGTACAGGCGGATATCGACCCCTTCGGCCTCGGCGGCCTTGGCGGCGCGCTCGTCGGCGACGACATTGAAGCCGATGATGATCGCGTTGGACGCCTCGGCCAGCAACACGTCGCCTTCGGTGATCCCGCCTGGCATGGCCTGGAGGATGTTGATGCGGATCTCGTCCACACTCAGCTCGGACAGGTACTTCTTGAGCACGTCGACCGACCCCTGCACGTCGGCCCGAACGATCAGATTCAGATCCTTGACGTTGCCCGCCTCGATCTGGCTGAAGAGGTTGTCCATCGTCACCTGGGTTCGCTCGGCCAGCGACTTTTCCCTCGCGCGAAGCCGGCCTTCTTCGGCGGCGTCCTTGGCGCGATTGACGTCGTCGAGGCAATAGAACCGGTCGCCGGCCTGGGGCACCCCGTTGAGACCGCTGATCTCGACGGGCATGGAACTGGTGGCGGTCTTGATCTTCTTGCCGTAGCTGTTCTTCATCATCTTGATGCGGCCGTACGCATCGCCGGCCAGAACGACGTCGCCTTTGTTGAACTGACCTTCTTTGACCAGCACAGTGGCCACCGGGCCCTGTTGCGGCGACATCTTGGCCTCGACCACCCACCCGGTGGCCGGGATGCCGTCATCGGCCTTGAGGTCCATCAGTTCCGCCGTGTAGTCCAGTGCTTCGAGCAGATCCTCAATCCCCTGGCCGGTCGTGGCGCTAGTCTTGACCACTTCGGTCTGTCCGCCCCACTCGGCCGGCGTCAGCTCGTGCTCCGACAACTGCGCGTAGATGCGATTGATGTCGCAGCCGGGCAGATCGATCTTGTTCAGGGCCACAACGATCGCTACGCCCGCCGCCTTGCTGTGCGCGATGGCCTCGATCGTCTGCGGCATGACCCCGTCGTCGGCCGCGACCACCAGCACCACGATGTCCGTCATGTTCGCCCCGCGGGCCCGCATGGCGGTGAACGCCTCGTGCCCCGGCGTGTCCAGGAAGGTGACCGTCTTGTTGTTCCAGGTTACCTGCGAGGCGCCGATATGCTGTGTGATGCCGCCGGCTTCCCCAGCCGCTACATGCGTCGAGCGAATCTTGTCAAGCAGGCTCGTCTTGCCGTGATCGACATGACCGAGCATGGCCACGACCACCGGACGCCTCTTGAGATTCAGACGCTCACGCGACTCGAACTCTTTTCGAATACTTTCCTCCACGGAGCTTCTACGCTCGATCTCCAGTTCAGTCTCAAACTCGACGGCCACCAATTCGGCCACGTCGTTGGCAATCACCTGGTTGGCGGTCACCATCACTCCCTGCTGCATCAACTTGGCAATGATGTCCGCGGCCTTGACCGCCAATGCAGAGGAGAGATCCTTCACCGTGATCGGCTCACTTACCATGGCCCTTCGCGGCCGGCCCGCCGCCCCGGCCTCCCGTTGCGACTTCGACGTGATCTTCCGAGACGGGCGCAGGCGAAGGCCCTCGCCGCCGGCGGCGCTCAGACGAGCCTGCCGTTCTTCTATATCTCTCTGACGCCATTTGCCACGGGCCTTGCTCTTCTTGGCGGCGTCTTCCTCCACACCTTCTTTTCGGCGCCCGTGGGTCCTTTCCTTGTGATGCTTGCCTCGTTTCTTGTCGGCGTCCGCCGATGAGACAGCCGCCGGGGCCTTGTCCTTGCCCATCAGGGGCTCGGTGACCGCCCCGTCGCGTCGCGGGCGCGGGCGGCCCCGCGGACGGAAGCGATCCAGCGGTTCCGGGGCCTCGACCCGAACGACCTGCGGACCACTGAGCTTGGCCGGTTTCGGCTTGCCGAGCATGGGTCCGGCGGGCAGCACCACAATTTCCTCTTTCTTCTCTTCGACCTTGGGCGGCGCGGGTGCTTCGGGCTGGGCCGCCGCAGGGGCCGACTCGACCGCCGCGGCCTCCTCCGTCTCGGCCACCGGGACCTGGGTCTCCTCCTCGGTTTCCGTGGCCTCGACCGTCTCGGCCACGACAGGGGCCTCGGCTTGTTCCTCAACCGCTTCCGCTGCCTCCGACGACGGCTCGGCTTCAGCCACCGCGGCTTCGACCACGCCGCTGTCGGGCCCTTCTTCGGATTCCTGCGACGCCTCCACGACCTTGGTTCGCTGGGGCCTCCTGACCCGGACTTCGGACAGATCCACTCTCTCGGCGGTCTCGACCGTCGTCACGTTCTCCCCTTCACTGAACCACTCCCGGATCGTAGCGGCCAGACCGGCGGAGATCGCGGTCATGTGGTTCTTGACGTCCAGACCTTCGTCCTGGCATTTCTTCACGATCGCCGAGCTCTTGACACCGAGATCGCGAGCTAATAGGTAGACTCTTGTAGCAGCCAAGAAACCTCCACGTACAGCTATTGTTCCTGATCCTTCTTCTGTGCCTCAGGGAGACTGGCCTGCTCGGCCAGCTCTTTCTCGGCCTGTTTGCGCTCCGATTCAACGGCCATCATCTTGGCCGCCTGGTCGGCGCCCTGAACCAGCCTCTCGGCGAAGTCGGGATCGAGGCCCAACTCACCGACCAGCGGCTCGGGCCCCACATCATCGAGATCAAGAACCGATATGATACCCAAGGCAATCAGCTTATCAACCAGGATGTCGTCGGCCCCCTCGACGCTCTTGATGGCCGCCGCCAGCCGCTCGATGCCGAGGTTGTACTCGTCGGGCGTCAGGATGTCGATGTCCCAACCGCTGAGCCGGGCCGCCAGACGAACGTTCTGGCCGTGCTTGCCAATGGCCAAAGACAACTGGTCCTCCTCCACCACCACAGTGGCCCGCCCCAATTCGAAGCACAGGGCGATCTCACTGACCTTTGCCGGCATAAGCGCATTGGCGACAAGGACTTGAGACGAATCGTTCCACCGGACGATGTCGATCTTCTCGCCGCCCAGTTCATCGACGATATTCTTGATGCGGCTGCCTCGCACACCCACGCAGGCCCCGACGGGGTCCACCTTGTCGTCGTAAGAGGTCACCGCCACCTTGCTGCGATAGCCCGCCTCACGGGCCAGGGCCCGAATCTCGATGATGTTCTCGGCGATTTCCGGGACCTCCGACTCGAACAGACGCCGGATGAAGTCCGGGTGCGTTCGCGACAGGATGATCTTCACCTGACTGGCGGTTTCCTTCACGTCGAGGATCAGGCAGCGAATCCGCTCCCCGGGCCGGTGCGTCTGGCCCATGATCTGCTCGCCCTTCGGCATGAACCCTTCGGTCCAATGGTCCAGGTTGACGATGAGCGTGCCCCCCTCGTACCGAACCACCGCCCCGCTGATCAATTGGCCTTTCCGCTGAACAAACTCACTGAAGATGCTGTCCCGCTCGTCGGCTCGGATCTTCTGGATCATCACCTGCTTGGCCGTCTGCGCCGGGATGCGCCCCAGCCGGCGGATGTCAATCGGCTGCTCGTCGCGGAAGGCAACCACCTTGCCGCTCTCCCGGTCGATACGAACCACGATCTCGCTTTCCGGGTCGCCGAAATGCTTGCGAACCGCCGAGATCATCGCCTCTTCAAGGTCAGCGAAGATCGACTCCTTGTCGATATTCTTGTCCCGGGCGATGTTGTCCACGATCCTCAACAATTCCTGGTTCATAGTCTTATCTCATCCAAGTAGAAACAACCTTCCGGCGCCGGCCCTGATGCACCGGAGGCGATATTGCCATGCCTCGTCACCCGCCGGTGCACTTGACCGGCGAGAACGGCGGTCCCGAAATAAAGACCAAAAAAAAGTGGAAACTCTAACCAGTTTCCACTTCAAACACACCCATGCCAACCGAGGTTGTCACCTGCGTTTCGCCTACATCCGTCGCCTCCGACAGCGGCTCGGCCCGGCCTGCAGTCGGGTCCGCCGAACCTCACCATCAACCTCGCTGGCGCTACGATACTGAAGCAGAAACATCAAATCTACAGCCGCCATCGGCGCAAACGCGCAGGCACGAATTGCGCATCTACGCCGCTGCACTGTACATACGTCCTGTCAACACCATTACCTACACCTCGCACAGCCTTGCTGGCAGCTATATAGTTCACCTGCGAAATTCTTATAGTAATCGGCCTCGAATTGGGGGGCAACAACTTTTTTGGGGATTTTGGCCTTTTTCGGCATCCTGCGAGGGTCGCGAATGCCCCTATCGCGAGGTGTCCGTCCACCCGGCGGAGGCTTCGCCGCTGATCGCGGACCCGGTTTCCGGCTTGCCATTGCATTGCCCACCGGCTATCATCCGTGCCTTGCAGGTGTTCGTTCAGGAAGGGTACGGAGATGAAACGCAAATTGGCGGTTGTAGGTGCGGCCGGGCGCGTGGGCAAGCGAATCATCGCCCTGGCGGTCGAATCAGGGAAGTTCACGGTCGTTGGCGCTGCCGACGCCCAGGGTCATCCCGATCTGGGCAAGGACGCGGGGCTGCTGGCGGGGGTCGGTGCCCTGAACGTGACTCTGAGCGATTTCTGTCCTCCCGATCCGGACGTTGTGATCGATTTCTCCCTCCCGGAGGCGGCCGCCGGCACACTACAGCACTGTATGGAGAAGAAGATCCCGCTGGTCATGGGGACGACCGGCCTGGACACCGAGCAGCAGGCCGTGGTCGCCAAAGCGGCCAAAGCCATCCCCCTCATCTACGGGACCAACATGAGCGTGGGCATGAACGTGCTGTTCGCCCTCGTGGGCAAGGCGGCCGCCATGCTCGGGCCGGACTACGATATCGAGATCGTCGAACAGCATCACCGCTTCAAAAAGGACGCGCCCAGTGGCAGCGCCCTGACGCTGGCGGAGAAGGTCTGCCAGGCAACCGGGCGGGACTATACTGACTGCCTGACCCACGGCCGCAGCGGCAAGGACGCCCTGAGACAGCCCGGCACGATCGGCATGCACGCTGTCCGAGCCGGCGACATCGTGGGCGTTCACTCGGTGATCTGCAGTACATTGGGCGAAACCATCACGCTCAGCCACACCGCCCACAGCCGGGACACCTTCGTCGGAGGGGCTCTGCGGGCGGCCGAATGGCTGATCGGCAAAGCCCCTGGTCTGTACTCCATGACCAACGTGCTCGGCCTCGAGCAGGCCTGACAATCCATATTCACCCTTTCGGACGTGCGAGCCCCGTCCTGTGGATCGTGTAAGAAAGCTGCTCTTACGGGAGAACGCCATGAAATCACGCCCATTCTTTCCACGGATCGTCGTTCTGATGACTTGCCTGGTCTGTGCGGGTGAGGCCTTTGCACAGGATTCCGTCAAAATCGCTCCGGCGACCGCCCTGCAGGACGCGTCGGCGACCTGGCCCGTGCTCAAGCGCTACGACCAACAGCATCTCGCTCGAATCGCCCTCCCGCTGGGCGGAATCGGAACCGGGACGGTCTCGCTGGGCGGCCGGGGTGACCTCCGCGACTGGGAGATCATGAACCGTCCTGCCAAGGGCTTCGTGCCGATGCGAGGTTCGTTCGGTCCGTTCTTCGCGGTCTTCGTCAGGACTCCCGACGGCAAGACGCTGGCCAAGGCCGCCGAAGGCCCGATCGACGTCTCGGCCTATGAGAACAGCCACGGCAGCACGGCGCCCAACCACGGTCTGCCGCGTTTTCGAGACTGCTCCTTCGCATCGGCCTACCCGCTCGGCCAGGTCATGCTCGGCGATCCCGACATGCCCATCGACGTGCGCATTGAGGCCTTCAATCCCCTGGTCCCCGCCGACCCCGAAACCAGCGGCATCCCGGTCGCCATCCTGCGGTATATCCTGCGGAACAAGACCGATCGGCCGCTCGTGGCGTCCGTCTGCGGAACCCTGCCCAACTTCGTCGGAATCGACGGCTCCGGCCAGACCCGGGACTGGAAGGGCGACCTGATCGCAACCGGAGGACGCGCCAACCACAACCACTATCGCCAGACGGACGGGATTCGGGGCATCTTCATGGACTCCGAGGGCGTCGCCGAGCGGGCCGAGCAATGGGGAACGATCGCGCTGGCGACCACCGCAAGCGCCGGCGTAACACATCGAGTCTCGTGGATCGCCTCCGGCTGGGGCCGGTCGCCGCTCGATTTCTGGGATGACTTCAGCACCGATGGCAGGCTCGATGAACGAGCGCCCACTGGCGAGGACACCCCGATGGCGTCGCTGGCGGTGCAGGTCGAACTCCCGGCCCGACAGGAGAAGGCGGTGACGTTTCTGATCGCCTGGCACTTCCCCAACCGGACGACCTGGACGCCCAAGGGCAACGACGACGACCGGATCGGCAATTACTACACGACCCAGTACGCCGACGCCTGGGACGTGGCTCAGAAGGTAGCGGGCCGACTGAGCCGGCTCGAAGCGGACACCGTTTGCTTCGTGAAGGCCTTCTGCGACAGTGACCTGCCCGAGGTCGTCAAGGAGGCGGCTCTGTTCAATCTCAGCTCCCTGCGCAGCCAGACCTGCTTCCGCACGCGGGATGGACGTTTCTACGGATTCGAGGGATGCAGCAACCGAGGGGGCTGTTGCCACGGCTCCTGCACCCATGTCTGGAACTACGAGCACGCGACGGCGTTCCTGTTCGGGTCACTGGCCCGATCCATGCGCGAGGTCGAGTTCGCCCATGCCACCGACGACACCGGCCTGATGAGCTTCCGCGTGAACCTCCCGCTGGCGCGGGCTCGGGAGTATGGCAAGGCAGCCGCCGACGGCCAGATGGGCTGTATCATGAAACTCTATCGCGACTGGCAGCTCTCCGGCAACGAGCCTCTGCTCGAATCGCTCTGGCCGCATGCGAAACGAGCCCTCGAATTCTGCTGGATTGAGGGTGGTTGGGACGCCGACAAGGATGGCGTAATGGACGGCTGCCAGCACAATACAATGGATGTCGAATACTACGGGCCGAACCCACAGATGGGCCTCTGGTACCTCGGAGCGCTGCGGGCGGCCGAGGAGATGGCCCGACATCAGGGCGACACGGCATTCGCGACAACGTGCCGCAGCCTGTTCGAACGCGGCAACCGATGGATTGACGAGAACCTCTTCAACGGCGAGTACTACGAACATCACATCCGCCCGCCCAAGGACCGGTCGGCGATCGCGCCGGCCCTGCTCGTGGGGATGGGCGCGGCCGATCCGACCAAGCCGGACTACCAGCTCGGCTCCGGCTGCCTGGTGGATCAGCTCGTCGGCCAGTACACCGCCCACGTCTGTGGTCTGGGCTATCTGGTGCGGCCGGACCACGTGCGTAAGACCCTGGCAAGCATCATGAAATACAACTATCGCAACGGCATGCACGACCACTTCAACTGTATGCGCAGCTTCGCGATGGGCGACGAGTCCGCCCTGCTGATGGCCAGCTATCCGAAAGACCGACCCGAGAACCCATTCCCCTACTTCAGCGAGGTGATGACCGGCTTCGAATACACCGCCGCGATCGGTATGCTCCAGGAGGGGCTCATCGACGACGGCCTGACGTGCATCGCCAACATCCGCGACCGATATGACGGCCGCAGACGCAGCCCCTTCGACGAGGCCGAATGCGGACACCACTACGCCCGCGCCATGGCCAGTTGGGCGGCGGTGCCCGCGCTGACTGGGTTCCTCTACTCCGGCGTGGACAGGACCATGACCTTTGCGAAAGGAGAGGGCAACCACTTCTGGTCCAACGGCGACGCCTGGGGCACGTGCGCAATCGAGCGAACCGGCGCGTCGGCGCAGGTCACGCTGGTAGTCCTGCACGGCGGACTCGACCTGGCCAGGTTCCACCTGAGCAGCTTCGGCGATCGCACATTCCGCGATGGGCTGCGCATCGAGGCGGGCAGGCAGGCCGAGTTCACGGTGAAAAGCTCGGCATCCACCTATTGAGCGATGTCGCGTCCTTTGATGCCGTGGATCGTCAGGTTGGCGTCGGGAAGGCCGTCGCGGGCCGGCAGGATCTGCTCGGCCTTGAGGAAGACGACGTGGCCGTCGGCGAACAGGAAGTTACGCGCCCCCTGCCAGTTCCACCAGCCCTGCTCGGTTTCGACGGGAATATGGCTGCTGGCCCACTCGCCGATGAGAATCTTGGCCGCCGGGCTTGCGACCGCATCGGCCCGCTGCGGAATCGAGGGGCGAGGGTCGCTATAGGTGTCGGCCTTGTCGTTCATCGCATCGATCTGCTGGGGACTGTGGTAGAACGTCATCGAGTAGGCGTAGCTGGTCGATTCGAACAAGGCCGGGTCCGCACGATCCTCGGGACACAGCAGCACCGAGGGATTGTTTCCATCGACGGAGGCGCCCAGATAGGGCTTGACCCACCGGCGCCATCCGCGTCCCATCCACAGCCAGTAGACCGGGTCCTCGGACACCGGATCGGTCGCACACGGATAGGTCCCGTCGTGGTCGTGCAGATACATGCCCATGCCCAGATGGATCTGTCGCAGGTTATGAGCGCAGCCGACGCGGGACGCCGCCTGCCGGGCTTTTCTCAGCGTGGGGATGAGGATCGACACCAGGACCGAGATGACGGCGACGACGACGAGCAGCTCGATCAGACTGAACGCCGGACGATGCGCGTTCGTTCGCAGTATTCGATCGTGTGTGCCATCCATAGCGGTTCACATCCTGTCCATGCGGTGGGGCGAATGATGACGCACCCCTACTCGACCGTCACGCTCTTGGCGAGATTGCGCGGTTTGTCCACGTCGTGGCCTCGCAGCACCGCGGCGTGGTACGCCAGCAGTTGCAGCGGGACCGCCGTCAGCATCGGCTGGAACAACTCCGGCGTCTGCGGGACCGTGATGAAGTGGTCGGCGACGCCTTCGAGGCACTCGTCGCCTTCGGTCGCCACGACGATGATCCTGCCGCCTCGGGCTCGCACCTCCTGGATATTGCCCATCATCTTGTCGTACTGCGCGCCGGCTGTCGCGACGAATACAGCGGGCATGCCGTCGGCAATCAGTGCGATCGGGCCATGTTTCATCTCCGCTGCGGGCAGGCCCTCGGCGTGGATGTAGCTGATCTCTTTGAGCTTCAGCGCCCCTTCGAGCGCCACCGGGTAGTTAAACCCCCTGCCGAGAAACAGCCAGTTTTCCTTGTCGATATTGGCCGCCGCGATCTCGCGGATGTGGTCGGACTGTTCGAGAATCCGCTCGATCTTCTCAGGGATCTGGGCCAGCTCGTCGATGTGACGGGCCGCGTCGTCGCTGCCCAGGTGTCGGCGCCGGCCCAGCTCGATCGCCAGCATGCTCAGCACCGCCACCTGTGCGGTGAAGGCCTTCGTGCTGGCCACACCGATCTCGGGGCCCGCGTGAAGATAGACGCCGGCGTCCGTCGCTCGAGCGATCGTCGAGCCGACGACGTTGACCACGCCCAGGACCACCGCGCCGCGTTCTTTGGCCTGCTCGACGGCCGCCAGGGTGTCGGCCGTCTCGCCCGACTGGCTGATGGCGATGACGATGGTGCCGTCCTCAATGATGGGGTTGCGATAGCGAAACTCGCTGGCGTATTCCGTCTCAACGGGAATACGGGCGAGGTGTTCGAGAAGGAACTCTCCCACCAGACCGGCGTGGAACGCCGTGCCGCACGCCGTGAAGATCACGTGACGGGCCCGCGTCAGTTCCCGCAGGTAATCCCGGATGCCGCCGAGTTTGATCTTGCCGTCGTGCGCCTCGATCCGCCCGCCCAGACACATGCGCAGTGATTCAGGTTGCTCGAAGATCTCCTTGAGCATGTGATGCTCAAACCCGCCCAACTCGATCTGTTCGAGCGAGAACTCGATCTGCTTGAGGTCCTTGGCGACCGTGACGTTGTCGATCGTCTTTGTGTGGAACCCGTCCGGACCGACGAGCACCATCTCGTTGTCGGCCATGTAGATCGCCTGCGTGGTGTGCTCGACGATGGCCGCAGCGTCCGAAGCCAGAATGTACTCGGTGTTGCCCACGCCGAGGATCAGGGGACTGCCTCGCTTGGCCCCGATCAGCGTGTCGGGGAAGTCGCCGCAGAGGATCGCCAGGCCGAACGTCCCGTGCAGCTTTCGCAGGGCCTGCTGAACCGCCCATTCGAAGGCGTTCTGCTCATCCGACAGTCCCGCATCCGCCTGGTTGGCGTAGATATAGCCGATCAGGTTGGCGATCACCTCCGTGTCCGTCTCACTGCGGAAGACGACCCCTTCGTTCTGGAGCCAGGTCCGCAGCGTGGCGTAGTTCTCGATGATTCCGTTGTGCACGACGGCGATTTTGCCCGTCGCGTCCAGGTGCGGGTGCGCGTTGGCGGTGTTGGGTCGGCCGTGCGTGGCCCACCGCGTGTGGGCGATGCCCAGCGTGTCCCAGCCATGCGGCTCGTCCAAGATATCTTCCAGTGCACTGATCCGCCCGCTGGTCTTGGTCACGTGAATCGAGCCGTCATCCAGCAAGGCAATACCCGCCGAGTCGTAGCCTCGGTATTCCAGGCGTTTGAGCCCCTCGACAAGAATCGGCTGAGCGGCCTTGCGGCCCAGGTAAGCAACAATTCCACACATCGACAGTATCCCCTAGTTCTCCGTATTCGATCCCGTACAGAATCGGCATTCCCGGGCAGAAACTCTATCGGAAAAGCACAAAAAACGTCGACAAGCATAAGCTCCAGTGGAGTCCCCGCAGACACAGACTCGCCGTTTGCAGGCCATGAATCAATTCTCCTTAAGCGACCTATCAGGACTTCTCATTTGACGCGCCCGACGGCCGGACAGTAGACTCCCCCGATGATCGTCGTGATTGACTACAATATCGGCAACGTCCGCAGCGTCTGCAACGCGTTTCGGCACATTGGCTGCGACATCCAGTTGAGCCGGGCCCCGGACACGGTGGAACGGGCCCTCGGGCTGGTTCTGCCGGGCGTGGCGGCCTTCGGGTATGCGATCGAAGCCCTGGGCTCGGCCGCCGAACTGGTCAGGCAGGCTGCCGCCGCCGGCAAGCCGGTCCTGGGCATCTGCGTCGGCTACCAGATGCTCTTCGAGGAGAGTTCCGAGTACGGCCCGCACCAGGGACTGGGTCTGGTCAAGGGCAAGGTAGTCGCCTTGCCGGCCGGACAGGTGGTCCCGCATATGGGCTGGAATCGAGTCGATCTGCCGGGCGACATGGACTTGTTTTCGGACCTCGGCGAATCCAAACACTTCTACTTCGCCCACTCGTACTATGCCCAGCCCGGCGACGAGCGGGCGAAGGTCGCCTATACCGACTACGGCTTCGCCCTGCCGGCGGCGATCCAGAAAGACAACATCTACGGCGTACAGTTCCACCCCGAGAAGAGCGGCCGGCAGGGACTGAAGGTCCTCCAGAATTTCTACGATCTTTGCAGGAGGAGAGCCTGAAGTGCGACGTGTGAGGTTTCGAGCGATGCGTCCTTCAAACTGCACACTGCTGACTTCAAACTCTTTGCTATGCTGACCAAGCGAATCATTCCGTGCCTCGACGTCAAGGACAACCGCGTCGTCAAAGGCGTCAACTTTCTCAATCTCCGCGACGCGGGCGACCCGGTGGAACTGGGGGCCCGATACAGTGACACCGGGGCCGACGAACTGGTCTTCCTTGATATCACCGCGACGATCCGCTCGCGTAAGACCATCGTGGACATGGTCGAGCGCGTCGCGAAGAACGTCTTCATCCCCTTCACCGTCGGCGGCGGCGTTCAGAGCGTCGAACAAATCGACGAACTGCTACGCAGCGGCGCCGAGAAGGTCTCGGTCAACACAGCGGCGGTGCAGAACCCGAATCTGATCGCTGAAGCGGCGCGTCGGTTCGGCAATCAATGCGTGGTGCTGGCCATCGACGCAAGGCGCTCCAAGGCGCGGCCGGGCCACTGGCAGGTGTGCGTCAAGGCCGGCTCGGAGCCGACGGATCTCGATGTCGTCGAATGGGCCGCACACGGCGAAGAGTTGGGGGCCGGCGAAATCCTGCTGACCAGCATGGACGCCGACGGCACGCTGGCCGGCTACGACAACGAGCTGAACAAGGCGGTCTCCGATGCCGTCAACATCCCCGTCATCGCTTCCGGCGGCGCGGGCAACCTCGACCATCTCTACGACGCCATCACCCTCGGCGGCGCCGACGCCGTACTCATGGCCTCGATCACCCACTTCGGCGATTTCACCATCACCCAGATGAAAGAACACCTCCGCGACCGCGGCCTGCCCATGAATCTGTGAGTCTTCCCGTGTCCTATGGATGACGGCGCATCGGAAGGCCAAACGCATGCACGTCATCGTACTCTTGTCCCACGGCCACGTTGATCAAGCCGGCGTCGAGATTGTAGACAACGGACCACACCGTGTGCTCCTGCCGGACAGCCTCCAGCAAATCCATCGCAGCAGGCGGAGAGAGGCAACCTTGCGACCGGACGAGTGTCTCCTGTGCCTTGCTGTATCGCCAGCAGTCGGGCCGGCGCTCCTCGGACAGCAGGAAATTCGTCGCGATCTGCCACGACCGATCGCTGCGCACGACAGAGACTCCGCCGTCGACGTATTCGACGACAACGGAATCCCCCGAGGCGTCGGCAATGTGGAAGTGAACGGGCGGTCCTGAGAACTCAACGTTGTACTGCTGGATTAGAGCCAGCGCTTCGTTCACATCCCGCGCATGATCGAGCACGAGGCGCACGATCTGGCTGTTGAGCAGCGTCGGCCTGTTGGGGTCCTTGGGGGTGTTCCGATTCGGCACCGCATTCTGCGCGATCGCCACGCCGCATTCGTTCATCCCATCGATCGTCGCGTGCGGTGCGGCCAGAAGAACGAACCGCCTGGACCATGGAATCTCCTGCATTCCCTCCAGCCCGAGGTAGTAGAGATCAACCATAGAGACCGAGGCATACCCTCCCGGCGGCTTCGTGAACAGCAGCAGCGAAGCCCGATGCGCCCAGTCGAAATTGCGGCCGAAGAGGGTCGCGCCCTCCGGGCTTGGCGCCGCGAAGCTCGTGCATGCATCCGGATTCACCGCCTCATAGAGCCTGCGATAGGGGCCCCAATCGAGACCCGCCCTGGCGAAAAGGTCGAACAGGTACGTGCCCTGATAGCGCATGACGTAGAGCGGGAAGTCATCCACCTTCTCCAATGATGTCAGCGTGCACACAGGATTGTAGAGCACCACCGACACAGCCAACAGCATGATACTCATCATGATCGCCAACCCCAGGAATATCCGTTTCTTGCGACCTGCCGGGGAGGGATGCAACAGCGCGGTTTCAGGCCGCGTTCTGCCGCCGCTCGGCATCAGCAACTCTCCACCGCTAAAAGGCAACACGATGCGATAGTCAAGCACTCGAATGAAGCAATGTTACCATACTGAATCGGGCCTGTCTCCCAGAGATACACACGGGCCCCTCATCCGACCTGCGGCAGAGAGAACAGGACGGTGAGAAACGAAGCTGCGGCGTCAGTTGCGCTGGAGCGTTGGCGCATCGGCCAGCAGGGCGTGGACGGCGTTCACGATGCGTTCCTCGACCGACGGGGCGAACGGGCCCGGCAGCGGGGTGTAGAGCATCGCGCCGCCGCCTTCGTAACCGCCCTCGCGCAAGACACGAACCGAGGGCACGTATCCGAAGACGTCGTTCGAATAGCCGGCCACCCAGAGCGGCGGCCCGGCCAGCTCGTTCTTCAGCCGCAGCGAGTAATCGACGACCACCTCGCCTGCCAGCGCCACCATCGTCAGATCGTCACCGAACCGAATCGCCTGGACCCAATACGGGTACGTCGATGGAATCTCGCCTTCATGCTCCAGTTGCTGGAGAAGGAATTCGGCGTGCAGGCGCTCGTACTTGTTGTTGGATTTGACCTGTGCCTCCAGTGTTTCGCGGCTGGGTGGCTCGGCGAAATCCAGGACCACTTCCTGCATCGCCGCCGTGAGCGGTCCACGCACCGGCTTCGGCGGGCCCTGGAGCGCCGCCTCAACGGCGTTGGCCAGCCCATAGCCATGTTGACGACACAATTCCAGCGCGCGGTCCGGGCTGCGAGGATACGGATTCTGATCGCCCCCGCAGCCGGCAACGAACAGGGCGGTCGTCCCTGGGTGCCGTTGCTCGATGCACTCCTGGGCGAAGCCGGGATAGTCGCCGCAGTAATCGTAGCCGCTCAACGTCGTGGCGTGACAGGCGTATCCGAACACGACCGCTCGCAACGACCCGTCAGGACCGTCAATCCGCAGCACGGGGACATCATGATCGACCGGACCGTCGGGATTGGGGCTGATCTGCCGGCCCCGTTCGGTCTTCTGCCGACGGTTCATACCGAACCCCGCGCGGGCGTGAGTATACGACACCGTAGCGGACGACAACTCCGCAATTGCCTCGCCCACCAGTCCGACGATTCTCTCCTGCAATCGGTCGCTGTAGGCATTCGACTGTTCGAGCTGCTCGGGCGTCAGATCGTAAAACGAATGGCCGTAGATCGAGTACGCACTCTCGCAAATCACCGGCGCCGAGTGCGTGTGGGACGCGTTGATCAACAGATCCTTCGGGGCGATGCCGTGACGCTGCTCGACCCGATCCGCAATCCAGTCGCGCATCGCTCGGTCGATGCCCAGCAGGTCCAGCGTCACGATAGCCAGACGGTTGCCCTGCGAGTCCTGCAGGACCAGCGCCTTGGCGTGCAGGTCGTGGACCTTGCCCTCCGCGGGCTTCGTTCGGGCCGCATAGCCGGCCATCCACATCGGCTTCTCCGGCGTGATGACCGCCCGCGTCACTCCGGCCTGCCACTGGTCCGAGGCCGCGCTCGCCACCGGGCGCAGGAACAGAAGAACCACCGCCAACAGAACCAACAGGACGCGTTTCTGTGGAACGCCCATAATCCGAACGAAGTCACGTGCCGTTTCTGCCTTCATCGCCATGTCCTTTCCAAACGCCGAGATCGACAGGACATCCCGCTTCGCCCCGGCGCCCCTAATGGGCCTTGCTCCTTGTAAACGTAAGGGTCACGCTACCGCCGGCCGGATCGTCCGCCTCCACGAAACGCGGAGGTATGAAGGTGACGCGTCCGGATGCCTCTGGAATCTCCCCCAGCCTCAGAAGGGCCGCCAGAGTCTCCATCCGCGCCTTACCTATGGCGACGCAGGCATCCTGGGTGCGTCGTCTGGCTGCGTATTCGGCGCCGGGGCGCATCGTCTCGAGCAAATCGTCCAGGGCCCTCTCGATCAGGCCCAACTGCACTTGCACTTCCTGCAATCGTCCGGTCCGGGCAAGGGCGTTCCGGCGCGAGCCGGCCAGATGGGCGGCCCGCGCCTGGCCGGCCAGTTCATCTCTCAGACGCTGCAGTTCCCCTCGTTCCTTCCTGAGCTCTGCCAACAGCTTCCTCGTGTCCGCAGAGGACAGATTGACAAGACTGTTGGCCGCCTCGATGTCGCCCCCACCGAGCTGATGCCGAACCGTGACAGACAGCCCTCGTTCACGTCGGAGCCGCTCGGCGATCGCCGCGAGTTCTTCGGCCTGTTCGGCCGACAGCGTTGTCACCGCAGCCGCATACTGCACGACATAGGTTTCCGTACCGCTCGGCTCCTCTTTTTCCCCGCCCAAGATATTGCCGATCGTTCCGGCGACTCGATAGGGCGATCCAGCCACCGCCGTGGCGATCAAGGTGGCGGCGGCTCCCACCGCCGCCTGCGTGATCTGTCCGCGGGAGACGCCCTGCTCATCGATCTTGAATGACAGCGGCAATCGAATGGAACCGCCGGCGTCCCGGAGGATGAACAGAACCGTGTCGAGAGACACCGGCAGAGTCAGAAGCCTGGCCAGAAAACCATCCGGCGGCTCCGTCAGCGACAGGTCGGTGAAGACGAGCCGGGCTCGGGTCGACAGTGGCTGATCCTCGTGAAACCGCATGTCGATGCTTGCATCGAAGACGCCGCTGCGCAATGTCATCCCGTTCTGCCTGGCCAGACCTCCGAAGTTCGCCAGTTCCAATCCGCTCATCCCCGCCTTCACCCAACCATCAGGATGCGGATAAAGGGTCAGACGTCCGGTGGCGGACATCTCCTGGAAGAGAATGCGATTCTCCGTCGCCAAAGACTCTGTGGCATCCTCGACAGAAGCCTCAATCGACGCGTCGGCGGCGCCGCGCCCCTTGCCCTGCAGCGGCACTTCCCCCGCTGCCGCCACGATGTTGAATCGCATCGGTCCACGGGCCGTAGCACCGGGCGTGGTGAATCCGCGGACCTCGACGTCCAAGCCCTTCAGCGGTATGACCATCGGAGGATCCACAGTGTCGTCGACGAAATGGAAATCAACGCCGCTGACGAGGAACTGATCCACGCGAAGATCCAACGGCCCACTCTGCCCTTGCGAGCCTTCCATGCGATGGGCCGTCACGTCATTCTCGTCGTGACCGGCGGAGGTGGCAACGGCATTGGCATCGGCGATTGCTTCAGCAGACGAGGTCTTGACCGTCATGCCGAGCAGGTGGAATCCATCGGGCTCCCGCCGGACCGCGACTTGTGGTTTCACCAGGCCGATTTCTTTGACGTGAACGCTGCCATTCGACAGGTCCACCTTCGGTATGACGACGCGGATTTCCTCCAGGCCGGCCAGCACGGTCTTGGCCTCGGTATCCTCGAACAGAATCCCTCGGGCCAACAGGTCTATGCCGAAAGGCCTGCTGAGATCAAACTCCGTGCTGCTGCGCCGCTGCGCCTGCACCGTCAGTTGGGCGTTTCCCGACAACCTGCCGTGGCGCAGATCATTGGCATCCACGAGGGCGCCGAGTTCCGGCGCGATCGAAGTCAACCCCGAGCCGCTGATCCGGGTGATGTCCCATTCGGCGAGAATCTGTGGCTGGGCGACAAAGGGTGATACCTCCAGCTTCAATCGAACGGACTCGGTCAAAGGCTGAATCCGGCCGTGGAGATCAATTCGGATGGGTGGATTGACGTCGGGCTCGTCTCCGAGGACCTTGATACCCTCCGTATTGGCGATCGTCAAATCCGAGACGACAACGGGCGCCGCGCTGGGCCTGGTCTTGTCTGTCACGGTCAGCTTCGCCGCCTCCAACGACAAGCGTTCGAGTGTGACGAGCGGCAGACGCTGTGCCCTTCGAACGGTACCGCTTGCAGGGTCCGGCTTTTCCGCTGGAGCGGCCGACTCCGTGTCCGGCCGTTCGTCAGCCGAAACAGTCACAGTGTTCGGCTGTCCGTCGGTCACGACGGGAGGATCGATGGCCCCCGCCTCTGAACCTCCGAACTCAAATCCCAATGCACTCAGCGTCCCGGCCGCCGTGCGTTCAACGGCCGCCTCAACACCCTGGAAAGACAACTCCTTCATGGAGACGACATAGGCATTGGGATCAAAGCGATCCACTGCCAGTTCCGCCGAATCGAATCGCAGAAGAGCCTCGCGTCGGGAGGTTTCTCGATAGTCCACATCGGCCACCTTGACGCCGCCCTGCCGTCCACCGTCCGGATGGTGTGTCAGTTCACCGACGATCCTGGCGCGGAGCCGACCGGCTTCCAGGGCCGGCTTCACTCCCGGCGGCAGATAGGCCCGCAGCGATCGCACATCGAGACCCTCAGCCTCCACAATCAGGTCGGCTGCCTGCCTCAGCGGTGCGGTCTGGACCTGTCCGGAAACCGTCGCCTGCTGCACCATACCCGGCGCTCGAACGGCAACCGTCATCGTGGCCGGAGGCGCTTCGACCCCCAAGGCAAAATCGTTCAACGTCAGGTCAACAGCCACCGCCTGGGCTACCGCAGGCACAACAGCATTGTCGAACCACTGCAGGCGCGCCTCTTTGACCTCCAAGCCTCCGATGCGCACGGGCATCGTCGGCCCCGACGAAGTCTGCCGCGTGCTGTCTCCCCCCGCGACGCTGCGCACCCCCACACAGGCCAGCGCGCCTGATTCGTGGCGAGTAACGGTCAGTCGCGGTCGCTCAATCGCGATGCGATCCGCACGGAGACCTGCCGCATCCAGACGGAGCTGCACGACCTCAACCCGGTCGAGCCCGGCCAGTTCGACGTCGCCGTCCGTGATGCTGGTATCGAGAAGCGTCGCCGAGCAGTGTATCCCCTGGCTGTCCCAGGCGATACGTCCTTTGGCATGGGCGGCAAGATCGCCTCTGGTCATGGTTGATTCGGCCCCCATGGCCTCAAGATAGGGCGTCATCTCGACCAGAGCCATACCGTCGCCCTGGAGGTTCAGATCGAAGGACAGGCCCGCCGGCTCCGGGGCGAGCGAACCACTCAACTCCACCCGGTCAATCATCCCGGGACTGCGAAGCCACGCCTTGACCGAGGCAGTCGATCCCGCGCCTTCCTCGGCACCCAGCACAAGATCCGTCAGCTCCAGTCCAAGATCCGGGATGGCAAAGGTCTTGGCCGGCGTCACCATTCGATCGACAAAGGTCATCTCGTTGTCGTGCCAGGACAGACGTCCGATCTCGATCCTGGCGGCGGACGTCTCCGCCGGGGCGGGGTCCGGTTGGCCGGCCGCCGTATCGCTCGGTCCGGCCTGCGACTCCGAAGGCGGCGGCGTGCTGCCAAACCGAAAACCCAGAACGGTCAGGCAGCCCGTTTCATCCCGTTCGAGTGCCAGACGCTGTCCGGAGACCTCTACACGCTCGACACGCGTCGCCCCCGACTGTGGGTCGATCCGTACCCCGTGAACCGCAATGGCCTTGAGCCCTAACAGCTCTTCGGCGTCCTGAAGCCGGATGTCCGTGATGGATGCAGAGGCATTGAACGCGCCATCGTCCTGCTGCACAAACACGCCGTTCACATCGCATGAGAACATCCCACCCTTGTACAGCGATTCAAGGCCGAGACTGTCGAAATGGGGCTGCAACACATCCGGGCGAATTCCCGTTCCGACAATCTTGAGCGCCGCCCTGCTCTCGGACGAGGACAAAACCATTGTCCCGCCGGCCTGCAGGCTTTCCACGATGCCGGGGGCGCCCAATCGGGCAGTCAGCGTCAATCCTTCCGACAGCGATGGATCGTGCTCGACGGTAACCTCGTTGAGGTCCAGCACCAGATCGACTTGCGGAGACATGGACTGGTCGTGGAGCACGAATCGAACATCACGAACTCCAATGCCATCCAGAGACCATGGGATCGCCGACCCATCCGCCGAGGGCGAGGCGCCGGCGTGTTCCTCCACCGTTGTCACGCTGTCTGTCCTGGTCTCGGTTCTCCGTGGCGAGCGGCTGACGAACTGAAGACCGGCCACCGAAAACCTGCCGGTCGGTCTCTTCCAGACGTGGAACGCGCCTCCACCGACCTGGATCTGTCCCACGCGAACGACGCCCGAGTCAAACACATTGGCATCCACCACCGCGCTGCGCAGGCTGAAGTGCTCGGCGCCGTCAATCATCATGACGGCATTCTTCGATTCAAGATGCACCTGAAGGGCCGAGACCGAGGGCCGAAGCGACGTCTCGCCCGACGTGAGAGAATGCTCGATCGGCGGGTCAACCTCATTCGGTTCAGCCACCTGAATCCCCTCCACTCGAACAGCCCCATCACAGGCAAAGCCAATCGTCCGGGCATCGGGAACGATTCCCAGATCGGCCAGATACTCCTCCGCGGCGCCGGGCTGCAAACCCTGCAGAGCGACCCGCACATCCGCCACAAGGTCCCTTCCCTCCGCTGAACCGGTACCTTCGATCATCAACTGGTTCAGCACCGGAGGAGAGGACAGGATGATCTGAAACCGTGTCTGGCGCCTGTCCGATCGCAGGTCGGAGAGCCGGACGTTCAAATCCAATCGAGTCTCAAAAGCCGGTGACACCGTTTCGTCTCGAAAGCGAACCTGCACGTGCTGCAGTCGCAACGCGTCCATGCGCAGCGGCGGCGTCAGATCGATCTGGCGCGGCGATGCGACCGAGCGGACGACGTCGGCATCGACGTCCGCGTCGGCCGGTTGTATTGCCTCGCTCCGCTCGCGCAGGACGGCGAGCAGGGTGCGCAACTGCGGAAACGAACCATCTTTGGCCCGCATCAGACTGACATCCATGCCATCTATCTCGATGCGATGGACGACGAGACGGCGTTTCAACAAAGTCACCAGGGAGACATCCGCCCGGCAGTACTCGACATGGACCAGCGGCGTGTTGGCGTCGTCCGGCACCAGGACGAGATGCCAGAGCTCCGCGTCCCCCGTCAGCAGGGACAGATGCAGTCGTTCATAGCGGGCCTCCAGACCGTACTGGTCCATCGTCTTGTTGAGAATCCAGGGCAGAGAGAGCCACAGCGCGATCCGAAGGACCAGAATGACAGCGATGAGAACTGCACAAGCCCAGAACAGACGTCGCAGCCAGCGCCGCTTCTTGCGCCCCCCCGGGCCGTCCGTCGGCCCGCCGGAGGCATGGCCCGTCTCTGATCCCGTGACGTCGCCTGCAACAGCATGGCCGGCTGATGGGATGTCCGAACTGCCCGAGGATGACCTCACATTTCGCTTTCTACGCCCCACAGAAGGCACCTCCGGCTCTATGGTTGTTCCTGAAGAACCTGGTTCAGAACGCGACGCCTCTCCGCCAGCGAAGCGAGGGGGTCATAGCCCTGCGGCGCCTGGCCCTGGACTGCCAGCCAGTCAAAAGCACGGGCCCTGGCCGCCGGCGAGATATCCTCCAGGTAGATGGAATTCTCCAGGAGCAGACGCTGTCTGAGGTCCGCCATGCTCGTGACCTCCGATACAACCTCTCGAAGAACCGAAGGGTGCCGACCGACCTCCCCGGTGTGACGAATCAGAATGGCCTCAAGGTCAGGCGATGTCAGATCGGAAGACGCGGGCTCCGTGAGCAGTTGATACGCCGTCTTCTCCAGCCTCCACCCCAGCCCATCGGCTTCCACCGAAAGCGGTGCAAGATGCTCGTTGGCGATCGCATAAGCGAGGCGATCCAGAACGACATCGCTCGCCGACAGCGCCAGATCCTCGATCAGGAGTGATCCAGTCTCCCGACCAAGGTGCAACAGCGCGCGCCGCTTGTGTGTGGGCGACGGAAGGAGCCGAATCGCATCTTCAAGGCCCCGCCTGCCGACGCCGGGTCGCTGGCCATCCTCTGCGCCATTGGCTGCGGCCAGCAAAGCGTCTTGGCATTGTTGCAGCAGAACGGCATGCGCGGCACTGCCATCCGTCCCCTCTGGCGGGGGCGACCGCACCTCGATCAGGGCCGCGAACGCCACGATACCCTCCACGTCAAACGGAGACGGCAGCACCATCGCCAGGCGGTCCTGCCCCGGCAAGGCCTGCGGCGTCAATGAGATCGTCTCGGTCACCCACACCTCCGGAGCGACCGGCATCAACGGCCCCTGCTCACCGCCGGAATCGATGCGGCTGTCCTCGTCGGACGATGGCTCGCTCGGCGGATGCCCCGTCGCTACGAGCGATATCTCCAGAACAGCCGTTGTGCCGGGCCGCTCTCCGCTCTGTGGTTCCTGCAACCGTTGCCGGCGCACTTGAATACCGAGCTTGCGAATCGGGCCGGAATCCAGAACCGGTCTTTCGAGAATTTGAAAACTCGTCTCGACACCATAGGGCAGGATACCGCGCAGCTTCTCCAGAATCACAGGCACACCCGTCTTTTCACCGGCGATCCGCTTAAGAAACGGTGCCGCATCTTCCACGATCCCCACCCTGGCCGATCTCAGAAGCCCGGCCACAGGCACAACGGCCGTGCTCGCAGGCAGAACCGTGATCATCTGAGTCTGCGATGCCACAGGCGCCAGTACCCCTTCAGACCGCTTCGGCATCGCCACAAACGTCACCGAGATGGCAAGAGGATCTTCGAGGTGTAGCGAACCACTGTCCACCGGCCCTTCCCCGAACGGTGCAGAGGCCTTCGAGTAGCCCACATTGTACTGCAACACGTATCCCGCCGGAAGACCCGGATCGCCCTTGGGCCCCAGGCGGCAAGCCGCCAGCAAAACCATGGTCCCACCTGCCATGGAAAGGATGGCTCGTAACACCAAGGTCTGATTCCGGCCACGGCGTCTGAACTCTCGTTCCATATTCGCCTCGAATACGAACCCCCAGAGTCATCGGTGCGGTAAGCAGCCGATATCCTTCTGCCACAGGCTATCATGTGCCACCGGAAAGCACAAGCATCAACAGCAAACGACGGGAATCATGTCCATGGGCAGCATCTCGCCCCCACATCCCGCACAAGAACGCCGGACTGTTCTGCGTCGACCGCGGCGCGCCACAAATCGCCCCACTGGGCAGTACAGGACTTGAACATAACTCGCTGGCCCTATCAAAAATGTCGATTTCCCAAGAGCACGGCACAGAATCCGGCACAGTTGAGACAGCAGAAGGTCCAATGGACCCCGATTTGGCCAATGTCATAGAGGCACGGACCCAACTGCCGCCTACAGTCCGTTCGGCCATACTGACGATCTGTGCATCCCGACAAA
>ENA-UOUL01001251-UOUL01001251.1-bioreactor-metagenome-genome-assembly--contig:-NODE-1251-length-37518-cov-4.785209_pt1 | contig 37518 bp, 26 predicted proteins | sample MGYA00249838_ERZ747220 | MGnify/ENA primary metagenome ERZ747220 (study PRJEB28778, sample SAMN05720191) | bioreactor metagenome | isolation source: Anaerobic biogas reactor | place: USA:Washington... | reverse complement strand
CCGAGCATGCCGCTCTGGGCGATGTCCACTCCGAAGCGGAAACAGGCGTTGCTGCGTCTCTGGGTTCCGCTCTGATAGACGGTCCCGTATCGCTGCATGGTGTCCGCAACCGCGCGGCCCTCGGCGATGGTCAGCGAGATTGGTTTCTCGCAGTAGATGTCCTTACCGGCTTTGGCGGCCTCGATGGCGAGCAGCGCATGCCAGTGGTCCGGCGTGGCGATCAGGACGGTATCGATGTCGTCGCGGGCTAGGATGGCACGGAAATCGCTGTAGACGGCACAGTCGTGGTTGCCGTAGGCCGCGTCAACGGTCTGTTTGGCGCGCTGAAGGTGGTTGATATCCACGTCGCAGACCGCCAGGACACGCAGGTCCTCGCAGGTCAGAAAGCTCTTGAGGTTGTGCATGCCCTGGCCGCCCAGGCCGATGGCGCCCATCGTGAGCCGCTCGCTGGCAGCGGCGCCGGCTCGCACCGTCCGAAGGCAGGTCGTCATCATCGGCAGTGCAACCGCGACTGCACCGTGCTGCAGGATATCGCGTCGTGATATTTTCTTCATGGCCATGTTACCTCCTGGTCCACAGTATACCCTTGTGAGCCTGTGAGCCAAGGGATTTGCTCGCTGCGTGGAGACGTTTTCGGGGCGGACCGCAGGCCTTCGGAGCGGGACCTGGCGTTGCATCGGGGGGAGGGGCGAAAAATGTCGCGGCGGCCATGCAATCTGCATGACCGCCGCTATCACGATACCCAGGTCGGGTTTGTCAGTATTCGACCGGAACAGTGGGCCATCCATCTTCCCACCAGAAGATGATGCCTGCTCCGGGTGGATCGGCGACATCGGCCGGGAACTCAGGCGTCGAGCCGCCGGATGAACCGCCGTTGTTGTTGCCGCTCTTTCTGCTGCTACCCTTGTCGTTGTCGAGTTCGTCGAGCATCTTGTCGACCGCCCGGTACACAAGGAACGTCGAACCACCGAATTCAAACACCGATCCGATCACGCCCTTGTCGGCAAAGGCCGTTTTGTAGTCGTCCATGTTGGCGATGCCCTTCATCTGCACCACGTTGCTGGCCATCTCCAGCGGGACGAGCAACACCCAGTCCAGGGCCTTGTCCGCCTTCTCGTTGTTGCCGGAGATCAGGCGCACCGGAACGCGGGCGAGATTCGTGACCGCCTGCCCGGTGTGTTTCAGCGCTTCGATCAGGCTCTCGATACACATCCCGATCGAGCCGGCCACGTTGTCGAAGTAGCCCCAGGTCAGAGCGTTGCCGATCTCTTCCGTTGTCTTCCACACCCCACCGATTGTCTGCCCTGTGAAGACAAGAGGGCGGATCAGTGGATGGTTGTCGATGTAGGCTTCCTTCTGATTGTCCGGCAAGGCGTTGAATGTGACCAGATCGGCCACGGAGTACAATCCATGACCCAGGCTGGCAACTGTGATCCCCGCTTGCTTTGGGACTCGGCCCGGCTCATCGAAGAAGCCCTTGCCGTCGTTCGCTCGGAACGGCTTGGCACGATCGGAGGCATAGCCCAGCGTGATGATGTTGGTCGTATCCTCGATGGCCAGACCGATGCCGCCCAATGCCTTCTTGAGGCTCTCGCCGGAATCGCGGGAACCTTCATTGACCGCGTGGTTTCTGTACTTGTCCAGGTCGGCGCCGAGCGACCACGCGGGTTCCTTCTCCTCATAGAAATGTCTGGCCTGCGATCCGTTGACTACTGTGCGCGCCGCCTGACTGCCCGGTGTCGGGCCCATCTCGGGGGTTGCGACGGGTGCGGTCGGGACGGTCGGCGCTGTTGGCACGATGGATGCGGCGGATCTGGCCGGTTGGTTCACCGGGACAGGCGTGCTCTGCGGTTGGTTTCCCGCGCGTATCTCTTCCAGTGCGGCCTGAGCGGCCCGGTTCTTGGACGACAGCCAGGTCTGCGTAAGATCGGCCTGCGAGGGTGTCGGCATGGTTTGTGTTGTGCCACCTGTGCTCATCGGACGCGAATCTTGCGCAATGGCCCCGCCCGGCTGGCTACCCCATCCAGCTCCCGCCGGATCCATTGAGGCCGCATGAGTGGATGCCGGCAGAGGTTGCGGTTGGCCGGGATAGATCGTCTCCAGCTCTCCCATTGTTGTGGGAGTGGTCTGGTCGCCAGCCGACGGAATGGTTGGCGCTGCAGCCGCGGGCCATGGCGGTGCTGCCTGTGCCGCGTAGGGATTCTGCGTCGGCATGGCCGTTCCGCCTGGAGCGGTCTGCATCATCTGATTCTGCGGCGTCTGCCACGTCTGGTTCGGTACAGCGGGCTGCTGCTGGGGTGCTGCCTGTGCCGCATAGGGATTCTGGGCGGGCATGGCCATTCCGTTTGGAGCGGTCTGCGCCATCTGGCTCTGCGGCGTCTGCCACGTCTGATTCGGTACAGAAGGCCACTGCTGGGGTGCTGCCTGTGCTGCGTAGGGATTCTGCGTGGGCATGGCCACGCCGCCTGGGGCGGTCTGCATCATCTGATTCTGTGGCGTCTGCCACGTCTGGCTGGGTGTCGCGTATTGCCACGGCTCTTTCCTGGTCGACGGCGGACTAGTTCCCAACAAGCGTGCCCCATCGAGACTCGGCTGTGACATGCGGTCTGCTGGCGACATCCAGGTGCGGGCATCCACCGTGGGCATCGACGTGTCCTGGCCCAGCACCCTGGTCCCATCGAGAGATGGCTGCGATGCCCGCTCGCCGGGCGTCACCCACCCCCGGGGGATCGGCGCGCTTTCAGGCGGCGTCGTTTGTATGGTGTCGCGGTTCTGCGGTTGCCTGGCCGCAGCCAGAGGGTCGAGCTGTCTGGCTCGCTCGCTGGGGCTCATCCAGGTCTGGCCGGTTGCAGCGGACTGAAACCTGAGCTGGGCCATTTCGTTGGCGGCAGTTGCAGCCGGGCCGCTGCCGGGATTCCAACCGAATCTTGTCTGGGTCGGTGCAGGGCTCAGTCCCCGGCTGGTGCTTTCGCTTGGGGAGGTTTCTGTCGCCGAGTCGTTTCCGAGCGGAGCTTTCGAACTGTCGGAGGCAGGGGCCGTCGTCGTCTGCGAACTCGACGGACGCCATCCCTGCTTCGGCATCCCTCTTGTGAGCAACTGCTGGCCGCCTGAGGAATTCAGCCGGCCGGCCAGTTCTCTCATGTAGGACTCCGGATCGTCTATTTGCCTGGAGAGTTTGCCCAGTCCTGGATCGGGGTCGGCGGAGGTCTTCTTTTTGCTTTCCTGGGCCCCACAGATCCCGATGTCCATCACCGATGCGGCCGCCCATAGGATCAGGCAGACCAGTCCAATGGTGGCCGATCCTGGCGGAGAGGCTGTGTGCGGTGCATTGGCAACGCGACGCGACACCGCGTCCCGGCGGTTGCCGAAATGAAATCGGCTCCTCGTTTCTGCGCTTTTCACTTTCATCACCCCCCAATTCAGAATCTGCTCGCCCGGCGCGTTTGGCCGAAGCTCGAGATGCTGTGTACTCCAAGAACTCACGCGCTCGGGAACGACGGTCCACGGACAATCGAGCCAGTCGTTTCAATGTGCGTCAATCTGCCGAAGGCCCGCAGTGCGCGCCTATAGACCTTATTCTTCGCACGCCATCCTTGGGAATTGCCGCATCCAGTAGAAGGGTTGTCTTCTATTACCCCCAGTTCGACCCGTATTCTACCAAAAACGAATCGTCGGGTCAAGTACTGTTTCACAGAGAATCCGCGCGGAGGGTGCAGTTGTGCTTATCGGACGACACCTGCCGGACGGTGACTGCTACGTCCGGGGGCCGCTGCCAGCGGATACGGCGGCTCCGAGGCATGGGTCTGTCGAGGCGGACCGCTACTTTGCGGTGCCGATCAGAAAGAGAGCCTTCAGTTCTTCGGGCGATGGCTGACGGCCATATTCGCACAGTTCGAACGCTTCGGCGTGTACGATGCGGGCGCCCTTTTCCGGACCGTAGGATTCGATCAGCTTTTCGCGGTATTTGTCGGCAACACGCCGATCGCGGGCGGCGATGCGCTCACGGACCTGTAGGCGCCGCTGCTCGCGCGCGACCGGATCGGCAGGCACAGGGACAACCGTCTCGAAATTGCCGGTGGCCCACGTGGATTCGATCTGGGATTCGAGCGTCCAGATAGCATCGGCCTTCTTGTCGTAGACCGAGTCGATTCCGACGACGACGGCTGGTTCGAAGGGATTGGGCTTCTGGAAGTTATCGGACAGATACAGAAACACAGGGTTCTTCACGAGCTGGGGCACGTCAGGACAGAAGAAGGCGACCGTGACCATGAAGGCGGCGTCCTGCATCAGGATGCCGGTGTACCGGTGGTCGGGATGATAATCGTTCGGCCGGTGTCCCATGACGATGTCGGCCTTCCACTCTCGAATCAGCCGGACGAACGTCCTGCGGTTCTCCAGCGTCGGCATGAGCTCGCCGTCGTGGATGTCGAGCACCTCGGTCGCGATGCCGAGCACCTTGGCTGCTTCTTTGACCTCTGCGATTCGGCGCCGGGCAAGCGGTCCACCGGCGATCTCCGCGTGACCGATGTCCCCATTGGTCGTCGAAACGAACTTGACGTGATGGCCCTGCGCTGCCCACAGGGCCGCCGTACCGCCGGCCTTCAGTTCGCAATCGTCCGGATGGGCCCCAAAGACGATGATCCGCAGCTTGCCGTCGTCGGCCGGACCGCCGGCCTGTGCCGCGAGCAGGGCCCTCGGATTCCCAGCCAGCACCACCATCAGAGCACAGAACAGCCCCGTCATCGCAACGCTTCTTCCGATCCGCATCGTACACCTCCTGGCTTTGTGTGTGGTTGTATTGTCCAGATCGATGTTTCCGTCCGACCAGCCTAACCGAGACGCGCGTTCGGTTCAACACTGAGATTTCCGCCGACAAGCGGTCGAATGGACTATTGTCTCCCGCCGTGAATTCGCTATGCTTCTGGGATTCCGGCAGGCCGAGGTCTGCCGATTCCTTTCGGAGCGTATATGCGTATCAGTTCTCTCAAAGTGCAATGGGCCCAGTTGATTGTCCTGTCCGGAGTTCACTTCCTCGTGGACATGTTCGGCAATATGCTGCCGGCGATCCTTCCGGTCGTTCGCGAGCGTTTTGCTCTGAGCCTGTCGCTGGCAGGTTTCGTTCTGGCTGCGCTGACCCTTACGGCCAACGGCGTTCAGATGCTCACCGGTCACATGCGGGCGGACAGGGACAGACCGCTCTTTCTGCACCTGGGGCTTCTCCTGGCCGCTGCCATCTGTACGATGGCCTTGGCGCCTCGGTCGGGCCTCGGCGTCGCGACGGTTGTGGCGTTGGGGATTGTCAGCGGCTGCGGGATCGCGATTGTCCACCCCGAGGGTCTGCGCGCCGTCCACACGCTGGATCGCATCCCGGCCGCGACCAGCACGGCGGTTTTCATGACGTCGGGTTTTCTCGGTTTCGCCAGTGGGGGTGTGATCGCCGCCTCGCTCGTTTCCCACTTCGGCCTGGCCGGGCTTTATCCCCTGGTCCTGCTGCCGGCGGTCGGCATGGCGGCAGTCGCTCTGTCAGGCGTGACGCTTGCGGTGGAGAGCCGGCCCGGTCGCGACGGCGCGCCGGTCGAAGTTTCGCACCAACTTCCCTTCGGGTTGCTCCTGACGATTGGAGTGCCGGCGGCGATTTCGACAACCGTGATCCTGCTTCTGGTCCCCACCCATCTGAACACGCTCGGCTTTGCACTGACGTTCGGAGGGTTCTCCGTCGCGATGTTCGGCTGGGGCGGCGCCATCGGGCCGTTTGCTTGGGCCGCAATCGCCCGCCGCAAAGGTGACCTGCCGTGCTCGACGCTGGCGTTCGTGTTGTCCGTTCCCTTCAGCGTACTCTACCTGCTGTTCATCGAGAGCCGGGCGGCGGTCGGCTTGCTTTGTGCCAGCGGCTTCTTCTCGATGTCTGCTTACATCCTGACCATTACGCTCGCCCGCTATGCCCAGGGCCTGAAACTCGGCCAGCGCATGGCGGCGATCGTGGGCGGCACCTGGGGCATCGCCTACGTCGCGTTCATGGGCCTTGGCGTGCTGGCCGATCATGTCGGCACCGGCGCCGTCCTGAAGCTGACGCCTCTGGGCTACGCCGCGTCGGGCCTGCTCGGTCTCTGGGCCCTCTGGAAGTACCCCGATACCCGACGCCAGGCCGGCGCATCTGTGGCCGAGGCGGCCGCTCACGAGCACCCGCCCGTATAGGCCCGTTCGGACAAGTCGGACGTTGCGGATCGGTCGGCCCGGCCATAGAATGGCGGAGGGTACCGACACAGGTTTCGAAGAATAGTGTATGGGAGGTCGAATCATGGCAAGATGGATTGGCGTGCGACGCGTGGTGCTGGCGGCTCTTGTGATCGGGGCAGTGACGCAGGTGGCGCAGTCTTCTGAGGATGGATTCGTTCCGTTGTTCCCGAACGAAGGGGCGCCGGAGGGCTGGTCGGTGCGCACCTGGAATGATCTGAGCAAACCGGTCGATTCCAACGTCAAGTGGCTCGTCAAGGACGGCGTTCTTCACGGCAGTCCGATGCGAGGGACCTGGCTGGTGAGCGAACGGCAGTACGGCGATTTCATCCTCAAATACGACTTCAAACTCGGTGAGACGGGCAACAGCGGCTGCGCGCTGCGGGCGCCGCTCTTCGGCGATCCGGCCTTCGACGGGATGGAACTCCAGATGGCCGATTTCCGCTACAACACCAGCGCCGCCGATTCCGAACTGACCGGGGGCATTTATCGGGCGATCGCACCGCGAAAACAGGTCTACAAGCCCACCGAATGGAACAGCTATCTGATCGTTCTGGCGGGATCGCACATGCACGTCGTCCTCAACGGCGAGCTGATCCTCGACGTGGACCTGAACGAGCAGACTCAGGCCGTCAAGCGGCACGATGACTCGGCGGCCCCGCCCGTCAAGGACCGGCCGCGCAGGGGCCACATCGGTTTCCAGGAACTCAGTCGCGGCGGCAGCCACGTGCAGATTCGCAATGCCTATATCAAGGTCCTCAACGAACCGGGTTCGTAGTGCTTCCGTCGAATTGACGCCGGCCGGGGTTGAACGAATGCCGGATTCTTGCGTAGAACAGGTCATATGGGTCCTGTGCGACCTATGCAATCGCGATCTGAGCACAGAATGCAGTTGATGAATCGAAAACGACGACAATATGGCAATGGGGAATCCTTGGGTGTGGTTTTGGCCTGCCTCATCGCGGCGGTCAACGCATCGCAGGGGATCGTTCTGTGTTCTGATGCCCACGGACACGTTGCCATCGAGCCGGCGGACCACAGCCACTGTGACCATGCGGCCCATCACCATGATGTCGATGCTGAGCCACGCGATGACGAGGAGGCTCCGTATCTTGGAGCGGAAGGTTGCGTTCCCTGTGTGGATATCGCGATACCGATTGGACCTCTCGATGGGAGGTCTTTGTCCGGCGGGCTGAAGGCCGTCGGCGCTGCAGCGGTTGGTGAATCATCTGCTGCGTGTCAGAATCTCATCGTCCTTGACGCCGGGTCTGAAGAAGTCCCTCTTCCTGCCTTCTACGATTCGCTGCGCAGCATCGTGCTGCAAGTGTAGACTTCCCCTTCCTTTGTGATTGGGCCGATTCGCGTCTTGCCGAACGGCCGATTGCAGAATCCCTGCGCCCGTGAACACGGGGCGATCGAGAAGCTTGTGGTGGGAGTCGTTCTCATGTGCCATAGTCTCTACACGTTGCCCATCCTGACGATGTTCTTTGTCCTGACCGGCTGCCGGGCAACCCGGAATCCGCCTCCGCTGCCTCCAAGCGGTGTTTCCAGACCCCCCTCGGCGACCGCTGAGGCGCCGCCGGCGTCTCCTGAGCCGATAGGCCGTATCACCCTGCGCGAGGCGGCCTCTCTGGCTCTGATGCACAACCCTCGACTCGGAGCCATTTCAATCGAGCGACGCGCGGCAGAAGCGCGAAGGCTCCAGGCATCGCTGCGGCCGAATCCCGAACTTGACGTCGAGCTTGAATCGCTGGGTGGAAGCGGTGAGCGAAGCAGTTTCGACGCTGCCGAGATCACCATCTCTCTCGGCCAGCTCATCGAGCTGCGCGGCAAACGTGACAAGCGGATTCGAGTGGCGTCGCTTGAGACGGAAATGGCACAGTGGGACTTCGAATCGCAGCGTCTCGATACGCTCAGAGACGTCACGCTGGCGTTTGTCGCAGTCCTGGCGGCCCAGGAGCGCCTGGCGCTGGCCGAACAACTGCGTGATTTGTCCGGCGAGGCGCAATCGGCTGTGGCCCAACGCGTCGAGGCGGGCAAGGACTCAGCGGTCGAGAACCTGCGAGCGGACGTGGCCTTCTCCATGAGACGGATCGAGTTCCAGAAAGCGTCGGGTGCACTGACAGCCGCAAGACACAATCTGGCCGCCGTTTGGGGCGCTCGCGCTGCGTCGTTCGAGGAGGCGGCAGGAGATTTCTATGCGGTGACGCCCGCTCCATCGGCCTTGGACGCCGACGAGGTGATCGCCGCCAATCCCGATCTGGTGCGTTGGGCGATCGAGCAACGACAGCGCCAGGCGGCATTGGATCTGGAGAGGGCCAAGGCCACGTCGGATATCACCGTCGCAGCCGGCGTGCAGCATTTTCGGGAAAGCGACGACTCGGCATTCATGGTGGGCTTGGCGCTGCCGATTCCCCTGTTCGACCGGAACCAGGGAGGCATCGAAGAGGCCACGGCAAACCTTGCCAAGGCCAGAAAGCAACACCAGGCGGCTGAGATCGAAATCGCCGCGATGCTCGCCGAAGCAGTGAACGGTCTGGCCGCGGCCTACGAGGAGGTGCAGATTCTGCGGACCGACGTGCTGCCCAGGGCCCAACAGGCCTTCGAGGCCGCCCAACAGGGATATCGCGAGGGCAAGTTCGACTATCTCTACGTGCTGGACACGCAGCGCACGTTCTTCGAGACCAAGGTTCAATACATCGACGCCGTCGAGGCGTGCCATCGCGCGCGTGCGGACGTCGAGAGATTGACGGGACGGCCTCTCGATCCAAGCCGGGCAGATGACGAACGCCAGTCGAAAGGGGCAGAACAATGAAATACCGCCTATTGCCATTGGCTCTGGCCATCCTTGCCATCGGCCTGATCGCAGGGATAGTGCTGGAAGGAAAACTCGATATGCTCGTCCATCGCGTACCGCAAGGTCAGACGTACGATCATGCTCACCACGAAGATCAGGATGTGCACGAACAAGAAAACGAGCACATCGTCGAGCTGAGCGCCGAGCAGATCGCGGAACTCGGAATCGAGACGGCTATCGCTCAGGCCGGGTCGTTGCGCCGGACTTTGTCCTTGCCGGGCCGCATTGCTGCCGACGCCGATCGGCTGGCCCACATCGTGACGCGGGTTGCCGGCGTGGCCACCGAGGTCCGAAAGACGCTCGGCGACAATGTCGCCCAAGGCGAGGTCATGGCGGTGGTCGAAAGCCGCGAGTTGGCCGATGGCAAGGCGGCCTATCTGGCCGCGTGGCGCAGGCTGGAACTGGCCCGGGCCAGGTTTGACCGTGAGCAGAGCCTCTGGGATAAGCGAATCTCCTCCGAGCAGGAATTCCTCGATGCCAGGCAGGCGGTGGCCGAAACGCAGATTGAGTTACAGGCGGCCGAGCAGAAGCTCCATGCGCTGGGGTTCGGCGATGAATACGTCCGTACGTTGCCGGAGCAGTCGGATCAGTCTCTGACGCGATACGAAATCCTCGCTCCCTTCGATGCGACGGTGATCGCCAAGCACATCACGATTGGAGAGGCCCTGAAGGACGACTCGGAACTCTTTGCGATCGCCGACCTGTCCGCTGTTTGGGTTCAGCTCGACGTACATCAGCACGACCTTCCCTATGTCGAAGGAGGCCAGGAGGCCATCGTCACGGTGGGACCGGGCGTGCCTCAGGCCGCCGGGCGGATCAGCTATGTGGCCCCGATTGCAGCCGAAGACACGCGTACGGTCCAAGCCCGCGTCGTGCTGCCCAACACTGGTGGCCGATACCGCCCCGGCCTGTTCGCCACGGCCGAGATCCTCACCGAGGCGGTAACGGTCGACGTGCTGGTGCCCAGGTCGGCCGTGCAATCTCTCGAAGGTCGGCCGTGCGTCTTCGTGCCGTCCGAGCACGGTTTCGAGGCTCGGTTCGTATCGGTCGGCCGGTCGAGCCACGGGGCCGTGGAGATCACGTCCGGCCTGGTGGCCGGCGAGCCATTCGCGATCCAAGGCGCCTTCGAACTGAAAGCGGCCATTGTCGCCGCCGGCCTCGGCAGCCACACCGGTCACGGTCACTGAAAGGAGCCTGCGAATGTCCGCGAGACTCATGGACATCTCATTACGCTATCGATTTCTCGTCGTTGTCGCCATCGCTGGGATCATCGGATTCGGCTCGTACACCTATACGCAGTTGCCCATCGACGCCTTCCCGGATATCTCGCCCGTGATGGTGCCGGTCTTTGCCGATGTGCACGGCATGGCCCCGGAGGAGATCGAACGCCTGATTGCATTTCCCATCGAGTCGGCCATGAACGGTCTGCCCGGGGTCAGGCAGATCAAGTCCACCTCCGCATTCGGCCTGGCGGCCGTCTACGTCTATTTCGAGGATGACGTGGACATCTACTTCGCGCGGATGATCGTGGCCGAGCGTCTCAATCGGGCCCTGGCCGAACTGCCGCCGATGCACGAGCCGCCTCAACTGGGACCGATCTCCACCGGCCTCGGTCAGATCTTCATCTATTACCTGACGCTCGACGAGGGGGCCGACACGGAAGGCAAGGCTTCCGACATCTACCTGCGCGAGATCAACGATTGGGTCGTCAAGCGGCAGCTCCAGACCGTGCCCGGCGTTACGGACATCCTCTCGATCGGTGGACACGTCCTGCAGTATCAGATTCAGGTCGATCCGCACGCCTTGAACCGGTACCACGTGTCCCTGAGCGATCTCGTACGCGCCGTGAGGACCAACAACGCCAACGCGGGCGGCCAGTTCATGGTCCTGGGCCGGGAAGAGCACCTGGTACGCGGCATCGGTCTGCTGCGCGATCTTGAAGACATCGGCAGCGTTCCCATCGCCGTCCGCAACGGCGTCCCGATCCGGGTCGCCGACGTCGCCGCTGTCCGCTATGGTCCGGAAGTCCGTCGAGGCGTGGTCTCCCGAAACGGAACCGCCGAGGTTGTCTCCGGCATGGTCCTCCAGCTCTATGGCGAGAACACCTCCAGGGTCATCGGGCGATTGTACGCGAAGATCGCTGACGTCCAGGCGTCCCTGCCTGCCGGCGTGCGTCTCGTGCCGTATTACGCACAGGCCGAACTCGTCCGCCGGGCGACCGGGACCGTCAAGAAGGCCCTGCTGTTGGGCGCCGTGATGGTGGTCGTAACGCTCTTCGTCTTCCTGGGCAATGTGCGCAGCGCGCTGATCGTGTCGCTGTCGCTTCCACTGTGTGCGTTGATCGGCGTCCTCCTCATGCGCGTGACGGGCATCTCGGCCAACCTGATGTCGCTCGGCGGAATCGCGATCGGCATTGGCATGCTGGCCGACGGCGCCATCGTCATGGTCGAGAACATTTTCCGGCACCTCAATATGGACGTGAAGGACACGGCTCGGGAGAAGGCACAGATCGTGTTCGATGCGGCGAGCCAGGTCAGCCGACCGATCGTTTTCTCCATCCTGATCATCGTGACGGTCTTCCTGCCGATCTTCGCTTTGCAGGACGTCGAGGGCAAAATGTTCGCGCCGATGGCTGCGACGCTGTGCTTCGCGCTGGCCGGTTCGTTGATCGTGGCCGTGGCCGTCGCGCCGGCGCTGTGCACGTATTTCCTGAAGGAACATCGGCATCGGGAATTCCGCCTGGTCAACTGGCTCACGTCGCTCTACCACCGGCCGCTTCGCTGGGCGATCCGGCACAGGGCCGTGGTGCTTGCGGCCGTGCTCGTCGCGTTCTTCGCCAGCCTCCTGGCGATACCGCACCTGGGGACTGAATTCATCCCGACACTCGAAGAAGGCTCGATCCTGATCGGTGTGACCATGGCGCCTTCGATCTCGCTTGCGAAGGCCACCGAGACCGTCCAGTTCCTGGAGCGCAAGATCATGCGATTCGAGGAAGTCGAGGAGGTCGTCTCTCGCATTGGCCGGCCCGAGAGCGGAAGCCATCCGCACCCGGTCAATTACGCGGAGGTGCACATCTCGCTGCGACCGGCGAGCCGCTGGACGCGATTTGCGAACAAGAAAGAGCTGGTCGCCGCCCTGAACGAGACGCTGTCGGCCCATCCCGGGGTGCAACTGAATTTCACGCAGCCCATTCAGAACGCCTTCGACGAATTGCTCTCGGGCATCAAGGCTCAGGTGGCGATCAAGCTGTTCGGCGAAGACCTCGAGGTCCTCCGCGACAAGGCCGGCGAGATCGCCGAGGCCATCGCCGGCGTCCCGGGCCTGGTCGACCTGGCCGCCGAGCAGAATTTCGGCCAGCCCCAGGTGCAGGTCATCGCCGACCGGGTGGCGTGTTCCCGCTACGGCATCGACGTCAGCGACATTCTCGAACTGGTGGAGCTGGCCATCGGGGGGGAAGTCATCGACACAATCTACCTCCAGAGCCGTCGGTTTGGCATCCACGTACGCTACCAGCAGCCGTACCGCGCCGATCCCGAGGCCATCGAGGGCCTTCTCGTGCCCGGGCGGAACGGGATGCTCGTGCCGCTCAAGCAGGTCGCCACAGTCGGCCAGGTTACGGGACCCATCCAGATCCATCGCGAGCACAACCAGCGGCGATGGGTCGTCCAGGCCAATATTCGAGGCCGTGACACCGGTGGCGTCATCGCCGACGTCAAAGAGGCGATCGCCCGGAAGGTGACGCTGCCGCCGGGCTACCACATCGAATACGGCGGGCAATTCGAGAACCAGCAGCGGGCCATGATCCGCCTGTCGATCATCGTGCCAATCGTCATCGCAGCGGTCCTGCTCATGCTCGTCCTGGCGTTCGGGTCTCTGCGCCACGCGATGCTGATCGTATCAGGCATCCCACTGGCCCTGATCGGCGGTGTCTTCGGCCTGCTGGGGATGGGCGAGTACCTGTCCGTTCCCGCCGCCGTCGGGTTCATCGCGTTGTTCGGCATCGCCGTGCAGAACGGGGTCGTGCTTGTTACGCGGATCAACCAGATGCGCGATGAGGGAATGACGGTCGATGAGGCGGTCATCGCCGGCAGTCTGCAGCGTCTCCGCCCGGTCCTGATGACTGCGACCACGACCGTGCTGGGTCTGTTGCCGCTGTTGCTGTCGCATGGGATCGGCTCGGAGGTCCAGCGGCCGCTGGCGACCGTTGTGGTCTTCGGCCTGACCTCGGCCACCTTCCTGACCCTGTTCGTGATCCCCGCGCTCTACCCATGGTTCAGCCGGACGACGGTCGAATACTGACAGTTCCGGCTTGCGGACGCCGATGATTCGATAGAAGATATGGCCACGTTCGTGAGATCAACGCTTGGTTGGATCGAAAGGCCCTGTGATGAAGAACGTGGCTGCCGGTGTCGCTGTGGTCCTGGTGCTGCTGTGGGCCGGTGGATCGGCCGCCGGAAACAGTGTCGAACGCATCGCCGACGAGGTTCGCGCCGCGCAGATTCGCGATCTGCGGTTCGGGATGTTCATCTGCTGGTCGTTCAGCACCTTCTCCGGGCGCGAATGGACGCCCGCGCAGGACAAGGACGCCTCGTACTTCCGCGCCACCGGCTGTGACACCGATCAGTGGGCGCAGGTTGCCCGCGAAGCCGGGATGCGCTACATCCTCTTTCTCACGAAGCATCACGACGGCTTCTGCCTGTGGGACACCGCCACGACCGACAAGAAGGTGACCAACAGTCCGCTCGGGATGGATGTGCTGGCAGCGTTGCGACGATCGTGCGACAAATACGGCGTCAAGCTGGCGCTGTATTTCTCCGAGGGGGACTGGAACTGGCCGGGTGCTGTCGATGGCCAGGGCGGGCAGGGCGGAGGCCACGATCCCGAAACCAAGAAGGCGCAACTGAAGGAACTGTGCACCCGGTACGGGCCGATCGAGTTCTTCTGGATGGACCACGCCGTTGGCGACGGCGGGCTCAGCCATGTTGAGACCGTCGAGTGGGTGCATCGCTTCCAGCCGAACTGCTTCGTCGGCTTCAACCACGGCCAGCCCGCCGGCCGGCTGTGCCTGCGCGAGCGAGGCCGCCCGGGTCCGTTGGGTGATGCCGGCGCTTCGCAGTACAACAAGCAGGCCGAGCAGGACTACAGAGGCTATCTCGTCGCGGAATTCACTTATCCGATTCTGCCGACCCGCAAGGGCGGCGCCGACTGGTTCTATTCCTTGCCCGAACACGACGGCCTTTGCCACTCGGCTGAGAAGGTCTTTCAGGACTATCTCGGCGCTCTCGAGTTCGGCAACATCTTCTCGCTCAACGTCGGCCCCGACTACGCCGGGAGGCTCCGCGACATTGATGTTCGTACTCTCCGGCAAGTCGGTGCGAGGACCGTTCTGACGCCCCAATGACCAGCGGCTATCTCCTGAGACAACCAATCCTGTGGGACTGTCCGAAGCTCAGCCAACGAGGCTGACGAAGAACTCCACCATGCGATGATCGCGCTCTACAATAACGTGAATGCCAGGGGCAGGCATCCTGCCAATGCTGTACTTCTTCACAATCTGCCAAAGCTTCTGTCGGGGACGCTTGGCGCTTAGAGCCTGGCCGTCCACATGTGTAACACGATCTCCTCTTCGCAGGCCGACGATGTCTCGCGTCAATTCCAGTCCTTTGACATTGCCGTCCTGTGTGTAGGGCACGAGCCCTGCCTGGGCCAGTTGCTGGACGTCGATCATGCGGATGGGCAGTTGCCTGCCCGCGGCGGGCACGGGCTTGCCGTTGATTCGGTAAGCACGGGCAGAGTCGGAGTGCCTTGCGGGGGATGGCTCCAGCTGCGACGTGCCCAACTCGATCTGGGCGACCCAGGGTCCCTCCGGGGTCTCAAAGAGGATGTCCTGGTCGCGGATGCTGCGTACGACCAAAGTTCCCACATGATCGCCGACCCGGCACAACCGGTGCCTGCCACCTGCTTCGATGATCGCTATGGAGGATCGGGGATCTCGCATCCGTACGATGCCGATGAGCTTGATTTCTGCGGAGGCTACGGACGGAGGTTGCTCTGGAGACGCCTCGGCTTCTTCGCCGGCAGCCGGCGGACGCGCGAAGATGTTTTTCTCTGCTATCGTGCGGAACCGTTCGAAACCTGCGTCGCCGTGAGGACTGGCATTTAGATCTGTGCAGAACAGCAAGACGATAGCCGTACCCAGAAACAGGAGTTCAGGATAAGACAGAACCCCTCGCTGGGCACACCGCGTCTGCCTCGGGCCCAATAAGCGCCGCTGGGCGATCCTTCCCTGATCCATGCGCACCCTCCCCGTCCATGGAAACCACTCACCGTCCGAGTCCATTCGATACGCGCCGCTCCATCAGGGCAATAGTGTAGCGCTAACATCGCCTTTTGTCAAGTTCTTTTCGGGGAAACTCCCCGGAAATCTCCTCACTTGTCGCGATGAGTTGGGCAGGTCGGGCGAACGCCGTCAGTGTGTCAGGAGTGCGGCCTCGAGCGCCTGGTCGACGTTGGGGACGAACACGAATCGCATACCTTTTCTGGCTTCGCTTGGGATCTCGGGAACGTCCTTCTTGTTTCGCGTCGGCAGGAGGACGGTCTTGATGCCCGCCTGTTTGGCGGCCAGGACCTTCTCCTTGAGGCCGCCAATGGGCATCACGAGACCGCGCAGGGTGATCTCACCGGTCATAGCGATATCGGGTCGCGTGGGCTTTCGGAGAAGGAGGCTGACCAGGGAGGTGAACATGGCCACCCCGGCGCTGGGGCCGTCCTTGGGGATGGCTCCGGCGGGCACATGGATATGATAGTCGGTCTTGGCGAACTGCGCCTCATCGATACCAAGCCGCTTGGCGTTGGCTTTGACGAGGGAGAAGGCGGCTTGGGCGCTTTCCTTCATCACGTCGCCGATATGGCCGGTCAGTTGCAGCTGGCCCTTGCCGGGCATGGCGGCGGACTCGATGAACAGCAACTCACCCCCGACGGGGGTATACGCCAACGCCGTGGCGACGCCGGGGATCCCGGTTCGTAGGGCCAGTTCCGACTCGTGCTGAGCCGGACCGAGAATGGCGGCCATGTCCTTCGCTGCGATAGTCGCGCGTCGCTTGCCTCCCTTGGCGATCTTGGTTGCGACGGATCGACAGATCGAGGCGATGTGCCGCTCCAGATTGCGGACGCCCGCCTCGCGGGTGTAGCTGTTGATTGTTGCCCGGATGGCCTCGTCCCGAATGGTCAGTTGGGTCTTTTTGAGCCCGTGCTCTTTGAGCTGTCTGGGAACGAGGTACCGCTTGGCGATGCGGAGCTTCTCGGTCTCGGTGTAGCCGGGCAACTCGATAACCTCCATGCGATCGAACAGGGCCGGCGGGATCGGCTCGGTGTAGTTGGCGGTTCCGATGAACATCACCGCCGACAGATCGAACGGCTGGTCGAGATAGTGGTCACTGAAGCTGCTGTTCTGTTCGGGATCGAGCACTTCGAGCAAGGCGCTGGCCGGGTCGCCTCGGAAGTCGGCGCCGATCTTGTCGAGTTCGTCGAGCATGAAGACGGGGTTGCGGCTTTGGCACTTGCGCAGCTCCTGCATGATCCGCCCGGGCAGGGCGCCGATGTACGTCCGCCGGTGGCCTCGGATATCGGCCTCGTCGCGAATGCCGCCGAGCGAGACGCGGACGAACTTGCGGCCCATTGAGCGGGCGATCGACTTACCCAGCGAAGTCTTCCCGACGCCGGGCGGGCCGACAAAGCACAGGATCGGACTCTTGCCCTTGGGGTTGAGCTTGCGTACGGCAAGAAACTCGAGAATGCGCTTCTTGACTTTGGTCAGATCGTAATGATCGCGGTTGAGAATGCGCTCGGCCCGGCCGATGTCGATGCGGTCCTCCGTCTGGACGGCCCAGGGCAGTTCGCAGACCCAGTCGAGATACGTACGGATGACGCTGTATTCGGGCGAGGCGGCCGGGATCTTGCTCAGTCGGTCCAACTCGCGAAGCGCCTCGGTCTCCACCGTCTTGGGCATCTTCGCCTTGGCGATGTTCTGTCGCACTTCCTTGAGTTCCTCGGTGCGCATGTCCTGCTGGCCCAGCTCGGACTGGATGGCCTTGAGCTGCTCCTGGAGGAAATACTCGCGCTGGCTCTTATCGATCGAGTCGCGGACGCGGCCCTGAATCTTGTGGCTCAGTTCAAGCACCTCGAGCTGATGGGCGAGGATCACCGAGATCTCTTCGAGTCGTTTGGCCGGGTCCAGTTCGGTCAGGAGCTGCTGTTTCTTCTCCAAATCCATACTGAGATTGGCCGCGAGGAAGTCGGCCAGCGAGGAAGGGTCCTCGATGTTCTCCAGCAGCACGGAGGCCTCTTCCGGGACGTTCGGGCTCAGCGCAACGACGCGATTGGCGGTTTGCCGGACACTGACCATCAGCGCCTGGAGCTGTTTGGTCATTCTCGTCTTGACGCTTAGCACCTTGATCCGGGCTTTCAGATAGGGCTCCGTGGCGATCCGCTCGACGATCTTGAACCGAGCGATGCCGTGGACGAAGATATTGACCGAGCCCTGGGGCATTTTGATGATCTTCAGCACCGAGGCAGTCGTTCCGACGGAGTAGAGGTCGCCGAAGCCGGGCGTGTCCGTATCCGGATTGCGTTGCGTCAGCAGGCCGATCAGCGATTCATTCGGTCGCGTGTTCGCCAGCAGGGCCTTGCTCCGCTCGCGTCCAACGGTCAGCGGTGTGACCGTGCCGGGGTAGGCGACCGTGTTGCGGATCGGGAGTATGCCGATCGCATCGGGAACTTGGGGCCCGAGCTCAGTTTCAGAACCGTCCGTTTCGTCCGTATCGATATAGCCGTCGATGGCTGTTGCACCTTTCGCCATTGCATCACTGAGCCAGTCGTTCTCGTCCACAATGAAGAGATTGTTCAAGTAGCTTGCCATGTATCCGTCCAATTGAGTTCATTCTTCCTGCCGCATGATACTCGACGCCGACCGCCTTTCCCAGTGGCAAATACGGCAAAATCGCTGGGGAGACGCAAAGCCTCCCGATTCCACCTCCACAGGATCGACCGAGAAAGCCGTCATCGTTTGCGAGGCTCAGGACGGCAACTTGGTGGCGGACAGGTCGATCTGCATTCGTCCGGTCGTCGACGCCGCGACGCCATGGGCGACCGAGCGCATTGTCAGCACGGGTCCTTTGGGAGTGCTGGAGATCGAAAGTACCGCTCCCGGCCTGACATGCCATTTACGTGCCACCCGTTTCGAAGGCGTCAGCCGAATGCTCCCGGAAGGCGGTGGTGCTGGTTACGCGGAGCCCGTAGGCTCACGACTGTCCGACACCTATCCGTGAAGTCAGAGGTATCGCTCCAGCAGGCGTTTGGTGTTGTGGATACCTTCGTCTTCGGACGACGTGGGGCGCGCGAACTCAATGCCGATGTAGCCTCGAAAGCTGGAGGCCGTCACGAGATTGACGAGTCCTTCGTAGTCCATCAGTGGTTGCCCCACGGATGGGTCGAACAGAAGTTGCCGAAGTCCGGCAGCGTGCCCACGTTGGGTCGGGCTACCTGTTGGATGACCGACGCGAGCCAGGCGCCGTGGGTTCTCCACAACCACGTTGATCCCCATCGTTTGGGCGAAATCGCCCAGCCGGTCCAACGAATCGACCGAGGCCGAGCGTTTCTCCTCAGACGAGCCGTTGCCATGAAGGTTGACGCGAACGGTCCGGCAGCCCAGGAACCTGGCGGTTTCGACCCATTTCTTGTGGTCCTCGACTGCCTGGCGTCGCGGCTTCGTTTGAGCAGTTCTTTCAAGTAGGCGGCGCTCTTGCCCGCCTGGCGGAAGTCCACAGACCCGCCGCCGAAGAAGCCGTTGACGTACTCGACGACGGAGATGCCGAAGTCGTCCCTGCTTTTGGCGGGGAAGTCCAGATGGTCGAGCCGGCCGGAATAGATCGTCCGAGGCAGCGACCACTGCGTCAGGGAAATCTCGATCCTGGGTTGCAGCCGTCTTCTCCACTTGCAGGCGACAGCCGACCAATGGCAGTGCGGCCGCCCAATGAAATATCTGCGTGTCCGCACATTGGGCGTCTGCGTTAGACCGTTGCTATTCGAAGGCGGCGTGGTACTCCTGGAGGCTCTTGACCTCGGGCTCTCTCTTTCGGACGGCGGCGATGCCCTTGGCGGCGGCCAGGGCGGCCGCGATGGTCGTGATGTATGGGACTCTATACCGGATCGCGGCCTTGCGGATGTAGGAGTCGTCGGTTTTGCTCGCCTTGCCCTTGGGCGTGTTGATTACGAGCTGGATCTTGCCGTTCATGACCTCGTCGGCGATATGCGGTCGCTGCTCGTACATCTTGAACGCCAGTTCCGCCTCCACTCCATTCTTGGCGAGGAACTCCTGTGTGCCGGCGGTTGCCTTGATCTGGAACCCGAGTTCGGCGAACTGGCGGGCGACGGCGACGACAGCCTTCTTGTCCTTGTCGGCCACGGTGAATAGGACGGTGCCGTTGGTGGGCAGGCGTCCCTGTGCGGCGTCCTCGGCTTTGTAAAAGGCCAGGCCGAAGGAATCGGCCATGCCGAGGACCTCGCCGGTCGAACGCATCTCCGGCCCGAGCACGGGGTCCACCTCGGGATAGAAGTAGAACGGGAAGACCGACTCCTTGACGCCGTAGTGGGGGACTTTGCGCTGCTTGAGACCGAGGTCGGCGAGCTTCTTGCCGAGCATGATCTGTGTGGCAATCCTCGCCATGGACAAACCACAGACCTTGCTCACGAGGGGCACCGTCCGGCTGGCGCGCGGGTTGGCTTCGAGGATGTACACCTTGTCGTTGTGGATCGCGTATTGGATGTTCATCAGCCCGATGACCTTGAACTCCACGGCAATTCGGCGAGTGTATTCACAGATCGTATCGATGTGTTTCTGTGGAATGGTGGTCGGTGGGATCACGCACGCCGAGTCACCCGAGTGGATGCCCGCCTCTTCGATGTGCTCCATAACGGCCGGCACGAAGGCGTCTGTCCCGTCGGCGATGGCGTCGGCCTCGGCCTCGATAGCATTCTCGAGAAACTTGTCGATGAGGATGGGCCGCTCAGGCGAGACGTCAACGGCCGCCCGCATGTAACGTTCGAGCATCTCCTCGTCATGCACGATCTCCATGGCGCGGCCGCCCAGGACGAACGAGGGACGCACCATGAGCGGATACCCGATGCGGGCAGCGATTTCCAGGGCCTGTTCCTGGGTACTGGCCATGCCGCTTTCGGGCTGCGGGATCCCGAGTTTCTCCATCTTGTGGCGGAACCGGTCGCGGTCCTCGGCCAGGTCGATGGTGTCGGGCGTGGTGCCGATGATCTTGGCGCCGGCGGCTTCGAGCTCGGAGGCAATGTTCAACGGGGTCTGGCCGCCGAACTGGCAGATGATACCCTCGGGTTTCTCCTTCTCGTAGATGCTCAAGACGTCTTCCACCGTCAGGGGCTCGAAGTAGAGCTTGTTCGACGTGTCGTAGTCGGTCGAGACGGTTTCCGGGTTGCAGTTGACCATGATCGACTCGATGCCCTCGTCGCGCAGGGCGAAGGCGGCGTGAACGCAGCAGTAGTCGAACTCGATGCCCTGGCCGATCCGGTTGGGTCCGCCGCCGAGGACCATGATCTTGCGGTTCGGCGAAACCGTGGTCGCATCCGGGGCGTTATAGGTCGAGTAGTAATACGCCGCATCCTCGACTCCGCTGACGGGTACGGAGTGCCAGCATTCCACCAGCCGCAGTTTCTTGCGCCGCTCACGGATCGTCACTTCCTTGAGCCCCAGAAGCTTGGCCAGATAGCGATCCGCAAAGCCGTCCTTCTTGGCCTGAATCAACAGCTCGTCGGGCAGCATCTTGCCCTTGTATTGCAGGATCGTCTCCTCCAATTCGACCAGTTGCTTCATCTGCTCGATGAACCAGATCTTGACGTAGGTGGTTTCGTGCAGGGTCTGCACGTCGGCGCCCTTGCGCAGAGCTTCATACATGATGAACTGCCGCTCGCTGGACGGCTCGGTCAGCATGCGCATCAGCTCTTCAAGGCTCCTGGTGTGGTAGTCCTTGGCGAAGCCGAGCCCGTAGCGGCCGTCCTCGCGGGAGCGAATCGACTTCTGGAAGGCTTCTTTGTAGGTCTTGCCAATGCTCATGACCTCGCCGACGGCCCGCATCTGGGTGCCGAGCTTGTCCTGGAGTCCCTCGAATTTCTCGAAAGTCCATCGCGGGAACTTCACAACGACGTAGTCGCCGGAGGGTGAGTATTTCTCCAACGTTCCGTCCCGCCAGTAGGGAATCTCGTCCATCGTCAATCCGCCGGCCAGCAGGGAGGAGATCAGAGCGATGGGGAAACCGGTTGCCTTCGAGGCCAGGGCCGACGAGCGGCTCGTTCGCGGGTTGATCTCGATGACGACGATCCGTCCGGTCTTGGGGTCGTGGGCGAACTGAACGTTGGTGCCGCCGATGACCTCAATGGCCTCGACGATGTCGTAGGAGTGCTTCTGGAGGCGCTGCTGCACGTCGGCGCTGATGGTGAGCATCGGCGCGGTGCAGAAGCTGTCGCCCGTATGAACGCCCATGGCATCGACGTTCTCGATGAAGCACACGGTAATCATCTGATTCTTGCTGTCGCGAACGACCTCGAGCTCCAGTTCCTCCCAGCCCAGAACAGACTCCTCGATGAGGATCTGGCCGACGAAACTGGCGCTGAGTCCGCGCTCGGCGATGGCGCGGAACTCTTCCATGTTGTAGGCGAAGCCGCCGCCGGTCCCGCCCATGGTGTAGGCCGGGCGGATGACGCAGGGCAGTCCGATCGTCTCGATGGCCTCCTCGGCTTCGGTCATGCTGTTGGCTATGAGGCTTCGCGGCATGTCGATTCCGAGCTTGGTCATGGTGTCTTTGAAGGCCTGGCGGTCTTCGCCTCGCTTGATCGCGTCGACCTGGACCCCAATGATCTTGACCCCATATTGGTCGAGCACGCCGGCCCGCGCCAGCTCGGAACTGAGATTGAGACCGGATTGGCCGCCCAGGTTCGGCAGCAGGGCGTCGGGACGCTCCTTGGCGACGATCTTGGTCACGGTTTCCAGTGTGAGCGGTTCGATGTACGTGGCGTCGGCCATGCCGGGGTCTGTCATGATTGTGGCCGGGTTGGAGTTGACCAGCACGATCTCATAGCCCAAAGCCCGAAGGGCCTTGCAGGCTTGGGTGCCTGAATAGTCGAACTCGCAGGCCTGCCCAATGACGATGGGACCCGACCCGATGATCATGATTTTCCTGATGTCGGCACGCTTTGGCATTCGGTCTTCTCCTGTATGGGACAAGTCTCACGTAGAGACTGCTGGGCGTCGAACAGGTCGGCGGGATTAGACCAGATCGCCAAGAGAATGTCAAACGCCAAAGACGGGGAGTTGCCGAGTGCGTTGTTGCGGGCTTCGTCGGTCTTCGTGCTCTGACGAGATTCGCTGGCATGCGGGGGAAGACCCAGGCACAGCCGGATGCACTTGGGGCGTTGTGCGGCGGTCGACGGTGTGCCGGACCGCAAGGCCCCAGTGCCGGAGACAGCATGCGCCCTTCTGTGGGTGGGGATCGCACTGTCTCCGGCTCTGGTTGCGGCAGGCCCCTGCTCAGCCTGCCGCAAGATGGTGTATTGTCGTGGACTCTATGCCCTTTCGGGCCCCGGCTCGCTGGGCTCGTTCGGATCGTCGTCCGAGAGCCGCAGCCCCTGCCATCCTCCGGCCATCTCGGGTCCGGGCTCGGACGGCTCGTTTGGATCGTCGTCCAGCCACGTGCGCGGCGTCGGCAGGAAGCTGCACTCGGGTCCGGGCCCTTCGTTCGGGTCGTTCGGATCGCCGAACGCCAGCCAGACCGCGTCAGCCTTGGCCGAGGGCACGAGCTTGACGTACTGATGCGCGAGCACCGAGGCCAGCAACAGCAGCAGCAGGGTCAGGGTTCTGACAGAAACTCTTTGCATGTTCCGTTCCTTTCTCTGGAAGTGTGGAACGCACCGTCAGCTACTTCTTGTCGCAACGGGTCAGACACTTTCGGAATACGTATTCTGATCGGGTTTGATGATGATCGGACTGGTGATCCCACTGGGCAGCATCATGTCCTCCTCAGGCGTGATGCTGATAACGCCGATATCGCCCAGTTCCGTCGTCTCCGAGCCACCGTCGTCGAGGGTGGCGCCGATGTTCGTGACAAAGCCGGATGTCCACGAGCTCGTGTCCGCCATGGAGATGATCGTTCCGTAGATCTGCGCATTGCAGCGGATATCGACGATTCCCCCGACGATGGCTCCCGTCAGAACGTTGTTGTCGCTCTGTTCCGGGTTGGTGTTGCCCAGGTCCACATTGAAGTGCGGGGCCAGGATCGTGGCCTCCTGGATCGACGACTGATTGTTGAATGTCGCCGCCCCGGTGAAATAGAGCGCGTTGTTCTGCCACAGGAGGTTCTTGGGCGTGTTGGTGACGATTACACCGTTGAAGGTGCAGTCCTCGAATCGAACATTGTTGTAGTAGGTGCTGGCATTCTTGCTGCAATCGACGTAGAGGACCTCCTGGAAGGTGCAGTTCTTGAAGAGGGCGTTCTGATTGGACGGCAGCAGCGCGTTGGTGAACGTCTGGTTCTGGTACACACGGCGAGTCAGCCTTCGGCTGGAACTGCTGCTGGCCTGAGCGTAGTTGCCGGGCGCGTGAGGGAAGTACTCGGTCGTAGTGGAACTGCTGGAAAGCGAAGTTAGCCCGGCCTTGTAATCATCTGTGTTGTAATCGGCGATGCTCAGTCCGGCCATGCTGACGGAGTGTTTGGTCGGATCATAATACTCCACGTTCTCGTGATAGCCCTGGAGTTCGTCAGCGGAGCTGTAGACACGGTTCTCGAAGTCGACCGGGATGCGGTTTCCATTCTCGTCGAAGACCGGGTTGCCGTCCGTATCCGTGAGGCAGAGATCTTCGTCGATCGTGCCGATGGTGTCGGCGAGGGCGTTGCCCTCGGCGTCGTAGACGGTCTGGCCAAAGCTGAACAGGGGATTGCCATTGCCGTCGAGGGTCTCCAGATCGTAGTGATAGGAGCCGAGACTGTCCTTCTGGATCACGGTGTTGACCTTGCCGAGGATGCTGGTCTCGCTGGTGGTATTGAACGGAGAAACATACTTGTTGTTCCAGGTGCTGAAGATGTCGCCGTAGATGGTGGTATCCCCGGTCAGCCACATGCGACCTCGCCCCGCCATCGCATAGTGCAAGATCTCGCGATCTTTCGTGATGCTCATCGTAATTCCGACCGTTCGAGTGGCCCCGTTATGGGACCCTGTCGACTGAAGCACAATGGTTTTCGGGTCGGCTGCATCACGGCAGAACCGGACGGCGAACGTGGCGTCCGAACCGTTGAGCGTCATCCCTTCTATCGTCAGCTCGTTGGCGTCATAGGCTACCGTTTTACCGTCCAGGCCCTGAGCGGCAACGTGCGCACACAGATCGCTCCACACCTTCTCGGCTTGGGTGTCGCTGACGTAATTGAGATTGGTCTGGTCCAGAAGGACGGTGTTGACCAGGTACCTTCCGCAATCGAGACCGGACTGGGCCGCGTAGAGCGAGGTGTTCACCCTGTGCTGGTTGGAGGCCACCTGGACATTGGACCCCGACAGTGTGGCGAAAGATACCGCCAACGCGGAGAAGACCAGGACAAAGAGCATTGACAGGATCAGTGCGGTTCCTTTGGCCCTGTGTTTGGATTTGCATGCCGTAGACATTTGTCCCCCCCCGGAGATGTCTTACTGAGACGATGTTGCCGCACTTCTATGATCCATCTTAACTATAGAAACCAAAGCGGCACGTGCCAAATAAAGGAGGGCCGGCCGGAGGCGAATTCTCCGTGCGGTGGGGAGTGTTCGGGCCGATCGCGGGCACAGACCAGGCCGCATCCCGCCATCGCGCAGCTGGACGACGGGGCTGCGGCGCGACCTGTAAGCGGTCATAGGTACTCGTGGTAGCTGCTGGGCATGAACTCCAGGGTTGTCTGAGGCTCAAAGCCGGCCGGGATCTTGTCGCGACCCGAGCGGTTGAAGACAAGGTCCGTATTGCCCGCCAGTTCCATGCGGTCGTCGGAGTAGTTGATGATCGAACCGTTGATCGTCCCGCCGGCATGGCCGTAGAACTGGACCCCGCTGGCGGCGATGACCCCGTTGATCATGCTGGCGTTGCCGCCGAACGACACACTGAACCCTGGCGCGACAATGAAGGTCCCGGTTTGCTCCGTTAGCTCGCCGAAGTCTTCAGCGGACAGTGTGGAGACATCGTTGCTGATCACGGTCCCGCCGAAATCGAGGTGGTTCAGCTCCGAGGGGACCTCCAATTGCCCCTCGGCCACGATGATGCCGTTGACCGTGGCGTTGCCCACGAAACGGACGGTGTTCGGCTGGCGGATGTACATGACCCCGTTGATCGTCGTATTGCCCGTGAACTGGGGATTGGTGTCGGCCGGGATTTCGATGTTGGTCAGCGTTGTATTCGAGGTGGGATCGCCGGACTGGAAGGTGGTCGTGACATACCCCAGAAACTCGGAAGGATTGGGAACGGGGAACGCGCAGGCATCGGCGCCGATCGTGATGAACGCAATGGCGTCGGAGCCTTTGGCTCCAAAGACGGAACTGCTGTTGGCGATGTCAACATTGGCGGTGCTGTTGGCGATGGTTACCTTGCCCGCGACAGAGGATTTTCCGATCATTTCGAGGGCCAGATTGCTGCTAAAGCTCTCGATGTAGATATCGGCCCAGAATGCCTCGTTGAAGGTCTCGATATCCACGTTGCCCTGGGTCATCAGGGGGCCCCGAGTGGCAATGCCGTAGTCGAAGATCGGGTTGCCGGTTTCCTTGAAAAGGCAACTGAAGCCGACTCGTTTGGCGGCTTGGCCGCTGCTGCCCGTCACCGTGACGTCGATGGCGTCATAATCCGGCGTGCCATCGGTATGGCTTCCGTAGGTGACTGTCGCACCAAAGCTCTGGCTGGTCGCCGAATTGAGGACGACAGGGGCCAGCGTCACCGCATTGGCGCTATAAGAAACGCTGAGGTTTGACGCGTCGGCGAACTGCTCCTCTAAATGATGAAAGAGAGCTTCCAGCCGGCCAGCCGGGGCGCCTGCGGCGATGCTGACGTCCTTCAGATAATACCGAAGGACCTCGATGCCCGAATGCGCGCTGGCCAGCGCCCAGCCTCCTTGACGCTGGTTGTGCGCGACCTGGACGTTGGCGCCCGAAATCGTCGCCATCGCGACAGCCAGCGACGAGAGCACGGCGAGAAAGAGAAGAGACAGAACCAGCGCAGAACCATGCCGGCACGCGCAGCGAATCTTTGACCGTGTCATGTGCTACCCCCTTTGCGCTCTTGTTGGGCACAACAGCGCGCCGTAGCACCTTTACGAAGCTATAGAAAAGCATAAAGAGTGAGGGAGCAAAGGCCAAACAACATGATCCAAAGAACCAGCAAGGAGCACCTGACGAGGGCAATACGAGAGGCCTGTGGGACGGCTGTGCCGTTTGCTATGTGTCCTGGCGTTCGGCAAAGTAGCTGCTGCGGGCGAAGGGCGAAGACTGGACCCATGAGAACCCGATCTGCCTCGCCTGATCGGCCCACCATTCGAACTTCTCCGGCCGGATATAGTCGATCACTTCGAGAGAATCCCCCGAGGGTTTGAGGTATTGTCCGATCGTGATGCGCCGGCACCCGACGGCCTGCAGGTCGCGCAGGACCTGCCTCACTTCAGCGTCGGTCTCGCCCAGACCGAGCATGATCGACGATTTCGTAGGGATACCGGGATAGCGCCGGCCAGCCATCTCCAGCAGGCCCAGGGAGAGGCGGTAGTTGCCGCCGGAGCGGGCCTTTGGATAGAGCGATGGCACCGTCTCGACATTGTGAGCGAACACGAACGGCAGCACCTCCGCCAGGATCTCCAGCGCCTCGGACTGATTGTCGCGGAAGTCCGGCGTGAGAATCTCGAATCGCACGGAAGGGCACTGCTTTCGGACTTCGGCGATGCAGTCGCGGAAGTGTCCGGCTCCTCCATCGGGCAGGTCGTCCCTGTTGACGCTGGTCATCACGAGGTATTTCAGGCCCATCTGCTGGACCATCCGCGCCAGCCTCGCCGGTTCGGTGGGGTCGGGCGGCTCCGGCTTGCCCGTGCCCACCGAGCAGAACCTGCAGTTGCGCGTGCAGATGTTGCCGAGAATCAGGACGGTCGCCGTGCCCCGGCCCCAGCATTCACCCTTGTTGGGGCAATTCGCGTGGCTGCAAATCGTTTCGATGTGCAGCGATTCCAGTGTTTTTTCGGTGTGCTGAAAGCTGTGGCTGGCCGGCCAGGGCCTTCGCAGCCAGGGGGGCAGACGTCTGGCGTTTGTGGTCATGGTCTCTTCCCATCCAGGTAATGCCGCAGCAGTCGTGCCAGTTCTGTTTTGATCGGGCCAATATCGCAGGGCCGGCCGGTTTCCTTCTCGACCGAGGTCATCTCGACGCCGTCAAGGCCGCACGGAACCATCGCATCGAAGATGTCCAGGTCGTTGCAGACGTTGATGGCCATGCCGTGATACGTCACGAATCGGCTGACGCGCACGCCGATCGAGGCGATCTTCTTACACCCGACCCAAAGGCCCGGATACCCCTCTCGCCGTTCGGCGGCAACGCCCGCCCCTGCGAGTAGATGGATGCCGATCGCTTCGAGCGTTCGGACATATTCGGTGACGCCCAGAACGAGGCGTTGCAGGTGCACGATCGGGTAGCACACCAGTTGGCCTGGATTGTGGGCAGTCGCGCCGCCGCCGCGACGAATCTCGACGACATCGATTCCCCGCCGCGCCAGTTCGTCGGGCTCGACCAACAGCTTGTTGGCGCTTCTGCGCGCTCCCAGGGTAATGACGGGCGGATGCTCGACGATCAGCACGGTGTCGCCTACCTGTCCGCCTTGTCGCCGCTGGTTCAATTGCTGCTGGAGTGACAGAACCTCACGATAGTCGGCCAGGCCCAGGTCACGGATATCCAGTACCTCAGCGGTTTTTCGCTCGATCACAATGTCACGCGTCACCGGCGGACTCTCCCTATGAAATCAAAAGGCAAAGTGCACAATGCAGATCGTAGGGGCGAATCATGATTCGCCCGTATCTCATCCGCCGCCGGCGGATTCCGCAATTCTGATCCTTGCTTCTTGCTCTTTGATCCATCATTCCGTGCTATTCCAGGAGCAGCTCGCCCAACGCCTCGTGGACGGCGTCTTCGAGTGTCTCGGAGATCGTCGGATGCGGGAACGTGATCTGGCGGATCGGTTCGCATGTGCCGATCAGCGTCCGGGCGAATGCTACGAACTCAGTCGCCAGCGGTCCGACCATCGTCACGCCGACGATCTCGTTGATCGCGTTGTCGCGAATGGCGTGAATCTGGCCGTTCGTGTCGTTCTCGGCCACGCTGCGTCCGTTGGCCTTGTAGAAGCCCTTGCCGACCGTGATGTCCAGCCCTTCGGCCTGGCACTTCGCCTCGGTCTTGCCCACCGACGCGACCTCGGGGAAGGTGAAGATCACTCGCGGGATCAGGTCGTAGTCAAGCATCTCCTCGCTGCCACCGGTGGCATTGGCGGCGGCGACTTCCGCCTCGGCCGTTGCGCCGTGCGCCAGGTAGGTGGTCCCGACCGCGTCGCCGACCGCGTAGACGCCCGGCACGTTCGTCTCCATCCGCTTGTTGACCTTGATGGCAGGGCCGTTCATATCGAGACCCAGGGCAGAGACGATGGCCTTGTCCACTGCCGCCCGCCGCCCGACAGCCACGAGCACGCGCTCGGCCTCGATGGCCTGTCCGCCGTCGAGATTGACCTTGGCCGATGAGGCGCCCTTGTCCACGCCCGTGACCTTTCGCCCGGTCAGCGCCTCGATGCCGAGGCCCTTGAACTCACGTTCGACCAACCGGCTCGCCCACGAATCGAGCATGGGCAGCAGGCTTTCAAGCGCCTCGACGATCGTGACCTTCGTTCCCATCGCCGCGTATACGCAGCCCAGCTCGCAGCCGATCACGCCGCCACCGACGATGACCATCGATTTGGGGATTTCCGGCAACGACAGCGCCTCGGTGCTGCTGATAACGATCTTGCCGTCGAAGGGAATGCTCGGGATCTGGATCGAGTCGGAGCCGGTCGCCAGGATCAGCTTGCCCGCTTCGAGATCGGTCTTCTGCCCGTTGGCTTCCACCGTGACCTTCGTCGGCGAGTGAACGACGGCCGTCCCTTCGAGGTAGGCGATCTTGCCGGACTTCATCCCACCCTGCATGCCCTTGCGCAGGCCCGTGATGATGCTCTCGCGACGCTGCTGGATCTTGGGCCAGTTGGGCGCCGCCGATGGGATGTCGATGCCCATCTCCGAGGCGCTTCGGGCCCGCATCAGCAGGTGGGCCGACGCCAGCAGGGTCTTGGACGGGATGCAGCCCCAGTTCAGGCAGGTGCCTCCGATGAACTCCTTCTCGACGAGAGCCACAGAGGCCCCTCGCTGGGCGCAGCGTCTGGCGGCCCTGGCGCCGCCGGGACCGGCCCCGATCACCACAACGTCAAACCTCTCAGCCATGCTCAACTACCTCACTGCAAAGGATGGTATTCTCGTGTCGTTCGATGCTTCTCACAGGCTGGTGTCGCCGGTGCGAAAGCAAGTATAACACAATGGGCCCCCGTGGCAAACCGCAACCGTGTCCGTTTGTAGTATGCCCGCAAGGGCATGCGAGCGCATCAGAGAACTCATGCAGCCGACGGGACGTAACGCCTTACGGCGTCACTACTAACGGGACTTCTTAGGGGCCATGAGGTGGAATTCCCAGATCGTTGGGCCGTCGGTGGCTTCGAGGATGTTCAGCCGGACGCGCTGGGCGGCGATGGGCTCGAAATCGGCGACGAACTTCTCGCCGATTCGCTCGCCCTCGAAGAACGTCGTCCACGTTCCATTGTCTGCGTACTGCAACTCGAAGCCCCGGACGCGGCTATAGGCCTCGCTGATCGCCACTCGCGAGATCGTCTCGGACTGGCCCAGGTCCACTTCCAGCCACGCCTGCTTAATGCCCGAGTCGGTGGCCCAACGCGTCCCCGGATCGTCGTCGAATGCCTTGTCGGGGCCGTAGGCATCGCTGTTCTGGAAGACGTTCGAGGCCTGGGCCTTCTTGCCTGCCGCCAGGGAAGCCGACGGCAGGGCGACCGGCTCAATGTCGGCCGCCGGGCCGTCGAGCGTCAGCGCCACGATCGTGTCGATCGTGTCGCGGTCGCCTTCGGGCACGGCGATCGTGATGGCCTCGGCGGTCTGGCGGACCGTGACCGAGCCGCCGGTCAGGATCGATGAACGGACGATCCGCTTCGGCAGCGGCGGCAGGGTGACAGCTCCATCCGGCCAGTCGAGGATGTGGACGTAGATGGTGTTGCCCTGATGCGTGCTGGCCAGCGAGGCGGTGGTCTTGAAGGGCCCGCCGCGCGTGCCATAGATGGTTTGCCCATACTTGTCGAGCCACCGCCCCATCTGCATCAGCCGGTCCACCTGTCGCGGCTCGATCCGCCCGTCGGGCATGGGCCCAACGTTGAAGAGCAGATTGCCGTCGCCACCGACTACGCGGACGAGCGTTTGGATGCACTCCTTCTCGGATTTCATTGCATCGTTCGGCTTCCACGCCCACTGCTGACAGATGGTCATGCAGGTTTCCCACGGTCGGTCGTTCTGGAAATTGCCGATGCGCTGCTCCGGCGTGTCGTAATCGCCCGCGTTCAGGTGCGCCTGCGAGGTGACGCCGGCCATGCCCTGGCGGCCCTTGCTCACGCGGTTGTTGATGACCAGCGTCGGCTGGAGACCCTTCAGATAGGCGTACAATTCGTTGCCGTATTCGAGCGTCCAGGGCTCTTCCCACTCGCCGTCGAACCACATGATGCCCAGCGGGCCGTAGTTCTCGAGGATCTCGCGGGTCTGGTTCCTGAGGTACTCGTAATAGCGGGGCATGTTGGGGTTCGGCTTCTTCGTGCGGCCGCCGGGACTGCCCAGCGGATAGTCCGGATGGTACCAGTCGCAGATCGAGTGATAGGTGCAGAACTGAATGCCGTGCTTGGCGCAGGCGTCGGCCAGCTCGCGCATCACGTCCCGCTTGAACGGCGTGTTGCCGATGTGGTAGTCCGTATACTCCGACGGCCACAGGCAGAACCCGTCGTGGTGCTTCGACGTCAGGACGAGGTAGCGCATCCCGGCCTTCTTGGCCGTTGTGACCCACGCCTCAGCGTCGAACTGCGTGGGATTGAACCGCTTGTAGAGTTGGTCGTACTCCTCGCTCGGCACCTCGCGCCCGCGCGACCAGCCGATCTCCGTTCCGACGAGGCTGACCGGACCCCAATGGACAAAAAGCCCGAACTTCATATCCCGCCACGCTTGCATCGGGTCGCCGGCAGCGGCAGGGCACGACTGGGCCCAGACGCCTGCGATGCACAGAACGATCCCCACGACTCTCACTGCCTGGTTGTGTCCGCACGTTCTCATGAGCCAGCTCCTTTCGATGAATTCCTGTCGCGTGCGCCCAGTATACCCGCCCGTCGCCCGCCACGAAACACGCAATAGGTCCTATTGGTCCTGTGGGTCCTATGAAACCCCAGAAACCCTGCAACTTGACACCGAGGGCGAAAATGCGAAAATCGATGTTGAATAGCGACGGCTGCCGAGCACCGGCAACGGTATGAGAACTCCTTATCGAGCCAGGGAGTGCGGAAGCCATGAATGCGGGAAAGCGAAGCGAAAGCGAGCGGGCCTTCACTCTGATCGAACTACTGGTCGTCATTGCGGTGATCGCGATGCTGATGGCGATCCTGATCCCGGCGTTGCAGCGGGCGCGCAGACAGGCGCGGGCCGTGGTCTGCCAAGCCCACCTGAAGCAGTGGGGCGTGCGCCTGGCAACCGGCGCCAGCGAGGACGATGCAAGCCTGCAGAAGTGGGACAGTGCCGGCAATACTCACAAGGCCTGGCGTTTCAGTTTGCAGGCCGATGATGTGCCGCCCCCGGAGAATCGCTCGCGGGACATACGCTTCTGTCCGATGGCCACCACACTGCTGATGGATGAGGACCGAGGCTCGCCGGGCGAGGTAGTGACGGGCTACGGCGGCACCTTCCGGGCCTGGGGCCACATCTACGTGGAATACGGTACAACCAAGTGCGGCAGTTACGGCACGAATGGGGCGGTCAGCGCCACCAGCATAATAGGTAAGACGACAGGAAAGGAAGGGCGTTCAGTCGATGTCTATGGCCAGGGCCGGTTTCCCGTCATGCTCGATAGTACATGGGTATGGACGGGGTCCAGGGCGGGCGTTGGGGACGGCGCCGATCCTCCGCCCGAGTCGGATGCGATTCCCGTGGCCGACTACGCCAAGGGCAGTTGGCAGTCGTGCATCAACCGCCACGACGGCGGGGTAAACTGCCTGTTCTTCGATGGGTCGGTGCGGAAGGTGGGCCTCAAGGAACTCTGGACGCTCAAGTGGCATCCCGACTACGACACCGCCGGTCCCTGGACGAAGGCCGGCGGCGTCCAGCCCGGCGACTGGCCCGAATGGATGCGGGATTTCAAGGACTACTGAGATGAACGCGCCACCGATTGTCATTCCGACCGGAGGGCCGCTGCAAGCGGCCCGCAGCGGAGGAATCCGCCTGCGAACTCAGCGCACGTGCCGGCTCTGGCCAGACCCCTCGACTCCGCTTTGCTCCGCTCGGGGTGACAAGAGAGGGGCACGCTCCGCTCCGCATGACAACAAAGGTCCCAGGCGTAGGATGGGCTTGAGCCCATGCGGAAGGGAAGGAGTGTGAAGTGTGGAGCTCTGGTCTCCAGTCTCCAGTCTCCAGCCTCCAGCCTACAGCCTGCGGCCGCCAGCCTGCGTTGCGCAGGATGCGTGGCCGGGGAACCAGAACTGTCAACGGACAACCGGCAAATGAGATGCGTAGAAGCGTAGATGTATGGACCAGTGTGAAGTGTGGAGTGTAGGTGCGTCGCAGATGCGGAACGCCGGCGCTGCGCGATCGGTCCTATCGAAGCCGGGGCCAGGTGCGCTACCTGCGATTCGCAGGTACCGGTTCCGGCGGCGTGTGCCGTGGCCTGCGGCCTCCCGCCTCCCCGCCTGCTGCGCCGGGGCGTACCGCTCGCACAAGCGACGAGGCGGTTGCGGTCGGTCCGGCGGGACGGTACGATGGGTGCCTTTGGACCTGGGCATTTTGAACTGGCATGGAAAGGCAGGATGATGATGCGACGGATGATTCTGACGGCGGTGACGATGGCGGCCCTGGCGCAGGCGGCGGTGGGCCAGCCGTATCTGTTCAGTTACTTCAAGGGCAACGGCGAGGACGGACTGCACCTGGCGTACAGCCACGATGGCCTCGCCTGGACCGCGCTGAACGACGACCGCTCATTTCTGACGCCGCAGGTCGGCACCAGGCTGATGCGCGATCCGTGCGTTTGCCAGGGCCCCGACGGGACATTCCACATGGTCTGGACCAGCGGCTGGTGGGACAAGGGCATCGGCCTGGCCCACTCCAAAGACCTGATCCACTGGTCCGAGCAGCAGTGGATCGAGGTGATGGCCCACGAGTCCGAGGCCGTCAACTGCTGGGCCCCGGAGATCTACTACGATGCGCCGACGGGCACGCATCTGATCTTCTGGGCGACGACGATCCCCGGCCGCTTCCCCGACACCGAGCGCGTCGACGGCGACCGCGGCGACGGCAGGGTGTTGAATCATCGCATCTACTATGTCACGACGCGCGACTTCGTGACATTCAGCGACACGAAGCTGTTCTATGACGACGGGTTCAACGCGATCGACGCGACGATCGTCAAGAACGCCGACCGCTACGTCATGTTCATCAAGGACGAGACGAAGGTGCCCGTCGCGAAGAAGAACATTCGCATCGCCATCGCCACGCGGGCCGAGGGGCCCTACGGTCCGGCGTCGGAGCCGTTCTCGCCCGACTGGGTCGAAGGCCCCACAGCACTGAAGATCGGCGACTACTGGCACGTCTATTACGACGCCTACACGCGCCACCGCATGGAAGGCGCCCGCTCGAAGGACCTCGTCCACTGGGAGCCCATCACCGAGATGCTCTCGTTCCCCAAAGGGCTGCGTCACGGAACGGCGTTTGCCGTCTCCAACGAGATTCTCGCGGCACTGAAAGAAAAATAGCCGGCGATCCATCGGCGTAAGGGGCGAATTCGCAAGGCCTTAAGCGGGCCGCCGCATCGGGCCGGCCGATACGAGGAAAATCCTGCTGGCATTTCGCGTACAGCGCTCCTATAGTGACCGCAATTCGGTTGGTAGGATCGGTCCTCCACGGGAGCGCCAAGGCCGTCGCGCGTGTTGCTGCGAGCGGGCCGAGGCGCATCGGTAGCGGGAACAGGACGATGGATACCACATACCCGCAAGATGTCGGACAGCGACCCCAGCAGGCTGCCCGTGCGCGCACGTGTCCGAGGTGCGGCCAGGCCATGATCGAAACCGACCGCGTATTGGAAGGGGGGTATCTTTACATCTGGTATGAATGCGGCGAGGCCGGATGCGACGAGCGATGGCTGGCCCGAACGCCGGCTCGCGAGCTCTGAGGCCGGCGCCGCAATCGACGATATCGGCGTGGTTGGTTTGGCGTGTGGAAGCCGGCGTCCGCCGCAGGCGGATGCGGCCGTCACGAACGCACCAAAACGCGACGCGGTCGTCATGCCTCGGCGTGACACCGACGTCGCGGCACGGAGGTGGACCCGGGCTTGCCGGCAGGGGAGTTTTGCAGGCCCTGTGCGTTCCTGAGGAGTGGTGGTGTGCACGCCAGCCTTCCTGCGGTGAGGGACCATCGTAGGAAGGCCCGCGCCGGTTGTCGCCGCTATTCCCCGATGATCTGGCAGATCACCGTGCGCGTCCGCGCCCGCGTGTCAAAGTCCACCAGGATGATCTGCTGCCAGGTTCCCAGCGTCAGCCGGCCCGCGACGAACGGCACGCTCAGCGACGGGCCCAGCAGCGACGCCCGCACGTGCGAGTGCCCGTTGTCGTCGTGCCAGGTCTGCTCGTGCACGTAGCGCCCGTCGGCAGGCGCGATCTTCTCAAACGCGGCCTCGATGTCGTGCTCGGCCAGTCCCGGCTCGAACTCCGTCGTCGTCAGCCCGCCCGTCGAGCCCACGTGGAACACGGTCACCACCCCGTCGCGAAGCCCACAGCGGCCCACCGCCTGCGCCACGGCGTCGGTGATGTCGATCACGTGGTTGTTGCCCCGCGTGGCAACCTGAATTTCCTCGGTTCTCACGGCCACAGCACACCCTTTCACTAGCCCCATCGCTGCCGCGACAGACTACACGACGCCCCCGGCCCACGCAAGGCCGGCCTGGCCGGAACGCCCAAACACGCAACACCTTTTTGCGCACCCATCGTGACATTGAAGATTTTTCTATTCCCGTTGCAGACGGCACTTACGAGGCAATCGCCCGCGCTGGAAGCACTTTTTTTGATCAAAAACGTGCAGCGCCGCCCCCTTATGGAGGCCGACGTCGGTTCGGCCGCACGGGCTGCACGGCCACCGGGACGGGCCGGGGCAGCAGGACCCCGATGGTTCGCGGGCCGCCGCCTTGACGATCCTCAAACCCATCGAAGTGCCCGCCTGGCTCGAACGCCTCGTCGTGCCGCTGGTGCTGCTGTGGCGTCGGCTCCGCTACGGCTACGCCTTCCGACGCATCCCGCTGACCCAGGGCCTTTTCGCTATCGTCGATCCCGAAGACCACGCGGCCCTGGCCCGCTACAAATGGCACGCCACGCGCGGCCGCACCACCTTCTACGCCCAGCGCAAGGTCTGGGACCCCGTCGCCCGCAAGGAGGTCACGATCAAAATGCACCGCGAGATCCTGCCCGTCGCCGACGGCCTCGTCGTCGATCACGTCAGTCGCAACGGATTGGACAACCGCAAGGCCAACCTCCGCAGCGCCACGCCCGCCCAGAACACCTGCAACCGCGCCCGGGCCGGCCGCACCGGCGGCCATTCGGCCTATCGCGGCGTGACACGCCACAAGGGCATGGACCAGTGGTTCGCCCGCATCGGCGTCAACGGCCGCACCATCCCCCTGGGCTACTTCGACGACGAGATCGACGCCGCACTCGCCTACGACAACGCCGCACGCCACCATCACGGCCCCTTCGCCACCCTCAACTTCCCCCACGGCCCGCCGTCACGCCCTTGACCGGCTCGTCCCCGAAATGCTATCATAACCCCATGAAGCGAACCCACGGAGAAGGCAATAGGTCCCATGAGTCCTATGAGTCCCATAGGTCCAATAGGACCAATTCGACCCATAGGACGAATGATCCTCTCCCGCTCATCGGCTCTCACGGCGGCTACCGCCGCCTCAAGTCCTACCAGACCGCCGAGATCGTCCACGACGCCACCGTCGCGTTCGTGGCCCGCTTCATCGACCGGCGCAGCCGCACCACCGACCAGATGGTCCAGGCCGCTCGCTCCGGCAAACAGAACATCGCCGAGGCCAGCCAGGCCTCCGCCACATCGAAGAAGACCGAACTGAAACTCACCAGCGTCGCCCGCGCCAGCCTCGAAGAGCTGCTCCTCGACTACGAAGACTTCCTCCGCCAGCACCATTTGCCCCTCTGGCCCAAAGACGAGCCGCAGGCTCTGGCGATCCGAAAGCTCGCGTACGCGAGCAATAGGTCCTATTCGACCTATAAGACCTATGTAGAAAGAAGTTCTCCACAAACCGCCGCCAACACCCTCGTCTGCCTGATCCACCAGGCCAACTACCTCCTCGACCGCCAGCTCGCCCAGCTCGAACGCCAGTTCCTCGCCGAAGGCGGCTTCACCGAACGCCTCTACCACACCCGCCGCCACCACCGCGACCACCCATAGCCCCCCGGGGGTCCTATGCGTGCATAAGTCCAATCGGTCCCATCCGTCCTATCCCTTCGCCCGCCGCCGCCCCTCGCCACCACGCGAGGACCGTCGCTCGCGTCAACCTCCGGCCGTAGGATGGGCTTGAGCCCATGCGGAACGTTGGGCGTGGCTCGTAGAAGCGTAGATGCGTAAACTGATAACTGACAACCGGCAACCGGCAACTGGGATCCGTAAAAGCGCACATGCGAAACAGGAATTTAAGGTGTCAGGTACTTTTTTCGCATGAGATGGCATAACAGGGACAGCCACAATCCTGTTCGGCACGAGAATTGCTGAGTCTTGAGGAAGCAGGATTCGCACCGTAGATTCTTTCATATTTTTGCTATTTTAACAGGACGCTAACACGGAAATAGGTGGCTGTCCCAATCCTGTTCGGCACGAGAATTGCTGAGTCTTGAGGAAGCAGGATTCGCACCGTAAATTCTTTCATATTTTTGCTATTTTTACACTTGCGCCATGTGTCGGACTCGCCTAAAGTTCCGGATGTGAGTCACGAA
>ENA-UOUL01001247-UOUL01001247.1-bioreactor-metagenome-genome-assembly--contig:-NODE-1247-length-37555-cov-9.393858_pt1 | contig 37555 bp, 31 predicted proteins | sample MGYA00249838_ERZ747220 | MGnify/ENA primary metagenome ERZ747220 (study PRJEB28778, sample SAMN05720191) | bioreactor metagenome | isolation source: Anaerobic biogas reactor | place: USA:Washington... | reverse complement strand
CGGCGCGCATCCGATCTGATTGTTGAATGGTTCCCCCATATCAGAATCGCTGAAAAAAATACATCGGCAATTAACTGAATGGCAGGGCTTGCAGGCGGGAAATTACCGGTTCTCCAAGGTCAGCCGGGAAGCAATTTCCCATGTTTTTGTTGCATGCAGGCTCAAAATTCCATATAAATATAACCTCCCCATTACGTGCACCGGTTCATGACCCTCTTACCCCTGTTGTCTGCACGTTTTCCATCGATCAGCCGGAATGGGATTTTCCTCCAGCGGAAACAGGCCCCGCATTTTGCGGGAACACTTTCTTTTTACGGCGGCCCCGGCTTTCGCACCATCGCTGACCTTTCGGATATGGCGCCACCTGCCCGGTCCGGTTTCCCGCTTTCATGAAAGCGTCGCGGCGCAAGGCAGCGGCCGGCGGGCCAACCTTCATCGATCACCGGAGGCATGTCACGCATCATGAACCTTGCCGATATACTTCAAAAATACAGAGATCACATCGCCCTGAAGTGGGCGCATCGCCTTCATGAAGAGGTCAGTTCCGGGTACGCCAGGCGCCCGTTGGAAGAGCTTCTTCAAACGACATCACAGGCCAGCGAAGCAAACTACGCCGCGATGGTCCGGGGGGACTTCTCAAAAGTAGACGCCTTCATCGTCAAGGTCTGCAAACTGCGCCTGGAAGGCGGCTTTTCTCTTTCGGAAGTCCAGAAGGCTTTTGAAATCTACCGGACGATCCTGATTCCGATCTTTGCGAAAGAGTTGACGGGCGATGCCCTGCTGGAGGCGCTGCAAAGCCTCAATGCCTGTTTGAGCCGGACCATCTTCGCGTTCAGCGACTATTTTTTGAATATGGCCAATGCCAAACTTCTTGAAAAGCAGAAGAAACTTGATGAAGACCTCCAGGCGGCCGCCGGGATTCAGCAGTGCCTTCTGCCGCAGAGGCAGGAAAAGAGCCGGAAGGACGAAGACCTGGAGATCGAGTGGAAGTTTACGCCTTCCGAAACGATCGGGGGCGACATCTTCAACGTGATCCACCTCGACGAGGATCACCTCGGGTTTTACATGATCGACGTCAGCGGACATGGGGTGCCCCCGGCCCTGGTGACGTTTTCCCTTTCCCAGACCCTTCAGCCCCACATGGGATGCACCATCAGGAAGAAGCCCGGCTGCACGCCGGATTATGAAATTGTCTCCCCGGGAGAAGTGCTCACGGCCCTGGACCTGGAATACCCCTGGGAGCGCTTTGAAAAGTTTCTGACCGTCATCTATCTCATCGTCGATATCCATCATGGCCATCTGGTCTACAGCAACGCCGCCCATCCCCCTCCCATTCTTCTTCATGCCGATGGGACCTTCGAACTGCTGGAAAAGGGGGGGACCATTATCGGTCTGGGGGGGGTCCTGCCCTTCGAGGAGGAGGATAAGGCCTTTTCAGCGGGGGATAAAATCATTATTTATACGGACGGAGTGTTTGAATTTACGAACGACAAAGGGGAATTGTTCGGGGAGGAAAGGTTTCACGCCCTTGTGAAGAGCCTGCATGGACTGGACATCGGTGCCATGCTGGATGAGATCGTCCGGGCCATCGAGGGCTTCGCTCAGGGAGAAAAGCTCAGGGATGATGTGAGCATCCTGGGGCTTGAGTTTAAGAAACGGATTCCCGCGGCCTGACCAGGGGAGATCCGGAGCCGGCGATTTTCCCTTTTTCAGGGCATCAACCGGGAGCGGATCGTACGGGTGATGCCTTCCAGGGTGTCATTGGGGCAGCGGCTCATGTCGAGCTCCCCGTCCCTGGCATAGGGGCTGAGGATCTCATACAGATCCTCCGGAAGCCCTCCGTATTGGCCGAGAAAGGAGCGGAGCCGCGCATGGAGACTGAAGATCCGCTTGCTTTGTTCCGGCAGGTCCAGGTAGCCATCGATGATCTTCAGAAGCCGGCTGCGGTCATGGGGAAGCTTTCCATACAAATCCAGGAGATTGGAGGCGCTGTCGCTCAGGAGTTCGGTTTCCGCATCAATACGGCTGATCAGGATCCTCAGCTCTCGGACGACCTGCTCTTCCGGGCACTCCGTGAAGCTGCCCTCTTTCACCGCCTGCTCCAGGGGCGTCTGGGGAAAAATTTCCAGCGTCCGGAGGCGGACAAAATCCGGGGCGGCGGCATTGATGACCCGGGCCGTTTCCAGGGCATGCTCCTCTGAACGTGCGGTGCCGCCGAGGCCGGGCATGATGTAAACCGAGCAGGAGAGGCCGGCTTCTTTCGTTTTTAGGCAGCCCTCGATGTGATCCGCTCTGCATTCCCCTTTGTTCACGAAGGCCAGGACCTGGTCGCTTCCGCTTTCAATGCCGAAATGCACCCGGTTCAGCCCGGCTGCGGCCATGGACCGCAGATCGGCGAGGCTCCGCTGCCTGGCCGCCGTCCGGGTCCGCCCGTAAACGGTGAAGCGTTGAAGGGACGGAAACCGGGATTTGATTTCGCCCAGGACCGTGGCCAGGAATTCCGGCTTCAGGATCAGCCCGTCCGCATCACCGAGAAAACAGGTTTCCCCTCCGGCCATCCGCCAGCTCAGCAGATGGGCAAGGCTGTCCTCAAGGGAAGGCTGGTCGTTGAACCAGGAGATAAACCAGGCCAGGCGAGGATCGACATCTTCCGGAATCTCCGCGGCTGCCTTCTGCGTCCGGGCTTCATGATGCGCTTTCCTTCCGGTCCGGCGGATCTCCTCGGCCAGTCCGGGAAGCTTTCCGTAATCGGCCCGGGTATACCCGTTCATGCCGATTCCGCCGGCCAGCATCCAATCATCGAGCTGCCTGGCCCTATCGATGTCTCTGCGGATTTCATCGAGTGAACGACGGGAAAAACGGGCCCCCATTTTGTAGACCGGGCAGAATGCGCACTTGTTCCAATAGCAGTTACGGGTCAGCCGAAAGGTCAGGCTGCTGTTTTCCGTGGGAGGCCGGATCGAACAGATCTCGAAGGGCTCCAGGCCGCCTGGATTCTTCTCGTTCATACGCTCAAACCTTTCTTGCTTGCGTCGATGCCCATCCTTAAATAATCCCGGAGTGGGGAAGGAATTTCGCTCGAGATCTCACTTCCATGGCGCCTTCTCTTACCGAAGCTGCTCTGGCAGGTGCTGCCGTCCATCGGCTCGCAACGTCGGACGACCTTGGACCCTTCCCGTCCGATCCGGCTGAGCAGTGGCGGCAGGCAAATCGAAATCCTCTCTGCGAAGGATAATTCGCCCTATTTTCCCCTTTTCCCGGACACTGTCAAGGACTATCGGTCAGGGATGTGGCAACTGCCCGTACCCTGCCTTCGGGGTGCGCCGGAGCGGAGACAGCATAGCGCATTGCGATGTTATGGGCTGCCCCGGCCGAGAATCGTCCGTACCGGAATCATCAACCCTTATTCTTCCACAGCATAACCCTGAGCGACCTTTCCGCTCCCACCGTTCTTCATGCCAGGTTTTGACTGGTAATTATGCGTAATTCTTTCCGTATTTACATTGTAAATGTTTTAGGGCTATTTTTTAGTACAGTAGGTTACCAAATTATCCTTCCTTAAACTTCCTTTGAAACGGCGCATATTGATTGTCCAGAGATGAACTCGGCAACATGTTCTCCAGCAAAGGGAGGGGTCAGCAGGCGTATTGAAGAGGTCCAACAATGCGAGACGCGGATTTCTTGCCGTATTTCTCCCGAAGCGGCCTCTCGCAATGAAAGCCACAGTGCCAGCAACAGTTCCATATTTTGCCGTACATACATTCTGAAGAAAGGAGTCTAAGCGATGCCTACGTATCTTCACCCGGGCGTATATGTGGAAGAAATCCCGAGTGGCTCCAAGCCGATTGAAGGGGTCAGTACATCCACAGCGGCGTTTGTCGGCTTCACCACGAAGGGGCCGGTCGCAGAGCCGACGCTTCTGTTCAAGTGGAGCGACTATGAGGAGCAGTTCGGCGGAATCCGCGATCTGGGGAAATTGGCCGCAGGCGACCCCATGGGGTTCGCGGTCTACAGCTTTTTTCAAAATGGAGGGACCGCCGCCTACATCGTTCGGGCCATCCTGGCAGAGAGCGCAGACACGGCCGAGGGATTCCTGGTCAATCCTGCCGATTCCACCCGGATCCTCCGCTTTTCGGCGGTAAATCCGGGGGAGTGGGGCAGTGAACTGCAGATCCGGTTCGAGGCCAAGACGGATGCACCCGGCTACTACACCTTGAAGGTCGGCGTCATGGATGGGAGCGAGTTCAAGGAGCGGGAGCGTTTCAGCGACCTGACCGTGGTAGACGACAGCGCTCCCGATTACATTGAGAGCAAGGTGAATGACGCCTCGACTCTGATCGACGTGGAGATGCAGGATGTCAGCCAGTACCTGCTGGGAGTGAGCATCAGCCGGGATCTTGCTGCCGTTGCCGACTTCAGCGTCCTGAACAGCCGGACCATGACCGTCGCTGTGGACGGGACCGCCCGGACGGTGAACTTCGGCGCCGGCGAATTCAGCGCCGCGAGCACTCTGGCCGATGTGGCGGGAAGCATTCAGACCCTGGTGAGGGGATCCGTCGTAGCCAACCCGGCGGTGCGCGATTTCAGCTGCGCCGCGGAAGGCAGCCGGCTTGTCCTCACTTCCGGTACCCGCCTCATCACCTCAGCGGTGGTGGTGACCGGTCCCGGAGACGCCACCGATGCCTCGACGGTTCTGCTGCTGGGATTGGCCAACGAAGGCACCCAGCGGACCGGGCAGCAGTCCCTGGACGCGCTTCTTTCCGGAATCGCCGGCCAGGTCTCCCTGGGCGGAGGAACCAATGGCAGTCTTCCCGATCAGGACGCCTACGACGACATCTTTGCCGCCTTCGAAAAGGTGCGTGACGTGAGCATCCTCTGCCTGCCGGGCCAGACCTGGAACACCACCGCCGAGCAGGGGGTCATCGACGCCGCCGTGGCCCATGCCGAGAAGATGAAGAGCCGCATGGTCATCATCGATCCCCCCCGGGGGGTGGAGCTCAAGACCGAAAAGGCGGTCAACGACCTGGGATTCAAGCCCAAGACCTACTCGGTGGTCTACTATCCCTGGGTCAAGGTGGCCAACCCCTTCTACAGCGCCGAGAGGAATCCCGGTGTGCCGTCCACCCTGCTGGTGGCGCCCAGTGGTCTTGCCGCCGGCATGTGGGCCAAGATCGACGGCCGCCGCGGCGTCTGGAAGGCTCCGGCGGGGGTCGAAACGTCGCTTCTGGGCGTGGCCGGCATGGAGTACCCGGTGGAAGACGGGGAGCAGGACTCCCTGAATCCCCTGGGCATCAACTGCCTGCGGAAGATGCCGGGCTACGGGCCTGTCATCTGGGGGAGCCGCACTCTCGCCACCAAGGCCGACCCCGAGTGGCGCTACGTTCCCATCCGGCGCACCGCCATCATGATCGAGCAGAGCATCTACAACGGCATCCAGTGGGCGGTCTTCGAGCCCAACAACCATAACCTCTGGGCCTCTCTGCGGGCCAACATCGGGTCCTTCATGGACGGTCTCTTCCGGGCCGGGGCCTTCCAGGGCGAAAAGGCCAACGACGCCTACTTCGTCCGCTGCGGCCTCGGGGACACCATGAATCAGGGGGACATCGACCGGGGCCAGGTGATCGTCATTGTCGGTTTCGCCCCCCTGAAACCCGCCGAATTCGTCATTGTCCGCATCCAGCAGAAGGTTGCTGAACAATAAATTTCTTTTCAACAGCCGAATCAAAGGAGGCTTGTGATGGCAGCACCGCTCTTTCCAGTCAACACACATCGGTACGATCCCTACCGCACCTTCAAGTTCCAGGTCGTCATCGACGGCAAGGTTGTGGCGGGGCTGAAAAAAATGGGGGCCCTCAAGAAGAAGACGACGCCGGTGAAGTGGCGCGCCTCCAACGATCCGTCCCACGAGCGGATCATGCCGGGGGGAACCAGCTACGATCCCGTGAACCTGGAGCAGGGGCTTACCCACGACCCGGTCTTCGAGAACTGGGCGAACCTCGTCAACAACATCCAGGGGGACGCCGCCCTGTCCCTGAAGAACTACCGCAAGGACATCATCATTAACGTCCTGAACCTCCAGGGGAAGGTGGCCATATCCTACAAACTCTACCGGGCCTGGGTATCCGACTACCAGGCGCTGCCGGATCTCGATGCCGGGAACATGAACACCGTCGGCATCCAGTCCATCACCCTGCAACACGAGGGGTGGGAGCGGGATACCAGTGTTGCCGAGCCGGCTGAGTCCTGATGCGGCTCCCCGGCGGAATCCTCCGTGATGGCGTCCGGCGCCGGGATTTTGCCTTCCGCCCCCTGACCGGGGTGGTGGAACTGGTCCTGGCCGAGGCGGCCGAGGAAAACTCCCCCATGCCGGCCAGGGTGACGAAGGCCCTGGCCGCCGCCCTGGAGCACGTAGGGGGGGAGCTCCCCTTGCCGGCCACCGTGGCGGCGCTTTCCGTGGGCGACCGCCAGTTCCTCATGGCGAGGCTGGCCGTGGAGTTCGGCCTGGGGGAAACCTGGTTCACGGCCCCTTGCCGCAGGTGCGGCGAACGGTTCGATTTTGCCGTGGACTACCGGAATCTGCCGGTGAAGGAGGCGGGGCCCGGGTATCCTTTCGCCGAGGTGGAGACGAGCCTCGGAAGATGCCGATTCCGCGTGCCCAGCGGGGCCGACCAGGAAATCCTTGCGGGCCTTGCCGATGACCGTGCGGCCATCCCGTGTCTTGTGAAATGCTGCCTGGTGGCACTTGCCGGCCGGCGGGTGGAAGATCCCCTCCCTTCTGGTGACATGATGGAGGCCTTTTCCCCCGGCGACGTGGCCAGGATCGAGGCGGCCCTGGAGGAGGCAGCGCCGGAGGTGGCCGTGTCCGTGCAGGCCGCCTGTCCCGCCTGCGGCACAGCCCACGGGATCGATGTGGATCCCTACCGGATTCTATATAACCGGCTCGGGGAGGGACTCCTTCGGGAAATCCATATCCTCGCCTCCACCTACCACTGGAGCGAGGCGGAAATCCTGGGGCTTTCCCTGCACCGGCGCAGGCGCTACCTTGATCTGATCGACGAGGCGCGGGGAATGACGCGTTCCGGAAGAGGAACATGATGGGATTTTTTGCGGATATTCTACGCGACAGCCGCAGGGGGGGCACAGCCGCCCGCGTATCCGCCGCGGCGCCTGCCGCAGGCAGCGGGAGCGGCACAACGGGAGTGCGGCTCCGGGAAGAGAGCGGCGGCCAGCCGATGTATGCGGGGCAGACGCCGGTTCAGGACGGGTCTTCCGCCCGCAGGGTCCTGGACCCTGTACCCACGGAACAGACCTTGATTGCGGGACGGCACGGGATGACAACGGAAGGCGCAGACCTTCACGATCCTGGAACAGGGGAGCAGGGAGATTGTGGAAGCGCCCGGGCGGTCATAAGCGATTCCTTCATGGGGGAATCTTCGCCTGGAGAGGCGCTGTCTCGAATCGGCGAACGATTTGAGGAGCCACGGGTCGAGGGGCACACGGCGGAGCAGACGGGTGGTCCGGCCGAGGAGGATGAGGAGGCTTCCGGTTTGCCTGCCGTGAGCATGGAGAGCGATACAGCGGAGATAAGACTTCGGGAGGAGGGCGGCGGTCCGCCGGTGAATGCGGGGTCAGGAACCCTGCAGGATGGTGGAGCCGTCACCCGCCGGGTGGTGGGCCCTTCACTTTCGGAATACACCCCGGGTTCGGGAATTCCGGAGGTGACGATGAAAGGCGTAAGCCTTCCCAATCCTGCGGCACGAAAGCAGGCAGGTCGCGAAAGCGCCCGAACGGAATCGGACAGGTTCCGCGTTGAGTCGATGAAGTCGTTTCACGACGGTGATTCTATCGATGCTCCTCTGGTTCCAGTGGACGCGAGGGATTCATCCGTACGGGAATCTTCGTCCGGAGATGCGGCGTCACGAACCGGGAAAGTGTCTGCGGAAACGCAGGGGAGACGGCAAGCGGGATTGAACCGTGCGGGCACCATCACCCCTTCTGATCAATCGGCAGAAACAATGAAGGAGAATCATGGTATGGAGCAGGCCGCCGGGCTGCAGGGGAAGACTTTTCCATCGGCGGCAGGGGAAGTTCCTGCGGACACGGTGCAGGAGGAACTTCATCACGGCGGTATGCCGGCCGCCGCCCCGTCTTCGACTCCTGATTCCAAAAGTGTGGAGCGGTTCCAGCGGCCGTCCGTCCGTCCACTGCCTCCGATCCCGAAGGACAGCGAAGAAAAAGGGTCCGGCCGTTCCCTTCCGCCCCCGGAACCCCAGGTCCGGATCGGCGCCATCGAGGTCGTGGTGGTTGTCCCGGCGCCTGCAGATCGCTTGCCCCGGAGCGGGGAGCGCTCCCGGCCGGATCTGGCCAGCCGCCACTATTTGAGGAATTTCTGAATATGGCCCTCCCGCGTTCATCACTTTCCCGCGTCTGTCGCGCCATTGCCGACTTCGTCAGCGTGGGGCTCGACGCCAGCGCCAATTCGATCCAGGTCATGATCGGCTCTCCAGCCAGCGCCGCGCCGGCCGTAACCGACACGACCCACCGGGTGAACCTCTTCTTCTACCGGATCGAACCGGCGGGTTTCTTTACTGGCGACACTCCCGGCGATCCCTGGTGGGTGCGGCTCCACTGCCTCATCACCGGTTTCGGCATCGAGGAGGAACAGGTGAGCGCCGGAGAGAACGACCTGCGCCTCCTCGGCGAGGTGATGCGGCTCCTCCACGAGACGCCGGTGCTGTCCGCGCTCACGGTGGACGACGAGACGTTCCGGCTCCAGATGGTCTTTTTCCCCCTGGGCGCCGATGACCTGAATCACATCTGGTCGACCCAGGGTGACGTGAGCTACCGACCCTCCATTGCCTACGAAATGGCCCTGGCTCCGGTGCTCCCCCGGGAGCCTCGTCCCGAAAGCCCTCTGGTGGGGCGGATCGGTTCCGAAGTCCGCGCCGTTTCCGCAGCCCGCACCGCACCCTTTTCCGGGGCGGCCGCCGCGCCGCCGGTTCTCCGGTCGACGGTGGACACCTCGCGGCCGGACTGGGCACCCGCCATCTGTTTCGTGGCAGAGGGGGTGTGTGCCAGCAGTCTTCTCTTCGCCCTGGGGAGTCAGGAACTGACCGATTTCGTTCCCGCCGTCTGGGTGGCCGGGGAGCCGGGAGCCGCCGTCACCCTTGCCTGGCAGCGATGGACGAGCACAGGAGGCTGGCAGGATGTGGCGGACAGGATGGACACTTCGGCGACGGACCTGACCCTCGATCCCGAAATGGGCTCTGACGCACAGACCGTTGAAGTCGCCCTTCCCGTGGATCTTGTCTCCGGCGGAGGCCAGGCGGTCCTCTATGCCGAGCGGAGCTGGGTGCGGGGGGCGGACGGAGTGACGCTGAAGGTGCGGAGCAATCCCCTCCTGGTCACCGTCTACGGAGGGCCGTGATGGAATCCACCGTGCGGACCAGGGGAGAGGCGTGCTTCGCATCCGAATGGGAGAGGATAAGCCTGCTGGCCCACATCCTGGCTGAGTCCCGTCAGGGGCGATCGGCGTCCCAGGGTGAGCTGGATCGACTTCGGACGTTGCAGCAGCAGGTGGAGGCCTTTCGCCGGGAGGAGGGGAGATGGGACGCGGTGACGCCCTCGGGACTCTCTTCTCTGGAGTTCGACGTCCTCGCCTGTGCGGTGGCACCCGAGGCGGAACCGCGGCTTGGGTGGCTCTTTCAGGCGCTGCAGCCCGGAGCGCCGACTCCTTACCCGACGCCGGCCCTCCTCCAGGAGATCCTGGCCGTGGCACCCGAGGAAACGGCGCTTCTCTACGGCGCCCTTTCCGAGGCATCCCCCCTGCGCATCAATGGCCTCATTGAAGTGGAGGGGGGAGACCCCTTCCAGCCGCTCCGTCCGGCAGCGGGTGTGACAGCCCGGCTTCTGGGTCGTCCTGCCGTCACCGGGGATCTGCCGGGGGCGGTCCTGGTGAAAACTCCGGCCCGGTGGGAAGATCTTGTGCTGCCGCAGGACCGGGTTGCCATGCTCCGGGAGTTTCTCCTCTGGATCACCCACAAGGCCATCGTGGTCGGAGAATGGGGAGGCAGCGATTGCGGCGGTCCCGTTGGGCTCTTCTCCGGCCCGTCGGGGACGGGAAAGACCTTTGCCGCCGCGGTCCTCGCCGCCAGACTGGGTTGGCCCCTCTACCGGGTCGATCTTGGGCGGCTGGTGAGCAAGTACATCGGTGAAACGGAAAAGAACCTGAACCGCCTTTTTGATGCAGCCCACGGCCAGCCGATGATCCTGCAGTTCGACGAAGCAGACAGCCTCTTCAGCAAGCGGGGAGAGGTGAGGGAGGCCCGGGATCGCTACGCCAACATGGAGGTGAGCCACCTGCTGGCCCGCATCGAGTCCCACTCGGGGCCGGTGATTCTCACCACCAATCTCCGCAAGCACCTGGACCCGGCCTTTGCCCGCCGCTTCCAGGTGGTGGTGGATTTTCCCCGCCCCGACGCCGAGGCCCGGACACGGCTCTGGCAGCGGCTCCTGCCGCCCAGGATGCCGAGGGAGCCAGGGGTGAACCCCGCCTTTCTCGGTGCCGCCGTTAACCTGACCGGCGGGAGCATCCGCAATGCCGCCCTCCACGCGGCCTACCTGGCCGCCGGTGCGGGGAGGCCCCTGAGCCTCGGCCACGTGGCCCTGGCGATCTGGCGGGAGCTGGGCAAGGACGGCCGGGAACTTTCCCCCACGGACCTGGGACCCATGGCACCCTTCCTCCCCGGGGAGGCGCCATGCTGACCATCGAACGCCTGCGCCTGCAGTTGCCCCACGCCTTCCGGGACCGGGCCGGGGAGATCGCCCGCCTGGTGGCGGAGGAACTGGCAGCGGTCCCGATGACGGCCGACCTGCAGCTGGACCGGCTGACGGTGCCGCCGGTGGAGGTTTCTTCCCTGGCCACCGACCGGGATGTGGCCAGGGCTGTAGCGACATCGGTTTATACCGGAATACGGAACGAAACGAGGTAAGAGATGCTCAACACCGTCAAGGGAATGCTGATCGAATACGCCCTCTCGATTCCGCCGCTGGTGCTGGTCTTCGACTTCAACCCCCAGTCCCTCACCCGCACCCGCACGCTCACCCTGCGGACCGGAAGCGCCCCCGGCACCCGGGGGGGATACGACTTTGCGCTTCCCACGGAGACGGCGCGGGTGGCCCAGGGGGTCACCGTGCAGCCGGAAAGCTTTTCTCTGGATATCCTCCTGGACGCCACCGACCGGATGAGCGACCCGAATCACCCCGATTATTCCATTGCCTGCCAATTCGGCATCGAGCCGGAGCTGGATACGCTGCGCACCATGGTGGAGCCCAAGGCCCAGGGGCCCGGCGGTTTCCAGACCCTGGCGAGCCTCGATCTCGGCGGCCAGCGGGCCTTCCAGCGGAGCGAATCCGCATCGGTGCTGCTGCTGGTATGGGGAACCCATATCCTGCCCGTGTTTCTCACCAGCATCCGCATAACCGAAGAGGCCCATCTCCCCTCCCTGGTTCCCTATCGGGCCCGGGCCAATCTCACCATGCAGGTCATCGAAGGGAACAACCCCTTCTACCAGGTCGAGAAGGTGAGGCAGGTGATTGGGGCGGCACTTAACTCGGGACGCACCGTGATCGGAGGGATTTTCTGACATGTTCCAGAAGGGGAGCCGCTACGAGAAAAGCCAGACCTTCAAGCCGTCCTCCAACGGGGTTACGGTTTTCGCGGGAATCCGCCCCCGGACCATCGGGTCCGCCACCGGCGTCGTGGAGCATGTGGTGAAAGCCGGCGACCGGTTGGACCTCCTGGCGCGCCACTATTACAACGACGATCGCCTCTGGTGGCGGATTGTCGACGCCAATCCGGACTTCTTTTATGGCGGCGACATGATGCTGGAGGAGATGGAAGGACGGGTGATCCTGATCCCGAAGGCGAAGGAGTAGGGCATGATCCTGGATCTCTTTACGTCAAAACGCCGCGAGCCGGCCGAGTGCATCATCCGTGTGGGGAGCGCGGGTCTTGAGATTCCCGACCTTTATCCCTTTCTTACGGAGGTGACGGTGGATGCCGGCCGGGCCGAGCCGGCGGTGGCGGTGATCACCTTCGAAAGCCGCCGCGACGAAGAGGGGAAGTGGCTCGTCCAGGACGACGGTCGTCTTGCCCCCTGGGAGCCCATCGTTATCGAAGCGGCTTTCGGCAGCGACACCGAGGAAATCATGCGGGGGTATATCCGGGAGGTTCGGGCCGACTATCCGGAAGACGCCGGAAGTGCGCGGGTGACGGTGGAATGCAGGGATGACTCCCTGGCCCTGGACCGGGAGCATGTCCGGACGGTCTGGGGTGGTGACGCCCCTACGACCGACCAGGTGATCGTTTCCGCGATTCTCGGAACGTACGGCCTCTCTCCGGACCCGGCCAGCGAAGGCGGCCAGACGGGCCTCGTCATCAACCAGGACGGGACGGACATCGACTTTCTCCGGAGGCGGGCCGAGGCCAACGGCTACGACCTCATCTTCCGGGAAGGGATGGCCTATTTCGGCCCCATGCGCCTCGACGCGGAACCCCAGGCGACCATCATGGTGTACGCCGGCAAGGATACCAGTGCCTATAGCTTTTCGGTCCGCGACGACGGACATCAGGCTGACCGCGTTTCCTTCGACCGGGCCGAGACTGCCGGGAGCGGAACCGTCTCCGAGACGGTGGAACCGAATCTGCCGCTTCTTGGGAACGAAGCGGCCACAGGGGCCGGCAGCGGTCTCCCGGACTTCGCCTGGCGCATGAGCCGCCAGGGGGAGATGAGTGAAGACGAATGGCGGGCCCGGGCCCAGCGCCGGGCGAACGACCTCTCCCTCCGGGTGAAGGGGGAGGGGGAACTGGACGGTTCTCTCTACGGCCATGTGCTGCGGGTGGGGGAGCCCGTCGGGGTGGACGGTGTGGGGGAACGGTACGGCGGCATCTGGTTCGTGGATACCGTCAGGCACCGCTTCAGCACCGAAGGCTACCGTCAGAGCTTCAACCTGCTGCGCAATGCCTATGGCGACAACCTGGGCAGCGGCGCCGGTGGTCTGCTGGACGGCGTTCTGGGGGGATAGATGGAAGACCTGCTTCTTGAGCTGGCTCGGCAGTACCGGAACCGCTACTACGGCAAGTACCGGGGGTTTGTGACGGACAACGACGACCCGGAGAAAAGGGGGCGGATTCGCCTTCTGGTGCCGTCGGTTCTCGGCGAGACCCCGACCGGCTGGGCCCTTCCAAGCCTGCCCTTCGGCGGCCTTGCCGACCAGGGGCTCTTCGTGGTTCCCGAGGTGGATGCCCAGGTCTGGGTGGAGTTCGAGGCGGGGAACGTGGACCTGCCCATCTGGACCGGTACCTTCTGGCAGGCGGGCGGCGACCCGCCGGCGGAGGCGGACAAGTCACCCCCGACGACCCGGTTGCTGAAGACCCCGTCGGGACATGTCCTCCAGTTTGACGACGAATCGGGGAAGGAGAAGTTCCGCCTTGCCCACCCGGCCGGGACCGAGATGACCGTGGATGAAAAAGGGACGGTCATTGTGGCCGACGCCAAGGGGAACACCCTGACCCTTGACGCCGACGCCGGCCAGGTGATCGTGGAGGACGCCAACGGCAATTCCATCACCCTGTCATCCAGCGGCGTCGCCATCGAAGACGCCAACGGCAACAAGGTGGAGATGGCCGCTTCGGGAATTACCGTCAAGGGTCAGCAGGTGGTCGTGGAGGGGCAGATGGTGATGCTGGCGGGACAGGGAGGAGAGCCGATCATCAAGGGACAGAGCTTCCTCACCCTTTTCGCCACTCACGTCCATCCGAGTGCCATGGGTCCCACGGGCCCGCCGATTCCCCAGGGAGAGATGAGTACGCTGTCCATGAAGGTAAAAACAAGTTAGGAGCATCTCTGATGAACCGAATGGCCGATCCCCCCTATATGTCCTTTCCGCTTCGCATCGGAGACCACGGAGCCGTCGTGGCAGACCGCCGGTCCCATGTGCGGCAGCAGATCGAGCAGGTTCTCTTCACAAACCCGAACGAGCGGATCTTCCGCCCGGAATTCGGGGCCGGGCTTAAGCAACTCGTCTTCGAGCCCAACGCCTCGGTCCTCTGGGAGATCACCCGCAAACGGATCTCCTCGTCCCTTGGCGAAGCCCTCCGGGGAGAGGTCGACCCCAAGAGCCTGGAGGTGGTGGTGAGGGGGGAAGGGGAGAAACTCCTGATTACCGTGTCCTACACCCTGGCCGCCATCGGCCACGGGGAGCGGCACGAATTCCTGGTGTGAGGCCATGGCCGAGAATCCGAAGAGCATACTGACCTTTGAAGGCTACTGCCCCGACTGCGCCGAGCGGCGGGTAGAGTTTCCCCAGCCCCTTCCCGGCCCGGGGGACGACTTTGACTGGCTCGCGCGGGACTACGACAGCTTCCGCCGCCTCATGCTCGAAGAACTGGCGGGACGCTTCCCGGAGAGAACGCGCTGGACCGCGGGAGATCTGGAAGTGGTCCTCGTGGAGGTTCTGGCTGCGGTCCTTGACCAGCTTTCGGACATGGCCGACCGGGTGGCGACGGAGGCGTATCTGGAGACGGCGAGGCGCCCCGAATCGGTGCGGAGGCTCCTCTCACTCATCGGCTACGATGCGGCCACGGCCGCCGGCCTGGAGGACGATCCCCCCGCGACTCCGGGTGGCAAGACCCGCTGTGAAAAGCTCGATGAGCTCTGGCGCCGAAATTCTCATCTTATGGACCCGGCCCGCCTCGAAGGGCCTCGATCTATCCACACCCAGCGGCGGATGGTGACCGTGGCCGATTATGCCGACCGGCTTGCCGATCACCCCCTCGTTCTGCGGGCCAGCGCCTGGAGCGCCTGGACCGGATCGTGGCCCACGGTCCGCATTGCCACGGTCCTCTGGAGCGACCATCTCCTCGACGAAGAGGGACTCTCCTATCCAGACGACCTGCGGGGACGGGTTGAAGCGTTTCACCAGGAGCGCCGGATCTGGCAGCCGGCCTGGGGAAGCGATCCCCCCACCATCCGGACCATCCTCCATCCCTATCTGGAGGCATGGCGCATGGCGGGCCAGGAGGTGGTGCTGGAGGATGCGGTGCCGGTGGCGATCAAGATGTTCATCTCCATCCGGGTGCGGGAGAACTACTTCCAGTCCGAAGTCCGCAACGCCGTCCGCCAGGCCCTCGGCACCGGTCCGGGAGGATTCTTTGAACCGGGGCGCCTCGGCTTCGGGCAAGATCTCTTCGCCAGCGACGTCTTCCAGACCCTCATGTCCCTGGACGGGGTCGAAAACGTCTGCCTCAACCGCTTCAAGCGGCTCGGCGATCAGTACCCGGACCAGACCGACACGGGACGCATTCCCCTCGAAGGGCTCGAAATCGCCGTCTGCGTCAACGATCCGGGCCGACCTGAGATGGGCTACATCAACCTTACACTGACCGGAGGGCGCCGAGGATGAGTAACGGAACCGACCTCACCCGATGGAACCGCGCCGGCCTGAACCGCTTCAGGTACGTGGACGGCAATGCCGTCACCTTCCTGGAGCTGCTTCGGGCTGAGCTTGCAAGCCGCTTTCCCGACTGGCAGGAGGTTAAAGACCTCCCTTCCACGGAAACGGAAGTCGAGCGCCAGGAGCGGATGCTGGAGCAGTATCATTCTCCGCGCCGGGACTGGGCCTGGGAAATCGTCCGGGTTCTGGCCCGCGCCTCTCATGTCCTGACCGAGCACCTGGACGCTTACGCCAACGAGGGGTTTCTGGGCACCGCTACCCAGTGGGACACGGTGCGGCGGCTGGTGGAGATGATCGACTACCACCCGGCCCCGCCGGCCTCGGCCTCCACCCGGCTCGTTATCGACGCAAAGGAGGCGGGAACCCTTCCGGCGGGCTTCGCCGCGAAGCATACCCCTGCCGACGGGAGTGCCCCGGTGGTCTTCGAGACCCTGGAGGAACTGAAGGTGGACCCGCTGCTCAACAGTCTCCGTCCCGCCGAATACAACCGGAACCCGGAGCGTCTCGAGGGCGAACTCCTCCTGCTGGAAGGGGAGGTGGAGGACCTCAAAACGGGTGAACCCCTGGTCCTAGAGGACACGGAGAGTAAAATTCTCCGGGCCTACCTTATCGTGGGGACCCGGCTTGTCGAAGGAAATACCGAGGTGCGTGTTTCTCCCCGGCTCTCCCACCGGCTCCGGAAGGGGTACACCCTCATCCACGCCAGGCCGGCCGAGAGGCTTGCCCCCATCGGCCCCGCCGCCAAGGGGGTCGAGTTGGAGCGAGTTCTGCGCCTCACCGAAGAACCGGAGGGGCTCCTCCCCGGAATGGTCATCTATCTCGGCGATGGGGCCGAAGACCTCTACCGCCGGGTTTTTTCCGTGCGAGGGAAGCGGCTCGTCCTTGACACCGATGTGGGCCCCCTGCGCCTCGACACGGCCCGGATCGGCTATCCGGTCACCCTGTCGGTGATCGCCCAGGAGGAGCGTCCCGTGGACAACCCGGACGCCGTCATCTACGCCCTCCGGGTGGCCGGGGACTGGTCGCGGCTCGCCGACCGGCGGGTCGCCCAGGAGACCGTCGCCGTCATCAACAAGAAGAAGCACAAGCATCTCCCCTTCTATTCGGTAACGGCGGCCCGCTACCACCTGGTCGACAGCGAGGATCCCCGCGGGGGATATACCATCCTGACCCTTTCGTGGAACAAGAGCGACCATTCCTTCCCCCTGAACAACCCCCAGACACTCCTGGCGCCTCCGGCGGGGGCCGGGCCATGGAGAACCGACACCTACCTGGAGAAGAAGGATGGGCACCTCCCGGCCTCCGTCATTACGGGGAAGCCGAAAAAGACCACGGCCGGCGACCTGGCAGTGGTCGTCATGGGGCGCCAGACCGCCTGGGCGCGGCTCGCCTCGGTGAGTGTCGACCTGGAGCGGGAGGAGGCGACACTCACGGCGGAAGGGACATGGAAAGACCGGGGAGGCGGGGATTTCTTCCTCGCGGAGACGAGGGTTTACGCCCACTTCAAAGACGAGCTCCGCATCGTTTCCTGGCGGGAGAACACTCAGCCCCTCTCTGGAGCCCGCATCCCCCTTTCAGAGGTGCCAATGGCCCTGGAGAAGGGGCGTGTCCTTATGGTGGAGCGAACCGACAGCCCTGCATCCGCTTTCTTTACGAAGGTGACGAAGATGGAGGGGAAAACCCTGGTTCTGGCACAGGACCTGTCTGCCGGTTTTTCCCGGGGAAACACCATCGTCTCGGGAAACGTGGTCCTGTCAGGCCACGGGGAGAGCAAAGGGGAAAAGGTCCTGGGCAGCGGCGACGCCACTCGATCGAGCCAATCCTTCGTCCTCGCCGAGGCAGGGGTATCCTTCGTGGCCGATTCAACGCAGCCTGCCGGGGTGAGGGCCGCCATCAGCCTTTCCGTGGCCGGTCGGGTCTGGGAGCAGGTTGGGAACTTTGCCTCTTCAGGACCCAGCGACCACCATTACACGGTCCGCATGACGGAAGCGGGGCATCTCCTGTTCGCTTTCGGAGATGGAGTGCGGGGCCGCCGCCTGCCCACCGGCACGAACAATGTGCGCCTCACCTTCCGCTCCGGGACGGGACTGGGGGGGAATCTCCCCGCCGGAAGCCCCTTCAAACCAGGCAAACCCCACCGCCTGGTGGAAAAGGTGCGCCAGCCCCTTCCCGCCACCGGCGGAAATGACCGGGAAGGCGTGGAGTCCCTGCGGGAAAATGCCCCGGCAACGCTCCTTACCCTGGAGCGGGCCGTCTCCCTCGACGATTTCGCCTGGCTGGCCATGGCCCAGAGCAGCGTCTGGCAGGCCCGGGCCTTCTGTCGTCCCACGGGACTCGGTCGAAGCGACAAGGTGGAGGTGGTCGTGGTCCCCGCGGGGGGCGGGGAACTGGGACCCCTCGCCGAAGCCCTTACCGGCTTCCTCACGGCCCACGCCGTGCCGGAGGTGGAGGTGACGGTGCTGCCCTTCGAATCCCGCACCTTTGATCTGGAGCTGCTCCTGACCGTGAATGCCGACGCCTACAATCCCGATACGGTGGCTGCCGCCGTGAAAAGCGCCGTCCAGGACGCCTTTTCCCTCCGGAAACGGAAACTTGGGCAGGATCTCTTCCTGAGCGAGGTTTACCAGGTGGCGGAAGGGGTGACGGGCGTGGAACACTCGGTCGCAATCATCAATGATGACAGGGCGGCCAGGCGGGTGGCTTCCGGCGACCGGGAGGTCCTTACACTGGACAAACTCGTGGTCACGGTTGCAAGCGAGTCTGCAGCCACCCCCTCTCTGTGAGCGGCTACCGGGACGGGGAACGCGCGGAAAGCGAAATTTCGCAACCCGAGGACCGTCTTGGATGAGGAGTCTCCGCCGCATTCGGCCCGGCGGGAGGTCTTGAGCGAGGTGAAAGAACAGGAGACGACGATATGGCCACGGACAAACTGACAACTGCCATCGGCAAGCAGCTCTACCGCGTCCTCCCCGAGGTCTACCGGACCCGAGACGGCGAAGAGACCGGAGGACAGGAGGATCTGGCGCGGTTTCTCGACGCCTGCGGAGAGCTCCTTGACCGGATCCGAGCCACCCTGGACCAGCGGCTGGCCGACTCTTTTCCCGACAACCCGCCGGCGGGGACCGCATGCCAGCCCTGGCTGATCCCCTACTTTGCCCAGCTGTTGGATGTACGCCTCGTCTCACCGGACGAAAAGGGACGGCGCGACGAGGTGGCCAATGCCGTGGCGTGGCGCCAGCGGAAGGGGACTCTCACGGTCATCGAACAGATCGCCGAAGCGGTGGGGCAGATGGAGGCGGAGGTCGGGGAGGGGTGGCGGCGGACCGCCGCCACTCCCCGCATCGGCATGCCGCGGCTTCCGGCCGGGGCGTTGGGGGAAGAACCCGCCTTTGATGATTTTCAGCGGCATCCCCTCTGGGCAGCCCGGCATCCCGACCTCCCAACGGCCACGCCGGATTTGCGCTACCCAGCCCGGGCCATGGAAGTGGCCATGGCCGCCGGTGAATTTCCCTCAAACCCCGCCGCGAAGCTGACCACCTTTGCCGGAGTGCCTGTCTGGTGGCGCCAGGTAAATCCCCACGGTGCGCCCTGTTTCCCTGAGAGTTTCGACGACGTTTCCCGCCGCACCGTCGATCTCCGCACCCCCGACTGGCGGCAGGGGTACAGCCACCCCAAGCGGGTGATCCTCCATGCGCCGCCCCCCTTGGGCTTCTTCTCACCCGGGCTCTTCCCCGTCCATAAGGGAGATAGGACCCTTGACGAAAAAAAGGAGCATCTGTTGGAGGACCTCATCATAGACGGCACCCTGACGGTGAAAGCCGGGAGGGTGAGGCTCAGGCGGTGCGCGATCCGGGCCCTTGAAGTCGACGTCCCCGCCGCGACTATGGACGAGCCGGTGGTGGATGCGCGGGAGTGCCTCTTTGAAAAGATGGATGTGCAGGGCCTGGCCCGCCTCGAATACTGCACCGTGCTGGGCAACTGCAAAACCGGCAGGCTCCAGGCCAGCGATTGCCTCTTCGCCGGGGAACTGGAGCTGGATCCCGGACTGGTGAAATATCCCCACTGCATCCGCTTCTCCCGGATTCCGCCGGGAGTCTTGACAACGCTCCTGACCCACCGCAACACCACCGAGAAGCCGGTTTTCCATGCCTTCGAGTTCGACGAGGGAGGGGAGGTCGTCCGCCGAACCGCCCGGTTCGGAGAGCCGGGATGCGCCGTTCTCCATCCCGCCACCCCGGAGGCGGTCCGTTTCGGGGCCGAGGACGGCGGTGAAATGGGAGCCCACCACGGATGGCGTTACAGCCTCCTTCTGGCGGCGGTACTGGACAAACTGAAGGAGTTCCTCCCGGTGGGGATGGAGGCGGTCATCGTGCCGGATCTCCGATTGCACCGGCTCCCGTTTCCGCCATGCGACACGAATTGATTTCCATACTTCAGGAGTAACCCATGAAAACGCAAATCTCACGCGACAGTTTCCAGCCGGACAAACGCTACTCCGGCATCCATCAGCAGCAGGGACGGATGATCACCGACTCCGACTGGAACGAACTGGTGGCCATCTGCCGGGAACAACTCACCCAGGCCCTCGTCGATGTGGTCGGCAACGGCTCGCCCCGAACCGGCGCCGTGTCCATCACGGGCGACCGGAAGATCCAGCCCGGCGACCTGTATGTGGATGGCTTCCGGGCGGAGTTTCCGGGGGAAATGCCCATCGAGGCCAGCGACCAGCCTGACCTTCCGGGCTACCCCGCACTGCCCGCCACGGGGATTTACACCGTCTATGCCGATGTCTGGGACCGGACCGTCACCTCCCTGGAGGACAATCGGCTGCGGGACCCGGGGCTCCATGGGGCCGACACCTGCACCCGAACCCAGACCATGCTGCAGGTTAAGATCTGCCGCGAGAAGATCGATCCGGAGACGGGGATTCCCCGGCGGGGGAATGCCACCCTCTCGTTGACCCTCCACACGAACCTGGAGTCGGGCGACCCCTGCGACCCCTGTGCCGGCCTCATCTCCGCGGGAAAAGGGCGGATCGGCAACTATCTCTTCCGGCTGGAGGTCCATGCCGTGGAGGGGGCCGCCGCAAATCCCACCCGGCTCATCCTCAAGTGGTCCAGTGAAAACGGGGCCGAGCAATACGAAACCCTGGCCGTGGAGAAGATGCCTCCGGGCTTCGTTTCATCAAAATATGCCTATGAGTTTCACGACCTCACCACGGAAAAGCATCTGGGGCTCTTCCTGGGCCCAGACTTCGCGCCGACCCGCGGCGTCATCAAGACCGCTTACGAGCTTCCCACAACTTCCCCCAGGGACTTCGTCCGCCGCTGGGACGGCTTCTGCGAGTTGACGTACACAGGCGCCGTCTGGTCGCTCGAAACCGGTGTCGATCGGGGAATTGCGCTGACCACGGAGGGTTCTTCCAGTGCCCCGGGCCACGTCACCCTGGGTTCGAGTATCCAGATCAACCTGGAGGCCCTGCAACTTTCCCTCGACCTTTCCGGGAAAACCTTTCTTGCCGGTGACTTCTGGCTCGCCCCGGTCCGAGAGGCGGTTCTCGATCCGGGCGATGCCGTGCTGACCGGCTCCGAACCTCAGGGCATCGTCCACCACTACCTCCGCCTGGCCCGCGTCATGGATGGCAAGGTGGCCCCCTTCGACAACGACGCCGACAAGCGGCGGCACCGCTTTCCCCCCCTCACGGACCTCTCTGCCCACGACGTGGGATACCAGACCACCTGCGCCAGCGGCCTCTTCGATGCCACCCACGACAACGTGGAGAAGGCCCTGAACCGCCTCTGCCAGCTGGCCGCCGAGCATATCGCCTATACCGCCACCTGCGCAAAGGGCCTCTACGCCGGTTTCTCCGGCACCGTGAAGCAGGCCCTCGACATGATCTGCGAGATCCAGGCCTCCCAGATTGGCTTCGCCAAACCCTGCAACACGAGCATCTACCAGGGGACCGCCATCGCCACGGTGGAAGACGCCCTGAAACTCCTCTGCAATGTCACGGCGGGGCAGATCGGATTCGCCAAACCGTGCAACACAAGCATCTACCAGGGGAAGACGCTCGATACCGTGGAGGATGCCCTGAATCTCCTCTGCGATATCCAGGCGGGACAGATTTCGTACAGGCCGGGCGGTTCCTGCACCTTTCTCAACCAGCCTGGAATCGACACGGTCCAGGAGGCCCTGGACGCCCTCTGTGCCCGTCCCGCCGGCGGAGGCTGCCGGATGACCGTGGGCCCGGAAGGCGGGCTCTTTGCCTCCCTGGAGGATGCCCTCGAGATTCTCCTTGAAAAAGAGGAGCGGCGGGATATCTGTCTCTGTCTCCTGCCGGGGGAGCATGAATTTACCGGCAGGCTGATCGAGCCGAAGCACGAGGGCGTCAACCTGTGCCTGACCGGGTGTGGCCGCGGCACGCAGCTCTATCTGGTGAAGGAACCGGCTCACTTCAGGGGATTTGCGTCGGTATGCCTCTCGGATATGGCGGTGGTTACGCGCGAATCGCCGGTCGGGGCCTTTCTCTTCGACCGCTGCCGTGACATCTCCCTGAAAGGGATGGCGGTCTACGGGGTCGTCGCGGACGACTTTCTGGTGGGAGTCCGCAATGCCCGGACCGTCACGATGCATGGCTTGGAGCTGGAGGCATCGGGATCGAACAGTCTGGAGGTCCCCGCCAAGCTGTTTGATCTCAATAACGCCCTCTTTGACCTCTATCAGGTTGCCGACCGGACCTTCTTCGATCGGAAGGCGGCCGTGGTGGCTCAGGTTGTCGCCGATCTTCCCCAGCAGGATCGCCGAACCCTGGCCGAAGGCATCAGCGGGCGGGTGAGGGTGATGGAGACCCTTTCAGACCGGGAACGTCAGAGCTATGTGGAGCTGGTTGCTCTTCTGCGCCAGACCAGCGTGGCTCCGGCGGAGATGGAGGGCGTGCTCGGGAAGATTCGACTGGAGGCTGTCCGGGAGAATCCCGCTGTTGCTCTGGGCATTGCCGATGCACGATCCGACTGGAACATCGGTGACTGCGATATCCTCGGCATCGTTACCCTCTACGGTTTTCAAACCGCAGGACCGCTTCCGGCGGATTTGACGAAAAACCTGGAACATCTGGTGAAGGAAGGACGGGTGAGCTTTGGAGGTCTCGGAACAACATTCCGGGCCACCGGCTGCCGCTTGACCCGGATGGACGTCAGCACAGTCATACAGAAACGGCTTGCGGACATCATCGAAAAGCAGGGTGGGACCCTCCCCGCCCTTTTCTCCTCCGCCATCCTGGGCGACCTGACCCTCCTGCGCGAGGACAACCAGATGACGTTCCTGAACACGAGCCTCTCTTCGTCGGTTTTCGAGGTGAGTTCCGCCCGCGCCGCCGTGGTGGTGGGAAACTCGACCATCTACGTCGGCAATCGCGGGGAAGGGGAAGCGGCCATTCTGGACATTACGCCCCAGGGGCGCTCTGAACGGGCCGCCAACCTGGGGCTGATTATTACGGGGTAACTCTCTTCCTTGTTTTTTAACCCCGGAGGCGAATGCCGGGGACCATGTCAACGTCTTCCTGAGTGGTGCAGAGAAGAAAGGAGACCGGCGATGCAGGGTCGCATTCACAAGGCGATCAGACGGGCTGTTCCGGTGCAGACATTCATTTCCCCAGCCTCGCCGGATCCTCCGGATACCGCCAATCCTGCCCGCGTGCGGAAGGCTTTGCGCGGGGAGGGCCTGCAATCGCAGCTCCATGTGGGCCCCGCTGACGACATCTTCGAGCGTGAGGCGGACGAAGTGGCGGAGGCCGTTTTGCGAATGCCCGACGAAAACCGGATGGACCCCGGTACTGCTGATCAGAAGCAGGAACATCGGCAATCGAACGGGTTCCCAGCCCCCCGCCCGTCTGTTCTCCGCCGAAAGTCGCCCCCGCCGCCGGGGCCTGCGGAAGAACAGCCCTATTACAGCGATCTGCGGGAAGATGTCCGCAGGGACCTGAGCGGGCGTTCATCTGCGCCAGGCGCTGAACTGCGCAAGAAATTGCTCGAAATCGTGGAGGCCATCGAAGCTGCCGATGCGCAGGGGAAAAGCCGGAAGGATCTTGCCGAAATCGCAAAAGCGGTGAGGGAATTCGTTTCCGCCATGGCAGGCTTCAAACCCGAATTTCGTCTGGCCGAATGGTCGCAGGCGGGTTTCGACTACACCACCGCCAGGTACCAGCTCGTGCTTTCTCCTTCCTTGGCGGAGCATATCGCAGCGCGGCTTGCGCTTCTCGGCCTCGCCGGCCAGGCCGACGAGATGCGGGTCTTTGCGAAACGGACAGGTGTCGGCCGGTGGCCCCTGGAGGAGCAATCCGGCTACTACGAGGTGATCACGTCCACCGCCGCCGAGAGCATCGATCTGAGCAGCGAGGCGGCCCTAACCGCATCGTCCGACCGGATTTTCAAGGCGCTCGCCCTCGTCATGCAGGGGATTTCAAAGCTCAACCTGGAGGAAGCCGGGGCTGACCTCCAGAAAATGCGTTCCATTTTTTCGTCGGCGGATGAGGGCTCGCTGGGATTCTTCTCCATCGGCCTGTACCTTGAAGCGCTCGTCGTGCATTTGAAGCGGCTGCACACCGCATTGCAGCAAATCCTTCAGAAAAGGATGGACGATGCCATCTCCGAGGTGCAGACCACCGGCACATCGGCCGCGTTGGACAAGGCTGAGGCGCTCCTCAAGGACATCCAGGTCCAGGCGCTGACGGACATCCGCGGCGCGGGGAAAGCCTCTTTGTTCGTGGGAGCGCTCGCGCCGGAGGTGACGCGTTCGACCTTCAGGAAAAAAGGAGGGACTCACGAGGAGTTTTTCGGCGCCGGCAAGGGGCCCCGGGTGAAGATCGAGTACTACGATGTCCGACAGGAAACGGGAAAGGAAAAGCAGTTGACGCTGCAGCGGATCTGCCAGATCCGCCAGGACCAGATCAAGTTCGTCCGGGAGATCTACGGGCTGGAGACCCGGGAACCGAAGGCGAAACGGGAAGGAGAGGAAAATAAGGCGCTTCTTGCCCAGGCGCTGGGAGGTGAGAAATTCCGCCTCGACAGCATCGACGATTGGAGAAAGTTCCTTGCGGCGAAGTACGACCGGATGGTCGGTCAACAGAAGCTCTCCGCTTCTGAAGCTTTCCTGCGAATCCTCGATCTGCTCTCCCGCTATCTGAAGGCTTTCACGATCTCCACCCCATTCAATATTGATGATTATGGCCGGAATCTGTTGACGGCGCCGCTGCCGCGGGCCCTGACGGGTCAGATCATCCATGACTGCGGCGTCTACGCACTCAGGATTGTGTATATGCTTTCCCTCATCAGCGAACGCCTCCGCCTGAAAATCCGGTTCGTGTTTTTTCCTGATCATGTGGGATTAATCCTGGCAGGGGACAGCGTTCCCACCGTCATTGCCCATAACAACGAGATCACGCCCCTGCCTGAGAGCGCACAGCTGAAGTCGCTTGCCGCTGAGACTCGCACGGCATTCTTCCGGGAGGACTACGTAACCCTGGACGAACTTAAAAAACTCTGGGATTCGAAGACACGGGACGACCGCATTCCGGGGCCTAAAGACTACGATCAATTCATCCTCGAGCTGGCCGGAAGCTATTTTCTTTCCCACGTCACCATGCCCGGCGCCGCGAAAGACATTCCTGCCTCGGCCTATGCCGAAGCCAAGGGCGAGGCCGGAATCAAAGGAGCGTTGTGGCGGCAATACCGGGCTTTGCTGTCCAGAGAACTCTTCAGTGCCGAAACGAAGAAATCCTCCAGCGACATTTACCAGCTTCATCTGCAGTATTTGAAAATGCTGGAGGACTACAAGGCCTTCCACAATTCCATTCTGCTTCCCTTCTGGAACGTCGCGGCACACAAGCTCTGGCAGGAATACAGGGAAAGGCTGCTCAGCCCTGAAGACCCGAACAGCGCCGCCTACAGGCAATCGGCAAAGGACTATCGAGAGAAGCTCCTGGCGCTGGCAAGCCCGGTCGAGGAAGCCTACCAGCGGCTCTTGAGCATCAAGAAAGAGATGGGAGATCTTTTGTCAACACACAGACCGAGTCCCGTGGCATCGAAACGGATCGTTCAGGGTGGGCGCTCCTCGCTGCTTTTTGAGTATTACTGGCGGCAAGACCTCATCAAGCATTTGAAAAATCTGGATCAGGGAAGGGATATCAGGCCGCCCTTTTCTTCCAGGGAAGGATTTCTGATCCCCATGGATTGAAATCTGAGTGAGGGACAGAGATGAAAAAATTTGCCGATAAAACAAGGTGTCCAAGCGGTACCGTCCGGCCATGGCACCCCCCGGACCCGTCTTCGTGCAGCCAAGTGAGCAGAAATCGTCAGGCGATCCGGCAGGTGCTTCGAGAATCGAACATCCAACCGAAACTCGCAGTCGGGTCTGAGGATGATGTCCAGGAGAGGGAGGCGGACCGGGTGGCGGAGCTGATCATGCGCATGCCGGATCCCCTGTTTCAGACCGGATCAACCGGACAGACGTCAAAAGGTCCTCCGTGCGGGGAAGATGCGGAAGCTCCCGAAAAGCCGGAAGGGGTCACTCCGTGGATTTCGTGCAAGGCTGAAGGCGCGGAAGTCGGTTCTGATATCGAGTCCGGCATGAATGCCCTGAAAGGTGGCGGGCAACCCTTATCGAGTTCGGCCCGTTCATTTTTCGAGCCGCGATTTGGATATGACTTCGGCGGGGTGCGGGTGCACAGGGATGCGCGAGGTGCTGAACTGTGCCGATCCATCGGCGCAAGGGCCTTCACTCTCGGCAGGAACATCTGCTTTGCCGAGGATCGCGACTCTAACGAGACCTCCTCAGGCAAACGGCTTCTTGCTCATGAGCTGACACATGTTGTTCAACAACATGGCGGATCGACTCCTCGTTCTGAAAACAGGGGCCTTCCCGTAATATCGTCCCGTGGGACATCAGGCAACAGGCAACCGGAAAGCGATGCGCCCGTGACCGTGCAACGCGCCTGCGGCTACAGGGCGATTGGCCCGAAACCGAGCCACTGCAATCTGGTTACGAAGTCCCCGGCCGGCACACGTTATTTGTTTCGACGCGGGTGCGACGACTTCGATGTCGGGCAAAGAGACCGACTGAACAGGGTTGCCAGATCGCTGCCTGTCGGTGCGACGGTTGATATCCTGGGCATGGCAAGCTCCGATGGCAGGCCCGATTTCAACGAAAGCCTTGCCTGTCACCGGGCCGACGCCGCGCTGGGTGTTTTTGTGGCTGCGGGAAAGGCGAGCCAGGTTGCTCTGGTGGAAGCCACCGGTGCGGTGCCGGGGACAGACAATGATGTCAATTTCCGCGCCGTGGATATCGCTATTCATCTTCCAGGACCACCACCGCCACCGGAACCGCAGACGCCGGAACCTGTTCCGCCTCCACCTTCTATCCCCGTCTCCAGTTGTCCCTGCCCGGCAGCCACCCCCTCCTGTCCCTCCAGCTACTGTGGGGCGATATCCCGTCCCCTGGCAATCGCTATGCGCGCCGCACAGGCAAATGCGCTGATAGGCGTCATTACGGCACTCGGCGGAATTGAGGTTGGGGTCATTTACAGTCAGTTTGTCTGGGGCGGCCGGGCCGGTTTATTGACTCTGTCACCGACACTGAGGGCCGAATTCGCGAACATATGCCAGACAGAGGTAGCCACCCATCACATTATGAACGCAATCGTAAACGCGATCTGGGGGCGCTATCCGTCATCGACTGTCGCTCATAGAATACCCTTGAGTGCTCTTGCGGCGACAGCTGTTGCGGACATCGACACGCCTGGAAACCCCCATGAGCTGGTTTATTGCGGGGCGGGAAATGCGCCTGGCCTGCTTGCCGGGGGTGTGGGAAAGACCCAGCTGACAACCCGGGTGGGAGCGATTCCGTCTCACATAAATGATGCACGCATTGCGACGGGCTATGTTGATGTGAGCAGGACCACCCTGCCTGGTGGTGGAATTCGATTGGAATTTACTCCAACACTCCGGATCGAAATAATAGATACCGTTGATTTTTGTCCGGGAAACTGTGGAGACCCGGCGGCGCAGGTAGCGACGGTTCCATTCTCCATATGGGAGGCCTCGGGAATCTCCGGTGATGTTCCTTTCACGACTCAATTTGACGCTCCGCGAAGTCAATTGCGGAAGATTGTCCTGGAATCGGCCGGAGGAACCGACCGATGGAGTCTTGAGCCCCCGTAGAGGATTGATAAACAGGAAGATTTCTCTGACTTTGCCGCCCCGGCCTCTGCACCTTCCGGGTGATGCACCACGAACACGGCGCGATGTTGCGCACCCTTTCGCAATGCATCCGGATTTTCCCGTCAAGATGAACGGGACATTTCTATCGGGGGGCTGGTGACGGTTCCGGGACCTGGATTGGGCCGTCTTGAAAGGGATGTGCGGTCCGCAGACAGAAGAGAATCCATGGCAGGGGAAGAACTATGAAAACATTTTCCGAAAATTTGCATAGGCATCATGGCGCGGTTCGAAGGACTCGACAGGCGTGCGAACCCTTCTGGAGCCCTCCTTGTACAGGCCGGCTGGAAATCCGGCAGATTCTCCGCAGGCCGGAGATGGGGAACAGGCTGGTGGTCGGGGCAACCCGGGACGTCTTCGAACGGGAGGCCGATCGAGTCGCTGATGAAATGATGCGAATACCCCCCGGGGCGGCTCTCTCGGGGCCGATCATCCATGATGACGTCGCTGTCCGGGCGATGCCGGCTGGGGAGACCGAACCGTTCGACGGCGAGCTTCCCGAGGAGGAAGAGGAACAGCTCGTCAGTCTCAAGGCGGAGGAGGGAGGGGAAGTCCCTCTATCCGACGAACTGACGGACCGGGTGCGCTCCCTGGAGGGGGGCGGGGATCCCCTCGGCGAAGGGGAACGGGCTTTTTTCGAGCCCCGCTTCGGTGCCGACTTCAGCCAGGTGCGGGTCCACACGGGTTCCGCAGCTGGAGAAACGGCCCGGCTGCTTAATGCCCAGGCCTTTACCCTGGGGGCCGACATCGCTTTCGGAGCGGGGCGATACTCCCCCGGTACGGAAGAAGGGAGACGGCTCCTGGCCCACGAGCTTACCCATGTGGTCCAGCAGGGCGGGTCAACGGCGTCCCGGGACCTGGTTGCCATGATGCAGGACTCTTCTGCGGCACAGACATTATACAGGCAAGTTCCGCCACCGGAAGCAGCACCGGCACCGCCGGCGACGGTAACCATCAATATCAACAGGCAGTTTGAAACGGAACAGTCTACTCAAGGCGAGCTTCAGGTTGGTACTCAGACCCTTCGGGCGCTGGAACTGCCGGACCGCGAAAATGCCAGCACCAACGACAGTGCCACTGCAGGCAGGATCCCAGCGGGTACGTACCAGGCGCATGTAAGAACCGACGGCCCTCTTGGGTGGAGACTCGAACTTGAAGGGGTTCCAGGAAGAGGCAACATTCAGATCCATGCTGGGAACACTCCTGAGGACACCACGGGATGCATTTTGCCCGGAACGACGGAGGGCGTGGATCGTGTAAACAACAGCAGGGATGCCAGAGATATCATTCGACAGGAAGTAGAGAACGCCGGCCCCGGTGCGAGAATAGAAGTCAACATCACTGATCCGCCGGCGACAGAAACAACGCCGTGATGATCTTTCAGTTTATTCCTGCATCCTTCCAAGCGGCTCGTCGGCGATGCTTGCATTTTCGGCCGTCATGGTGCTATCTTCCCCACGGCTCGATCCAGACAGGTTGAAACCCCCGCTTGGGTCGCCGGTGAACAATCCCTCATCCAAAAAGGCAAATAGCCTGTCTGGCCAATCAGTAAGGGCCAGGCTCATGATGCGATGCCGCAGCCCTGCGAGAAAAAAGGATGCAGAAAGAGAACCGGACGCTTGTCATCTACGTCGTCATCTTTTTCCTGGCCCTCGTGATCTCGGGAATATCCCCGAGGGACAGGTTGACCTGGCTCCTGGAAATCCTGCCGGCCGTGATCGCTTTTGGCATCCTGGCCGTCACATATCGAAAATTCCGGTTCACACATCTCATTTATTTTCTTCTCCTGGTCCATTCCCTGGTTCTCATGATCGGCGGACACTGGACCTACGCCGAAGTCCCCTGGTTCAACTGGCTGAGAGACATGGGAATCTTCGGCCGGAACAATTATGACAAGATCGGGCATTTCATGCAGGGCTTCGTTCCGGTCCTCGTTGCCAGGGAAGTCCTGATCCGGAACTCGGTTGTCAACGGGAGGGCATGGACCAATTTTCTTTCTGTTTCAGTCGTCCTGGCGGCGAGTGCGGTCTATGAATTCGTTGAATGGTGGGTTTCACTGTCGAGTGGCAGCAAGGGGGACGCCTTTCTGGGAACCCAGGGCTATGTCTGGGACACGCAGTCCGATATGTTTCTTTGCCTCGTCGGTGCGGGAGCGGCCATACTCGCCCTGGCCGATCTGCACGATAAAATGATGAAGCGGTGATGCAAAAAATCTGTACGGAAAACGGAGACAGCACCTCCGAAGTCCTCGGGTGACCGGGACATTCGGCAAAGGGCGGGTATCATCTCGGCCTTATGAACAGCGTATGTAAGCTGCGCCCCACTGTGCCCCTTCTGTCGAATGCGACGGTGGTCGTTTGGCCGCTTCCATCGTCTCCAATGGCTGTCCGTGCCTCCATTCCAAACCACGGCCCTTCCGGCGGGCGAAGGATTCCCACCGTCATATCCACCGGGACGTAGGTCCATTGGTCGAAATCGAGCTCCGCGCTGATGCCGTTAGCGGAATCAATCATCAGGACAAGAGCTTCCAGCCCGTCAACTTCCTGGTCCTCAATCAAAGGGATTCGCGGTCGAGTCCAGACCGTCGCAGGGCCCAGCGCATCAAATCCTCCCTTGGAAAATCTCCACTCCAGGGCCTCAACATAGGGGAAATTGCCGAACATGGAATAGAGGTCATGGGCCTGAGCCTCGGGGAGTAACGGCACGCTATAGGCATCCGGTGTGGCCATGGTCAGGCCGACCTCGGAAAAGACGCGCCATGCGTGGGCGATCAGGTACGTCTTGCCCCCTGACCGGTACTCTCCCCTGAGAAGATCGATTCTTCTGCCGCCCCGAACAACCTCCACCGTGATCTCACAGGGCGTTACCGGAACCGCGTTCAATATTTCAATCGTGATCCTGATGATTCTGAAAGGACACGCTGCGGGGTGTATCCGCAGGGCGTGCGTCAACAGTGACGATGGCGGTCCTCCATGCTGAAAATCCGGAGACCAGGGGCCCTGGGTGGCGACAGTGGGTTCAAATTCTCCTTCGGACAGCTGCTTGTAAAATGCGGTCGGCAATTCCGTCATCCTCTCCCCCTTGATCCTCCCGAACGGCCTGATTCCCGGAAGCTCTGTCGTTCGGTTTCCGGGAACTCTTCCGTGATCAATCGTCATTTTACATCATCGTTTCCTTTCATCAATGGAAATGTTCCGGATTCAAGGGGCTGCGATACTTATTCTGGCAAATCCGGACGATAAGATGATAAAGGGGGCAGACAAAACATTTCTTCATCCCGGGTCCGGGGAGGGGTTGTACTCATGGAGCTTTTTCATACCTTTATTGGCTGGCTGAACGGTTATCTCTGGGGGCCGCCCATGCTGGTGCTGCTCTTCGGCACCCACCTGTTTCTGACGTACCGGTTGCGCTTTCTCCAGCGCCACATCGGCAGAGCCATCAAGCTGTCCTTCAGCAGGGACCGGAAGGGGGCCGGTGATGTCAGCCAGTTTGGAGCCCTGTCCACGGCCCTGGCGGCGACCATAGGGACGGGAAACATCGTGGGCGTCGCCACGGCGATTGCCCTGGGAGGCCCCGGGGCGGTCCTGTGGATGTGGCTGACAGGGCTGTTCGGCATTGCCACCAAGTATTCGGAAGCCCTTCTGGCGGTGAAGTACCGGGTGAAAACTTCCGACGGCAGCATGCTGGGGGGGCCGATGTACGCCCTGGAGAACGGGTTGAACATGAAATGGCTGGCGGTGGTGTTCTGCGTCTTTACCGCCCTGGCCGCCTTCGGCATCGGCAACATGGTCCAGGCCAATTCCATTGCCTCCCTTGCAAAGGAAACGATGAACGTGCCCCCCGCCGTATCGGGCCTGGCCATGGCGGCCATCACGGCCATGGTCATTCTCGGCGGCATTACCTCCATCGCCCGGGTGTGTATGCTGCTGGTACCCTTTATGGCGGTTTTCTACATTCTCGGCTGCGTGGTCATCCTGGTGATCAACGCGTCCTACCTGGGGCAGGCTGTGTCCTTGATTTTTCATCATGCCTTTGCGGCCAAGGCGGCGGGCGGCGGGTTTGCCGGGGCGACGGTGATGATGGCCGCGCGCTACGGCATTGCCCGGGGGCTTTTCTCCAATGAATCCGGTCTGGGTTCGGCGCCCATCGTGGCGGCTGCTGCGCAGACCCGCAATCCGGTCCGCCAGGCGCTGGTTTCCGCCACGGGGACCTTCTGGGACACCGTCGTGGTCTGCGCCTTGACGGGGCTGGTCGTGGTAAGCAGCATTGTCCGCATGCCGGCGGGCATGGAGGGCTTAAACGGCGCCAGCCTGACGAAGGCGGCCTTCGCTCTTATCCCCGTGGCCGGTCCCATGATCCTGATGGGCGGGCTGCTGACGTTTGTCTTTTCAACAATCCTGGGCTGGTCTTATTACGGTGAAAAGGCGGTGGAATATCTCTTCGGCAAAATCGGTGTGCGGCCTTATCGCTGCCTCTGGGTGATCGCCGTGTTTTTGGGGTCCGTGTCCACCGTACCGCTGGTATGGGATCTGGCCGATGCGATGAACGCCCTGATGGCGATTCCGAACCTGGTTTCACTTTTCCTCCTGAACGGCGTCATCGTAGCTGAGACCCGCAGGTATCTCTGGGAAAATCGTCTGGATGATTATGCGCCGGAGGCGATCATGGAGCTGGACAGGCCGGATGGACCTCTGCCGGCCGAACGTGATCCCTTGCCGGAACCGGTGCGGAAGCCGTGGGATGATGCCCCCTGAGGAAAATAATGCCGGGTCGCCCGTTCGGGCCGCTGGATATCCGGAGGAGTGAAATAATAATTCTATAATTATCCTGAATGGTTGTGTTTGCGGATGACGGCCGGAACGCATGGCAGGTATTTTGCTATTTATGGGTCAAAATACAGCAGTCCGGAGGTTATCCATGATTCCACAAATGATCCTTTCGATTCTTATTTCCATTGCCCTCTTCTTCGCGGCCTTTCATCTTGAGCTGGAAACCGTGGGAATCGCCTCCAACCTCAGCGCCCTGGGAATTGTCTGCCTGGGAACGCTTGCCGCCACTCTGCTCGCCTATCCCTGGAGAAGGCTGCTGTGGACCGCCATGCTCCTGAAAAAGGCCTTTTCATCGGGAAGTGAGAACGATTGGACGCGCAATACCATTGTGACCCTGGCCCGCACCTATCAGAAAAGGGGGATTCGAGCCCTGGAGCAGATGGGCGATCGTCTTCCCGAGGGCTATCTGAAAACAGCCGTGGGATACATCAGCTACCGGTATTCCAGAGCAGAGGTTGAGCAGATCCTGAAGAAGGAGGCCCAGATCCTGTACAGCCAGTATGAAGCCTCCGACAAGATGGTCTGCAGCATGGCGCGGCTTGCCCCGGCGCTTGGACTGACGGGGACGATCGTCAGCCTGATCCGCACCTTCGGGCACATCGCCGATGCGCATAACCTGGTCGGGTACATGGCCATTGCCCTTCTCAGCACCTTCTACGGTGTCGTCCTGGCTAACCTCTGCCTGCTTCCCTTGTCCAACAGGCTCCGGGAATTCATGGATCAGGAGGCGGCCCGTCTCGACCTGATCCAGGAGGGCATCCTGGATCTTTACGACATGGAAAATCCCGTCGCCATCAAGTATAAACTGGAGTCCCTTTCCTCTTCGTCCCAAGGCGTTCTGCAATCCGCCCCCATTTTCTCCCGGCCCGAGATGGTTGTTCTGAGAGCCCCTGAAATCCAGGTGGCCGGCGCCTCGTCATGAGGACCGCCCGGGCTGGCGCCCCGCCGCGGAGGGATGGAAGCGAACCGCTGCCCCTGAAGAGAACGACCCTGAAACCCCTCGGTTCCGACTACCGTGGGGAGACGAACAGGGGGACCGATATCTGGCTGATTACGCTCAGCGATCTGCTTTTGCTTCTCGTGATTTTTTTTGTGATTCTTTTCAGCATGGAACTTCAGAAGCGCGTTCCGAAGCTTTCCCCCGGACCGGAAACCAGCGGGATGCGGAGCGGAAGCGACACGGCGGCCGACACGGTTCCATCCCGGCACGGACGGTCAGAGTCTCTTGAAAAGGAGCTGGCCGCCCTGCTGAACCGGGAGCAACGCCAGCGTGACGTATCCGTAAAGCGGGAAGCCGACCTGGTCACGCTGACCTTTCCCGAGGAAATTGTCTTTGATCCGGGATATGCCCGACTGAAGTCCTCGAGCCGGGCGACGCTGGAAACGGTGGCCTCTTTCGTACAGGAGCGGCCGGATCTTGTGCTGGAGGTACAGGGTCACACAGACGATCAGCCGATCCGCAACACCCGCTATCCTTCCAATTGGGAACTCTCCGTCGATCGGGCTACCCAGGTGGCCAGGGCGCTCATCGGCCTGGGGGTTGCTCCATCCCGTCTGTCCGTGAAGGGCTTTGGCGAGTATCGTCCCCTTTATGCCAATAATCGGGATGAGAATCGCCTGAAAAACCGCCGCGTGGAGATCCAGTTTATCCTGCCGACGACAAATTCCCGCTGAAGCATCGTTAATCCCGGACCATGGTGATCGCCTTTTTCGGGCATTCGTTGGCGCAGATGCCGCAGCCTTTGCAGAATTCCAGGTCAATCTCAAGATCCTCATCGATGACGGAATCGGGGCAGTACAGCGCGCAGAGGCCGCACCGATTGCATTTCCCCTCGTCCCGGACCGGCTTGAAGACCCGCCAGGCGCCGGTCTTTCCGGCAGCCCCCTGTTTTGGCCTGCTTATGGCTAGGCGCTGACGATCCCGGCTCATGGGCTCATCTCCCGATAGGCCGCTTCCGCAGCCCGGATATTGCGCGGATCGGGGAACATCTCCCGGATCGCCTTTCTTGCCGAATCCAGGGAGACGACGCCCATTCGCGCAAGAGCCCCCAGCAGCGGCGTGTTCAAAATCAGGTAACCGGCGACAACGAGACGTTCCCTGTGGGCGATTTGGGTCAGATCGGCATGGCTGGAGGAAAACCCCGGAAAAATTTTCCCCTCGCTGCTGTTGATCAAAATTTTTCCGCCCTTTTTTAATTTCTGGAAGACATCGACGGTCTCCAAAAGGCCCTTGTCGAGGATCACGACGAGATCGGGGTTCTGGATGTGGCTGTAGATCCTGACGGGGAAATCGTCTATCCGGACGAAGGAAATGACCGGGGCTCCGCGGCGCTGGGGGCTGTAAAACACGCAGGCGGTCGCATACTTCCCGTCATGGATCGCGGCCAGGGCAACAAGCCGTGAGGCCGTTACCCCGCCCTGTCCGCCTCTGGAATGAATGCGGATCTCAAACATGGCCGTTCACCCCGAACCAGTCTTCCCGGCCGATGCAGCGCCTGCGGACAAAACCGGCGATGTCTTCATAGGACACTTCCTGCCCGCCGAGACCGGCGATGACGCTGTAAACCTCTCTTTTTATCCGGGAGCGGACGGATGTGGCGAGAACGCCTCCAAACCCGAAGGAGTAACTGCGGTCGATGACGACAACCTCCCTGCCGGCGAGATTCAATTCCGGGAAGGGGCGCAGCCAGCGCAGGCGCATCGAACCGGCCTTGATGCCTTCTACGCGGAGCAGATCCACGGCGATCTCGGCCTCCTTCCCCAGCGTCCCCATGGCCATCACGACCACCTCGGCGTCGCTGCAGAGATAATCCTCCGTAAAGCCGTAGCTCCGGCCGAAGCGGCGGGAAAAGTCCTCCTGGACGGATTGGATGACGTTGACCGAGTCGCGCATGGAGCGCTCGATGTCCCAGCGGAATTTGAAATACGATTCGGGGCCGGTCAGAACCCCGTAGCCGGCTGGGTCCCGGGTGTCTATGGCATGGGGGAGATGCAGGGGGGCGATAAAATCTCCCACCTCCACCGTTTCCAGCGGCTGAAAAATATGGCTCAAGGCGAATCCGTCGAGATTGACCATGACGGGAAGAAGGACATCCTCGTGCTCGGCGATTGGAAAAGCCATCAGAACGGCATCGTAGGCCTCCTGCACGGAGCCCGCATAGACCTGAAGCCAGCCGGTGTCCCGTTCCTGAAGCGCATCGGTATGGTCCGCCCAGATGTTCCATCCCGGAGCTACGGCGCGGTTGACATTGGCCATGACAATGGGAAGCCGCGAACCTGCAGCCCAGTTTGTCATTTCATGCATGTACAGGAGGCCCTGGGAGCTGGTGGCCGTAAAGGTCCGGACGCCCGTGAGGCTCGCGCCGATGCACGCCGCCATGGCGGAATGCTCGCTTTCCACGGAGATGAAACGGCTGTTCAGCGTTCCTGAAGACACCGCCTTGGCGATCTGTTCGATGATGGCCGTCTGGGGTGTGATCGGGTAGGCGGCGATCACCGCCGGCCGGGCCTGTTGGACGGCTTCGGCGACGGCCTTGTTTCCCGTTGCGATGGTCTTCATCCTTTCGCCTCCTCGGAAGCCAGCTTCAGCAGGTTCTCTGAGATATGCCGCTTAAGCGCTTCAATGTCGGCCCCGTCCATCCCTTCAAACCGGCCTTGCGGGGACAGGTACTCTTCCAGGGGCGCCGGATTCTTCAAGGCTGTTTTGGATGGTGCCGAGAGGGACAGCTTTCCATGCCGGCGTTCATAGAGGACCCACATCCCTGTTTTCACCGCCAGCTTTCCCATCTCAACGGATTTTTCAGGGGGGAAGCGCCAGCCGGGAGGGCAGGGGGCGAGGACGTGAATAAAGGAGGGGCCCCGGAACGTGAGGGCATTTCGGACTTTCTGGAAGAGATCCCGGGGATAGGCGGGGCAGGCGGTGGCCATGAAGGGCGGGTCGTGGGCCGCGACAATCGCATCGATGTCCTTCTTTTGATGTCTTTTGCCCATGGGTGTCGTGGTTGTGCGGGCTCCGAGGGGGGTTCCGCCGGACCGTTGCATGCCGGTATTCCCGTACGCCTCGTTATCATAGCAGATGTAAAGGAAATCGGTGCCCCGTTCGAAGGCCCCGGACAGGGACTGGATGCCGATGTCGAGGGTCCCGCCGTCCCCGGCGTAGACGATGACATGGGTTTTTCTGCCCAGGGCGCGCAACGCCTCCGACATGCCGGAGGCGCAGGCGGCGGCAGCGGCGAAGGCGATGTTCACTACGGGAAGATTGAAGGCCGTGTACGGGTAGGCCCCCTGGATCACGCTCGTGCAGCATGCAGGTACGACCAGGACCGTGTCGGGCCCCGCCGCCTTGAGCACGTAACGCAGGGTCAGCGAATCGCTGCATCCCGCGCAGGCGGCGGTGCATTTCAGCAGGTATTCCTCTTCGGGGATTTTCACGGCGAAATCCCTCCTCTGCCTACAAAAGGGGTGCGAAAGATCTTTTTCGCTCAGGTCCCGTTGCCCATGGGCGTTCAAAACCGAATTAAAAAAAGGGGGTCAAAATGCCTGCTTGAAGATTTCATGCGCTTCATCGTCGAAATCGGCGCTTTCAATTTTATTTTCGTGGAATTCCTTCAGCATGTCGTCAACGGAATAGTACTTTCTTGAAAGGGGATTGTTCTTGCCGAACATAACGTTGAAGTGATCTGTATCGTAAGTGATTTTCACGTAATCTTTCATTTCTCGTGTCAAATTCAATTTCATTTTTATGCTCCCATCACGTTTCTTTTTCTGTAGTATATGCCGATTATTCGAAATGTTAAAAGTTTTTTTGTCATATATTTCACTGTCCAGAAGGAGACGTGGACGCGAGCAGATTCCAAGCTCCGGATCGGCGCGATGAAAAAGAGAAGAATGCAGAGAGGCGGTTCAACAGAAGGTTACGGCAGGGGGAGGGGCTCACGGAAA